>WBZR01000067.1_pt1 | contig 174271 bp, 159 predicted proteins | sample 5204231 | NCBI WGS metagenome assembly WBZR01 (sample SAMN12412403, study PRJNA552823) | activated sludge metagenome | isolation source: activated sludge from anammox sidestream of wastewater treatment plant... | place: USA: Virginia | collected 2017-08
TGGACACTGGCTGGCGTTATTGCAACTGCCAAAGCTAGAGCCGCCTGGCTTAGCAATGCTTGGGATAATTTGAAACCCTTTTATCTCAACTTGTCTACCTCCCCCTAACAAACTTTGAGTGCTCCCCGAAGACAGAAGACATTGCCGCAAAGTTATTTTTGGCTATAATCTCTTCGTTCTTCAAAATCGCAGGGCGTTCCAGGAGGCATCGTGACCAACCCATACCATGTCGCCGTGATCGGCGCGGGATCGGCGGGGCTGTTCGGGGCGCGTGAGTTAGCCGCGCAGGGAGTCCATGTATCACTCTTCAACCGCGACATCAAACCGGGCGGACTCGCCGAGTATGGCATTTACCCTGAAAAACATACGATGAAAGAGGGACTGCGCAAGCAGTTTCGGCATGTCTTGGATATGCCCAACATCGATTATTACGGAAACATCACGTTCGGGACGCGGGGCGACCTGACTCTCGCTGGGTTGCGTTCCCTCGGCTTCGACGCGGTTCTGGTGACGGTGGGCGCGCAGGGCACCAAGTCGTTGAACCTGCCGGGCGAGAACCTCGAAGGCGTGTATCACGCCAAAGATGTTGTGTATTATTACAATCGTCTCCCGCCGTACAGCCAGTGGCGCTTCCGCTTTGGGAAGCGATGCGCCATCATCGGCGCGGGCAACGTGATGGTGGACATTGCCCGTCACCTCATCACCGAATATAAAGCGGAGGTGGTCACGTCGGTGGTGCGGCGCGGACCGGCCGAGGTTAACTTTACAAAAGAAGAAATGAAGCATTTGATCTCGTATCTCGACCTGAATGAGTTCGAGCGCGAAATGGCGCGCGTTCTGCCCGCTTTGCAAGCCATCAACCAGGATCCTGAAATTGGACGTCATAAAGTGTTGGATTCTCTCACAAAGGCTGATCCCAAAACCGATAACGCCTCATTCCATTTTGATTTTCTCGCTTCGCCGGTGGGCATGATCGGCGAGAACGGCAAACTCACTCATCTGGAAGTGGAGGATAACATTCTCATCGAAAAAGACGGCAAGACCAGCGCCAAGGGCGCCGGCACGAAGCGTATGATTCCGCTGGACACCGTCATCTTCGCCATCGGCGATCAAGTGGATGAGTCGTTTGGTTTGCCGACGGAATGGGGCGAGTTCGTGAAGACTCCAAATCCGCGCTTTCCTGTGGACGGACTTTCGTATGAATCGCCGATCGAGGGCGTGTTCGTGGGTGGCTGGTCGCGCAAGGCAAGTTCGGGGCTGGTGGGCATCGCTCGCAAGGATGGCACGAATGCGGCGAAAGTGATCCTGCAATATTTGGGGACAAAGCAAGCAGGCGAACTGGATGTTTCTGCCTTGGAAGAAAAATTAAAGTCGCTCGGCAAGCCGATCGTGTTGAAAGAACACGTCAAAAAACTAGAATCAATCGAATTGGATGAAGCGAAAAAACGCGGCATCGAGGAGTTTAAGTTCGATAGTAATGATGAAATGTTGAAAGCGGTGGGATTGGGGTAAACAAGGTACCCTCCACTCTTGAACAATGGAGAAGAGGGGCAAAATTTTGCTGTGAACCTTCTGACGTTGAGTTGCGTCTGAGAAACACCAATATCTGAATTTCGTACAAGGAAGAGATGGACGATATGAAATTTCTTTTCAGATGGATTGTTTTCCTGACGTCATGTTTGTTGTTGATCGCATGTGAGCAATCGGTGAATGCTACACCGTCGCCAATTCCATCGCCGAGTGCGACAGGAACATCAACAGTTACTTTTGTTCCAAGTTCGACAGCAACAGCCGCGATTGAACCTACAGCCAGACCACCTTCTATTCTGCCAACTTTAATTCCCACCTTTGACCCTACACTACTGCCTGAACTACTAAAAACTGCTCTTTCAATCCAAACAGTTGACTTGAACGGATACAACGCGCGGCGTATCACAGGCTGGGATTATGGATTTGGGACAGTCGCTTGGTACGTCCACTGCCCTGGGTACATTTGGCTGGACTCAAATCACATCCTGCTTCATCCAATCGCAGGACAAATAACACAACCAATAGAAATGGAAATGAGAACCGTCGGTGTAGTTCCCCAGCCTGTTGTCATAAATTTGACAAGTGGCGCAACGTGGTTGCCGCCTGTAGATACATTGTCAGGAGCACTATGTAATTCTGTACACTGGTCGCGCGATCTCAATATTTTAATTACCACCCAAATTCAAAATGAGATGCCAACAGTCTCAACGTATACGTATGAGGGTAATAAATTGACAACTTACCAAGGCGAGGTAATGGATGTTTCTCCTAGGGGAACAAAGATTCTCATGACAGACAATACAGTGATTGATTTGCAATCCAATCAGAAAATCCAGCTGAACTGGAGATTGGAAGACTACCGGGAACAATATTTCCCCGAGAACTTTTTCTGGACATCGGACGAAACACGTATATATAAATGCTGTTACTTTTATGCAGACCTTGTTACTGGAACAAGTCATCGCTTTAAAAGATCAGACTTTCAAACCGTCAATACCGATCATTTGAAAGAAAAAGGACTTGGATTTTACAGGGGTCAATGGGTACGAGACGATACTTTTTTCCTGGTTTGGTGGAGTTATTTGGATGATGGAGATATAAGGTATCTCCCAATGTTCGACCCCGCAAAGAAAGTGTTTTATGATGTGCGAGCAATGGCAGGGATTTCGCCCGACTTAACATGCCCTGAAACATCTGTTTCTCCCAATGGAGAATATGTATGGATCATGTGCTATGAGGTGGATTATTTAGTAAATCTCTTCAACTTTGAAACCACCGCTTACCCCGGATATTCACAGGTAGAAATGAACTGGTCGGCAGATGGTCAATTCGCATGGATAAATGATTTCTTAAACGACAAAGCAGAATTACTATCTATCTCCACCAAGGAATTATCAACCTTATCGGCTTATCAGGTTTCTGAACCTTCCTTTCAATGGCATCCAACAGATGGTTTTCTTGCTTCTTTCTCAACAGATCATCGAGTTTTGGAATTATTGAACGCTAAAACCATGTCTACTGAAGAGTTGGCTTTGCCATTGTCGTTTCTCAATTTGATCTGGAGTCCAACCGGCAAAAAAATTGCTCTCGTGGCTGAGGATAGTAGTCTATGGCAAATTGATTTTCCAACATTAGATAATTTAGAACAACTAACAACATCACTTCCTAATGTCTATGATGTGAATTGGTCACCCGATGGAAATTCAATCGTTTTTGTCAGCGAATCAGATATCTATATCATTGAAGTCGGTAATACAACTCCATGAAACGCGACCTATATTTCAGCAAGCCATTGATGAACGCGGCGGGGTCGTTAGGCTTCGCGCCAGACCTCCGAGCTCTTCAAGAACTCGGGGGTCTTGAATTCGGCGCGTTTGTGACGAACCCGATCTCTCTCCGTCCACGCTTGCCGACTGCGCAACCGGCTGTGATCGAATACCCCGGCGGATTCCTCCTCCACACGGGACTGCCGAATCCTGGCATCCATGCCGCGCTGAAAAAATATTCCGCCAAGTGGACTCGTTCCGAACTGCCCATCATCGTCCACCTCATGGCTGACCGCCCCGAAGAGACCCAACAAATGGCGCGCATGTTGGAATCGCATGAAAACGTGATGGCTGTCGAACTCGGCTTCGCTCCCCTGCTCGCCGACGATATTATTTTGCTCACGCTCGAAATGTGCTTGGGTGAACTACCGTTGATATTTTCATTGCCTGTTGAACAAACGCTGTCGCTCGGTCCGCGCTTGATGCAGGAGGGAGCGCAGGCGATCAGCATCGCTTCTCCGCGCGGCGCGTTCGTATCTCGTAACTCGCAACTCGTAACGGGGCGGTTATATGGTCCTTCGCTTTTCCCACAGACCCTCGAAACCACGCACAACGCCGCCAAACTAGGAATCCCCATCATCGGCGCGGGAGGCGTGTGGACAAAAGAAAACGCCGACGCGATGCTCTCGGTCGGCGCGCTGGCGGTGCAGGTGGATGCGGCGTTGTGGAATCAATCAATTATTTTTTCTTAAACACAAAGGACACGAAGTGCACAAAGGTTTTTAACTCTTCAATCTTAAACCTTCGTGATCTTTGTGTCCTTCGTGGTGAGAGAATCTTTCGGCTCCAACACCATCACGGGGATATGCCGATGCGCGGCGCGTTCACGATATTTTCCATATCCCTCGTAAAAAGAATTTGCCATCTGAAAATATTTCTCGCGTTCTTCATCAAACGACTCGCGCGCGATGTATTTTCCGATCCTGCCATTGATCCGCACTTCGCACTCGGGGTTTGCCTTCAAGTTGTAATACCAGCCCGGGTTATGCTCCCCGCCAAAATAGGACGCGATCAGCGCGAGTTTCTCGCCGTCTGGAAAACTGATCAACGGCATGGTTCGCAGTTTCCCCGTCTTCGCGCCCTTCGTCGTCAACTGGATAACGGACAGCCCCACAATGCGAGTGACCGTAAGTTTCCCTTTGCTTGCCCACAACAACAAATTATCGGCGCGATACAAAATTTTCGACAAAAGCCTTGAAACAGGCTTGAGCATCAAAAAACGATGCGTCATTTTTTGGAACGCGTTGGGCTGGAGAGTCATTTTTCCAACCAGATCGTGACGGGTCCATCGTTGTGGATTTGCACTTCCATGTGCGCGCCGAACTTTCCCGTTTGAGTCGGGACGCCGTGCGAGCGCAACAACTCAACGAATCGATTCACCAGCGGTTCAGCGACATCGGGCAGGGCGGCTTCAATAAAGGAGGGACGGCGTCCCTTTTGAGTGTTGGCGTACAACGTAAATTGCGAGACCACGATTGCTTCCCCTTTCACATCCAAAATGGACAAATTCGTTTTCCCCTGTTCATCTTCAAAGATACGCAAGTTGGCGGTCTTCTCGGCAAGGAAGGTTGTCTGCTCCTCCCCATCTCCATGACCGACTCCCAACAAGATCAGCAAACCTTTCCCGATGGAGGAAATGGTTTGCTGGTCTACGGTTACGCTGGCATGGGAAACGCGCTGGATTAATGCTCTCATGGGAGGAAAACGTAAACACGGAAACAAGTACACAGGCTGTATCACGTATCTCGTATCTCCTATCTCACAACCTGTCTACCTCACTCACGGCAACGCCATCGCCTCTCTCACCTCAACCATCGTCTCCTGCGCAATCACACGGGCGCGCGAAGCCCCATCGTTCAGCACATCCGTCACATAGTCGGGTTTTGAAGCGAGTTCGGCGCGTTTGGCGCGGAAAGGTTCGAGGTGCTTATTCAAGTTCGCGGCGAAGCGTTTCTTGCAGTCCACGCATCCAATGCCCGCGCGGCGGCACTCGACGTTGATCATATCCACTTCATCTTGCGGCGAGAAAATTTTGTGCATCGAGAAGACGTTGCACACGTCGGGGTTGCCAGGGTCGGTGCGTTTGACGCGCGCGGGATCGGTGACCATATCCTTCACGCGCGCGGTCGTCTCTTCGGGCGTGGCGGCGAGTTCGATGTGATTGTTCAAACTCTTGCTCATCTTCGCTTTGCCGTCAATGCCCAACACTTTCAGCACCTCGGTATGCTTCACCTGCGGCTCGATCAACACTTTTGTGTTGTAGCGATAATTGAACGAACGGACGATCTCGCGCGCAAATTCCAAATGCGGAGCCTGATCGATGCCGACGGGAACGATGTCGGATTTATACAGAACGATGTCGGCGGTCATGAGGACGGGATAGCCGAGCAAGCCGTAGTTGGCATTCTCGGGCTGTTGGGCGAGCTTCTCTTTGAAGGTCGGCAGGTCGGTGAGTTTGCCCATCTGCGTGACCATCGAAAGATACGTGTGAAGTTCCATCACTTCGGGCACGTGCGATTGGATGAACAAGATCGTCTCTTCGGGGCGAATCCCCGCCGCGAGCCAATCGAGCGCCATCTCGATGGTGTTTTGTTTTAACTCTTGAGTCGTTTCCACCGTCGTCAACGCATGGACATCCACGATGCAATAGACGCAATCGTAGTTATCCTGCAACGCGACGTAATTCCGAATCGCGCCGAGATAATTCCCCAAGTGTTGCCGCCCTGTCGGTCTTGCTCCTGAAAATACGCGTCCCTTTTTTGGCATTCATAACCTCTTTTTTATAGACCTCACAGGTCTTGAAGACCTGTGAGGTCTCTTTGATTATTCTCCAACCAACTTCCTCACCAACTCCACCACTTCCCCCGCCTCGGCATGACGATGCAACTGCGACTTCGAAAACAACAACTGCCCATTGACCGTCACTTCAAAGCGACCCTCATCCGAAGGGATCAACTTGATCTCTTCGATCACATGCTCATAGTGCCTGAGCAGTTCACCCATCAGGCTCACGGCCCGAGCGGTGTAATGTCAGACCGCGCAGTAGACGATCTCTATTTTCAACATCGCGCCTCCACAAGTTTCAAAATTATAACCGAGACCTCCGAGTTCTTAAAGAACTCGGAGGTCTATGAGGTTAATTCGCTCAAAAACTGCCGCACAGTTTCATCCGCAGGCTTCGATTTGATCTGCTTCGCCGTCCCCGCCTGTCGCAAACTCCCGCTCACGATCACGGCAATACGATGACACAACTTCGCCGCCTCGTTCAAATTATGCGTGACGAAAACCGCCGCGCGATGATTCTCCACCAGCAACGCGGACAAATCTTCGATCAACGTCGCGCGCGTCGGCGGATCGAGCGCCGCAAACGGCTCATCGAGCAGAAGGAGTTCGGGATTCAACACAAACGCCCGCGCCAGACTCACCCTCTGCGCTTCGCCCCCCGACAGTTGACCGGCTCGCCGTTGGGCAAGCGACTCGACCCCGAGGCTTCTCATCCACTTCGCCGCCTGAGCCTTTGCCTCGTCTTTCGACGCGCCGCGGAACCTCAACCCCAACGCAACATTTTCCGCTACCGTCATATCCAATAACAACGGCGATTGGAATACAAACGAAACCCTGCGGCGATATTCGAGTTCATTCCACTCGCGCAACGATTGTCCATCGAATCGAATCTCGCCGCTCGCAGGTTTGAGCAATTGAGCCAGAGTCAACAACAACGTGCTTTTCCCCGCCCCGTTCGGGCCCACAACCCCCAGCGTCTCGCCGCGTCGAATATCGAGCGAGTCAATATTCAACACCTCTCGCCCATTCCGTTGCACAAGCAAATTACGAATCTCGATCAATTCTTTCTCTCTCCTCTTTTCATCCCTTCGATCAAACTCAGGACAAGCCTTCATCCTTCAACATTCATCCTTTCTTTGCTCCCCTCTGTTGAATCCACGTCAGCGCAAGATTGATCAGGTAGGTAATGATGAGCAACAAGGCAGATAACGCCAGCGCGCTCTCAAACTCGCCCTTCGACGTTTCCAACACGATCGCCGTCGTCAACACGCGCGTTTGACCCTTGATATTCCCGCCCACCATCATCGAAGCGCCAACCTCCGAGATCACGGAACCGAAGCCCGCCATCAGCGCGGCGAAAAGCGGGAGTCGCGCCTCCCGCCAGAGGAACCAGATCATTTGGGTGTGCGAGGCGCCGAGTCCCAGCAGTTGTTGACTCAGGCGCGGATCCAACGCCGCCAACGCGGCGGCAGTCAACCCGGTGACCACGGGCGCGGCGATCACCACTTGCGCGATGACGATCGCCCATGGCGTGTAAATCAATTTCCAATCCCCAAGCGGACCGCTTCGCCACAACATCATCGCGACAACAAGCCCCACCACCACAGGCGGGAGAGCCATGCCCGTGTTGATGATGCTGAGAATCAGATTGCGCCCACGAAAACTTCCCAGCGCCAGCCACGTGCCAAAGGGCAAGCCGATCAGCAGGCTCAACAACGTGGCAAAGATGGAGATTTGCAGGGACAGCGCAGTGACGCGGAAGGTTTCGGAATCGAAGGGCATGTTCTCAATCACGACCGATCAATCGCGTTCCTGTTTTTCAAGCCGGCGGGTAAGCGCAAGCAATACGATCGAAACAAACACAAGAACGACAGCCAGCGCGAGGGCAACGCCAAGATCGCGTTCAAATCCCAGATAGATCGCCATGGGCATGGTTTGAGTGACGCCCTCCAAGTTGCCCGCAAATAAAATCGTCGCGCCGAATTCGCCGAGGGCGCGCGTCCACGTGAGGATCGCGCCGCTCAGCAATGTTTTCCCCGTGAGCGGAAGCATCACCTCGCGGAACATCTGCCAGCGATTCGCGCCCTCCACGTTGGCGGCTTCCTCGAGTTGCTTGTCAATGCCCGTGAAGCCCACCCGCGCCGAGCGGATGTATAACGGCGCGGCGACAAACATTTGAGCCATCACCACCGCCGCCGTCGTGAATGGAAGCGAGATCCCGAACATGTCCAAGGTCGAGCCGAACAACCCCCGCCGACCGAATGCGATCAACAACGCCAGCCCTGCAACCGACGGCGGGAGAACGATGGGCAGGTCGATCAGCAGTTCGAGCCACGATTTCAATTTAATCTTCCAGTTCGCAAGAATATAAGCCAGCGGCGTGCCGAACAGAATCGCGCAGAAAGTTGTGATCGTGCTGGTCGCCAGGCTTAACTTCAAGGCGTTCAGGGCTTGCTGTGAAAAGGCATAATCAAAAAACTCCGCGTTGATCGAGCGCGCGAAAACAGCCAACAGCGGCAGGAAAAATAATCCCAGCATGAAAATGCTTGGGACGATAAAGATCCATTTCGAGTCGAGGAGTTTTTTCAATTTAGCCCTTTAGCCACTGAGAACACAGAGTTCACAGAGATTTTAATTGATTTTCTTGTTGCTCTCTGTGGCAGGGTTTTTATTTTGGCGGAGCAAATCCCCACTTCCGCAAAATTGCCTGACCCTCATCCGACAGAACATAAGCGACGAACGCCCGCGCCAACTCGATATTAGCGGATTCAACCAGCGGCGCGATGGGATATTTGGCAATAACATTCATTTCGTCTGGAATTTGGATTGTTTCCAATTCGGGCGCGGCGACGGCATCGGACATATAAACAATACCCGCGTCCGCTTCACCGAGTTGGACTTTGGCAACCACTTGCTTGACGTTATCTTCATTCGATACGACATTCGCCAGAACATTGTTTTTGAAATCCGCGCCAAACGATGCGTTCATCAACTCGAACGCTTGGCGCGAATAGTTTCCGACGGGAACCTCTTCGGCGGCGAGGACGATTTTGACTCCAGAATTCGCCAGGTCATCGAGCGAGTCGATGCCTGCGGGGTTGTCGGCAGGGACGATGACCGCCAGTTTATTACTGAGAAAAATTTGAGAAGATTCTTTTGCGGCGAACGAGCCTGCGATCAATGCGTCCATTTCTTTGGCGCTGGCAGAGGCGAACACATCGGCGGGCGCGCCTTCCTCGATCTGAGTCCGCAGGGCTTGCGAGCCAGCGAAGTTAAAGGTGACGGTCACGTTTGGGTTTTGCGACTCGAAATTCTTTCCGATTTCAGTGAAGGCGTCGGTCAGGGATGCGGCGGCGAAAACGGTCAACGCGCGCGGCTTCGATTCATTTGAGTTGGCGCAGCCAACCAGCAGGATGGCGATCAAGATCAAAACAGGCATCGTTCTTTTCATTGCAACTCTTTCAAAATCAGGACGCTGATTCACGCTGAAAACGCAGATTTTCTCCCTTTGGAATCAGCGAAATCAGCGTTTTCACCTGCCCTTGCGGGCGGTGCAAAGGTCTGCGTCCAAACGCATTCTGTAAGGTAATCAGAGGAATTCATTAACTCCGTGTTACCCGAAGTAGTTTACAGACCCAGATCCGCGTCGGTCTTATCGGCATCGGGATAGAACAACGGCTGGCCGTATATGTCAACGCCGAATTTTCCAATGACCTCTTGTGTGGACGATGCGATCATAAAATTCAGAAACGCCAGCGCGCCGTCGTAATTTACCTTATCCCATTGTTCGGGGTTGACTGTGATCACGTGATACACATTCAACAACGCGTTGTCGCCCTCGACGAGAATCTCCAAATCCAGATTGTCCTTGTTGGCGAGATAGGTCGCGCGATCGGTCATGGTGTACGCGCCTTTTTCGGAGGCGATCGTCAACGTGGCGCCCATGCCCTGTCCCGATTCAAGATACCACGCGGGCGCGGCGGCTTTGGGATCGTATTCGGCTTTCTTCCACAAATTCAATTCGGCTTTGTGCGTGCCAGAATCGTCGCCGCGCGAAACAAACTCCGCGCTCCCCGCGCTAATCGCTTTCAACGCGTCCGCCACAGGCTTGCCTTTGATGCCCGCCGGGTCCGCCGCGGGACCGACGATGATGAAATCGTTGTGCATGACGAGCGCGCGGTCCTTGCCGAATCCGTTTGCCATGAATTCCACTTCAGATTTCGGCGCGTGGACGAGCAGGACATCCGCGTTGCCTTCCTCACCCATCTTCATCGCCTGACCCGACCCCACCGCCACAGTCTGGACGGTGTAACCTGATTCGGCTTCGAACATCGGGATCAACACGTCGAGCAGACCCGAATCCTGCGTGGAGGTGGTGGTTGCCAGGATCAAGTTCGGGTTGGCTGGCGCGGCGGGCTTCGGCGAGCAGGCAGTTACCAACAGAAAGAGAATTAAGAGAATTGGGAGAATTCGTTTCATGAGAGACTCCTAAAAATAGAGGTGTCCGACGTGAGGGAACGACGGCGATGCTATAGAACTTGCTCCCCGCTATGCGCGGAGTTGTAGCCAGTGAGCGCGTTTAAATCATTGCGAAATGAGACGGTTTGCAAATGATCGAGCAAGGGCGCCAGCAATTTTTCATTCTGGCGCGGCAAAACAAGATCATAGCGTTCTTCGAACAGTGGAATAAAATCAAGGCTGGCTTGATGCGCGGCGGCTTGCAAGCCAAGCGACACATCCGCTTTGCCATTGGCAATCAATGCGGCGGCTTCGGTATGCGTCTTTACTTCATGGTTGTATCCGCCGATTTTTTCAACGGGAATTTTGAGCCTCTTCAACTCGGCGTCGAACCACAGACGAGTTCCCGAACCGGAATTCCGATTGACAAAATGGATCGAAGGGTTGGCAATATCGACAAGCTTCTTGATCCGTTTTGGGTTTCCGCCCGCAAGCATGAGACCCTGTGTGCGGTACGCCAGTGTGACGATTTCCACCTCGCGGTCGGGGAATACATGACGAACGAACGGGGTGTTGTATTCGCCGCTTTCATCGAGGAGATGCGAGCCGCTGATCTGACACAGTCCTTGCCGCAGAGTCACCAATCCATCCAGCGACCCGACAGGCAAACTCAATATCGAAACATGCTTTTCAAGATGATCGGCGATCCCTTCGAGCGCAAGGTCATGACTCCCCGAAAAAACGATTGCGGGCTTTTGAGTTTTCGGGAGAACGATCTCCCGCAAGAACAAGGCATCCGCTTTGGCGCGATAGAACTTCTCGGTCACTTTGCCCGTTTTGCGGATCTCGCCAACTTCGACAAGTTCCGCCGATTCGAGCGCGAGGATGTGATGCCGAATCCAGGCGGGAGACTGCTTCATCGTCCGCGCGAGATGCGTGAGCGTGGCGGGCGAAGCCATGAGCAACCGCAAAATATCCATGCGGCGGGAATCCGCAAGGAGTTTGAGCTTGTCGAATGAATGGAGCGAGCCAACTTTTCGCATTACGATTTACGGAAAACGTCCCGCAGGTCTTTGTCTCACTCGTCCTGGCGCATGAACAATCCGCAGGACGATGTCCGCCACCTCGATTAAGTTTTTCCTTAATCGAAAGTTTATCACACGAATTTAGAGTTAGTCAAATCAAAATTCGCTTAATGGTCGATGGGGGTTCCAATCACTGCGCTAACCATACCGAATCGGTTCCACTCCCCTCTCGCTTTCCTCTTTCCTCTTTCGTTCCCTCGCATAATAAAACGTCTCGCGCAACTGCGGCGTGACCAGACTCGTCTCGCGGTGACCCATGCGCGTGCCGTGAAATTGCATGAAGCGGAACCAGACTATCGAAGCGAGATTCTTCCATAACACTCGTTCGCGCGCCGCGTGCCACATGTCGCTGAAAATGTTTGTGAGCGTCAAACGAACAAAATCATACGCGTTGAAATGCGACTCAGGATAGATCCGCTTGAACGCCATCGCTTCGCGGCGGTAACGGTTGAACACACCGCGCGGCGTTTCATCGTGAATGTGAACGATCTCCGCTTCGGCGACGTAAGCGATTTTGTGCCCCTGTTCTTTCGTCCACTTTGCCCATGCTAGGTCTTCGAGTCCCGTCAAAGTCTCATCGTAGGAATTCTTTTCCCACGCACTTTTCCGAATCGCGGCATTGGCATTGTTGCAAAACGCGGTTGGTTGATCCGAGTTGCTCGCATCGGGATACCACCGATGAAAAATCTGTTGCTCAGAGTATTTCGCCGAGTCGGGTCCGCGTTGTTTGCCATATGCGAGCGCGACCTTTTCATCCTGAAACGGACGCAGTAACGACTCCAGCCAATCGGGGTAGACGGGATACACATGCGCGCTGGCGATGACGACGAATTCCCGCGTCGCTTCGCGGACCCCGAAGTTGAGCGACCTCCCAAACGTGAACTCCCCTGAAGCGATTGGCACGATCCGCGCGCCGAAGGATTCTGCAATCGAAACAGTCGCATCCGTCGAACCCGAATCGACGAGGATGATCTCCACATCTTTCAGAGTCTGCTGTTTGATCCCCTCCAGCAAACGCCCGATGTGTTTCTCTTCGTTATACGCGCGGATGACGATGGAGCAGTTCATAATTCATTGGGTAGGGGCGACAGGCCTGTCGCCCCTAGATTTCATATCCTAATTTCATCAGCAAATCGCCTGCCACATCATCGAAAATCTTCTTGTGCTCATCGGTAAAATATTTTTTCCATTCGCCAGTCTTTCCCGAACGGAAGGTGGGAGAACGGCTGGGGTTGATGGACGATTCCAAAGAGTCGAGAATCAACTCGCGGGGCGTTTGAAGCGGGACGCGGGTGAGGAAATGATCCAGAATACGAGTCAGAGTCGCCGCGCGGTCGTTAATCAAATCCTCAAAGTGGATGGAAAGGACTTCGGGGTGATTCAACCAATCCATGTAAGGAGCGAAGCGTTCGGCGATGTTCGGGAATTCAATGCCCGCGTCTGGTCTGCCCAAAATGCTGACCTTGAGGCGCGAATCAAAATCGGGAAGCGATTGGTAATAGGCGTGATGGACGTGGCTCTTTTCCATTTCGGTGACGTAGAACACATGCGAAACAACCACATCGCGCGGGTCGCGAAAGATGAAATACGGAATGAACTTTGGCGAACACACACGAGCGATTGCATCAGGTCGCGCAAAAAGATGCGCCGACGCTATATCGCGACGATCGAGTGAATCAAGCCAACGAAGCGCCTGCTCAGGCGCGCGCTTGACTCCGCTTTCGCCTTCGTATTCGGCGTAGAACGAATGCAATCGCTTCGCATACGGAGCAACGTTCGAGAAGCCAAGCAAGATTTGATCGAGCAGATGCGTTCCGCTTTTGGGGAAGGAGATGCCGAGGAGGATGGGCAGATTGGTTGATTGCGACGAGAATCGAAACCGCTGGATTATTTTCTCAGACCGATAAACAATCTGACGGATTTTTGTTTTCAAAGACATGAAATATTTTTACCGCTAAGCCCGCAAAGAGCGCAAAGAAGATTTTATAACTTCGCGAACTTCGCGCTCTTCGCGGTGAATCTTTTTACTTCGCTTCTTTCATTGCTTCTTTGAACTCAACCAGCGCTTGGATCGGAGTGGGGTCGACGCCGTAGCCCATCGCTAAATAATATGCCATGTAATCGCCAAACAGAATGGACGTCCACATGTGGGCGAGGGGTGTTTCGCCGCGCGCGTCAACGTAGTCTGTGTTCATGCCTTCGAGCATGAACGCTTTGCGGGTCAGGTCGGACCTCAGTCTGTTGCGCGGATGGTCGGAGGGCGCGCGCAAGAAGAGGGTCATCGTGTGCGCGTTGAGTGTCTCTTGCGGATTCATCGTCCCAGCCAGCGTGTTGTGATCGGCTTCGGGGAGAAACTCAAAATTCGCGCCTGCTTTCGCCACTTCGTTGATCTGTCCCTTCCATCTTCGCGCAACCACGCTGAGCAAGCCCGAGCCCATGAACGTCACCCACCTCCCCATCAGTTGACCTGCGTATCGCTTGGCGGGATTCTTCACCGCAGGCACATCGGCTTTGAGATGTTGCTGAGTCCGCTTCATGGACGCGACCGCGTCTTCCATCTCTTTCGATTGATCGGGGAGGAAGCCGAGTCGCTGGAACATGGCGAGCAGTAAGCCAAACGAGAATCCCACCGCGGCGCGTGGCTGACCCGCGTGATCGAACGTCCAGATCAGGATGTTATTTTCTTTGGCGCGTTTCGCCAATTCACCGCCTGTGCAAACCACAACGATTCGACATTCCGCTTTTCGGGCTGACTCGAAGGCGTCGAGTGTCTCTTCGGTGTTGCCTGAGTGCGACGAGCATATCACGAGGGACTCCTCGCCGCGCGCGAAGAGGGGGAGTGAGTAATCTCGATGGACTGAAACAGGCAGAGGGGCGAGAGAAGCGCAGTATGAAGCGAGCAAATCCGCGCCGATGGCGGATCCGCCCATGCCTGCGATGATGACCTGTCTAAAATTTTTCCAGTCGGGCAGATCGTGCTTCATGCCGAGTTGATACGCAAAGGCGAGTTGGTCGGGGAGGTTGTCAATCTCGCCGAGCATGTTGAGGGTGTCGAGTTGTTTGAAGCGTTCGAGGTCGTCGAGATTCATTTATGCAGAATCCTTGATGAATGCCGCCAGATCTTTTTTCATCTGCTTGAGCGAGGGGATGTGAATGTACATCATGTGACCCGCTTCGTAGTAGCCCATCGTCACATTGCCGCGCAACGACTCGTCGAGACCGAGATGATTGAACGTGTATTCGGTTGCGAAGTACGGCGTGCCGAGATCGTAATACCCATTCGCCACGTAGACTTTGAGATACGGGTTGTACGTCATCGCGGCGCGTAGAGTTTCGCCGACGTTGACATAGGCGTTTTCAAATTCTTTATACGACCACGGATGCACGAAGCCGCTCAAAATTTCATACGGCAGATCGGATTCAAACTTCAACTCGCGGCGGATGTAATCATAAAACGCGGCGGTGTACGGACCCATGATATTCGTGAGCAACGGATCGTATTCGGCATGTTCGGTGACGCCCAGCCTGTCGCGCCCGATCAAACGCGAATCGAGCCGACCAACGGTGAGTCCGCGTTCGCGCAGGAGTTCCTTGAAATAATGCTGGTCGTTGATCCGCAGATTCGAGCGTTCGATGAACTGTTCCGAGATGCCCGTGAAATAGGAAAGTCGCTTCACGATCTCAGCGCGTTCTTCTTTGGTGAGCGAATCGCCTTTGAGCAATGCCTGCGCATACTCGCCGAGCGCGAACTCTTCGGCTTCTTTCAACCAATCCTGCAATGGGCGATGCGGTTTGAGCGCGTCGTGATACCACGCAGTGGCGGTGTAGCCTGGCAAAAACATGATGAACGGCAAGTCATTGTTCACGTTGAAGTCAATCGTGGTGAAATCCAACACAACAGAGATGAGCATGAGTCCGTTCAAATACATGCCATGCCGTTCTTGCAAATAACCCGAAAGACCCGACGCGCGTGTTGTGCCATACGACTCGCCGATCAAAAACTTCGGCGAGAGCCAGCGGTTGTAACGCGTGGTGTACAAGCGGATAAAATCGCCGACCAGTTCAATATCCTTTTTGAAGCCATGCCATTGCTTCGGCGCAACGCCCTCCACAGGGCGGGTGTAGCCCGTGTTCATCGGGTCGATGAAAACAAGATCGGTCTCATCGAGGATCGAATACTCATTGTCCTTCAATTGATACGGCGGCTTCGGCAGGTCGCCGTCGTTCTTCATCAACACGCGGCGCGGACCCAACACGCCAAGATGAAGCCACACGGACGACGAGCCAGGTCCCCCGTTGAACGAAAACGTGAGCGGACGCTTCGCCGTGTCGCCGACGGCGTCCTTGGTGTACGCGACAAAGAAGACCCGCGCGCGCGGCTTCTCGCCCTCCGCTTCTTTCTCGCGGTCGGCTGTTTCCTCCTTCATCACCATCGTCCCCGTTGTGACGGTGTACTTGATGGTCTTGCCGCCGATCTTGACGGAATGTTTCGAGGTGACAAGATTGTCTACGGCTTTAGGCTTTTCTTCCTTCTTTTCTTCTTTTTTCTCTTCTGCCATGTGAATCCTCCAATGAAATTTGGCGACAGAGACTGTCGCCAAACAAGAATTTTATGAATTACTCGTCGTCACGCGACATAATAGACCTGAGCCGAATCGAGGATTGCCTTGCGGCGAAACGGGTTCCTGCTTGTTTCGACTCCTTTGAAGGTATGCAAATCCACATCCCTGTTGAACAATTCCTTCAATTCCTCTTGCAACCCGAAAAACGCAAACCCTGGCGTTTTTCCCTCTTCGAATTCAACCAGCACATCCACGTCGCTCTGCGGCGTGAAATCGTCGCGCAGAACCGAACCAAAAAACGCAAGTTTCTTGATGCGGTTTTTGCGGCAGAAGTCCACAAGTTGTTTTCGGGGGATGTGTATCTTGATCTTTTCCATGGGCTGATTATAGCAAATCCTTACGAGTCGCCGTACATTGAGATCGAATCAAGTTCGGGAATAATTCTACTCAAAAGAGAACCCGTTATCCACTCTGCGGGCTTCAACGACAGATAAGCAATATCCGCTAAAAACGGATTTTGAATTTTACGCGCCAGCGACTTTCCAATCACATCATACATTTTCCGCAAAGGCGTATGAATCTTCGGCGCGACCGCCAGCAAGGCGAGTTCGGCGCATTTGAAAATTTGCAATTGATGATTCACCTGCATCGAATGTCCATTTGCAAGTTGCACAAGTTTTGAGCCGACGAAATTTACATGTCCCTGCGCGGCGGCGGTGGCGATGTAGCAATCAGGCGGCGGCACAGGCGGCAACTGGGCATACAACTCGTACATTTTGAGGATGTCATATCTCCACGCGGCGATATAGGCGGCGATCCAAGCCGTGATGCCGAGTCCGCGCGGGAGGGTGAAATTCGACTCGTGATATTTCAACAACCAGATCGAAGCCTGCGTTGCCATCAGAAACGACCAGAACGGTCCCGATGCGATGAGCCCAAGAAACACGAGAAACAACGGAGTGAAAGCTTGATCCCTGATAAAAGCGACAAGGATCGCATATGCGATCAAAATAACAGCGATCATCCACGGGCGGATGAAACGCGCGATCCATGTTGCAAGACGCGAACGATAAATCCAGGGGAAATAAAGCGGCAAGAACCACACCAGCAAGATCGCAAGAGAACTAGTAGAGACAAACAAATACACGCCAAGCAAAATCGTGAACTGCAACGCGAGAAAAACTCCCGTGTAAATTCCCAGCCTCACGGCGAAGAACTTTGCAAAGCGATCTCCCGCAAAAAGGACAAGGAAATAACAAACGATCGAATAGGCGATCAGGATCAGAAAAAACACCGACGCCTCGGGTAGTAACAGCAACGGAACATATGCCTCGCGGTCTCCCGATTGCCATTCGGGTTTGATCGCCTCCACCGCCCAAAACGAAAACGCTGGCACGATCAGCAGAAACACCGCATAGAAAATCTTCCACCAGCCGCGCACGGGGAAGTCTGTCGGGCTGGACGACTCGCTCATCTCATTTTGGATGTTCGGGGATTCAAGACTCATCGCGGATTCCTTTTTGACTCACGAGACGGTACACGTCCTTTTTATTCCAGCCGCTTCTTTCCGACAGTTCGGCTGACAGCGCCTTCGCAGATTTCCCGCCCTTCGACTCTTTTTGAATCGCCTTCCTCAACTCTTCGTCCGTCCACTTTCCTCTTTCTTCTTTCTTCTCTCCTTCGATCACCAACGTAAACTCTCCCCTCACCTCCTTCGATTTGAAATACTCCACCGCCCCGCTGAGAGTCCCGCGCCAATATTCCTCGAACATCTTGGTCATCTCGCGCGCCACGCAGATGCGGCGGTCGCCGAGGGATGCGAGCAAATCTTCGAGCGCTTCAATGATCCGATGCGGAGATTCGAGGAAGATCAGTGTGTAGGACAGATTGGCAATTTGTCCTATGAATTTACGGCGTTCTGTTTTCTTGTGCGGTAGATAACCGAGATAGAGGAACGAGTCTGTGGGCAAGCCCGAAACGCTCAACGCGGCGACGGGGGCTGAGGGACCGGGGACAGGTCGAACGTCGAAGCCTGAAGCGAGCGCGGCGCGGACGAGTTCGTAGCCAGGGTCGTTGATCGCGGGAGTCCCCGCATCCGACACGAGGGCGACATCCCCGCTTGAAAGTTTGGCGAGGATAAAATCCAATTTGCTGAGTTTGTTGTGTTCGAAATAACTCGTGAGCGGAGTTTGTATCTCGAAATGCTTGAGCAAGTTCCCCGTGTGGCGCGTGTCCTCCGCCGCGATGAGACTCGCCTCATGCAAAATGCGAATCGCGCGCGGCGACATATCTTCGAGATTACCGATGGGTGTTGCAACGAGATAGAGCGTGCCCATGCGACGATTGTATCATTTTGCGAGTGCTATAATATTCGCAAAGAGGTGCAACGATGATCGTCATTTCAGACATGATGGGAACATTGACCACAGGCTCGCCATTTTTGGGTCTGGTGGATTGGGTGAAACATAACCAGAGCAAATGGCGCGCGCGATTCTATATGGCGCGAGTGATGCCCGCGTATGTGCTGGCAAAAAATGGATTGATCGATTGGCAGGAGTGGGGACAAAAATTGATGATCGAGAGTCTCGCGTACATCAAGAACGCCGATGAAGCAACACTCGCGCGCGCCTCGGAATGGACTGTGGAACACAACCTATGGAAGAAACGCCGCGAAGATGTGGTGGCGCGATTGGTCAAGCATCGTGAAGGTGGCGCGCAAGTGTATATCGCCAGCAGTTCGGTTGAGCCGTTCATCGCTCCGTTCGCAAAACGCATCGGCGCGGACGTGATCGGCACGCCTGTGAAGATCGTCAATGGGCGCGTGATGCTGGCGGGAGAATTGGTCGCCAGCCAAAACAAGATTCAACAAGTGTTGAACCGTCTCGGCGTGCAGCGCGTAGACTTTGCCTACGGCGACACCGAACAAGATATTCCCCTGCTCGAACATGCCGATCATCCTGTGGCGGTGTACCCCGATAAAAATTTGAAACAAGTCGCTTTGCAACGAGGGTGGGAAATTATCGGAGATACGCCGAAGTATGGGTGAGGATCAATGCGCGGGAGATTTGGAAATCGCGTTGATGAAAACGATACCAACAATGATCAGGGCGATCCCGACCACTCGCGCCCAATCCAGAGTTTCGCGCCAGATGACCATCCCTGCAATGACGGTGAGAATCAGCCCCACGCCAGACCAGATCGCATACGCCACCCCGATGGGCATCGCTTTCAATGCCAGCGACAGCAGATAGAAAGACGCGCCATAACCGATCACAACCACAATACTGGGGATGGGCTTGGTGAATCCGTTCGAGAGTTTTAGGGCAACTGTGCCGATCACTTCGGAGAGAATGGCAAAAAAGAGGATGATGAAAGTTTGCATGGGGGTCCTTTGCGAAGCAGGAGTCTCTCGATTGTACACTGCGTACTAAGGGGGTGTTTCTTAAGTCTTAAACCTTGATCTTTTGTACACGGATTTCACGGAATACACGGAAAAAAGGCGGCTCTTTTAAAGATTCTTTCCGTGAAAATCAGTGAAATCCGTGGCGTCCGTGTCGAAAAAAGAAGTTAAGAAACAGTCTCTGAGTCAGGACTTATGCAGTTGGCGGGCAGTTGTACTGCCGCCGCCGCAGTGCAACTACGGCGCAACAGGTTCAACTGCGTAAGTCCTAGAGTGTTGAAACGGGCGGGGGAATTCTTTACCCCGTATTCCTCAACCCCGCCGCAATCCCGTTGATGGTCAACGCCATCACCTCTCGCAGGGACTTCGCTTCGTCGCCGTCTTGATCGGATAAAGCCCGCAAGCGGCGCAGAGTTTCCACTTGGATGTAGTTGAGCGGGTCCACATAGGGATTGCGGAGTTGAATCGCTTGTTGCGTGACAGGTTCCACCTCGAGCAGAGCGCCATGCCCGCTGACGGCAAGGACCGTCTCGCGCGTCCGCTCGTATTCCGCGCGAATCGAATCAAAGACTTCATTTGCCAGTTTCTTATCAGGCACAAGACTCACATACAAAGCGGAAATATCCATATCGGCTTTGAGCAGAGACATCTCCGAATTGTTGAGCAGGGTGCGGAAAAACGCCCAGCCGTCGTACATTTCTTTGAGCAAGCCCATCTCCTTGATGGAAGCAAGTCCCGCGCCGAGGCTATACCAGCTCGGCAAGTTAAAGCGGCTCTGCATCCACGAGAACACCCACGGAATCGCGCGGATTTGATTGACCGCGCCCAACTTCGCCCGCGATGCGGGACGCGAACCGATCTGCAACCGTTTGATCTCGTCGAGCGGCGTTGCCGATTCCCAAAATTCAATGAAGCCACCCGTTTCATACACCAGGGCGCGATACGCGCGCTTCGCGGTCTTCGACATGTCATCGAGCGCGTTCCGCCATTGCGCTGGGATCGCTTCTTCTTTTTGCGGCGCTGAAGCAAGGAGGACCGCGTTCGCGATCTGCTCAAGATGACGATGCGCCAGATCGGGGTTGGCGTAACGCGAGGCGATGATCTCGCCCTGTTCCGTGACTCGAAAACGCCCGTTGATGCTCCCCGCAGGCTGGGCGCGGATGGCATGGTTCGCGGGTCCGCCGCCGCGCGCAATCGTCCCGCCGCGACCGTGAAAGATGGTGAGTTTTACTCCGTGTTTCTTCGCGGCGCGCGTGATTTCCTCCTGCGCTCGATACAACGACCAATTCGCCATCAGGTAGCCGCCGTCTTTGTTGCTGTCGGAATAACCGATCATCACCATCTGTTCGTCGCCACGAGATTTCAAATGCTCTCGATAGACCTTCGAAGTAAAAAGAAGTTCCAGAATACTCGCAGCGTCTTGAAGGTCTTGAATCGATTCGAACAGCGGGACGATCTGCGGGATCGTTTTACATCCCGCCCATTTTGCAAGCAGAAGCGCGGTGAACACGTCCGCCGCCGAATGCGTCATCGAAATGACGATGGGACCGAGCAACGCGTCCCCGTACACCTCGCCCGTCCGCCCGATCAGCTGAAAGAACGACCAGGTCTCCGCAGTGGCGGCAGTGACGCCCGGTCGATTCGAAAGATTCGGGATCGGGTCGTTCAAGAGTCGAATGAGCAGAATCTCGCGCTCCTTCGACGGAAGACGCTCGAAATCGCTTTCGAGATTCAACGCGCGCAAAATTTCGCTCAGCGCGGCGTTCAAACGACTCGAGTCTTCGCGGATGTCGAGCCGCGCGGTATGCAAACCAAAGACCTTTATTTTTTGCAGCGCCGTTTTCAATTCATCGCGAGCAATATGGGAAGGGAGCGCGGAGGCGATCAATTCCAGCGGCTCGAGCAGGCGACCCGCATCCATGCGCGCGCGATGCGAATACTGCCCGAGCAGATGCGCCTTCATATCTTCATGCGAGGCTTCCGCAAGATCGTCCGCCAACAACGCGAGAATAAGACGATACGGCTCGGTAGCATAACGCTGTTCGATATACGCCACATGCGGAGGGAACGGTCTCTGCCGTTCGATCCATTCCAATAATGCGGGCGGCGGCGGAATACGATTCGAACTCACGCTCAAGCGGCGTCCCAAATCCTGAAACATGCGGCGATGATTTTCCACCGCCAACCCGCGATGCAAGCGCAACGTCTCTGCCGTCACTTCGGAAGTGACAAACGGATTGCCATCCCGGTCGCCGCCGATCCACGAAGCCAGCCTCAGCCACGCGCGCGGAACCTTCAAACCCGCATAATATTTCTCAATCGCATGGTCGAGATCGTCGTACAATTTTGGAATCGAATTCCATAAATACGCGTCCACATAATACAAGCCCGTGCGCGCCTCGTCGGTCACGGTCAACGTATCGGCGCGGGCGCGATCGGTGAGCCACAACGTCGCAATCTCGGCGTGAAGCGATTTCACAGATTCGTCCCGCTCGCGCGCGGAGATCGAATCATCATCGAGCAAATGAAGGAGTTGCGCGATCCGCTCCGTCTTCGAGAGCACCGTGCGGCGACGCGCCTCGGTCGGGTGCGCCGTCAACACCAACTCGATGGATAACTCCTCAAGCAAAGCGGACATCTGCTCGCGCGTCACTCCCCTTTCTTTCAGGATGCCCACCGCTTCACCCACCGACTCCGGAACTGGTTCGGGATAGGAAGCCTCTTCACGCTGACGAAGCGCCCGCACGCGCTGATTCTCCTCGGCGAGATTCACAAGGTCGAAATACGCGGCAAACGCGGAGGCGATCACCCGCGCGCCTTCGCTCGGCAGGGCAGAGACCTCCTTCGACAGCCCCTCCGCCGCGACGGCATCTCCGCCTCGCCGCGCCTTCGCCAGCGCGCGGATGCGCTCTTCGGTCTCGAAGATCGCGGGCGACTCAAGCTCGGAGATCACCTTACCGAGCAAATCTCCCAACAGATGAATATTTTGCGAAAGGTCCATTCTGCAAGCAAGTATAACAAAGCAAGAAGGACTCGCTGGCGAGTCCTTCTTGCTGATTAACTCTTCAAGAACTTGACGACCTGTTCGTGAATCTCTTGTGACTGCGCCGCGCCGTTCGTGGCGACCCTAGACAACTTTTCTTCGCGTCCAAATCACCAGTTGGAAATTCCGCCATGCATACGAGAGCGGGAAGGTTACGATGTGCACCAATCGGCTGAAGGGCATAAGCGCGAACAACAGGAAGCCCGTGAGGAAGTGAACTTTGTGCGCCAAAGGTAACGCCGTGACGAATTGCGGCGCGGGCTGGAATAACGCCAGCGAGTCCATCCAGGGTGTGGCGGTAAAAATAAACCAGGCGGCGCCCCAGCGATAGACAAAGGCAAGGATCAATCCGAAGAACACCTGCGCAAACAACAAACTTAAAATGACCCAATCCACAGGCGTGGTGATGGCGCGGATCTTCGATGAGGTCAGCCGCCGATAGAGCAGGATGCCCGCGCCGACCAATGCCATGATGCCGAGAATTTTCCCAGCTAACTCGGAGAGGTACAACAATTCAGGCGTGCCATGCGCCATCGCCATCACTTTGGGGATGGTAAACCCCGCAATGTGAATAACCGTGGTCGGCAGGATGCCATAATGCCAGAGCGTGGAGCCCCAGAACTGCAAGTCGTTTTCGAGGAACTGCGACGACAAACTGGTGAACGAATATTGATTCGTCAGGTAACGATAGATCGTGCCGACGATTCCGATGGCGAGCGCCACATAGGGGAAGACGACGAAGAGCAGAATATCAGTCATGGCTCAATTCCTTTTCTAACTTGTTGACAGCAAACAATTAGTACTTCACGAAAGTTCAGGCAACAGTTCGATTTGCTTGGCAAATCGTGTTGCCTGTCTCGACGCAGTGCAACTGCGTCGAGAACTTGCTTTCGACAACAAACAAATTCAGCGCAGTGAGCAATCCGAAATATGGATTCTCCGATCCCTCGCCAAAGACCTTGAGCATTTTTTCCAACGAGGGCAGTACGCCGTCGCTGAGCAAGGCTTGCGAGAATTCGCTGTAACGATTCTCCGAATCGAATCCGATGAAGCGCAGGATGACCGAAAGATTGTCGGGCAGTTCCTGTCCCGCTGAATAGCCGACGCCATGATAGGCTTCGTTCAGTTGCGCCATGAACGCGCCGCGCTTGTAACTCTCGCCGTACAAATGAAATCCAATGTATGGATAGCACACGGGTTGCATATCAAATGTTGTGGTGAATAACTCTTGCATCCGTTGCACGGAATATCCTTCGATGGCGTTGTCGAATTTCTCGCACAACTCTGCGGCTTCGGGGTTTATAGACCCCATCAATTCCAAACATCGTTGAGTCTCTTCTCCGAAATCCGAAGACGGATATTCCAACAGCGCGGCGAACGAGTCGAACAACGAGGCGGTTGTATCTTTGTACATGCTACAGCCCTCTCTGCGGAGCCTGCCGCTTGCCGAAGCCCGTCTCTGCTTTGCGTTGTTGCGGATCGTACACTTCTTCGATGTCGCCTTCACGGCTGTACGGAGGAACAACGAATCGTTCTTGATACGTGGGGATGGACGTCAGGCGATAGATCGCCTCCGCTTCTTCCGCGCCCATGCCTGCTTTTTCCAGCGCGGCATTCGCTTCCTCTTCGGTCACATCGCCGACGGTTTCATGCCGCTTGTAAATGCGGACAGCGATCATCTTTTGATAGGCTTTGATGACAAGTTCATCGTTGCCAGCGGATAGTGTGCGCGACATGTAACGCACTGGCACGCGGGCTTTCTCCAACGAAGTGAACAAGTCTGTTTCGACGCGTTGCGTGCCATTTTCCTGAGTCGCATTGAGGACAGGCAGAAGCGGCGGGACGTAGAACAACATCGGCAGTGTGCGATACTCGGGATGCAGAGGCAGAGCCAACTCCCATTCTTTGACGTAGCGATACACGGGTGAATTCTGCGCCGCCGCGATCACGCCGTCGGGGACGCCGCTTTCTTTCGCCGCCGCGACAACTTTCGGGTCGAACGGATCGAGGATCATCTCCCGCTGACGTTGAACGAGCTGTTCATCAGGAACTTTGAGCGCGTCGGGAATTTGATCCGCATCATACAACAGCACGCCCAAATAACGGATGCGTCCCACACACGAATGGAAGCAGGCGGGGGCTTGTCCCGTTTCGAGGCGCGGGTAGCAAAGGATACATTTTTCGGACTTGCCTGTTGACCAGTTGTAGTAAGTTTTCTTATAAGGACAAGCCGAGACGCACATGCGCCAGCCGCGACATTTATCCTGGTTGATCAGCACCACGCCGTCTTCGGCGCGTTTGTAAATTGCGCCCGATGGACATGCGCCCACGCACGCCGCATTCAAACAATGGTTGCAGATGCGCGGCATGTAGAAGTAAAAAAGTTGCTCGATGGAAAAGAGACGCTGACGGTCTTCGGGATTCATATCTGCCAGCAACGGATCTTTCACCGCGTAGATGTTCGAGCCGCCGAGGTCGTCATCCCAGTTGGGACCTGCTTTGATGTCTATCGGGTTGCCATCCACGCGCGAGATGGGACGCGCCGTCGGCTGGTCGGGACCGAGCGGCGAGTTGAACAGGTCGTTGTAGTTGTACGTCCACGGCTCGTAGTAATCGTCCATGGTGGGCATGGCGGGGTTGGAGAATAAATTTGCAAACGTCTGCAAACGGTTCTGAAGTTTTAATTTCAACTCGGGGTTCTTGGGCTTTTGGTCGAGTTCCCAACCGCCGTGATATTTTTCCTGGTCTTCCCATTGGGTGGGGAAGCCAACGCCAGGCTTGGTCTCGACGTTGTTCCACCACATGTACTCCGCGCCTGGGCGGTCTGTCCAAATATTTTTGCAGGCGATACTGCACGTGTGACAACCGATACATTTATCGAGATGGAATACCATTGAAACTTGTGATCTGACTTTCATAATTTCACATCCTTTTCTTTGCCACAGAGGACACAGAGATCATTGAGAAAAACCTTTTAAAAAACTCTGTTTTCTCTGTGCGCTCTGTGGCTGTTTTTCGCTTTTGACCTAGAACTCAGGCTCGCCAGGCAACTTGCGCACCAGAATAAACGTGTCGCGGTTCACACCTGTGGGACCCCAGTAATTGAATCCGTAGGTGAATTGACCGTAGCCGCCGACCATCAGCATGGATTTGAGACGGATGCGCGTGGGGCTGTTGTGTCCGCCCGCGCGTTTGTTGCCGCGCATCGGCGATTTTGGCACGCTCACGGTCCGTTCGGGCGCGTGGTAGATGATGCAGATTCCCGATGGGATGCGCGCGCTGACGATGGCGCGTGTGACGGTCGTGCCGTGATCGTTGTATGCCTCCACCCAATCGTTATCCACGATGCCGATCTCTTTCGCGTCCTTTTCGCTGATCCACAGCGGTTCGAGTCCGCGCGAGAGGGTCAACATGCGGTCGTTGTCGAAATAGTTCGAGTGGATGTGCCACTTGGCATGAGGCGTGAGGTAATTCAACTGCACGGTCTTGCCTTCTTTGTGACTCTTATCCAAATCGCCGAAAGCGATGTAATCGGGTCGCGGCTTGTAGGTTGGCAGGTGTTCGCCATGCGCCAGATAGCCTTCGTGATCGAGATAAAAATGTTGGCGACCCGTGAGCGTTCGCCACGGGACGAGTCGGTCCACGTTGAGGGTGTACGCCGAGTATGGTCTTCCATCGGTCATAATGCCAGACCAGATGGGACTGTTGAGCAGGCGGCGCGGCTGTTGAGTCAGATCGTTGAACGACACACGCGAGGCGCGCGTCGGTTCGGCGAGGTCGGTGAGTTTGAGTCCCATGCGTTCTTCTTCGGCTTGGAAGGCTCGATACGCCACTTCGCCGTTCGTTTCGGGAGCGAGATGCAAGATGACATTCGCCGCATCGCGCGCCGCTTCCAATGACGGATACTTCTGACCGTTCCAAGTTGTCGTCGGCTTGTTATCCAACAATTCTTGATACAAGTCATCCGCCGCCCAATGGATGCCGTGAATGGCGAGCCCTTCTTTTTGCAGTTTGGGTCCAAGCGAAATGAAGCGTTTGCCCAAGTTGACATAATCACGCTCGGTCACGACGAAGTTCGGCATGGTCACGCCAGGGATGGGTTCACACTCGCCCTTGCCCCAATCACGGATGTGCGGCTGTGCCATCTCAGCGGGCGTGTCGTGTTGAAGCGGCATCGCAACGAGATCACGCACGGGTTCGGGCAAATGAGTCTGCGCCAACTCGCTGACCTTGCCCGCCAGAATTTTGAAAATATCCCAATCGGTTTTCGATTCCCATGAGGGCGGCACCGCGGCAGATAACGGATGAATGAACGAGTGCATGTCGGTCGTGTTCAAGTCATCTTTTTCATACCAGCTCGCCGTCGGCAGGACGATATCCGAATACAACGCCGAGGTGTCCATGCGGAAGTTGATGTCTACGACGAGATCAAATTTTCCTTCGGGCGCGTCCTCGCGGTACGTCACTTCTTTGAAAGCGCTCTTATCCACTTCCTCCGAAATGAGCTGGTTGTGCGTGCCGAGATAATGCTTGAAGAAATACTCCTGTCCCTTCGCGCTGGCGTTCAACGCATTGCCTCTCCAAATGAACCACAAGCGGGGCCAATTTTCAGGAGCATCAGGATCCTGTACGGCGAACTTCAGTTCGCCCGACTTCAATTGCTCCACCACCCACTGACGAATCTCCGCATCCGACTTCGCCCCAGCCTGCTCCGCCTTTCTGACGATTTCCAGCGAGCTGACGTTGAACTGCGGATACGACGGAAGCCATCCCATGCGCACCGCGCGGACTTGCGCATCGAGCGTGTGCTCTTGAGTCATGTCACGGTGAGATTCGGACTCGGGTCGAGAAACAGGTTGAGGGTCCGTAAAGAGGCGTTCGTATCTCCATTGATCGCTGTTCACATAATGGAATGACGGCGAGTTCATTTGGCGCGGCGGCTTCTGCCAATCCAATGCAAAAGCGATCGAAGCCCACGGCGCCATCGGCGCGAGTTTTTCCTGACCGACGTAATGATTCAATCCGCCGCCGTTGCGACCCACGCAACCCGTGAGCATCAACGCGCCGATGCACGCGCGATAAATTAAATTGTTGTGATACCAATGGTTGACGCCCGCGCCGATGATGACCGTGCATTTGCCTTCGGTCTTGAGGGCGGTCGTCGCCCACTCGCGCGCAAATTGAATGACGGTCTGGCGGTCAATGCCTGTGTAGCGTTCCTGCCAGGCGGGCGTGTACGATAAATTTTCATCGTCGTAGTCGGCGGGATAATCGCCTTCAAGTCCGCGACCCACGCCGTATTGCGCCATCAACAGATCGTAGATGGTGACGACAGCCTTTTTGCCGCTTGTGGTTTCGATGTAACGCACGGGCATATTGCGTTGAAATGTTTTGCCTTCGCCAAACTCCGCAAACGAAACGGAGAGTTGCTCGCTCGCTTCGCTGAAGAACGTGAGTTGCGGACGAATCTCGCTTCCATCGAGACCGTCTTTCGGTTCCAGATTCCATTGTCCCTTTTGTTGTTGCCAACGGAATCCCAAACTTCCTTGCGGCATACGCGGCGCGTCGCTGATCTCATCCCACACCAAAAATTTCCACTCGCCGTTTTCAACGTCGCGCGTGCGTTCCATCTGCGCGGCGCGGATCATTTGCCCAGGCACAAATTTTCCGTCAACCTCATTCAATTCAACGAGGAACGGCGCGTCGGAATACTGTCGCAGATAATTTAAAAAGTAGGGAGTCGGGTTTTTGTAGTGGAACTCGTTCATGATGACGTGATTGACCGCCATCCAAAACGCGCCGTCCTGCCCCGCATGGATCGGAACCCACCAATCGGCATACTTCGCCACCTGGCTGAAGTCGGGCGCGAACACAACCAACTTCGTGCCGTTGTGACGCGCCTCCGCCGCAAAATGCACATCGGGCGTGCGCGTCATGCTCATGTTCGATCCCACCGACGCGATGAACTTCGAGTTATACCAATCGGCGCTCTCCGCCACATCCGTTTGTTCGCCCCACACTTCGGGGCTGGCTGGCGGCAAATCGCTGTACCAATCGTAAAAACTCATGCTCACGCCGCCGAGCATTTGCATGAAGCGGCTCCCGCCCGCATAACTCAACATGGACATGGCGGGGATCGGCGAAAATCCGATGATGCGGTCGGGTCCGTATTTCTTGATGGTGTAAATTGTTGAAGCCGCGATGACCTCCAACGCTTCTTCCCATTTCACGCGACGGAATCCGCCTTTGCCGCGCGCTTGATGAAAGGACTTGCGCCCCGCTTCATTCTCAACGAGGGCTGTCCACGCTTCGACGGGATCTTTGTGTTCGCTTTTAGCTTTTTCCCACAAGTCCAGCAACACGCCGCGCATGTACGGATACTTGAGTCGGATCGGGCTGTACTGATACCACGAGAACGAGATCCCACGCTGACATCCGCGCGGCTCGTATGGCGGTATATCCGCTTTCAAGATGGGATAATCCAACGCCTGCATTTCCCATGTGACGATGCCGTCTTTCACATAGATCATCCACGAGCAACTGCCCGTGCAGTTCACGCCGTGCGTGCTTCGTACCACGCGGTCATGCTGCCAGCGGTTGCGATAAAACTCCTCCCACTGCCGCGCCTGCGGGTTCGATATCTCTTTGATCCAGTTCATAACAACTCCTTTTCCGCTTCCTTCACCATCGCCGCGCGGATTCTCCGCAGGCGATTGCGATACACAAACCCGATTGCGATTGCCGCGCCGATCGTTGCGAGAATGCTGATGCCAAGCACCAATAACTCTTTATCTTCCTGCGGTTCGCCAGCGGATGATTTCATGAACGCGATCAGGTCCGCCTGTTCGCGTTCGGTGAGGGGATGTTGGTTGTAGATGGGCTCCATCACGGGTGATTTGGTCCAGCGATTATTGGAGAGTACCGAAGCAAGTTCGATATCGCTTCGTTCGCTGGATACATTGGTCAGGTCGGGTCCCAAAGCCCCGCCGCCGAGGAGCCCATATTCGCCCAAGTTATGACACCCCATGCAGGGAGGTCCCTCGTTCTCGAAATGAGCGTAGCCCATGAACAACTTCCGCCCGTTTTCGATATCCCCTTCCGCAATGGCTTGCACCGACGCTGGTTGCGGGGGCTCAGGTTGAGACACGGGAACGCACCCGAAAAGTAACGCTACAAAGATCGAAATGACCGCGAGGGATATTGGGTTCACAAATTTATCGCTTCTGCTATTCATGGGTTCACTCACTCCTGACTATTTTTCTCGATCCACAGACTTGTCTGCCGCCTGGGTTCGGGCGATACAACTGTGGATCGTCTCAAGCAGGTTATCGCCGCGGGCAGGCAGGGTGTTCGTGGAAACAATTCGGAAAACATTCTCGCTCAACGCCGCGCGGATCATGGATATTTTCGGATGTTTTTCGATGATGGTCGCCATCAATTCAGCCGCTTTCTCGTTCTGAAGGCGCTCATCGGCAATGACAACGACAGACGGGCGCGCTTCAACCAGCCGCTCGAAAATGTTCTGGTCGTCCAGAGTCCACGGACCAATTAGCTCCACCTCTGCCTCCGCGCGCAGAATCGCCTCCATGCTTTCGCCGAAGAGATATTGAGAACAGAGTAACAGGACGCGCGGTTTTGAGGTCGGTGTGGATGGCATATCGGACAAAGCCTGCCTCAAGAGTACCTGAATTTACGAAGTAATCCCATCCTCCCCCGCCCCGCCTTTGGAATGAAAAAAGAGTGATTAAGAATCACTCTTTTTTATAAAAGGATTAGTTCCTCGCTCCGTATCTACACCAACCCGCCAAATCTCTGGGAAACAAGAACGGCAAAACAAAGAAATGAAAAAAAATGAACGATATCGCAACCTCCGATGCCTTCATACTCGCTAATTCCTGATCACTCTACGAAATTTCCGCTCCGGCAGGCTCAGTAACGATACTTATTTTTTCGTGTTGTGCAATCTACAGTCGATACCTCACGAAAGTTCACGCGACGGTTGCGCAGTATAACTGCGTCAAGAACCTATGTTCCAGGACTTACGCGGTTGGCGGGCAGTTGTACTGCCGCCGCCGCAGTGCAACTACGGCGCAACAGGTTCAACTGCGTAAGTCCTACGTTCTTGATCTACCGACAGTGTAAGAACCCCGCAAGTTCTGCCACTTGGGAGAAGCGATTTATGCACAAACTAAAAACGCATAAAGGATTGGCTTTGATGTTCCTCCTGGCGACCATGCTTGCGTGCAATCTAGGGGAACCACAAACGACTCCCCCTCCTTCAACCCAACCGCCTGCGACAGAATTGACTGCGATTGTTGATACGGCGCCCGCTCCCCCGCCGACGGAAACCCCGATCCAGCATCAGAACATTCCCGTCTCCCTGCCTCCAGACCGCAGTAGTCACGCGGGAGATCAAGATTCCTCCGCCACTGCGAGCCAGAAAATGGCGAACGGCGGAGACCGCTTCACTTTCGAGCGATTTGAACGCCCGTTCAACGGCATGACGATGGAGACCTATTTTCCCGAGTTGGATATCACCGACACCTTCGTCTATCAAGACGACACCTGGGTGTACGGCACCATTCAGGTGGTGAATCGCTCCGCGGCAAATGAGTCGCCGTTCCGCTTCGCCATGCAGGTGGATATCACCTTGGACGGCAAAGGCGATTGGCTGATGATCGCCGACAACCCTTCCTCTACAGAGTGGACTACAGAAGGCGTGCAGGTGTACTTCGACACCAACGGCGATGTGGGCAATGCGACCCCGGTGATGACCGATAACAATGCGGCAGATGGAAACGGATTTGAAGCCCTGGTCTTCGACCAGGGAATTGGCAACGACCCGGATTCAGCCTGGGCGCGCGTATCGCCGCTGAATGCAAATATCGTCGAGTTAGCCATGAAGCGGTCGCTGATGGAAAATACGCCCGAATATATGGTCAACATGTGGACGGGGCGTAGTTGCCTGAACCCGGCTCTCTTCGATTTCAGCGACCACTATACCCATGAACAGGCTGGCGCGGCTGACCCGGAATTCCCATTCTTCTATCCGATCCAAGCCGTTTTTGAACTGGACAATACCTGCCGTATGGCGGTGGGCTTCAAGCCAACAGGCAACGAGCCGGGCTTATGCCAAACGCGCGTGCCGGCTGGACCAGCAGACCCGGCTGAACCGGGCTGTCAACTCAACGATGCCATTTGCGCCCAACAAGGACCCGGTTATTATTTCGACCCCGCGACCTGTTCGTGTTACTACTTTGGCTAATGGAATAACTTCTCCAAACGTCATCCCCTCCTGCAAACTCTACATCAACCCCTTGGTCTTCGCCACCCTTGCCGCCTCGCGCCGCGTGGACACATGCAACTTCGACAAGATATTTCGGATGTGGGTCTTGACCGTATTCAGGCTGATCGTCAACGCCTCGGCAATCTCTTTATCGGTCGCGCCCTGAGACACTTTGATCAACACTTGAAGTTCGCGTTCGGTCAAGCCATCGTCGCTTTCATACACCGCGCCATATTTGCTCATCCGTCGGAATTCCGCCAACACATGACCAGCCAGCGTCGGAGAAAGAGCCGCCTCGCCCCGCCTCGCTCCGCGCACCATTTCCAATAAATCCTGCGAACGGATTTCTTTCAACAAATAACCCTGCGCGCCGCGCTTGAGGGCTTCGAAGAGAATCTCATCGTCGCCGCGCACGGTGAGCATTACGATGATTGTTTCCGGCAGGGCGAGTTTTATTTGCCGCGCGGCTTCCACGCCGTCCATGCCGGGCATTTGCACATCCATCAGGATAAGATCGGGCTTGAGTTCCCGCGCCTTAACGAGGGCTTCGAGTCCGTCGTTTGCTTCGCCCACCACTTTCAGGTCCGGTTGCGAATTGATGATTCCAGCCAATCCCTCGCGGAAGAGGGCATGATCGTCAGCCAGCAACACTCGAGTCTGTTTCATCTTTTATCTTCTGTTTCATCTCTATACGAATTACTCGGATGGACACGGATTGTTTATTGTTACTCCGTGAGAACCTATGCGCGAACAAATTTACGACCAGGTCAAGGTAACGCGCGTCCCGCGTCCTACCTCGGACTGGAGTTTGATTCGTCCGCCGATGTGTTTGGCGCGCGCCTGCATGATCTGCAAGCCGAAGTGCCCGCCTGGGGCAGGCTGGGAGGCGTCGAATCCTTTGCCGTCGTCTTCAATGGTCACAAAATAATTTTCATCGTGGCGACCCACCTGCACGCGGACTTGTTTTGCGTTCGCATGTCGCGCCGCATTGACCAACGCCTCGCGTGTGATGTTGTATACCTGCTCGGCGATCTGTGGAGAAGGCTCGGGCGTAGAGTCGCCATCCGCAAGCCAGACCAGTTTCAGGTCATGTTGTGAAGCGTTCTCGCTCGCCGAATCACGCAGGCGAGTCCACAAATCCTTTTGAGCGGGCGAGTCATCCATCAGTGTGTTGATGGCGCGGCGGACATCGCTCGTGGCTTTGCCGATCGTCTCGCGGGTTTTACGCAGGCGTTCCAAAGCCACGCCTTCCTTCCCATCCGAAAGAAACTCCACAACCTGGTCGGTCATTACCCCAAGATAACTGAGCGTTTGCCCCAAGCCATCGTGCATCTCCGCGGCAACGCGGCGGCGCTCTTCCATCGTTGCCGCGCGTTCGGCTTGCGCGAACAGGCGCGCATTTTCCAGCGCAATGGCGGCCACGTTCGCCAGTTTGGTTAGCATGTTCGCAGACTCGGCGGCGAATTGATTCTGCGCGGGGCTTCCCACGCACAACGCGCCGATCACGCGGTCGCCGATACGAAGCGGAGCGGCTAAATGACTCGCGCGAAATTCATCCGAGAGCATTTGACACCCGCCACGACAGCCGCCTACACCGCACATCATTGCCTGGTCGCCTTCGAGCACGGCATTGGCAAAGTCTGCGTGGGCGGGCATCGTATCGCCAATGATCGCGCGCCGCGGACCGCTGATCGCCTGGAGTTTTAACCAATGCTGGTTGGTATCCACGAGGCAAAGCGAGGCAATGTCGCCGCCGAGCATTGAACGCGCTGTTTCTGTGACAGAATCCAGGACTTGTTGAATATCGAGCCGCGATGAAATTTCACGACTGACCTCGTTGAGCGTTTCCAATTCCTGGGTGCGCTGCATCACGCGCTGTTCCAATGTGTCAGTCCATCGGGCAAGTTCCCCTTGCGCAACGCGAAGGCGCGAGCGCATCTCATCGATTGCTTGAGATAACTCCCGCATCTCTTCCGGACCTTCAACCTGTATCGGCTCATCCAGCCGATTCTCCCCGATTCTTTTTGCCGCCGCGCCCAATGCTTCAAGCGGCTTCATCAACGAATGGCGCGTCATCCATGCCAGCACCGACAGAAGCGTCAACGCGCACAACAACAAGACGATTTGAATCACGCGAAGATAATTCACCGCTTGCGTCGCGTCATCAAACTCTTGTTGCGAGGCTACAATCATCGCTTCTCGCGCGGCAATACCGACAGAGGCGAGCACGAGCAGAACAAGCGCAACGAACAGGATAACAAGTTGAACACGCAGGCGTTTTAGCATAGGATGATGCGATTATAACATTTTGCCGGATGAGGCGATCCCATAGGGAGCGTAGGGTAATCGCATTTGAAAATCTCGAGGCTCAAAACACGGTATTTTGCCTTCGAAACCGCTAATCTTCGCCAGTCTGCGCGAATTTTTCCGAGAAAGATTAGCGTGAATTCGTGAGGATTAGCGGACAAAAAATCCAAATGCGATTGCCCTAATAGGGAGCGCCCGATCGAGAAAATAAAAAACCATTCTTCGCCACAGAGACCGCAGAGTTCGTTGAGAAAAAATCGGCTCTACCGTTTTTAACGGGAAATCTTTTTTTCAAACACAAAGGACACGACGGTCACAAAGGAAAACCCAAGGAATCTAGGCTCTTTTTTTGCCTTTGTGTCGCTTCGACGAACTCAGCGCAAGACTTTGTGTCCTTCGTGGTGAAGCTCTTTCCCGTTAATTACGGGAGACCCAAAAAATCTCAAGGTTCTCTGCGCGCTCTGCCGTCTCGCACCGTCGTGCCTGCGGCATCTATTCCCTCAACGCGTCCTCAAAAAATGCCACAATCATCTGTGAAATCTCCTCGCGCGAAGGGCTGATCTCTCCGCTCACAGGCTTGAAGCCATGTCCCGCGTTGGCAACCGGCGCAAGTTCCGCCTGAACGCCCGCCGCTTGCAACTTGGCGAACAGTTCCTCCGATTGCGTGATCGGCACGAGCGAATCCTCTTCACCATGCAAAATCAAAAACGGAGGGTCGTCGGCGCTCACATACGTCACTGGGCTGGCGAGGGCGAGGTCAAAATCGCCGAACGCGCGTCGGACGGTTTCGCCGCCGCCTTCAAAATCAACCGTCAAATCGGCAGGACCGAACATATCCACCACCGCCTGCACACGGCTGGAATATTCCAAATACTCGCCCACATCGAAGCCCGCGCTTTCATCGGTTGTGCCGAGCATGGAAACCAAATGCCCGCCCGCGCTTCCGCCATACACGCCGATGCGATTCGGGTCGAGGTTGTACTCGTCGGCATGAGCGCGCAACGAACGCGCGGCGCACTTCACGTCTTCGATCATCGCGGGAAATACATACTCGGGCGCGAGACGATAATTCACAGACACCACCAAAAAGCCCGCCTGCTGTAACGCGGGAATATCCGCCGCGCCCGCGCCTTTTGCTTTATCGCCCGAACTCCACCCGCCGCCATGCACAAACATCGTCGCGGCAAAGCGCCCATGCTCTTCAAACGGATAATACACATCCATCTTCAACGCGACTCCATCCACCGTGCAATACGTGACGTCGCTTTCGACCGTGCCAAGTTTGGATGAGTCAAATGTACTGGATGAAGTTCCCGCTTCGTTTTCAGCGGGGAGGCTGGTCGCTGTTTCGGCAGGCTGAGTCGCCGCCGACGGCTGACTCTGACTCGCATTGCACGCCAGCGAGGCGACAACCAATAGTGTGATGAATAAAGTTAATCGTTTCATTTTTTTCCTTTTGTACCGCAAAATTTATTTGCGCTTGATATGCAAAGTGAACTTTTTGTACCGCAAAATTTATTTTGCGCTTCATGCGCAAAGTGAACTTTGCGGTACGCTACTTTGCCATCGCCACAATATCTTCCGAAGTGACGACGGTTAGATGCGCGGCGGCGTAGGCGACCAGCTCTTCATACGCGGCGAAGATGGCGGCTTGGTCTGCCTCTGTCCGCAGCGTGGATGGGTCGGACGCGGACAGGTTATACGGCGGCGAGAGCGGATCGCCTTTCTTCACGCCGTTCATGTCGTAGTAAAACGATTTCCAGCCTTCGGGTCCACTGCGGTAGAAGTTGTTTTCGTGAATCAATGCGGTGATGAATGGCGCGCGGCTTTGGGACAAACTGGAAGTTTGTCGTACCCATTCGGCGAGTTGATCCTGCAACATCTTCGTTGGGTTGTATTCCGCCGCGTCGGGACTCGTCACGAAGTTCCACCAGAATCTGTCGCTATCGTCCACCGAGGTGACGCGCGTCACGCTGAAGTCGCTGGGGCGCACGAGCAGTCCGTTGACGAATTCAAACGGCTGTTCGAGTGTTGTGCCTTCCTCGTGATACAGCAAGGTCATCTGCGCGCCGAGCGAGGCATAGACTTTCTGCGCCGCGTCTTTGAGTTTGCCGCTGTTGGGCGCGGGTGCGACGATGGGATTGCGCCCAAAGACCTGCGCCACGTAGGTATACCCGCCAGGCTGTGATCTATCGAGTTCGCCTGTTTCGAGATTCAAGGCATAGGTTTCGTAATCGAGCAGGGTTTGATACAACGCATCGTCGCTCAATCCATCCAAACGCGAGTCGAATCCCGTGTAAAGCGGGTGCGGCGGGCGGACGTGGTAACTGATGGTCATGTTCGAGTTTTTGAGGCGCTCGATCACTTCGGGATGATTCTCCGCCAGCGCGCGGGTGACTTCGGCGGTGAAGTAGAAATCTCCGCGCGTGTTGTATTTCTCGAAGAGGTCAACGAGTTGCAAGAGGGTGTCGGCGCTTTCATCGGGGTGCGTCCAGTCGTGGACGTTGATGATGAAGGAGATGTAGGCGGGGGTTTCAAGTTTCAGGTGCGTGGTGTCAGGTGTCAGGGGCGAGGTGTCAGGTGTCAGGGGCGAGGTGTCAGGTGTCAGGTGCGGGGTTTCAAGTGGGGAATCGGTTGGGGAAACTGAATCAGGTTGAGGCGGAGAAAGAGGCGTTGTTGGGGCGCAGGCGGAGGCCAGAAGGGAGAGAAAGATCAGGGTGAGGAAAATCTTTTTCATGTGGAATTCCTTCGTAAGACAAAATTTATTTTGTCCTTGCAAAACGCAAAATGAATTTTGCGCTACGGTTGCGCCGCGTACGCATCCGCCATTTGAGAATAGGTTGCCCATTGGACCTGTCCGCTGGCGACGAGGGGATCAACGACTTCAGTGAGGAAGCGTTCGATCACGCCGAAGGGGTCTTGCGGGTCGCCGAGAAATTCGCCAGGGTGAACGGTGAAATGAAAGACGTTGACCTTGCCCGCTTGCGCGGCTGAAAGCGAGGCGTAGAGACTCTCTTTGAGAAATTCAAAATAGGCTTCGTCCCCGCCCGCGTCTTCGCTTCGGCGCATGGACGCGAAATTTTCTTTATCGTATTGACCTTCGGGCAGGAAGACGATTGCGCCGTTTGGATCGTGTTGCGTGAAGAGCGTGAAGTCCGCGCCGTCGGTTCCGCCTGCGGGTCGCCAGGGGTTCACGCCGAGCAGCGACATGTCGGTGGACTGCGTAGCGGGACTCTTCCAATCGCTGTTCACATCCAAGCCCGCGCATTCGGCGGCTTCGTATAAATTCGGATACAAATTGCCGCCGCTCCAATAACGGATATCCGCCACGCCGCTTGCCTGTGTAATGTAACCGATCTCTTCCTTCATCACATCGCACCATTGCTGAATCGAAAGCGGTTCGGGGTTTTTCCCGAGATGCGCGTCTTCATGAAAGTGCAAAGCGATTTCGTGTCCGCGCGCGGCGAGGTCGGCGAGGATGGTATTGCCCGACTCAATTGCAACCGTCGTGAACGGACTCTGCGCTTGAATCGTCATGCGTCCGCCGTGCGCTTCGACGATCTGGGCTAGGGTCAGCATATCTTCCACATGTCTCTCGAAAAACTGCGGCTTGTGATAATCGTTCTTGCCGCTCGGGAATCCTTGCGCGGTTTCGCCCATCGGCTCGATGTGCATTCCGATATCGAAGAGCAGGATGGCGGAGCCCGCTTCGTTTTCGACAGGCAGGCTGGTCGCCGCTTCGGCGGGCGGAGTCTCCGCCGAGGGGGGAGTCGCTGACGCGGCGGGTAGTCCGCAAGCCAACGACGCGAACAGTAGAACGGCAAAGAAAAGGGAAGTTCGTTTGAGCGTGCGCATGAGGTTGATCTCCTTGTGATTCGGCATGGCGTCTTGGCAAAAAACCAACCATGCTTTCCCCTATTTTCCACGACGCTTGTAACCAAAGTATTATCTGGTTGTAAAAAAAATAACGTCTCACCCTTCAAAATAGTTAACTCGGTTCCACAAGGAAACATCGAGCCAGTTTGGTTTTATGGAACCCCTATCGCGGGTATACTTTGCTCATGCCATCCCCCGCCTCCATCCTCAAACAGACCTTCGGCTACGATACATTCCGCCCGCTTCAGCAAGACGTGATCGAAAATGTATTGTCGCGCAAAGACACGCTCGCCGTCATGCCGACGGGCGGAGGGAAATCGTTGTGTTATCAAATCCCGTCGTTGGTCTTTGACGGACTCACCGTCGTCGTCTCGCCGCTGATCTCGTTGATGAAAGATCAAGTGGAGCAACTACGCGCGTTCGGCGTGCCGTCGCTGTTCATCAACAGTACATTGTCGCCGCAGGCATATCAAGAGAGCATGGATCATGTGCGCAATGGTGAAGTGAAGTTACTTTACGTCGCGCCTGAGACGCTTCTCACCCAACGCATCCTCTCGCTTCTTGATTCGGTCCAAGTGGATTGCCTCACCATTGACGAAGCGCACTGCATCTCCGAGTGGGGACACGACTTCCGCCCTGAATATCGTCAACTCGTTGAGGTGAGAAAAAGATTTCCGAAAGCGGTTTGTTTGGCATTAACGGCAACCGCAACGTCGAGAGTTCGGCAGGATATTCGCAACACGCTTAAGTTTTCGACAACGAATGAATTTGTCGCCAGTTTCAACCGCGAGAATTTGTACATCGAAGTCATTCCCAAGCGCGAGCCAGTCGGTCAGGTGATCGAACTGCTTGATCGCTACAAAGACCAATCGGGCATCATCTATTGTTTCTCGCGCAAACAAGTAGATGAACTCGCCGCGTATCTTGCCTCGAAAAAATATTCCGCGCGTCCGTATCATGCGGGGCTGGAAGATGCCGACCGAAAAAAGAATCAAGAAGCGTTCATCCGCGACGACGTGCAAATCATTGTTGCCACCGTCGCGTTCGGCATGGGCATCAACAAGCCCAATGTGCGCTTCGTGATTCACTTCGATCTGCCAAAGAGCGTTGAAAGTTATTATCAAGAGATCGGGCGCGCGGGACGCGACGGCTTGCCCGCGTTTTGCACATTGCTCTACAATTATTCAGATGTCGTCAAGATCAACTATTTCATCGACCAAAAAGAGGGCGACGAGAAACGCGTCGCCCTCCAACACTTGAATGCCATCGTGAGTTTTGCCGAAGACGAACGCACGTGCCGACGCAAGCCGCTTCTCAACTACTTCGGCGAATCCTACGACGCCGACAACTGCTCCAACTGCGACAACTGCACCTCCGCCCCGACTCCGCTCGCCGACATCACCGTGTACGCGCAGAAGTTCCTCTCCTGCGTCAAACGCGCGGACGAAAAATTCGGCGCGGGTCATATCGTGGATATTCTGCTCGGCTCGAAAAACGAGAAGGTGATCCGCTGGGGACACGACAAATTATCCACATACGGAATCGGCGAAGAATTGACAAAGAAACAATGGATGCACATCGCCCGTCAACTCTTGAGCATGGGCTACCTCAAACAGGAGGGCGAGTATCACACGCTGAGTCTCACGGTCAAGGCGTTGGAGTCGCTGAAGAAAAGAGAACCAGTTTTCGGCGTCGTGCAAGAAGCGGAGAGGGCGAAGAAAGATGGAAAGAGGAAAGTGGGCATCGAATACAATCACGCGCTGTTTGCCATTCTTCGTCAAAAACGAAAAGAGATGGCAGACGCGGATGGAGTCCCGCCGTATGTGATTTTCTCCGATAGAACGCTGACGGAGATGGCGGCGTATTATCCGCAATCGCGCGAGAGTTTGTTGAAAATTTCAGGCGTGGGGCAGGTGAAGTTAAGTCAATATGGCGAGGCGTTTTTGGAAGTCATACAATCGTTTTGTAAAAAACATGAATTGAAAGAGCTCACCCTCACCCCCAGCCCCTCTCCCTTTGGGAGAGGGGAGTCGCAGTCCCCTTCTCCCCTCGGGAGAAGGGTTAGGGATGAGGGCGAACTCGGCGAACGGACACGCATTGTTGGAGAATCATTCAACGAAGGCGCAACGATTCAAACGTTGATGGAACGCCAAGGCGTGACGAAGGGAACAATCCTCGATCACCTGACGAAATATGCGCTGGCTGGCAACAAACTTCGCAACGGCGGCGATTGGCAGGAGGCGACATCTGCCACGCCCGAACAGCAACAGATCGCCTTCGCCGTGTTCAATGAACATAGCACGATGTATCTCAAGCCTGTCTTCGATACATTGAACGGCGCGTTGAATTACGATGAGTTGAAGATTCTGCGGTTGTTATATTTGATCGATAAGCAAGGCAATACCGCGTGATGAAAACGGATTGGGATGTTATCGTTGTCGGCGGCGGACCCGCAGGCTTTTTCGCCGCGATACGATGCGCCGAATTAAACCCAAGTCTCAACGTGCTGATCATCGAAAAGGCAACGCAAACCTTGGGCAAGGTAATCGTCTCCGGTGGCGGACGGTGTAATGTGACCCATGCCTGTTTTGACCCGGCGCGGTTGGTTGCGTTCTATCCGCGCGGGGGCAATGAGCTACGGGGAGCGTTCGCGCGCTTCCAACCGCGAGAAACGATAGCGTGGTTCGAAACGCGCGGGGTGAAGTTGAAGACTGAAGCCGACGGGCGTATCTTCCCTGTGACCGACGATTCGAACACAATTGCAGATTGCCTGCGCAGCGCGGCGAAGTCGGCCGGTGTGGAGGTCTGGGGACACGCCCGCCTCGGTCGTGTGGATCGAAATCAAGATGAGAGTTTCCAACTCACTACGCAAACGCTTCGGGATGTGTTCACGCGCCTGCGCGCCGGGAAACTTCTTCTCGCAACGGGCAGTGACCGAAAAACGCTCGCAATAGTCAAATTGCTCGGACACACTGTCGTCGATCCCGTGCCATCTTTATTCACCTTCAACGTCCGGGACGAGCGCATCAAAGGCTTGGAAGGCGTGTCTGTGGCGTCCGTCTCATTGAAAATGGATTCACTCTCCACCCAAGGCGCTTTACTGATCACACACTGGGGGTTGAGCGGTCCAGCCGTGTTGAGGCTTTCAGCATGGGGCGCCCGCGAATTCTATGGAATGAATTACCGCGCCGAACTGACCATTAACTGGCTGGACAACTATTCATTCGACAAGGCTCTCGATGTGTTGCAACGCAACAAAGCATGGAAAGAGAACGCCCGCAAAAAACTTTCCTCGCATGCCGCGTTCTCGCAAATCCCCGCGCGGCTTTGGAAGCGATTGGTTGACTTTATCGGCGATAAAAACTGGGCAGATGTGTCCAAAGAGGAATTGCGAAAACTCGCCAAAGAATTAACGGCTGGAACATTTACGATTCAAAGCAAAGGGGTTTTTAAGGAGGAGTTCGTCACCTGCGGCGGGGTGAATTTGAAGGAAGTGGATTTCAAAACAATGCAAAGCCGCGTGGTGAAAGGTCTGTTTTTTGCAGGCGAAGTCCTGGATATCGACGGCGTCACCGGCGGGTTTAATTTCCAATCCTCGTGGACGACCGGTTGGATTGCGGGAAGCGCCATGGGCGCTCCGGGGTGACTCAGTAGTGATAGCAAGGCTTTGCATCCACATGCTCCGCTACAGAACGCCATCTGGGTCTTCTTATTCACTGATGTTACGCGCCTTACCAGCAAGGGCAGGTGAAAGCGCAGACGGACGCAGATTTCTTGGGAAGGCTACTCTGAACAATCCATCTATATCAGCGTTTTCAGCGTTCCCGCCGCGCTGGCGCTCAGCGCAAGTGTCTGCGTCCTGTATTAAAACTATCAGGCAGGTAGTTAATCTGCGTTCTCCAATCTTGCCTTGAGATTACGAAACGCCTTCTTCATGGATGGGTTACCAGTCAGCGGATAGACAAACAACGTAAACCCAAACGCCATGAACGGATTGAGATTCAGCCTAATCGCGCGCGTGATTAATACCTGATTACCTTTTTCAACAAATGTAAAAGTGTGGAACACATCCCCGATCGTAGGATCATTCGCCACAAAACCAAATTTGCGCGGAGGCTCAAATTCGGTGACCTTCAGTTTGTTCGGTCTTTCCTTTTGTATTGCGAACTCACCTTTAGAGACATATTCCTTCCCCACTTGGATCGGCTCGGATGAAACGGCTTCGAGCCTCAATTCCCCGCCGCTCCATTCGGGATGTTTGGTCAGGTCAGAGACATAATCAAAGGCGGCTTGGAGGTTTGTGTTGATGAGGATTTGGACAGAACGGGTGATTGAGGTCATTGTAAGCCCCAGCCAAATAGCTCATCCCTACGGACAGAGTTAGTGAGCGACCATAGGATGTTTGATTTATTACCAATCTTCATCGTCTTCCTCTGTATCATAAAAACTTGATTGCTCTCCAGTTTTCCTGCCGCTTTGTTTTGGACTAATTTCATCAAGAATCTTGTCAGGGTTTTGGGCATTTTGATTAATAAACTCGAGTAATTCCTCGAGATCATTGAATTTTCTGTAAATTAAGTTGCCAGTTTCTATTTCAAATGTGATTTCGAAGCTATTGATTTTAGGACTACGAGGCAGGGGACTTAATAAATTATCCAAAGCGCCTCTTATTTGCTGTTTGCCATCAGTGGGTTCCCCGTTGATGTCGGCTCTTGTAAAACCGAACCACTGTTTTGCCAATTTATCCAATTTCTTTGACTCTTTAAACGCAATTAAAAAATCATCAAAAGCATCAACATGCTTTTCTGGAAAACGCTGACGTATTTGGCGGGCGTTCAATTCAAAACTTTTCTCGCCAAGGGTCTCATCAAGGTAAGGCTGTATAGATTGATAAACTTCCTCGTCGGTCGCTACCAAAATCATATCAATTCCCCCGCCCTCGTTTCTCAATAAAACTCTGACGCCCTCATTCCAGTGTCCAGCAAGAATGGCTGCGGCGCCTCTAATAGTTGGGTAGTTTTTCCTAACCTCACGAAGCTGAAGAATCCAAGCGCCTTTGTCGCCCCAATGACGACCATCTTTAAGCCATTTCGTTTCAAGTAGTGCGACAGGGTCATCAGAGTTTCTTGGGGCAACAACCGTGTCCAATTGCCTTCTAATGCCGCCTGGCATGCCTAACGTTAATAGCTTCTTGCCATCCTCTGGCTTCAATAAGACAAACGAAGGGTGGTTCTTGCGTAGATGTGATTTGACAAGTTTAATTACGGCACTTTCAAATGCCTCGCCAATCAACTGGCCAACGTGACTGATTCTGCCATGCTGTTTATTGTCCGCCATAAGCCTCTCATTTCCTCAACATCACAATGCCTTCTCGTAATGGCACATCATGCCTTTGCGGGTTTTCTTTCCATTTGTCACCCCGCGTTCTAAGTACCTCTATTTCATACGTGTCGAATCCAACTGATATGCCAATTTCACCAATTAATTTATCTGTTGGAATATAAACTCCGTATGGGGCGGAGTCTCCAAGAACGAATAAAGCAGTCGTGTTTGATTTGAGAACACGAACAGTGTCTTTGACAATTTGATACATGTCATTGAAATACCCTGCCACCATCAAATCGTAGCTTTTCTTTCCGCCTTTTGTTTTCCGAATTTTTTCCAGTTTGCAAACACTCTCCTCGATAAATTCTGTTACCGAAGGACAATCTTTCTTGAACTGCTCAAGAATTTCATATTTTGTATCTGAGCGATTAATTTGAGTTGTTGCTGACGTCATTAATTGGGTCCTGATTTTCTCGGATATGTCGCCCCATGACTTTGCTTCCCCCCAAAAATAAAGTTCAAGCCGTGTCCTATCCGCGTAATCAAAGTTATTTAAGTACGGAGGCGATGTGAACACATGATCTACTGACCTGCTAGAGATATGATTCTGAGTATTCCTCGAATCGCCGTTGATTAACAGATGCTTTGAATCTTTGTATCTGTCCCGTGACCAAACTTTTATGGTCTGTATATCTTTTGCCATTTGGTTAGCAAGTAAGGTGAATTCGGTTAGTACATCTTTGTCTACGGATGTGGTTTTTTTCTTATTTGGCGCAATGTAGGGCCATCCAGTCGCCGCAACGGATACGCTCCTAAGCATCGCTGTGATGACCACAAAAAAGAATTCCTTGGTTTCGCTTTCTTCTAGGTTTTCAAGCGCTAATTCCCTTAATGCCCATAGATCATAGATCGTTTGATCTTCATAGCATTTTAAAATCAGCTCTGGAAACTCGCTGGAAAGATTCTTTTTTTGCAGAGATTTTGACTTTTTGGTTAAATTTTTTTGGGCAAGTTCAATAAATTGCTGAACCCGATGTAATTCAACACCCCAATTAAGTTTTGCTCGCGCTATGCGATAAACAAAAGGATGCGCTTCTGTGCCTACAGAGTTTATCCCTAATGTTTTTGCCACTAAGTTTGTAGTTCCCGAACCCATGAATGGGTCGTAAATAGTTTGTCCTGTATGGATATTGAATTTCTCTATTGAGTGTTCAACGGCCTTGTAAGAAAACCCTGCTGGATATGTGAACCATCGATGAACAGGGGCGCGTAAACTGTCTTTAAATGTTCCCCACTCAGACTCGCGTTTTTTTTCTGATGTAATTTTATTTTCGTAAAAGGTTAGAGCCAATTGAGTTGCCATCAACGTAATTGTACCTTATTGCGAAAACCAGCCTGCTCCCTCGTTGACATCCTCCTCAATTTCCGCTAAACTCCAATTTGTCAGACAACTTTCGTCTAGTCCACTTGCCACCAAACAATCTCTAATCTCCAGTCTCAATTCTCTAATTCTCCACTCCTCTAATCCTCTTTCTTCCCCCATGCCCACCCTCCTCATCAAAAACGCCCACCTCTTCACCATGGACGACCACCACACCGAAATCCCCGATGGTGGTCTTTTCATCCGCGATGGTTTCATCGAGCAAGTCGGGCAGACTGAAAGTCTGCACTCCACAGCCGATGAAATCCTCGACCTCAAAGGTCACGTCCTCCTCCCGGGCCTCGTCAACACGCATCACCATTTTTACCAAACCCTCACGCGCGCCGTCCCTGCCGCGCAAGACGCCAACCTCTTCAACTGGCTCAAAACCCTCTACCCGATCTGGGCTCGCCTCACGCCCCACGATATTTTCACCTCGACTCAAACTGCCCTCGCGGAACTTGCTCTATCTGGATGTACAACGGCTTCCGACCATCTCTACCTCTACCCAAACGGTTCAAAACTCGACGATGAGATTGCCGCGGCCGCGGAAGTGGGACTCCGCCTCCACGCCTCGCGCGGCTCGATGTCGCTGGGCGAAGCGGATGGCGGCCTCCCGCCCGACAGCGTGGTAGACGACGAAGAGTCCATCCTCAAAGATTCGCTACGTCTCATCCAAAAATATCACGACCCGAAGCCTGGCTCGATGGTGCAAATTGTTTTGGCTCCATGTTCGCCGTTCAGCGTAACATCTGACTTGATGAAACAATCTGCCAAGCTCGCGCGTGAATATGGCGTGCATTTGCACACGCATCTCGCTGAGACCGAAGACGAGGAACAATTTTGCTTGGAGAAATTCGGTCATCGCCCCGTCGGGTACATGCAAGAAGTGGATTGGGTCGGCGACGACGTTTGGTTCGCGCACGCGGTGTGGGTGAACGACGAAGAGATCAAAGTCTTCGCCAAGCACAACTGCGGAGTGGCGCACTGTCCCACCTCGAACATGCGACTCGCCTCAGGCATTGCTCCGATCAAAGAATATCGCAAAGCAGGCGTGAATGTTGGCTTGGGCGTGGACGGCTCCGCCTCCAACGACGGATCACACCTCCTAGCCGAAGTCCGCAATGCGATGTTGCTCTCGCGTGTGAAAGACGGAATTACAGGCTACTCATTATCCGATGATCCAAATCGCAAGTTGATGACAGCAAGAGAAGCGTTGTATTTGGGAACGCGCGGTGGGGCGGCAGTGCTGGGGCGCAAAGACATCGGCTCACTCGAAGTTGGCAAGTGTGCCGACTTCTTCGCCGTCAACTTGAACAAACTCGGTTTCGCAGGGATGCACGATCCCGTTTCGGCGATTGTCTTCGGTCAACCCGTCAATGCCGATTACACCGTCGTCGGCGGGAAGTTTATTGTGAAAGAAGGTCAACTCGCCACTCTGGATGAACGTCAACTTGCGGAGAAACACAACCAAGCCGCGAAACGCTTGTTGGCAGGTTAGCACGTTGGAACGTTCAAACGTTTAGACCCATCTTTTGTTTCTCACGCAGTTCAACTGCGTGAGAACGATACGCAATACGAACTACGGAGTATCAATGCCATCCTCCACAAAACTAACTTGTTCCCTTGTTGATACCGCCATGGGACGCACGCCCGCCGACCTTGTGATTCGCGGCGGCAGGTGGGTCAGCGTGCAATCCGGCGAGATCATCCCCGACACGGATATTGCCATCGTGGACGGTCACATTGCTTATGTTGGACGCGACGCGCAACATGCCATTGGCAAAAAGACGAAGGTCATCGAAGCGAAGGGACGTTTCCTCGTGCCAGGGTTGCTGGATGGACACATGCACGTCGAGTCGGGCATGGTCACGGTCACGGAGTTTGTTCGCGCGGTAGCGGTACGCGGCACGACAGGCATGTTCATTGACCCGCACGAGATCGCCAACGTGTTCGGCTTGCGCGGCGTCAAGTTGATGGTGGACGAAGCGCAAAAGCAACCCATCCACGTGTGGGTGCAGATGCCGTCGTGCGTCCCCTCCGCGCCCGGGCTCGAAACGCCCGGCGCGTCCATCGGACCGAAAGAAGTGGCGGCGGCGATGAAATGGAAGGGCATTATCGGCTTGGGCGAGATGATGAACTTCCCCGGCGTGTTCATGGGCGATAAAAACATGCTCGCTGAAATGTCGCTCACCCACGCGGCGGGCAAAACCATCGGCGGACATTACGCCTCGCCCGATCTGGGAATTCCATTTCATGGCTACGTGGCAGGCGGCGCGGAGGACGACCACGAAGGCACGCGCCTCGAAGACGCGGTGGCGCGCGTGCGACAGGGCATGAAATCCATGCTCCGTTACGGGTCGGCGTGGCACGATGTAGCCGCGCAGGTGAAAGCCATCACCGAAAAGAAGCTGGATCCTCGCCGGTTCATCCTCTGCACCGACGATTCGCACGCGCAGACATTAACCTACGAAGGCCACATGGATCGCGTCTTGCGTCACGCCATCGAGCAGGGGCTCCCGCCGATGACCGCGATTCAAATGATGACCATCAACACTGCCGAGCATTTCGGCGTGAGCAAAGACATGGGCATGATCGCCCCCGGCCGCTGGGCGGATGTGGTGTTGGTGGAAGATTTGAAAAACTTCAAGGCGGATGTGGTGATCGCAAAAGGAAGAGTGATTGCTGAAAGTGGAACGTGGAAAGTGAATTTGTCGAAATTCACCTATCCCGCGTGGGTGAAGAATTCGGTGAAGTTGAAGAGGCGGTTGAGGGAGGAAGACTTTAAGTTAAAGGTGGCAAGTGGAAAGTCGCAAGTCAGGGCGAATGTGATCGGCATCATTGAAAACCATGCAGGCACGCGACATTTGACCTTCGACCTTCAACCCGAATACGGCGAGATCAAAGCCGACATCACCCGCGACCTCGCCAAGATTGCCCTCGTCGAACGACATAAAGCGACAGGCGACATCACACTGGGACTCGTCAGCGGGTTTGGGTTTACCGCGAAATGCGCGGTCGCTTCGACTGTGGCGCACGACTCGCATCACATGATCGTCGTCGGCACCGATGACGCGTCGATGGCGGTGGCAAGCAACACCTTGGCGCGAAGCGGAGGCGGGCAGGTCGTCGTCCGCAATGGCGAAGTGATCGGTCAAGTCGAGTTAAAAATCGCGGGGTTAATGTCCACCGAGAAAGCGGACATCGTGGCGCGCAAAGCCGAATCCATTTTGGAGGGATTTAAGATGTGTGGGTGCGAGTTGAATAACCCGAACATGCAATTGAGTTTGCTGGCGCTCGTGGTCATCCCCGAATTGCGGATCTCGGACAAAGGCTTGGTGGATGTGACGAAGTTTGAATTTATTCCCGTACTGGAGTCATGATGGCAAATTTTCCCTTTCAACGATTGCAAGCCGATCTCGCAAAATTGATCGCGAAGACGCCCGCGGGTCAGCGATTAATTTCGGAGCCTGAGCTTGCGAAACAAATGGGCGTTTCGCGCGCCACGTTGCGCGAAGCGATGCGTTCGTTTGAAACGCAAGGCGTGATTCGACGGCGTCAGGGGTCTGGCACGTACGTGGTCGGCAAAGTGCCCGTCATTGACGCGGGGCTTGAAAAACTCGAAAGCATCGAGACCATGGCGCGGCGCATGAATTTGGAAATCACGATCAGCGATTTGAACATCGAAGGATTCGACGCGGATGCAGACTCTGCCAAAGGACTCGGCGTCGCCGAAAAGACACGCCTCACGCGCATCCGACGCGTGATCCGCGCCGACCGACGCCCCGCCGCCTATTTGGTGGATATCCTGCCCGAGTCGTTTCTCAAGCCGTCTGATCTGCCCTCCAACTTCAGCGGCTCTGTCCTCGACTTTCTGCTCGCCCGCGGCGACAAACTCGGAATCTCGCGCGCGGTCGTCGGCGCGACGAACGCTCATGCTGACGTAGCGAAACCGCTCGAAATCCAACGCGACGATGTTCTGCTGAAATTCGAGTCGCAGTTGTTCGATCTCAAGAACAACGTGGTGGATTTTTCGGTGAGTTATTTCATTCCAGGCTATTTCCATTTCCACGTCAATCGGCGGGTGGGAAATACAAACTAAACACGAAGGATACGAAGTTCACAAAGGAAAAGATTTGACACAATTCCTTTGTGTCCGTTGTGTCCTTAGTGGTAAAAAAGGATTAACTATGACAGACAAATTACAAGAAATACAAAAGAAAGTCAACGCCTCGCGTGAGGAAATGATTCAATTCATGCTTGAAATTTGCGAAATACCGAGCATGGATTCAAAGATCGGTCCCGTCGGTGAGCGCGTGCAGGCGGAGATGAAGAAACTCGGCTTCGACGAAGTCCGCTTCGACAAGATGGGCAACACCATTGGGCGCATCGGTAACGGGAAGCGCGTGATTGTCTACGATTCGCACATTGACACAGTTGGCGTGGGCGACCCCTCCATGTGGGGATGGGATCCGTTCAAAGGCAAAATTGAAAATGGCGTGTTGTATGCGCGCGGCGCGTGCGATGAAAAAGGCTCCACACCTGGGATGATCTACGGCTTGGCGATGGCGCGCGATCTCGGTCTGCTCGACGGCTGGACGGCGTATTATTTCGGCAACATGGAAGAATGGTGTGACGGCATCGCGCCCAACACCTTCGTCGAAGTTGACCCTGGCATCAAGCCTGATTTTGTCGTCATCGGTGAGCCGACGAAGATGCTCACGTATCGCGGACACAAAGGGCGGCTTGAGATGAAGATCACGTCGAAGGGACGCAGCGCGCACGCCGCGTCGAATCATCTCGGCGACAACGCCATCTACAAATTGCTTCCCATCATCGCGGGCATCCGCGATCTCGAACCGCAACTCGGCGACCATGAATTTCTCGGGCATGGCAAGATCACCGTCAGCGACATGCACGTGAAAACGCCGTCCATCAACGCGGTGCCTGATGAGGCGGTCATCTTCATTGATCGGCGCATGACGTTCGGCGAAACGAAGGAGCAGGTTCGGGCGCAGGTCGAGGTGTTGATCCCCAAAGAGTTCAAAGACAGCGTCAAGCTCGAAGAACTATTTTACGATGAGCCGTCGTACACGGGATTCGTTTTCCCTGTGGATAAATACTTCCCCGCCTGGGCATTGGAGGAAGATCATCCGCTCGTCCGCGCGGGACAGCTGGCGCGTGAACAAATCGGCTTGACTCCCGCCCCCAGCGGCAAGTGGAACTTCTCCACGAACGGAATCTACTGGGCGGGCAAAGCAGGCATCCCGTCGATCGGATTCGGTCCAGGCGACGAAGAGACCGCGCACACGGTCAACGACTCCGTCTCGCTCGAAGATATGGTCAAAACGACGGAGTTCTACGCGATCTTGCCGAGTTTGATCAAGTAAAAATCTAACTAGCCGCTTTGCGACTAGAAGACTATAAGACTAGAAGACTAGAAAACTAGGAGACTAAACTATGCAAACCAACTTCAGAGGCCGCGATTTTATCGGCGACCTCGACTTCACCAAAGAGGAAGTCGAAACCGTTTTAGACGTGGCGTGGGATTTGAAACGCAAGCGCGCGCTGGGCGAACCGCACGCGTTGTTGCGCGACAAAGTCCTTGCCATGCTGTTCTTCTTCACCTCCACGCGCACGCGCGGATCGTTCGAGGCGGGCATGGCGCAACTCGGTGGACATGCCGCGTTCATTGACAGCGAGACCACGCAAATCTCGCACGGCGACACCGCGAAGGAGATCGGCGAAATTTTCGGTCGCTACTTCGACGGCATCGCCATCCGTCAATGCGACTGGCAATATGGCAATCAATATATCAACGAGGTTGCCAAAGCCAGCCGCGCGCCGATCCTCAACATGCAATGCGACGTGTATCATCCCTTCCAATGTCTGGCGGATATTATGACCGTCATCGAAAAGAAGGGACGCGACTTGAAGAAAAAGAAAGTCGTCGTTTCGTGGGCGTATGCCGCATCGTACAGCAAACCGATCTCGGTGCCGCAATCGTTGATCCTGCAAATGACCCGCTTCGGTTGCGACGTGGTGCTGGCTCACCCGCCTGAGTTCAAACTCATGCCCGACATCATGCAACAAGCGAAGGATAACGCCAAGAAGTACGGCGTCGGTTTCGATGTGACCGACAACATGGACGAAGCCTTCAAAGATGCGGATGTGGTGTATCCCAAGAGTTGGGGTCCGCTTCTCACAACGACTGGCAAAGAAGAAGGCAAAGCCCTGATTGACAAATACAAATCATGGATCACCGATGAGCGCCGCATGGGACTCACCAAAGAAGACTCGATTTACATGCACTGTCTCCCCGCCGACCGCGGACTCGAAGTCACCGACGGCGTGATAGACGGCAAACATTCGGTCGTCTACGATGAAGCCGAGAACCGCCTCCACGCGCAGAAAGCCGTGATGGCACTTACGATGTCGTAGACAGGTAAACACGGAAACACGTAGACAAGTAAACAAGGAAGGAGGCAGGTGTGAGTGAGAGAAAGCCTTTGTATCAATCGCCTGGTGAAAAAGGTAAACGTGGGTTTGAAGACCTGGAATGTTATCAACTCGCGCTGGAGGTTATGGCGAAGGTACATGCCTTCTCGAAAACCCTGCCTCCCGATGAAAAGTTTGATCTCTACGCTCAGATTCGTCGGTCTGCCAAAGGCGTGACTGGAAATATCGGCGAGGGCTACGGGCGTTATCACTATCTCGACAGCCTGCGGTTTTACTCCACTGCTCGCGGCGAACTCAATGAAACACTTGCACGATTAATTGACGCGAGAGTTTTGAGTTACATCCACCAGCCAGAATTTGAAGAGTTATACAAATTGATTCGACAAGCGGAACAAACTCTGAATGGATACATGAACTACGTCCGTCGTCAACGCGCAGGCTCGCAGGAATTCGGTGATAAAGCCGTCCACGAAGATCAAGCAGATTACGATCTTACACTCCCCGACGATAACGGCAAGGACCGAACTCCCTAGCCGCCTCTACCTCTGTACGTGTATACCTGTCTACGTGTGTACCTGTATACCTGTTTACCCCTTAAGGAGCCTACATGACTAAACTAGCAGTCGTCGCCATCGGCGGCAATGCCCTCATCAAAGACGATAAGCGCGTCACGGTCGAAGATCAGGAAGTCGCGCTGCGCGAAACAGCCGTCCATCTCGCGGATATGATCGAAGCGGGCTGGGACCTCGCCATCGGTCACGGCAACGGTCCGCAAGTCGGGTTCATCCTGCGCCGTTCCGAGATCGCCGCGAAGGTCGAGGGGATGCACGAAGTTCCGCTCGACGTGTGCGGCGCGGATTCGCAGGGCGCGATCGGGTATGAATTGCAACAAGCGCTGCGCAACGAATTCCACAAGCGCAAGATGGATAAAAAAGCCTGCACGGTCGTGACGCAAGTGTTGGTGGATAATGAAGACGCCGCGTTCAAAAAGCCGACGAAGCCCATCGGCTCGTTCATGGATGAAGCCGAGGCGAAGCGCCGCGAAAAAGAGATGGGCTGGTCAGTGGTGGAAGACGCGGGCAGAGGCTGGAGAAGAGTCGTCGCGTCCCCGTTGCCGAAAGAGATCGTCGAGTTGGATGCAGTGCGAACGCTTCTTTCCGCAGGGCAGGTTGTCATCACGGTGGGAGGCGGGGGCATCCCCGTCATCAATCGCGGCGATGGCGAACTCGTCGGCACCGCCGCAGTCATTGACAAAGATTTCGCATCGTCTCTGTTGGCGAGTTCGATCAACGCGGATGCGTTTCTTATTGCCACCGCCGTTGAAAAAGTGGCGATCAATTTCGGCAAGCCCGATCAGCGCTGGCTCGACAAGATGACACTCGCCGAGGCGAAAGCATATCTTGATGAGGGAAAACATTTTGCCAAAGGTTCGATGGCGCCGAAGGTCCAAGCCGCGATCATGTATCTCGAAAACGGCGGCGGCGCGGCGATCATCACCAACCCCGAAAATATCGGGCGCGCGCTGAAGGGTGAAACGGGAACTTGGATAGTCCGATAGTTTGTTGGTTCGGTAGTTGGATAGTTTGTTAGTTTCTTGGTTGGGTGGTTACGCGGTCTTGTGCCGATTGACCACCCAATTATTATGTAAAAGGAGAATCTTATGACAAAGATAACTCGGTTTGAGGATTTACAGAGTTGGCAAAAGGCGCGCGCGCTTGCCAACTACATTTATGACTTAACCGAACGTCCAAAATTCTCCAAGGACTTTAAATTGCGCGATCAAATTCAAGGCGCGGCTGGTTCGGTGATGCACAATATCGCTGAAGGATTTGATTCTGGAACCAACCCGAACTTCATCCGATTTCTGGAAATGTCGAGACGGTCTGCGAGTGAAGTACAATCTGAGTTGTATCTTGCTCTTGACCGTAAATACATCACCGATGAAAACCTCAACGCCGCCTATTCTCTCGCGACCGAATCGAAACGGCTCATCAACGGCAAGATCGGATAGTTGAGGAAATCATCACCGCCGAGCAAGTAACTACATAACGATCAAACTACGAAACTACTGAACTGATGTCCATTTCCCCCCGCGTTTTATTGAGCATTGATTACGAACCCGTCTTTGCGTTGTTCCGTCATTACGATCATATCCGTGACAAAGCGCTTCGCCGCGACATGGACGGCGGATTCACCTCCCGCGCGATCGATTCGATCCTCGACCAACTCGGCGATTCGAAAGCCAGCATCTATCTCGTCGGTGAGATCGCGGAGTGGTATCCCGATGTGCCGCAAAAAATTGTGGACGCGGGTCACGAACTCGGTCTGCATTGCCAGTTCCATCGTCCGCTGGTGAAAGTGGATCAACTCGCCGACGACTTGCGCGATTCGCAAACATGGCGCGGACAATACAACGTGCAAGGCTATCGCGCCCCGATGGTCGGCATCAGTGAGCAGGCATACCCGCTTCTCGAATCGTTCGGCTTTGCATACAGTTCGTCCATTTACGCGCCCGCGGGGACGCTGTTGAAAAAAGGCAACATGTGGGAGATTCCCGTCAGCACGTGGCGGACAAGAGACGCGCATGAAAACCTCGTCGCGCCGCGCGATTTCTCATTCAAACTTTTACTCGGCGGAGAATTCCCCTACGGCTCCAGTTTCAGCATCGGATTTCTCGCTCGCCGCATTCTCTCCATCCTCGAAGAAGAACTCAAGCGCGGACATTCCCCCGTCATCATCATGCACCCCTACGAGCTGGTGAAGCCTCCCTCCTCTTCACGCCTCACACGCGACCTGATTCGGAATCCCCACCTCGTCCCTTTTCTCTGGGACAAATCCCCGTTCTTGCGCGATCTGCTCAAGAGTTTTCCCACGTCATCGTTGAAAGCGTATCTTGATGAGACGGTGGCAGTGAATGATTAATATCGTCCCGAAGGTTTTCGTGAAGAACACTTTTGCGCAATCCAAACCTTCGGGACGTTTTGCTGGCAAATGAATAATCTTCAAATAAACAAGTTATCTCCCGAAACCTCTCTGCGCGTGCCAGAGTCGCTTTCGTTCGCCGCGACGTTCACCGCCCTCGATTCGTGGACTGGTCTCGTAAAAGAAATTTACGGCTATGAAACCTATCGCTTTGAAGCCGTGAAAAATAATGAAGTCACAGGCATCCTCGCCCTCACGCATGTTCGACATCCCATCTTTGGGAATTATCTGGCGACGTCTCCGTTCGGCTCATTCGGCGGATTTGCGTTTTCCTCCACCGAAGCGCGCGATGGACTTTTGAACGAAGCGCAGAAGCTAGCGAACGAATTGAAGGTTGAATATGCCGTCGTTCGATTTATGGAAGATAACAACTCGCCTCCCCCGTCGTGGATTCAAAACCCGATCTACTCCACCTATTTGCTTGACCTCCCATCCAATCCCGAAGATTTGATGCAAACATTCGGTCACCAACACCGCAAGCACACGCGCCAGTCACTGCGCAAAGGATTCAAAGTTACGTTTGGTCAACTCGAATTGCTGGATGAAACTTACGAGGCATTAGCGCAGAGTATGCACGAACTTGGCTCGCCTTATCATTCAACGAAATACTTGCAGACGATGGCGTCCCTGCTTGGAGATAAACTCGAATTTGTTGTGATAAAAAACGCGGACGATTCACTCGTCGGGAGTGCGGTGCTTGCCTATCACGAAGATACCGCGACAAATTTACACGCGAACATCCTGCACAACTACCGCGCGGAGTATGCGGGCGAGTGTTTGTACTGGAACATCCTTGAGCATTACATCCAAAAGGGAATCAAAGTCTGCGACATGGGACGCAGTTTAAACGGCTCAGGCAATGAGACCTTCAAATTCAAATGGAAGCCACGCAAAGTTCCGCTGGCGTATTGGTATTATCTGCCGAAAGGCGGAGAGATCCCTGAGTTGAATCAGAAAAGCCCGAAGTTTCAGTTTGCGATCTGGCTGTGGAAGCGATTGCCCGCGTCCGTTGTGCGGATGCTGGGTCCGCATTTGATTCGGGGGATCGTGTGATTCGCGTGGAGCTAGTTCTGCCTGTCTGCCCCGAATAGACAAATCAGTTAACGCCTAACGAATCGTCAACACCTGTTTCGCCAACACCTCATTCGGCAAAACGCTCCCCGCATGGCTCGCCGCCACTTCCCCATCTTTCATTACCAGTCGCAAACTCTCTTTATCCGCCAGCGCGCGCAAATCCTCCAGCGGATTCTTCTCGTGCGCGATTAGGTCGGCGACCTTGCCTGCTTCGAGCGTGCCCAGCCACGAATCCCAGCCCAGGGCTTTCGCCGCATTGCCTGTCGCCGCAACGAGCGCTTCCATCTTCGAAAGACCCGCCTGCTCCATCCAATATATTTCGAGCGCGTTCTCGCCGTGATAATTCAACGGCGTGCCCACATCCGAACCCATCGCAACCCGCGCGCCGGTCTCGTGCGCCGCCTTCAAACTTTTCGCCGCATCGCCCTGTGAATCGACATTCTTCCGCATGATCCAGTCGGGGATGTTCGATTTCTCCGCCAAAATAATATCCCACCCCGCTTTCAAGGTCGGCACCAAAAAGACCCCGCGTTGCGCCATCAGGCGGATCACGCCAGGGTCGCGATGCAAATACGTTCCATGCTCCAGCGTGGTCACGCCCGCTTCCACCGCTTTGCGAATCCCGTCAATGCCGTGCGCGTGCATGGCCACCGGCTTGCCAAACTTTTTTGCCTCATCCACCAGCGCTTGAATTTCATCCTCATTGAAATGCGTCACACCGGGCGCGCCGCTTTCCACCAACACCGCTCCCGTCACGCCCATCTTGATCACATCCGCGCCATGCTTCACCTGTTCGCGCACCGCCTTGCGCACCTCGTCCACGCCATCTGCCACGCGATACATGCCCGCGTAATACTCCGCGCCCGCTTCGGTGATGGAAATGAATCGCCCCGCCAAACACAGGCGCGGACCCGCAAAATCACCGCGTTGGATGGAACGACGGACATCGAATTCGAGTTCGCTCCAGCCGCCAAGATCGCGCGCAGTGGTGATTCCCGCCGCGAGATTCTTTTGCGCGTTCGAGAGAATCTTCAACGCCATCTGCCCTGTCGGCGCATAGAACTGACTGTCCGCTTCACCCGAGCCGGAGAGATGGACATGCGTATCGATGAGACCCGGCAGGATGTACGCGCCATTCAAATCAAGCGTGATGGATTCGCCGCCCGCTTCGCCCTCCCAAGTGGAGGCTGGTCCGGCATAGGAGATTTTTCCATCGCGTATGGCAATGACCGCATCCGCGACCGGCTTGCGCCCGGTCCCGTCGATGAGGGTGAAATGTTTCAGGAGGGTATCCATATCGAAGTCGCGAGAGAAGCGGGATTACATCCAACCTGATTGTATCCGCAAAACGAAAACCCGCCACAATGGGCGGGCGTGTGCCGAGGGGGAGATTCGGACTCCCGACCAAGGGCTTATGAGTCCCCTGCTCTACCACTGAGCTACCTCGGCGGGGTGAGAGCGCCGCAAATATTACTATGGGAGGATATGTTTGTCAACACGAGCGGATTCTACGAAGGGAGTGGGATATAATCAATCGAAATCAGGAGCCGAATGAAGATTCTCGTCGTCAACAACGATCTTATGGAACGAACGGTCATTCAGCAGGTGTTACAGGTGAATGGTCATGAGGTTGTGATCGCGGAAAATAGCGACACCGCCTGGAAACTTCTGCACAGCGAGGAGATCCGCTTTGTCATCGCCGACCGCATCGGCACCGACATCGACGAACGGGGTTTTATCCGCCGCGTGCGCGATGCGCGCCCCCCTTATTACATTTACATCCTGCTCATCACGCAAAAAGTGCAGGAATCGGACGTGACCACCCCGCGCACCGGCGCGGATGATTATTTGCGCAAGCCGATCGTGCCGGTGGAATTAAAATCGCGTGTGAATATCGGCGAACGCATCCTCAGCCTGGGCGACCGTCTTGTGCAGGCGAAGGATACGCTCGATCACACCGCCATGCTCGACAACCTGACCGGCGCCTTGAACCAAATGGCGTTCATCAACCTGGCGCGCGGCGAGTTGGAACGCGCCCGCCGCAACCAGGCTTCGCTCAGCCTGATCGCCTTTCAGGCTGAAAATTTCAAAGCCATCGTCGACCAGCATGGCAAAAGCATCGGGAACGATGTGTTATCTCTCATCTCGCAAGGGATTCGCGATAAGAGCAGACCCTACGACGGGCTGGGTCGCTACGAAGGCGATATCTTCATCCTCATCCTGCCGGGCGTGGTTGGCGCGGAAGCGGAAAAGGTATCAGAACGCATCCTCAAAGGCATTGCCAACACCAAAGTAACCTTGCCGGACGACACCGAGTTAAAGGTCAACTTGAGTGTGGGAATCGTTTCTTCGGGGCGCATTACCGCCTCCACCGAGATCGAAGCGTTGATGAGTACCACGCGCGAAGCGCTTGCCCTTGCCAAACGCGACGGGGATAACCAGATCTACACGATCTACGTGTAATCCTATCGCAGAACAACCTGCAAGACGAACAACGCAACCATCCCTGCCAGGATGGTAATCAGCGTATTCCTGCTCACCCACGCAACGATCGTCGCAAACAACCCTGCCAGCAGGCGATGGTTATCCAGCGAAAGCTCAAGACGATCGGAGCGGATGAATAACTCCGGAAACACAATGGCAGACAGCACTGCTGGGGGAACGTAGCGCAACGCCTTCCGCAACGCTTCCGGGATGTGGAATTTGCCGAACGCGTAGATAAGGCTGAAGCGTGTCCCAAACGTGATCAGGCCGCCCAGTAACATCACAAGCCAAATATTCATTGCTTACCTCACAAAGGTGACAGTCACTTAAAAGCGACTGTCACCTTCTCTCCTCCAAATAAGTTCCAACGGCGATGCCGACCAACGCGGCGACGATCAAACCTAATTTATACGGAAGCGAGTACGCGACAAGCGCGGCGCATCCCGCCGATAACGCCGCCGCCACTGCCGGGCGATCCTTCAAGACCGGCACGACCATCGCGATGAACGTGAGCGGGAGCGCAAAATCCAGCGACCACGAATCGGGGATCGCCGCGCCGAGAAAAATTCCCAACGCGGTGCTGATCTGCCAGATCGTCCACAGCGCCGCCCCCGCGCCGAACAGAAACCAATGACTGAACGGTTGGACGCCTTCATTTTCATAATGAAAGATGCTCGGAGCGTACGCCTCGTCGGTGAGCAGGTAACTCAAAAGCGCCTTCCAGCGTGTGGGAAGAGAAGCAAGATGAGGGGCGAGCGAAGCGGAATAGAGCATGTGCCGCAAGTTCACCACGGCGATCGTCAATACGATGACGAAGCCCGGCGCGGAATCCCTCACAAGTTGGGTGGTGATGAACTGCGCCGAACCCGCAAACACCATCGGAGACATCATCTGCGCCGCGGCGGTGGACAGCCCGGCATCCATGGCAAGCGCGCCGTAGATCATGCCGAAGGGAAAGACGCCGACCAATAGGGGAATCTCGGACCGAACGCCCGCCCAAAAATATTTTTGTTGTTCATTCATAGCCGAAAGTATAGCCGAGAATTTTCCCGCCATTACAAGACCGGATTCCACCTCAACGAAAGGAATCCCGCAAGTAGGAATAACAGCAAGCCAAGCGCGTTGAAGAAGGCGCTGATCTCGGTTGTTTCGCGCGTGACGACAAGATAGGTGGGCAGGTTGCGGAATACATCTTGCAGTTCGCGCGCGCTGGTCGCGGCATAATAGGTGCCGCCCGTCATATCGGCGACCTGCTTCAATGTGACCTCATCCAGTTCCCTGCGGAAGCCTCCGCCCCCGCCGCCGCCAAAACCCAGCCCAAAACCTGGTCCCCCGAATGGATCGATTTCTGAAAACGCGTCGCCGCAGTTCATTGGAGATGTGTTATTGACTGTTCCGAAACCAATTGTGTACACGCGAATGCCGCGCGCCACCGCCTGGTTTGCGGCATTGAACGGAGTGGGGCCCGCGTTGTTCGAGCCATCGGTGAGCAGGACGATGATATGCGGCGCGAACTCCCCTTTGGGCAGGGGTTGCGGGGCAGAGTCCGATAGTGTCGAGGGGATGCGGCTGTCAATTTCAGCAATAGCGTCGATGGAGCGGAGGATGGCGCTCCCGATCGCCGTGCGGCGCGCGGGAAGAAGATTCGCGATCGCGTTGACGAGCAAATCCCTGTCTTTTGTGGGCGGTTGGACAAGTTCGGCAAAGCCAGCAAAAGCCACGATGCCGATCTGGGCATCTTCGTTTCGGCTCTGAACAAATTCAGTCGCGGCTTCCTGCGCGGCGATCAAGCGGTTCGGAGGAATATCCGTCGAACACATACTGCGAGAAATATCGAGCGCGAGGATGATCGTGGCGCGGTTGGAGGGGACAACAATATCCGCTGTCGGTCTGGTCAATGCAAGGATCAAACTGGCAATGGCAAACAGGAACAGGATGAACGGCGCGTGCCTCCGCCACTGCGATTGATGCGCCGCCGCTTCCCGCACCAGCGATAGGCTTGAGTAACGGATGACGAAGCGCCTGCGTCGGCGCAAGAGCCACACATACGCAAGAATGAGGAGCGGGATGAGAAACAGCAGATACAACGCGGAGGTCCACAACATGTTCATGCGACCCGCCCAAACCAGAGGAGTGAGAACGCGCCGCCGAGGAGAAAGAACAGAATCCCCAGTCCCGCGAGAATCGAGGTGATTTCCATTTCTTCTTGTTTGATCGCCAACTTGGGCTGAAGATCGCGGTAGATCCGTTGTAAATCCTGTTCATTGCCCGCGTTGTAATACGCTCCGCCGGTGGTCTCTGAAAGAGCGCGCAGGATCGGTTCATTCAATTGTGAGTGGGCGGTGATTCCATCCACGGTAATGGTCGCTCCCTCCAGCGTGCCGATGCCCACCGTGTAAATACGGACGCCAAAGTTTGCGGCAATGTCTGCCGCGGCGACCGGGTCTGGATCCTGGTTATTCTCGCCATCGGTGAATAGGACGATCGCCGAGTATGGATACCAGCCTTCAGGAAGCGCGTCGGCCTGAGGCGCGGTATCCGATTGCGGCTGGGATATTTCGGGGACGGCATTCGCGCTCAAGAACGGCGGATCGCCCGCGTCCACCACGATGGTGTTGAGCGCGACGAGAATCCCATTCCCGACCGATGTGCCTCGACGCGGCACAAGCCGCTCGATGGTGTCAATGATTTCAGTTCGCTCGCCAGTCGGGTTTTGCACGGTGATGCCGCCATCGCTAAACGCGACTACGCCGATCTTCACGCTCGTCGGTTGTTGATCCACGAATTCGAGCGCGGCGGCTTTTGCGGCTTCCATGCGCGTCGGTTTGAGGTCGTCCGCCGACATGCTACCCGACACATCGAACGTGAGGATGACCGTCCCTTCGATGCGCGGCAAACTGATCTTCGCCTGCGGACGCGCGAGAGACAGGATCAGAATCGTAATGCCGATGAGAAAAAGTATCGCGGGGAGTTGACGCCGCTTGGATGTTCCGCCCGACGCATCGTGCAATACGCCAAAACTTCCGAGACGCGCGGCGGCTTCGCGTTTCTGTTTTTGGATTCGTTGATACGCCCAAACCAAAAACGGAACGACGAGTAGAAGATAGAGGAGAGATGACCAGATGAAGGACATAAGAATTCAGAGAGTAGATAAATAGAGAGTAGATAAATAGAGAGTAGATAAATAGAGACTAGTCATCTATTCTCTATTCTCTATTCGCTATTCGCTATTTATCTAGTTTTTTCTAACCTGTTGCCTCTGCTTTGCAAACCGCACAATCGAACGGACGAGATCGTCCTCTGTTGAAAGCGACAACACATCCACGCCCACCCGTCTGAACGCCTCATACAAATTTTTCTCGCGTTGTTGCGCGGCGGCGAAAAAACGTTTACGAAATTTCGCGTCATGCGTATCCACAAACATCTGCGCGCCTGTCTCGGCGTCTTCCATCATCACCATGCCCACATCGGGCAACTCCTCCTCGCGCGGATCATACAGCCGCACCGCGATCACCTCATGCCGTTGACCCAGCAGACTCAACGAACGTTCCCAGCCTGGCTCGCTGATGAAATCGGAGATGACGAACACCAGCGAACGCCGTTTGATGGAATTCAACGCGCCGTCGAAAAAGGATTTGAGACTCGTAAACGGCGCGCGAGAGAGACGCGGCTGTTTCATCATATCGTTGATGAGACGCAGCACCTGGATTTTTCCGCCTCGCGCCGGGACGGTGTGCTGGATTCCGCTCCCGAACATCATCGCCCCCACGCGATTCCCGTGACGGGTCAGCAATCTCGCAAGGACGGTCACAAATTCGGTGAGCATCGTGCGTTTTTCGCGCATCGTTTGCGTCGTGCCAAAATCCACCGAGGGACTCAGGTCAAGCAAAAACCACGCGGTGATCTCGCGGTCTTCGTTGTATTGCCGAATGTACGGCGTATCCATCCGCGCGGTGACGTTCCAATCAATGTAGCGGATGTCGTCACCGGGTTGGTATTCGCGCAGGTCGGCAAAGTCCACGCCGAAGCCGTAGAACAGCGTGCGATAGTCGCCCTGCAACAACCCGTCGAGGCGGCGGATGACGTTCCAATCGAGTCGGAGCAACACCTGCTCAGGCGTGGCTGTTGACGTTGACATGTTCATGCAAAGGCACTACGGGGATCGGAATGCGGTCGAGGATCTTGTTCAGCAAAATATCGCCCGTCACATTTTCGGAGAGCGCTTCGTAGGACAGCACAATGCGATGGCGCATCACATCGAGCGCCATATCCAGCACGTCTTGGGGCAGGGCATAGTTGCGTCCGCGCACGAAGGCGAGCGCGCGACCGGTAAGGATCAAATTGATCGAAGCGCGCGGACTTGACCCGAACATGATGAACCGCTCCAATTCCTTCAAGCCAACTTCAGATGGTTTACGAGTCGCCGTCACCATGCGCACGGCGTATTCCATCAACGCGGGGTCAACGTACACTTTGTCCACTTCTTTTTGCAACGCCACGAGTTGATCGGTCGTCAACACTTTTTGCGCGGCTTGCAACGCGGAGGTCATCCGCTCGACGATGACGAATTCTTCCGTCGAGGTCGGGTACCCAACCAGCACCTTGAGCATGAAGCGATCCACTTGCGCTTCGGGGAGCGCGTACGTCCCCTCCGTCTCGATGGGATTCTGAGTCGCCAGCACCAAAAACGGATTCGGCACCGTGTGCGTCTCGCGCCCGATGGTCACTTGCCGCTCTTGCATCACTTCGAGCAACGCGCTCTGCACTTTGGCGGGCGCGCGGTTGATCTCGTCTGCCAGCAGAAGATTCGTGAACACGGGACCCAGCGACGTTTCAAACTTGCCCGTCTTCTGATTGTAGATGCGCGTGCCGACCAGATCGGCAGGGACAAGATCGGGCGTGAATTGGATGCGCTTGAACTCGCCGCCGATCGCCTCTGCGAGAGTCTTGATCGCCATCGTTTTCGCCAGCCCGGGCACACCTTCCACAAGGATATGTCCGCGCGCCAGCAACGCCACGATCATCCGCTCGAGCAAATGATCCTGCCCAACGATGACCTTCTTCACCTCGTACAAAACTTTCTCCATCGGCGTTCGGTTTTCAGATGAATTTTGTGCCATGAAATTCTCCTATCTATCCAGTGATTGTGGTCTCGGTACGGGCTACAATGCTTCGTCTTCCACTTCGTCTTCGCTCAGTGTCCGCTCAGCCCTACTCGACCACCGAATCGAACAATTCTCTAATTCCCCCGATTCTCCACCTCCCCACAGTCTCCAGTCTCTAATCTCCAATTACTATTTACCAATTACCAATCACTCAATACGGCGGCGACCCTCCCCCACCTGCCGCCGCTCCAATTGGCACGGCAAACCCGATCCCAATAAAATAACCGTTCTCTCCCGGGCTGACGATCCCCGTGACGATGCCGATCACATGCCCATTGCGATTCAACAGCGGACCTCCCGAATTGCCCGGGTTAGCCGCCGCGTCGAATTGGATCAACCCTTCGATCTCCCGGTTACTGCCGGGGATGTGAAACTCGCGGTCGAACCCCGAGATCACGCCGGCGCTCATCGAAGCGAACAAACCCAGCGGATGACCCACCGCATACGCCTCATCGCCGATACGCATTGCGCCGGGATTCCCCAACACGGCAGGCGCCCACACTGGCGGCAAACTCTGCGGTTGCAACACGGCGATATCCATTTCGGGGTATCGATCCGCCACCACAGCCACAGACTCACTGCCATCCATAAACAGGATGTGAATCTCGGCGGCGCCTTCGACCACATGCAGGCTGGTGAGAATTTGCCCGCTGTCGTTGAAGATCACCCCACTCCCGAGTGAATCATCTTCGTTATCGTTGGCGTTCGGTCCCTGCGACTCTATCGCCACCAACGAAGGCAGGATGATCTGATACACATCCGCTGAAAATGCGGCGCGCGGCGTGGCAGAGGCAAGCGCGTCGGCGATCGACTGGTTCACCTCAGTTTGAGTAATTTGATTGGATGGGAAAAGAACATAGAACAGACCGATCGCCAACAACGCGGCGCACACCCCCGAAGCGAACGGCAACACCGCCCGCGCCCGACTTCGCAACCTCGCCAACCGTGAAGTATTTGCTTCGGTCATGGTCTTGTGGATTATATGCCCAGACGCCCTCAGCCCGAAAAGATTTACCTTTTTCTCATGTCAACATTTCCACCGTCGCATCGAACAGGATGGATAACCCTTGTTGCGCGGGACGCAGATCAGACGCCATGCGCCACTCGCCTCCATACAACTGGTCGGCAATAGCGAACACCGCCAAGCCTGCGCGTTCATTCGCCCTAGCCACCGCCAGCATCGCCGCCGCTTCCATCTCCACGGTAAGGATTCCCTGTTGTTGGTGTTCAAGCACATCCTTGCGCAATTCACGAAAGGGAGCGTCGGTCGTCCACGTGACGCCGAGCTGATGAGATCGATTTTGTTTTGCGAGAATTTGACTGATGCGTTGCGCCATCGCCTGTGAAGAATCAACAGTCCGCTGCGGCGGAAGATAGTGTTGCGAGACGCCCTCGCCGCGAAGCGCGCTCGTCGCAATCACGAGACTGCCAGTGGAAAGCCCGGGTTGTAATCCGCCAGCCATACCAATCAATATGAATTGCTGAACTCCGAGCGCGGCAAACTCATCGGTCAACCCGCCGATGACCGGGGAGCCGATGCCGAAGTTTGTGGAGAGGGCAATGCGTCCGTTCACGCGTTTGAGGAGATAGAAATCGCCAAGGAAACCTTTGACCTGCTTCACCGAATACTTTCGCAGGACATAATTGGCAAGGCTTTGTTGTGGGGCAAAGATGACCGCGCGCGGCGGCGGAAACTCGGGGAGTTGCCCGTTGGCGCGACGATAGGCGAGGAGAGTGGCGGGGGTGAGGATGGGTTGGGATGTGGAGGGCATGGTTTGGCAGTAATGACTAGGGACGATGGACAATCGACGATAGACAATCGTTTATGGTCGCAGGTCAAAGGTCGCAGGATGGCTTGCGAGGATGAAGATGACCGCTTGAATTATCTCACCGATCAGCGCGGCGTAGACGGCGCCTTGAACTTGCAACATGGGAACGAGCCAGAGATATAACGCGATGGATATTGCTAGTGAAATAGCTGTCGCTTTGACGAGAACGGTTTCGCGTCTCTGAGCAATGAGGTGGTAGGAGAGGAAAGAGGAAACTGTGTAGGGAATCAAGCTCCAGCCGAATAGGGCGAGTAGATTGACAGCGGGGAGGAAGCCGTCGCTGTAGAGGATGACGATGATGTGTTTAGGGAACAGGCTGAGCATGATCGCCATGAGGAGGCTGACGAACATGAGGAGAGTAAATCCTATCCGAAAGGAGCGCGCCGCTTCAGGCGCGCGGCGCGAGATAACGGGGAGCAACGCGCCAAGGATGGCGTAATGCCCAAGTTTGAGTCCGTCTACGATGCGGGCGGCGGCGGAGAAGATGCCAGTGGCTGAGTCGCCGAGGAGGATGGAGGTGGTGAGCACACCGAGGCGTTGCGAGAGGACGAGGAGCATCGTTAACGCGGCGAAGGGGAGAGTCAGTTTGAGGAGGGGAAAAATGTTTGGGAAGGGAACCAGGTTGAAGTCGGGAAGCGAGGCGTGGCAGAGGAGGTAGGAAAAGGCGGCGGTGAGGAAATGTCCGATGAGGAGAGAGAGGATGAGGGTGGAGATATCCGAAGAAAAAAACGCGGCGAGGAGTTGAAGAATGCCATGGATGAGGCTGAGGGCAAGGACCAGATCCATGCGTTCGCGCGCTCGGAGGGCGGCGGTGGCAATGGAAAAAAGGGCGAGTGGGAAAAGAGCAAGAGAATAGAGAAGAAGCGGCGATGTGGGTTTGAGGATGAATGTGGCAATGACCCACAAGGCGGAGAGTGTGAGTTGTAGCGCGAACGCTTGCGCGATAAGTTGCGGCGTGGGCGCGCGGTTGAGTTCTCGAATGAGGGTGGTGTCGGTGCCGAAGTTGGTGAAGGTATTGCCGAGCAAAATGATCGCGGCGATGAAGGTGAATTGCCCAAAGTGGACGACGCCGAGGCGGCGGGCAAGCAGGGCAATGAACAGGATGGAAAGCGCTTGCGCCGCGATGCGGGCGAGGAGGAGGTAGAGGGCGTTGCGTTGAAGGCGAGATATCATTTCAAAGCAAAAGACACGAAGCGCGCCAAGTTTATAGTTAGGGTCTGATTACCTTACACTTTCAAAATCGGGACGCTGATTCACGTTGAAAACGCAGATTATTATTTTTGAATCAGCGAAAATCAGCGTTTTTCTGCGTCCCAAAAGCATTGTGGAAGGTAATCAAAGTTAGGGTTTTCGCTCACAGGCGGGCTGTGACCGCCGTATGTATCCGCGAAGCGACGGTCACAGACCGTCTTAGAACAGTAAAAGCGAAAGTTCTGTAGGTATTAAACCTTCTGATCCTTTACGCCCTGCGTGGCGCAAGCGTTTATCTTTGCCGAAGAGTTACGATGGTGAAGTCGCCCCAGTATTTGAATGGGAATTTCGATTCGACCAGGTCGTCTAGTTTGCCGAGGAGGTCGAACATACGCGGGCGTTTGATGGCGAAGTCTTTGTTGGTGGCGGGCGGCGTGGCGACCGACAACGCGCGGATCGATTCGATTTGGAAGCCAGCCCCCCAGGCTTGGGCAACTTGTTTGGGCGTGTAATAGTAAACAGGGTAATGGAGTCCTTCTTTGTGCACGGTGGACTTCCCGCGAAAGCGGCGCGTGGCGAGTTTGAATCGTCCGCGCAGGAGCATGGCTGATTCCCACAGGCAGAAGGGCGGCATGAGCGCCCAAATAATTTTGGCGTTGGGTTTGAGCGCCGGGCGGACTTCATCGGCGACAAGTTTTAAGTCGGCGACACAGTTCAAGCCGCCGAAGTTGGAGAATGCGCAATCGAATTGGGTTTTGCCGAGTTTGCCGAGCGCGGTGTAGGAGAGATGTTCGAAGACGGCTTTGTTTTGCAAGCCAAGTTGTTTTGCTTTTTCAGCGGCGCGTTGTAACATGCCGTCTGAAATATCCACGCCGTGGACGGTGTAGCCATGCTGAGCGAACCAGAACGCATCGGTGCCTGTGCCGCAGGCAAGGTCGAGGATATGCGAGCTTTTCGGCAGTAGCGAGGCGACGTGGGCGTAAACCTTGCGCCGCATCCGTTGGAGGTTGGGGTTGTTTTCGATGAATTCGTCGTATTTGTCGGCGTTGCGGTTGTAGGCTTCGGCGACGGTGGCAAAAGGGGTGTTCGATAGGTTGTTCATTTCAAGTTCCTCGTTTGTTACTGCTTGTGTCGGCGAGCGGACACGGATCACCAAAACCAGGCTGGGGCTAACGATTCACTTACCTGCCACGCTTCTCCAAACCACATTCAAGGTTTCGAGGGCGGTCATGCGATGGATTCCTCTTGCTTCATCGGTGAGGTAGATGTCGCCTTGCAGGGGGCGGTCATCGCGCGTGTACAGTCCGCGGTTGGGGAGGTCTGAAACTGCCGCCCAAAAATTCCATAACGGCAGATCATATTCAGAGGCGAGCAGAGCCATGTCGCGGTTGACGCGTTCGTCTTTTTCGCGGTTGTCGGCTTTGGTGGCGAGGATGGGGATAACACCTTCGTCAAGCAACTGCTCGATAATTCTTCGCAAATATTCCGTGTTGCGCGATTCAAAGTGTGTGCCGATCTGAATGATGACGAACGACGGGCGGTGAATCCGCAGTTCGCATTCGACGGGCGTTTCGGCAAACGTGCAATCATATTTGCCCTGATGCCATTGAATCCATAACAACGCGCCTGGGGTTGTGCCGTCTTGCGCGGTCGGGCTTTCACGATTGAACGAGCCGCGAAAATTGTCTACGGTCTCTTGCAAGTCGGGGGATAATCTTTGGTACAACGATTGATCCGTTTCAAGGACGCCGAAAAATTCAGCAGGTCGCGCCTGACAATCGCCGAACAAGGAAAATGCGTGAGGGTCGTTGCCGAGGGATAAACCGCGCTCATAGATCTTTTGCAAACTTGGATCAATGTTAGTTGGGATGATGGGCATATCTTTCCAATTGAGAATTGGAGAATTGGAGAATTGAGGTGTGGAGGTGGAAGAATTAGAGACTGGAGACTGGAGACTTTCAGTTGGTAATTGGGGAGTAGTAATTTGTAATTGTGGCGTGGATGTTGGTAATTGGTAAGTGGTAATTGGATTCGCTGTCGGCGTGGAATATGCTGAGGTGGGCGAGGCAGGCTCAACCGTAGAAAGAGGCGCGGCGGTCGCACATCCCGCCAACAATGCGCAGTACGAAATCCGCAGTATCCATTTCATTGTGTCAGAGTATACAAAAGTTATGTTAAACTCTCGGCATGACTTACCAAGGACTCATCCACAAGTACGGACATCTGCTCGACCTCCCGCCTCATTCGCGGACTGTGAGCCTGCTCGAGGGGCGGACGCCTTTGATTCAAGCCGATAATTTGTCGCGCCATCTCGGCGGCGGATTCGAGTTGTTCATCAAATACGAGGGACTCAACCCGACGGGCTCGTTCAAAGATCGCGGCATGACCGCGGCGGTGAGCGAAGCGCTGGGGCGCGGCGCAACAACGGTGATCTGCGCGTCGACGGGCAACACTGCCGCATCTGCGGCGGCGTACGCGGCGCGGGCTGGGATGAAATCCATCGTGTTGATTCCGCAGGGCAAGGTGGCGGCGGGGAAGCTCGCGGGCGCGATCGCGTATGGCGCGCAAGTGATTCAAATTGACGGCTCGTTCGACGACGCGCTGACGATGGTGGTTGAGATCACAAATAAACATCCGATCTGTTTGGTGAATTCGATCAATCCGTATCGCATTGAGGGACAAAAGACTGCCGCGTTCGAGATTGTTGACGAGTTGGGCTCCGCGCCCGATTGGTTGTGTTTGCCTGTGGGCAATGCGGGCAACATCACGTCGTATTGGGCGGGGTTCAAGCAATATTGCGGACTGAAGTCACAAGATAGCGAATTGAAGCCTCCACAAAATAGCGGACTGAAGTCCGCAGTCCTAGCCCTACCGAAGTTGTTGGGTGTTCAAGCGGCGGGCGCGGCTCCGTTAGTGTTGGGGCATGCCGTTGAAAATCCTGAAACAGTTGCGACGGCGATCCGCATCGGTAAGCCCGCGCGCGGCGAACAGGCATTGCAAGCGGCGGAAGAGTCGCAGGGACGAATCATCGCGGTGAGCGACGAGCAAATTTTGGAGATGCAAAAGTTGCTGGCAAAACTTGAGGGGATTTGGGTGGAGCCTGCGTCGGCGACGGGACTCGCGGGTCTTGCGCATGAAATTGCAAATGGAAAGTTGAAAGTGGATGGACTGAGGGTGGTTGCAGTTTGCACGGGGCATGGGTTGAAAGATTCCGAGATCATCACGAGGGATATGCAGAAGCCGTTGGTCGTACCGCCGAGGGTGGAAGCGTTGGAAGAAATAATATTGGGAAAAACCTTTTAAACACAAAGGGCACGAAGGTCACTAAGTTTAAACGAATGACGGTCGAAAAGCCTTTCCGTAGATTTGCTTTTGGTTTGCTTTTGATCTTCCTTTGTGCACTTTGTGTCCTTCGTGGTAAAAGAGTTTATGAAATTCACCATCAAAGTTCCCGCTACATCTGCCAACTTGGGACCAGGGTTCGATACCCTCGGTCTGGCATTGGATTTGTGGAATGAGACGACGATTACATCGGAGAAAGAATTTTCGGTGCAAGTGACAGGCGAGGGCGCGGGGAGACTCGCTTCGGGAAAAAATAATCTCCTCGTCCGCGCGGCGCAGAGGGTGGCGGAACGCGTGGGGAAGTCGCTGCCGCCGTTTCATGCAGAGTGTGTGAATCGAATCCCGCTGTCGTCGGGGATGGGGTCGTCGTCCGCGGCGATATTGACGGGGTTGTTGGCGGGGAACGCGTTGCTGGAGAATCCGTTCTCGCGGGAGGAGATTTTGAATCTCGCTTGTGAAATGGAGGGACACCCTGACAACGTCGCGCCTGCGATGCTGGGAGGCTTGGTTGTGTCGGCGATGGAGAATGGAAAAGTTATTGCGCGGCAAATTCCTGTTGGGATGAATGTGCATGTCACAATCGTATTGCCAAATTTCTACCTCCCCACCAAACAAGCGCGCGCGGCGTTGCCGAAGAAAGTTTCGATGAGGAATGCGATTCACAATATCAGCCGCACGGCATTGATCGTTGAGGCGTTTAGAAATGGAGATTTGGATTTGCTCGGCAAAGTGATGACCGATAAACTGCATCAGCCGTATCGGTTGAAGTTGATCCCTGGCGCGGCGTCCGCGATGGAGGCGGCGAAAGAGGCTGGGGCGAGCGCGGTCGCGCTGTCGGGAGCGGGTCCCAGCGTGATCGCGTTCTCCACGGGCGAGGCAGGCATAGGCGAGGCGATGAAGCGCGCGTACGAGGCGGCGGGAGTCGAGGCGCGGATTTTTCGTCTAGGGGTGGCGAGTCGAGGGGCGGAGTTGGAGAATAGAGAATAGAGAGTGGAAAGTAGACAGTAGAGATTGGAGATTGGAGGCTGAGGAGAATTAGAGAATTGGGAGAATTGGTTGGGGGGTTAGGGGTGATTCCACTCTTTTGCGAATTTTAGAATACGCGGGCGGATGTACCAGGCAAAGGGGTCGGCTACAGGACGGCGGTCTTTGATGAGTTGCATCGCTTCTTGGGGCGCGTACCCTTGCGCGATGAGGATGCACGCGCCCATCGCGGGCCCGCGGTGACGACCGTAGGCGCAGTGAGCATACACTTTGCCGCCGGCTTGAATCGTTTCGAGGGCGGTTTGCGCGCCGCGCATCAAATTGTGGATGGGAATTGGAAAGAAGGGACTGTCGATCGAACGGAGCCAGAGGGTGTCGATCGGTTGACTATGAGCATCGAGCGAGGGTCCGAGGGTGAAGCGCATGTTGATGATGAGTCGAACGCCGAGGTCGCGCAGTCGATCATAGTCGCGTTGGAATGGCATGTTGCCGACAAACAGGTTGTCGGTGATCTGAGAGATATTCATGCGGGGAATCGTATCATAATTTTTTCTTCCTACCAGCGGGCGGAATCCTGCTACAATTTCGACAATCAAAATCTCAGCCACGGATACTTCGACACGCTCAGTACAAGTTTCACTGATTTTCACGGAAATAAAGAAGAATAATCAGTGTCAATCCGGGTAATCCGTGGCAAAAAAGGAATCCTCCATGACTCAAACAACCAACGCCATCGTCATCGGCGCGGGCGTGATGGGCGCCAGCATCGCCTTTCACCTCGCCGAGCGCGGACTCAAGCCCGTCATCCTCGAACGCAAAGTGACGGCCTCGGGCGCGACAGGTCACTCCAGCGGACTTGTCCGTATGCACTACGATCTCGCCGCTGAATCTAAATTGACATTCCAAAGTTATCAAATCTATTTCAATAATTGGAAAGAAAGAGTCGGCGGCGAGTGCGGATTTCAGCAAACAGGCTTCATCCAGATCAATTCGCGCGAAGAGGAGGCTCAACTGCGCGGCAACGTCGCCAATCAGCAAAAGATAGGGATCAACACGTCGGTCATCACCGCGAAGGAAGTGAAGGAACTCTTCCCCGATCTCACCACCGATCATTTTGATTACGCCGCCTACGAACCCGACTCAGGTTACGCGGACGCGACGCTCACCACCAACTCGTTCATCGAAGGCGCCAAGCGACTCGGCGCGACTCTGATTCAAAACTGCGAAGTGACCGCCATTCGCAGCGCAGGCGGGAAAGTGATCGGCGTTAGCACGAATCAAGGCGACTTCGACGCGCCGATCGTCGTCAACGCGGCTGGGGCGTGGGCAAAGCATGTGGCGGGGCTGGCAGACATCCAAGTCCCGATCGAAACGTGGACGCATGATGTCGCGTTCCTGCATCGTCCGCCGTCGCTGGGACGAATCCCTGCGGCGATCGATCTCGCGCTCGAGTGTTACTTCCGCCCCGAGGGCAGCGCGCTGATTCTCGCCGCGGGCGTGGACGAGTCCATGCGCAACGATCCGCCCGACGAGGAAGACCAGACGCCGACGCCCACGTTCGTCGAAAAATTAATAGACATCATGATTCAACGTATCCCCAAGATCGAGCAGAGCGGCTTACATTCGATCCACGTTGGGCGCGACGGCATCACGCCCGATCAGCGCGCCATCTACAGCGGCACGGACCTTGGCGGTTTTTATCTCGCCTGCGGGTTGAGCGGCACGGGATTCAAAACGTCACCTGCGGCGGGCGCGAGTTTGGTCGAGTTGATCCTCGATGGCGCGCCGAAGACGGTGGACATCACGCCATTCCGTTTCAGCCGCTTCGCGGAGGGAAAGTTGATCGAAGGGGAGTTTGGGTATGGGAATATTTGGAAGTAGAGAAAGAAGTGGGCGTATAATTCACCCATGCAGTGGATGTGTTGTCTGAAGCCTCATTGGACTTGCCCATAAATTGGGAAAAAGTAAGGTGCAAAATGGACGACAAACAATTTAAATTACTGATGGAAGAATTAACGAAAATTAGAAACTTGCTGATATTGAATGCTTCAAAGGCTGGGGCAACTTCACCCGAGATCAGCAAAATCATCAACACTAGCGATAGTCGTGTTCGACAAATTCTCACAGCCACTGGTGCGAAGAAAAAGAAAGTCGTATCAAGTACCCAAGAAGTAGACAATTGATTCACTGAGGGAAATATAAATGCCCAGCAAACCTGAACTCAATCCAGAGATTCTCGATTTTCTTCACAAAAGATTAGGAAAATCAAAAAGCACTATCAGGTCAGCGATCTCTGTGCTGAAAAGAAGCCATCAACAATCTACATTAAATGCTGTGGCGCAAATATATGCTCAACAGCATAACGAATCAGTGCGAAGGTTGATGAGCCAAGAAGATAAACGGACAATACCATCAGTCAATATTGAAAAACCAGAACCATTAAGACTCAAGAGAAAAACTAAAACTGGGGATCAAATTAAAGAAATCATTAAGTTTGAGACCACAGATCATTTTTTACAAAAACACATTCGCGAGATTAATAGAGCCTATACCAAGAAATGTTACACATGCGTCTTCGTACTTACTAGAAAAGTGCTTGAAAACATAATAATTGGGATTTTGAAGGCAAGATACCCTACAAACATCACCCTCTATTTTGACACGACAAAAAGCAGAAATTTAGATTTCAGCATAGTTTTAGACAACTTGCATCAGAAGAGAAATGAATTTGACAACGATAAAAAGGAAGCAATTGAGCGTTTGCAACAAAAGTTAAAACCTTTCAAGAATGACGCTAACGATAAGGTGCACTCCCTTTATCATATTGTTGAAAATCCGAAAGAAGTTGATGACTGGAATCTCGACACGATTATGGCTTTGATAGAGAAAATAATGTAAGGGAGAACAAAATGAATGACAAAAAACTTGATCTGATAGCAAATGAGTTGAGTGCAATAAAGAAACTTTTGATTCTGCTTCTGCAACACTATGATGTAAAAGGTGAAAACATTGCCAAGGCTCTTGGGGTTACAAAAGGGCGAGTAAGTCAAATGTCTTCAACAAAGAAATACAAGAAGAAAGAGGTATCCAATGGATGACCTTATACAAAAAAATATTCTTCAGGAATTGAAAATCATCAAGAAACTTCTGGCTCAGAATCTTTTGAGTGGAGAAACTCAAACGAAGCAAATTAGCAAGCTTAATTCTCTTGGTTTTCAACCAAAAGAAATTGCTGAGATTCTCGGTACGACTGCCAACACAGTAAATGTGGCATTAAATAGGCTAAGAAAGTCAAAGAAAAAGAAAGAATCTAACGAACCTTCTGAATCTGAGCAACAGACTTGATTATCAGATAGACTAAGCGGGACTGTGGGTGAAGGCGAATGACCTCACCCAGATAATGATGATTGATCGGCGTGTCCGTTTGATCTATCCCCTGCCCGCTTCGGCAGGCTCAGCGCGGCGCTTCCCAAACCTGCCCTGAGCCTGTCGAAGGATGGGAAGGGGGCTGATCGGTTGATAGTTAAGTTTATTATCCAAAGGTACAATTTGTTCGAGGTGGACTGGGCTTTTCCCCCTTGGGGGAGACGGGTCGTTTTGCGCGAACAAAATGCCTCTGTCGTTGCAGTCCGAGACTCTTCGGTCGCTATCGCTCCCTCAGAGTGACATAATATGGGCGAATTTGCATCCGCTTGACAGCGCTATCAACTCGGACTATTCTTGCAAACCATGAAAAAACTTGCTCAAAAACTAAAAAATGACCGCTATACCTACCGCGTGACTTGGTCTGAGGAAGACGAGGAATACGTTGGGCTTTGCGCGGAATTTCCGAGCCTGAGTTGGTTGGAACCTACACCCGAAGAAGCCTTGAGGGGTGTTCGCCAAACGGTTGCCCAAGTCGTTGCTGATCTAAAAAAGAACGGAGAACCCGCGCCCGAGCCAATAGCCGTTAGAAAATACAGCGGCAAGTTCATGGTGCGCGTCCCGCCTGATTTGCATCGACGGCTTGTGCTTGAAGCGGCGGAATCGGGCGTTAGCCTAAATCGCATTGCTAGCGATAAGTTGAGCAAGCAAGAGGCTTAAACACAAAACGGGACTGCCTTCATCCACAGTCCCGTTTTTGATTCGACGCGAGAAAGCATCTCTTGCCAGCCATACGGCTTTGCCGTATAATCCCTTCATGGAGTTCATCGAAGCCATCGCTTTCACCAGGTATGTGTATGAGTACTTATCTGATGATGAATACATTGGCTTGCAAAGTTTCCTGCTCCAATACCCCGAATCGGGCAAAGTCGTTCCGCGTTCTGGCGGCGTCCGAAAAGTCCGTTGGGCGATGTCTGGAAAAGGGAAAAGCGGAGGCGTCCGCGTCATCTATTACTTCAAGAAGCAGGCTGATGAAATCTGGTTGTTGACCATCTACAGCAAGAGCGAAATGGAAAACATCCCTGCTCACATTCTGCGGCAAATAGCAAAGGAAATCGAAAATGTCTAAGCGTGATATTGGTCAAGAGATTCTGGACGGCATTCGCGACATCAAGGCTTACAAGGCAGGTAAGAAAACCCTGCGCATGTATACATTGAAGGAACCCGCCCCGCCGAAAGCGATTCGCGCAAAATTGAAATTGTCACAGTCCGCTTTTGCGGGTCTTATGGGCGTCAGCCTGCGGACGATTCAAGATTGGGAGCAGGGCAGGCGCAGACCAAGCGGTCCTGCTGTTGCCCTGTTACGAATCGCGGAGCAAAAGCCAGATGTGTTTATGCAGTTGTCATAACCACGAAAGAAAACGGGACTGTGATCGAACACAGTCCCGTTTTTGATTCCATGTAAAAGACCTCCGAGTTCTTTGAGAACTCGGAGGTCTTGTTGACTAGAACAACTTCAACACCGCATCACTCGCCCATGCAAACAGAAATTGCGGAACGAAACTTACTACAACGGTCACCAGCGCGGTGACTAGAGTGGTCATATCCAACCAGGGTTCGCGTTCGGTGGCGGGTTCGCCGTCTTTCATGTACATGATGACGACCACGCGCAGATAGTAGAATGCCGAGACGAGGGAGGTAAGCACGCCGATGATGGCGAGCCAGACGAAGCCCGCATCTATCACGGCGCGGAAGAGATACAGTTTGCCGATGAGTCCGATAGTGGGAGGCAGACCGATGAGCGAGAGCATGAAGATCGCCATGGCGGCGGCGAGGGCGGGATGTTTCTTTGCGAGACCCGCATAATCGTCCAGCGCCAAGCCTTTGCCTTCTTTTTTCTCCAAGGCAATCACCACGCCCCACGCGCCGAAGTTGGTGAACACATACGCGACGAGATAGAAAAGCCCTGCGGCAACTGAAGTCGCTACTACGTTTTGGTTACCATACGGCACGAACGCCATGAGGATGTATCCCGCATGGGCGATGGAGGAATAGGCGAGCAGGCGTTTGATGTCGGTCTGCGCGATGGCGACCACGTTACCAACGATCATCGTCGCGGCGGAGATGACCCAGAACACGTCGGTCATGTCGGCGGCGATGGAGGGGAAGGCGGTGGCGAACACGCGCAACAATGCGGCAAAGCCCGCGATCTTCGCGCCAGAGGACATGAACGCGGTCACTGCGGTGGGCGCGCCCTGATACACGTCGGGAGTCCACATGTGGAAGGGGACGGCGGCAACCTTGAAGCCGAATCCGATCAGGAGGAGGGCGGCGCCGATGGTTAGAAGCAGACTGCCCGTCGAGGTTGAAGCGGCTGTCACGATGGCGAAAATGTTGGTGGTGTGAGTCGCGCCGAAGATGAGAGCGATTCCGTAGACAAGAAATCCAGAAGAGAACGCGCCGAGTAAAAAGTATTTGAGTCCCGCTTCTTCCGATTCGGTTTTATCGCGCGTGAATGCGGCAAGGACGTAGAGCGGGATGGAAAGCAGTTCGAGCGCGAGGAAGACGACGATGAGGTCGGTGGCTTGCGCCATGAGCATCATGCCGACGACGCTGAAGAGGAGCAGTGTGTAATATTCGCCGCGTTCGATGCCGATGCGTTTGACGTAGCCGTAGGCGAGCGCGACGCCGAGCAAACCGCTGACGAGGAGCAACGCGTTGACGAAGATCGAGAAGCCGTCGAGCGTGACCATGCCGTTGAAGCCCGTCACTTCACTGCCGATCTGTTTCAGAGTAAACCAAAGCGTCACGATCAACCCTGCCGCAGAAAGCAGCGCGGTGATGCCTTTGCGAGTCTTTGGAATGAAAAGATCAACGAGCAATAGCACGCACGCCCATACGGTGAGGATGGTGACGGGGAGGATGGTGGTGAGGTCGGATTGAGTCATGTTTTAGCCACAGATTTCACGGATTGGCACGAATTTTTTCTTTCTGTTTCATGTGGTGGTCGAGTAGGGCTGAGCGTTCTTTGCGAAGCCCGTACCGAGACCACACTTCGTAATTTCATTTCTATATCTATTTCAAATGGTGGTCGAGACACACGCAGCCGAGACCACACATTTGTATTCAAAAATTCACATGTTACTGGTGGTCTCGATACGCGCCTTCGGCGCACTCGACCACCGAGGGTTGAACATTATGGCAACGGCAACGTCCCGACGAGATGATTGACGGCGGGCGCGATGAGGTTGAAGAACGGCGCGGGGTATAAGCCGATCCAGAAGATGAGGATCAACAGCGGAACAACGGTGACGATCTCGCGCCAGTTGAGGTCGCGGATGGCGTGTCCGTGTTTCTTGGTCTCTTCCACAACTTCGCCTTGCGGACCCATGAACATTTTTTGGAACATATAAAGAATGTAAATCGCCGCCATGATGACGCCGAGCGCGGAGATCGCCGCGAACCAGACGTTGCCCCAATAGAAGACTCCGTTTTGTCCCGCGCCCCATGCGCCGAGCAAAATGGTGAACTCGCCGACGAAGCCGTTGAGACCGGGCAAGCCCATCGAGGACAGCGACACGATGAGGTAGATCGCGCCGAAGACCGGCATGATCTTCCACAAGCCGCCGTAGACTCGGAACTCGCGCGTGTGAGTCTGTTCGTAGACCATGCCGACGAGCAAGAACAACGCGCCTGTGCTGATACCGTGATTGATCATCTGCAAGATCGCGCCCGCGATGCCTTCAGGATTCAACGCGAACAAGCCGAGCATCACAAAGCCCAAGTGACTCACGGACGAATACGCGACCAACTTCTTGATGTCGGGCTGGGCATACGAGACCGCCGCGCCATAGATGATCCCGATGGTGCCGAGCAGGGCGATCCACGGGGCGGCTTGGAGAGTCGCTTCGGGGAACAAGGGAATGTTGAAGCGCACGAAGCCGTAAGTTCCCAGCTTCAACAGCACGCCCGCCAAGATGACCGAGCCAGCGGTGGGCGCTTCGACGTGCGCGTCGGGCAACCACGAGTGCAGGGGCCACATCGGCACTTTGATGGCGAATGCGGCGGCGAAAGCGATGAACAACCACATTTGAATATTGGCTGGGATTCCGCCTTGCGCGATCAGGTCGGGCAGGGAGAACGTTTTGCCGTGAATGCCAAGCCATAAAATGGCAAGCAGCATCAGAATCGAACCCGCCATTGTATACAGGAAAAATTTCAGCGCGGCGTAGATGCGGCGTGGTCCGCCCCAGATGCCGATGATGAAGTACATCGGCACGAGTGTGAATTCCCAGAAGATATAGAAGAGGAACAAGTCTTGCACGAGGAACACGCCGTTCATACCGATCTCAAGCAAGAGGAAGAAGATCATGTATTCTTTGACGCGCTCTTCGACAGCCGTCCACGTGGAGAGGATCGAGATCGGCGTGAGAAGCGTGGTCAGTAAAACGAGCAGAATGCTGAGCCCGTCAATGCCGAGGAAGTATTGGATGTTCCAACCCGCCACCGTGATCCAGTCGTATCGGGCGACCAGTTGCAAGTCGGTGTTCGAGGCGTTGAAGCGTCCCAACACCCAAAGCGAGATGACGAACGTCACGATCGAGACGACCAGCGCCGTCCAGCGCATCGCGTTCTTGTTTCCGCTGGGGATGAAGAGCAGAATCAAAACTCCCACCAGCGGAAAGAATGTCAGAAGAGTTAGCGGTTGCAAAATAAATTCCATGTTCAATCCTTTAGGTCAAAAGTCTCAGGTTGAAAGTCGAAGGTCAAACAACGCGACTTTCGACTTTTGACCTTTGACTATTTCATGATCAAATATCCAAGAATAAGCACAACGCCCAATAAGATGGACAGCGCGTACGAGCGCACGAATCCGTTCTGGACCTTGCGGAGGGTCGCCGCTAGCGACTGGGTCCACGTCCCCAAGCCGTTCGCGAAGGCGTCAATACCTTGCTGATCGGCATATTTGTTCAAGCCGATGAAACTGATCCAGTTATACGCGCCCATGATGACCTTCTCGTGGAACCAGTCATGCCAGAAGCGCCAGTCGATCACTTCCGCGACGAAATAGGAAAGCTTGATGTATGGGTTGATGAACAAGAGGTGATAGAGTTCATCAATCCACCATTTGTTGTTCATCCCTTTGAACAAGAGACCAAGCGACGCGAGCGGATCGGTCTGACCTTTTGCAAAAGGCTTTCTTGCATAGATCAACCATGAGATCAAAATAGCGAGCAAAGCCAGGATGGTCGAAACGCCCGCCACTTGCAAATTCAACGGGAGCGATTCCACTTCGCCGAGCGTGTGTTCGAGCCAATGACCAAGATTGTGGAAACCTTCAAACGGCAGGTTGAGCAAACCGCCCAACACGGACAGCGCCGCCAGAATCATCAACGGGACAGTCATCACTTTGGGGCTTTCCTCCGCGTGCGCCGCGGCTTCGTGACGCGGCTCGCCGAAGAAGACCATCCAAATTTGACGTCCCATGTAGAAGGCGGTGAAGAACGCGGCGAGGGTCAACAACCAATACGCGACTTGATTGTGCATGCTCGCATCGAGCAAAATTTCATCCTTCGACCAAAAGCCCGCGAACGGAGGGATGCCAGACAAAGCCACCATGCCAGCCATGTACACCCAAAAGGTGACGGGCATGGTCTTGCGAAGCCCGCCCATGTTGCGCATGTCGCCGGGGTCGAATGTTTCGACACCATGCGCTTCGTCTGCGCCTTCGCTATCGCTACGGCTCCGCTCAGCGCGAGAGTCACCGTGCCCACTTTCCACTTTCCGCTTTCCACTTTTCTTCTTCCCATGATTATCATGATGCGCATGTTCCGCATGATGATGTCCGCGTTCCATGCCTAGGATCACCGAACCCGCCGAAAGGAACAACAACGCTTTGAAGAACGCGTGCGTCACGAGGTGGAAAACGCCAGCCACGTACGCGCCCATCCCGACCGCCGCAACCATGAAGCCGAGTTGCGAGATGGTTGAATATGCCAACACCTTTTTGATGTCGAATTGACCGGTGGCGATCGTCGCGGCAAAGAGCGCGGTGACCGCTCCCACCAGCGCGACAATGTGCTGGGCTTCGGGAACCGATGAATACAACGGCGCCGAACGCGCCACGAGATACACGCCCGCCGTCACCATCGTCGCGGCGTGGATCAATGCCGAAACGGGCGTCGGACCCGCCATCGCGTCGGGAAGCCAAACGTAAAGCGGAACCTGCGCGGATTTTCCCGTCACGCCTAATAAGAAGAACAACGTGATCGCGACAATGACGCCCGGCGCGATCGTTGAAACTTGTTGAAATACTTTATCGAATTGGAGACTGCCAAACGCCCAGAAGATGATGAAGGTTGCGATGAGGAAGCCGAAGTCGCCGACGCGGTTGGCGACGAACGCTTTGACCGCCGCATACGAATTCGACCACGATGGTCGCGCCAGCAGATCCAGTTCATACCAAAAGCCGACCAGCAGGAACGAACACAGCCCCACCCCCTCCCAGCCGACGAACAACATCAGGTACGAGTCGCCGGTGATCAACACCATCATGGCGGCGATGAAGAGGTTGAGAAAAACGAAGAAACGGCGGAAGCGTCCCACGTCGTTTTTGAAGCGCACGTCTTCGTGCATGTACCCGATGGCGTAGATGTGGATGAGGGTCCCGACGCCCGAAACGACCAGCATCATCGTGGTGGATAACGAGTCGACGCGGAACGTCCAATCGAGCGAGAGGGTCCCGATGCGGATCCACTCCGCGAGATGCCAGCGCAGCGCTTCGCCGTGCGCGCCTGAGAGAGTGACGTACAGCAGGACCGACACGACGAACGTCAACCCTGAAAAGAAACTCGCCACCCCGCCGATCATCCGCTCGCTGAGCTTGTGACCGAGGATGGTGTTGATGAGCAGACCGATGACCGGGAAAAATACCAGCCACGGGGCGAGGAATAAAAATCCTGTGTTTGCTGTTTCGCTTAAGTGCATAAAAACCTCGGAGAATAGATCGTAGAGAATTGAGAATAGAAAGCGCGCAACAAGTCTCTAATCGTCTACTCTCTAATCATCTAACCTCTATCCTTTTAATGAACTCACCTGATCCACGTCGATACTTTTCTTTGTTCTGAAAATTTCCACGATCAGCGCGAGACCCACCGCCACTTCCGCCGCGGCGACCGCGATGACGAAGAAGACCAAGATCTGTCCGCTGAAATTTTCGAACGCGCTTCCGAACGCCACGATGGCGAGGTTTGCCGCGTTCAACATCAACTCAATGGACATGAAGATGATCAGCGCGTTGCGGCGGATCAACACGCCGAGCACGCCGATAGTGAACAAAATGGCAGAAAGGATGATGTAATAATCAACAGGGATCATTGCCGCGCCTTTTTCTCTTTCTTCGTAAGGACGATCGCGCCGACCATGGCGACCAGCAATAGAATGGAGACCACTTCAAATGGAAGCAAATAATTTCTGAATAGCGCGATGCCAAGTTGTTGCAGATTCTCCGTCGCGTTGACCGCGTCGGCGGGCGGGAGGACATTCCCGACCGGGCGGGCTTTCGTCACGAGCAGGTACGCCGCTTCCGCAAAGAGGAGGATCGTCAACCCAACGGCAAGCGGTTTTTGCCACGGAAGAACTTGCGACTTCGGCAGACCTTCCGCGCCCAACAACATGATCACGAACAGAAACAACACCATGATCGCGCCCGCATAGACCGTGACCTGCGCCATGGCAATGAACGGCGCGCCGAGTAACAGATAGAACACCGCCACCGTGACGAAGTTCAACACGAGATATAACGCCGAATACACCGCGTTGCGGCTGAACAACATCCCCAGCGCGGCGGCGATGGCGGCGAGGGAGAGGACGAGGAAAAGTGCTAAATCGAGTGTCATAGTTCTCTGCAAAAGAAAATTGGGGAATTGGAGAATTTATTTTCTTCCAATTCTCTACTCCTCTAATTCTCTAATCCTTTGGATTTTCCATCTCCGGCACCGAACGCGTGAACACGCCGGTTTCGGTCTTCTGCGGAGTCAACATGGCGGTCGCGGGGACGGGGTCGAGCAGCATATCCTTGGTGTAGATCGCCGAGCGGCGGTCGTAATACGAAAGTTCGTAGTTATCGCCCAGCGTGATCGCCTCGGTCGGGCAGGCGTCTTCGCAATAACCGCAGTAGATACAGCGGAGCATGTTGATCTCGTAGGTGGAGGCATACCGCTCTCCGGGCGAGAAGCGCTTTTCATCCGTATTTTCGGAGGCTTCCACGAAGATCGCATCGGCGGGACAGGCGGCGGCGCAGAGCGAACAGCCGATACACTTTTCGAGTCCGTTCTCGTAGCGATGCAGTTCATGGCGTCCGCGGAAGCGCTTGCGGACTTCCCGCTTCTCTTCGGGATACTGGATCGTAACGGGCTTCTCGAACATGGACTTGAACGTAACCCACAGCCCGCGCACCAGCTCAACGGCGGGTTCAAGCGCGCTCATACAGTAATCTCCTCAAGGTGTAATAGATCGTCACCACCGGAACCAAACCAGCAATGACCGACGCGACCGGGATCGCCCACATCCACAGAGCGTTGCCTGTTTGGTCCGCAAGCAAAATCCCTGTGGCGGTGATGAATACGATTGCCAACGACAACGGCACCAATACCTTCCAGCCGAACGACATCAAGCGATCATAGCGGAAGCGGGGCCAGGTGGCTCGCACCCAGATCATGGCAAACAACAGCAGAAAGATCTTGACGAACATATACACGGGTCCAAGCAGGGGATATTGATCCACACCGGGACCTAAATACCCGCCGAAGAAAAAGACCGCCATCACCGCGCAGATCACGATCATCTTCTGGTATTCCGCCATAAAGAACAACGCGAACTTCATGCCCGAATACTCGGCATGATAGCCCGCGGTCAATTCCTGCTCCGCCTCGGGCATGTCGAACGGCGCGCGGTTCACCTCGGCAAGGGTCGCGATCCAAAAGATCAACGCGCCCACAGGCTGAAGGAACACAAACCACAATCCGTTCTGCCTCTCCACGATCTCAACCAGGCTCATCGAGTTGCCGAGCAAGATCACGGGGATCAGGGAAAGACCAAGCGCCAGTTCATACGAGATCATCTGCGCCGTCGAGCGCAAGCCGCCGAGCATCGCATACTTGCTGTTCGAAGCCCAGCCCGCCAGCACGATCCCATACACCGCGATCGCCGCAATGGACATGAAATACAACACGCCCACGTTGATATTGGTGAGATACAAATTGACCTCGCGCCCGAAGACATGGATCGAACGCCCCAGCGGAATGACCGCCGCAATCACGATCGAAGGCACCAGCGTCAAGATCGGCGCGAGAAAGAACACGAACTTATACGCTCTTGCGGGCGAGAGCTCCTCTTTGAAGACCAGCTTGATCGCGTCGGCGATTGGTTGAAGCAAACCAAACGGTCCCGCGCGATTCGGTCCCACGCGAGTTTGTATACGCGCCAGCGCGCGGCGTTCATAATAGGTAAGATACGCGAACCCGCCCAATAACGCGAAGACCCACACCAGCGATTTGATAAACCACTCGAGCCACAAAGTCCAATCGCTAATCATGCTTTCACCTTCACTGCCGCAGGCTCCTGTATGGCAAGACCCATTGAGCGCGGCACCAGCGCGATACCCTCGTCAATCGAATCGTCCAGCTTCACAACCGCCTGTCCGCTCGTTCCGTTGAAACTCACATTCACGGTCTGCCCCGCGCGCACGCCGAGTTTTTCCGCCGCGCTGGGATGCAACGACACGCTCGCTTCGCCGATCCGCTGATGCAACAACTCAGCCGTCATGACCGTCGTGCCGCGATGATACAACTTGTTGACGGGCACCGCCAGCAATTCTTTATCTTTCGGATGTGGAACCGCTTCTCTCTGGACCCTCGGGATGCTCACCTTTTCCCCGCGCATCGCCGCCGCCGACAGATGCGCGCCCAAGCCGTGGTTGTTCGCATACGTCGTGCCGCCGTAATACATGTCGCCGCGCCCGACGATGGGCAACTGCTCATGCACTTCGGCAAGTTTGGCGTAATTCAATCCCTCGAACGATTTCACCGTTTCAGCCAGCAGATCGAACACCACCGAAGCGGATGTGCCTTCGAGGATGACTCCCATGTTCCGAGCGATCTGAGCCGTGATGGCGAAATCGGGTTTCGATTCGCCGGTCACCGGCACGGCGGGATAAAAACGTTGCGCGCGTCGTTCGCCGGAAGTGAACGTCCCCTCGCGTTCGGTGAACGCTTGCGCGGGCAAAACCACATCCGCAATTTCGGTCGTCGCGGTTTCCATCACATCCTGCACCGCCACGAACGCCGCGCCTTCGAGCGCCTTCGCCAATTTCGGGTCGTCGCTCACCGGGTCCGCGCCGACGATATACACCGCTTTATCCTTCAACGCCCTGGCAAGGTCTTCTTCAACGGTGAAGCCCATCTCCCACGCGCCTTGGTCGTTCGCGCGTTCCCACACGCCGATGAGTCCGTTGTTGGGTTTGCCGGTAAATCCGTTCTCGTTCAACAACTTGGCGCAGGCGGTCGCCAAACTTTGCGAACCAAGCGCGCCAACCCCTTCGCTTCCATATAAGATGACCACGTTTTCGGATTTCAACAACGCGTCGCCTTCTTTGCTTTTCTTCGTCAGGTCGTGAACCGTTCTGGCTTCATCGCCGTATTCGTAACGGACTTTGTGCGAAGCGTATCTATCGAGTTTCGTCTCGCGCGGATTCATCACGATCAACGTCGCGCCGCGCTCTTTGGCTTGCTTGACTCTGAGATACCAGATCGGCGCTTCCTCATACAAGTCGGAGGCAACGACGAGGATGGTCGTCCCCGCCCCCATGGCTCCAAAATTCGTGCCCGCGCCCACGCCGACCAGCGACGTCAACTCGCCGCCCGCCATGTGCGAATAGAGATAGGCTTTTCCGCCCGCGTGATCGGCGAGCGTTTTCAAGTTGAACAGGTCTTCGTTCGAGAGTCTGCCCGAAGCGAGAATAACAAAATCTTTCTTATCCTTGCTGAATTTCTCAGCGGCGAGTTTCGTCGCGGCATCCCATGAAGAGCGAGCCAACTTCTTCTCTTTGCGGATGAGCGGCTTCGTTAATCGATTCTTGCTGCCCGCGTAGTGATAGGCGAAGCGGCCCTTATCGCAGATCCAAATTTCGTTCACTTCTTCGTTCTGCCGCGGCATCACGCGCTTGACGACGATCTCGCCGTCTGTTCGGGCTTCGCGGCGGGTGTTCAAGGTGGTGTTGCATCCCACCGGGCATTGCGCGCAGATCGAAGGGGAAGCCGCCAGCTCCCATGGTCGGGCGCCGAAGCGGAAGTCTACAGTGGTCAACGCTCCCACAGGGCAAATATCCGTAGTGTTGCCGGAGAAAACCGAATCAAACCCGGGCTCCGAGCGAGAAACGATCTGCATCGAGCGCTCGCGTTTGTCGAATTCGAGCACGGCGTCTCCGGCGATCTCGTCTTGGAAACGGATGCAACGCGCGCATTGGATGCATCGCTCCTGGTCCAAGAAGATCAACTCGCCGAGCGGTTTTTGCTTGGCAAGGTGCCTCTTCTCATCGTACATGAAGCGGCTTTTGCCGGGACCGTGCGTCAGGGTGAGGTCTTGCAGGGCGCACTCGCCGCCTTTGTCGCACACCGGGCAATCGAGCGGATGCGAGGTGAGCAAAAATTCAAGGATGCCGTTCTTGGCTTCGGCAACCTTTGCCGACTGCGTGACCACAACCAAACCCTCTTCGACCTTGTTCGTGCAAGCCGTTTCCAGCTTAGGCATGAACTGGATCTTCGGCGCGCCGTTTTCCATCACAAATTGCCCCGTAGCGCGGTCGCGCATGGGGCGGCCGAGTTCCACGAGACACATGCGGCACATGCCGGCGGGTTCAAGTTTGGGATGATGGCAAAAGACGGGAATGTCTACGCCTGCAAGTTTTGCCGCGTCGACAACCGAGGTTCCCTCTTGAACCGTGACTTGTGTTCCATCTATGGTAAGAGTGACTAGTTTACTCATCAATTTTTCTCGAGCTCTTCTCTATTAATTCCGGCTTGCCTGAGAATCTCACGTAATGTTCCTTGCGGCAAATCTTTCCGATGAAAGGGAACTACGGCTCTCTTGCGAGTTTCAGGATGAAAATAAATTCTATGACTGCCTTTACTTCTATCGAGAACAAAACCTCTCGATTCAAGAATCTTTATCACCTGTTGGGGCGTGAGAGACGGAAACTTAGGCATGAGCGGGTAAGGTTAACGTGTACTCTAAAACCTCATTCTCCGTTGGGACTTCCTCACCGCGCGATTCAAGGCTTTCAATATACAACTCAATGGCTTCGCGCGCCATACTCAACGACTCCTCCAATGTTGCGCCGAACGATACACAACCCGGTAATGAAGGGACATTGACGGTAAACCCGCCTTCGGGTTCCTTTCTGAGCAGTACTCGATAACTCAATACATCCATTGCTACCTCCAATCAAGAAACCTACTCTTTCACAACTTCGTCGAAATCTTTTCTAAATCGTTCGATGCCAGAGACCACCGCCATCGTGGAGAATTCACCCAGCGCGCACAGGCATTTGCCTTGCATCTGTTTCGCCACGTTGAGGAGCAAGTCCACATCCGCTTTGACCGCCTGACCGCTGTGGATGCGTTCAGTGAGATGAGACATCCAATAGGTGCCTTCGCGGCAGGGCGTGCATTTGCCGCACGATTCGTGCTGGAAAAAGTGGACGGTCTTGTTGACGAGCCAGTCCATCGAGACGGTATCGTCAACGATGATGACAGAAGCCGACCCAAGTTCCGATTTCAGTTTACGCACTTCCAGGTAATCCATGGGCGTATCGAGAAGCGTATCGTCATCCACAAGGATCAACGACGAGGAGGCGCCGGCCGGCATGATCGCCCTGACCTTGCGCGAGTCTTGCACGCCGCCGCCGTGTGTGTAGATCAATTCACGGAAGGTTGTGCCAAGCGGCAACTCATAATTGCCGGGTTTGCGCACGCGGCCCGAGAGTGAAAAGATCTTTACGCCCGGAGCGTCTGCCGTGCCCATGGTCTTGTACCACTCCGCGCCGTTCGTCATGATCATCGGCACGTTGGTAAATGTTTCGACGTTGTTGATGATGGTCGGCTTGTTGTACAGACCCACCGCCGGCGGGAACGGAGGACGCACGCGCGGCTGTCCGCGTTTGCCTTCGAGCGATTCGAGCAGAGCGGTCTCTTCGCCGCAGATGTACGCGCCCGCGCCGAGGTGAGTGTAGATGCGCAGCGAATATTCGGTGCCGAAGAGTTTGTCGCCCAAGTAGCCATCTTCTTCCAATTCGGCGATCTTTGCGTCGAGCGCTTCGGCGATCTCCCAAAACTCGCCGCGCAGGTAAATGTATGCCGCGTTCGCGCCGACCGCGTAAGCGCCGATCATCAGCCCTTCCAAGAACTGAAACGGATTGCCTTCCATGATCTCGCGGTCTTTGAAGGTGCCAGGCTCCGACTCGTCCGCGTTGGCAACGATGTAATGGGGCCAGTTCTTGTTATCAATGAACGACCACTTCATACCCGTCGGGAAGCCCGCGCCGCCGCGTCCGCGCAGACCGGAGTTCTTGACCACGTCGGTCACTTCGGTTGGCTTCATCTTTGTGACCGCGTTCTTGAACGCGGCAAGTCCGCCGTTCTTTTTATAGACGGAAAGTTGATTGATATCAGGTATTTCGCGGTGACGTAGAAGAATGTGTGTCATAGTTAGGTAGTTGGATAGTTTGGTAGTTTAGTGTTGGACGAAGGTACTTTACGCAGTACTCTTCCTCAATCCTTCCACCAAGTCAAGAGTCTTCTCAACGGTCATATTCTCGTGATACTTGATGCCCTCCGGTCCCTGCGTTTGGAACATAGGAGCCTTGTCGCATGCGGCGAGACAGGTCACTGCTTCGATCGTGACGGCGCCATCGGACGTGGTCTCGCCGACCTTGATGCCGAGATTGCCGCACAGATCGTCCATGAATTTGTCCGCGCCGCGCAAGGCGCAGGGCAGGTCGGTGCACACTTGGATGCGGTGTTTGCCTTCTTTTTGCTCGTGATACAACGTGTAAAAACCGACGACTCCCGCAACTTCCGTCTCGGTGATGTCGAGCATCGCGGCAATATCCTGCATCGCGGCTTTGTTGATGTAGCCTTCCTCGCGCTGGGCAAGGAAGAGCAAGGGCATCAACGCCGAGCGCTTGCCCTCCGGCGGGTACTTGGAAAGGATTTGCTTGACTTCTTTTGGATATTTCTTTGAAAGCATAATGTCTCACACTCATCTTTGAACCGCTACGAGCGCAAAGATTTTTTATCTTCGCGTCCTTCGCGGTGAAAAGTTTTATCGGTCAATGTCTCCTAGCACGATATCGATCGAAGCAAGGATCGCCACCAGGTCGGCGACAAGATGTCCTTGCGTAATTTTGTTGATGACAGACAAGTTATCGAACGAAGGCGTGCGCATGTGCACGCGATGCGGTTTGGGTCCGCCGTTGCCTTCGAGGTAGACGCCCAACTCGCCGCGCGGCGATTCGACCGCGCTGTAGATCGAATTCTTCGGCGCGGGGAAGCCCTCCGTCCAAAATTTGAAATGATGGATCAGCGCTTCCATGCTCACGCCGATCTCGGCGCGCGGCGGCGGAACAAATTTACGGTTATCGCTGAGCACAGGCTGACCCGGTAATTTCTTCAACTTCTCCAGTCCCTGCTCGACGATCTTCAACGATTCGCGGAACTCTTCAATGTGAACAATGTAGCGAGCGAATGTGTCGCCCTCGGTGCGGACGGGGACGTTGAACTCGTATTGTTCATATCCGATGTATGGGCGGGCTTTGCGCAAATCCCAGTTTACACCGGAGGCGCGGAGCGTGGGACCCGTCACGCCGTGCGAAAGGGCGGTCTTCCCGTCGAGGATGCCGATACCAACCAAACGGTCGAGAAGAATCGGGTTCTTCGTCAACAGCGCTTCGTATTCATCCACGCGCGCGGGGAAGATCTTGATGAAGTTCCGAACGGCAGAATCAAATTCCACTGGCACATCGCGCCACACGCCGCCGGGGCGGAAGTACGTGGTCATCATGCGTTGGCCCGAACACAGTTCGAGAATGTCCAGAACATATTCGCGCTCGCGGAAGCAATACAGGAACATGGACATCGCCGCGAGATCGAGACCGAACGCGCCCATAAAAACGAGGTGCGATGCGATGCGCTGTAACTCGGTGACGATTACGCGGATCACTTGCGCGCGCTCGGGCACGTCGAGGTCAACCAATTTTTCGACCGCCATGCAATAAGCAAGGTTGTTGCCCGTTGTGTTCATATAATCGAGGCGGTCGGTCATCACTTCGGCTTTGAGGAACGTCTTGGATTCCATGTTCTTCTCGACACCGGTGTGCAAATAACCGATATCGGGAATCGCGTTGACGATCGTCTCACCGTCGAGTTCGAGCAACAACCGCAGAACGCCGTGCGTAGACGGGTGCTGCGGTCCCATGTTCAACAACATGGTTTCGCCCGTCAGCGCGCGCTCTGAGACGAGATGCTTGTATTGTTCGTAACCAACTTCTTCGATCTGTGCCATCTTAGACCTTTTTCTTAATTCGTAGTGGCGATTTCAATCGCCAAATTGCCGACTTAAGTCGGCACTACGTTATTCTTTCGCGTAAATCTTCTTCAAATCAATATCGTCGTAATTGAACGTGAATTGCGGCTCTTCATAACCCAGCGGGAAATCTTTGCGAAGCGGATGATCTTCCATCCCTTCGGGGGTTAAAATTCTGCGCGGGTCGGGATGCCCCTCGAACACGATGCCAAACATATCGAAGACTTCGCGCTCGCGCCAATTGGCGACATCATACACGCGCGTCGCTGTCGGGACTTTGAGCTGGTCGCTGTTGACTGCGACTCTTAACTGCAACGTGATATTTTGCGCCAGCGATGATAGTTGATAGATCACATGAAAGCGGGGAGTCTGTTGCGGGTAATAATCCGTCGCAGTAAGCGCGGAGAGCAGTTCGAATTCATATGTATCGCGCAGGAGGGTCAGCGCATCCACGATCTGTTCCGCTTTGACGAAGACATGCGCTTCGCCCCGGAACTCTTCGACGGAAGAACCGAACTGCTCCTGCAACGCTTGAACGACTTTTTCGAGTTTCTTGTCCATTCCGAACTCCGTAACACCGACTTAAGCCGGTGTTACAAACTTATCAGCCTTCACTTTTTCGTACAACGTCACGATGCCATGGATCAACGCCTCAGGGCGCGGAGGGCAGCCCGCCACGTACACATCCACAGGGATGATCTCATCCACGCCTTGCAGGATCGCGTAATTGTTGAACACGCCTCCACAGGAAGCGCAGTCCCCCATCGCGATTGCCCACTTCGGTTCGGGCATCTGATCGTACAAGCGGCGCACCACAGGCGCCATCTTGCGCGAGACGCGTCCCGCCACGATCATCAAATCCGATTGACGCGGGCTGGCGCGCATCAATTCCATGCCGAAGCGGCTCATATCGTAGTGAGAAGCCTGCGCCGCCATCATCTCGATCGCGCAACACGCCAGACCGAACAGCATGGGCCACATCGCGTTCGTGCGCGACCAATTGACCAGTTCTTCCAGTTTTGTGGTGACGATCCCCATGTCACCGAGTTTTTGTTCTACTCCCATTCAAGGGCTCCTTTCTTCCACGCGTACACAAAACCGACCAACAAGATCACGATAAAAATGATCATTTCGATCAAACCGAATAACCCCAACTGACGAAAAACGATCGCCCATGGCAAAAAGAAAACGACTTCGATATCGAACAGGATGAACAAGACCGCGATCAAATAAAAGCGGACGGGCATGCGGCGCGTCCCTTCACCGTAAGGAGTCATGCCTGATTCATACGGCATGGATTTTTCTGCAGACGGTTTCTTCGGTCCGAATAAATTCCCCAAGCCAATAGCGATCAAGGCGACGAGAGTCGCCAACACGATCATCAATGCGATTGCTACGTATTCCAGCATTATGTATCCTCAAAACGCCCATAAAAGGACGATCTTTGTAAGGTTCGCGACAGTATAACATAAGAGTTTTGAAAGTGCCACTTTTCACAAGGCGGGGACAAAAAATAAGGGCAGATTTGTCGCCTGCCCTACAAAGGGTTACCCCAAATAATCCCTCAACTGCCTGCTCCGCGAGGGATGCCGCAACTTCCGCAACGCCTTCGCTTCGATCTGGCAAAGTACAAAAGGACTCGGCAGATTGCCAAGTCCTTTTGTACTTTCATTATGACGAGTATCGTTGCCTGCTCTCACGCACTGCTTGAAGGATGTCGTTGGTTGTCACTGGAAGTTTAATGCCTCGCACATCTAACGGAGATGATTTTGAGGATTTTGCAGATGGTACAGGTCGAATCACAAAAACCTGCCCTTCCGTGGATTTAAATTGAATCTGGCCTTCGCGCAAAGCCTTTTGCAGAAGTTCGATCAGTTGTTTTTGAACTTGTGAGGTCGTGTAGATCATGGAAACACCTCTATTCTCTAATCTCCAATCCTCTAATCTCTGCTCTTCACCCCAAATAATCCCTCAACTGCCTGCTCCGCGAGGGATGCCGCAACTTCCGCAACGCCTTCGCTTCGATCTGGCGGATGCGCTCGCGGGTCACATCGTAAAACGCGCTCACCTCTTCGAGCGTGTGATCTTTACCATCTTTCAAACCGAATCTTAATTCCAGCACTTCGCGCTCGCGGTCGGAGAGCAGATTGAGCGCGCTACGAACCTGCGCGCGGAGCATCTCGCGCGTGGCGGAATCCAACGGCGAGGGCGCGTCTTCGTCTTCGATGAAATCGCCCAGCGAACTGGAATCCTCATCGCCGATGGGACCGTCGATCGAGATAGGCTCCTCGGCGGAGCGAAGCACGCGGTCTACTTTTTGCATGGCGGAGTCCAGCCTGTGTTGCAGAGCGGAGTCCAGCGGCTGTTCCTCTGAATGCGCGCGCAGGATCGCTTCCACATCCACTGCGGGGAGATAGCCCACTTCGATGGCGACTTCTTCGGTGGTTGGCGCGCGTCCGAGTTGCTGTGTGAGGGTGCGTTGAACGCGCATCACGCGACTGATGGCTTCAAACAAATGCACAGGGATGCGGATCGTCCGCGCTTGCTCGGCGATGGAACGGTTGATGGATTGTCGAATCCACCAGGTGGCGTAGGTGCTGAATTTGAATCCGCGGCGCGGGTCGAACTTGTTGACCGCGCGCATCAACCCCAAACTACCCTCTTGAATCAGATCTTGGATGTTAATGCCGCGATTCAAATATCGTTTTGCCACGCTGACCACCAGCCGCAAGTTCGCGCGGATCAACGTCTGGTTCGCCTCCACCGCGCGGGCTTGAGCCGAGTCCATTTCTTTGCGGAGGATGTCGTCGGTGGGCAGATGATTGAACAGAGTCCGCTGGTTGGGAAAATCGTGATGCGAGTTAAGATGCTTGAGGAGCCAATCGGCATACGCGGGCGGAAGCAGGTAGAGGCTGAGAAAGACCGAGTACGCTTGTCGGGCGATGCTGTTCCACAGTTCGTCCATCCCCCACATCCCATTATCCAGATAGTTTCTCAGATACGAAGGTTCCTTCGATTCGGAGGAGGCGCATAACGCTTTCGCTTCATTGAGAAGGTAAACAAGATTCGGCGCAACACTGTTGAGCCGCGCCGTGTCTTCGAGCAGACGTTCCCACGAGGTGAGCATTTCGGCGATGAGCGCGTGGTAAATGGCGCATTCGGTGGTGAGCCCCTTGCGAAGCGGATGACGACTCAGCGACACGATCAGGCGATTCGCTTCGATCATCGTCGCCAGATGGAACTCGCTGGTGGCGTCGAGCAATTTGACTTGACCGATCTCGCGCAGGTACAAACGCACGGGATCGTCGGCAAGTTCGGCGGCGAATGCGGGGTCTTTCAGGTCGAGCGGTTCATCCTCAAGCAACTCTTCTTGTTGCGAAAGCGCGTTGACATCGGGGTCTGGAGAATCGTCGCGCGTCAATTCAGGCAGTTCGTTCAGCATGGCGTCCACGTCCACAGGCAGGGACGAATCGGAAAATTCCGCGTCGCGCGGTGTTCGTTCATCTTTTTGGTGATTGTCCGATGCGGCCCGTTTGTGTTCTGCCATAGTCCCATTTACCAGACGCCATCTCATTTGGATTGTTACGAGTACGAAAAATCGTTTTTACCACGAAGTACACAAAGGTCACGAAGGTTTAAACCCTAAAGTTTTAAAAACTTTGTGTACTTCGTGTCCTTTGTGGTTAAAAAGCCTTTTATTATTCCAACCTTTTGACCGCCATTTTTTTATGCGCCTGATCCAGGTCGCGCAACAGCCGCGTATGCTGTAACACCAAGTCCTGATACGACGATGCGCGCGCATCCCCGCTCTCGTGCGCCTCTTCCTGCAAAAACCGCAACTGGTTGATGTTCTCCCCCGCCGCCACCCGCCGCAACTTGATCACGCCGCGCAACAATTCCTCGAGCAATTTTTCATCCAACTGTTTTTGCCTCTCCGCCTCTTTCACCAACTCGCGCGAACGCGCCTGCAGAGACTCGGGCAACGCCTCCACCACAAAATCGTGATGCTCCGTTTTATCCTGCTCCACCGACTCGCGGATCAACCCGAACAACAACTGATTGTCGGTATAGTCAAAATCTTCGGCAGTCAACGCGATCAAGCCGAACTCCTGCAACGACCGATCCAGCCGATACAACAACTCGGGCTTTCTGAACAACACGCCGATGACGTATTCCTCGACCGCTTTACTGGACGAAACCGACACTGTGACAGGCGATACGGATTCGCGCACTTCCGTCTTCTCAACCTGCCTCGGTCGCCTCACTCGCGGATACTTCGACCCGCTCAGTACGCCGCCTTGAGCCTGCGTCGCCAGTAGTGAACGTTCATCCACCCTCAGCATCCGCGCCAACGCCTGACGGTACGTGTCGCGTTCTAGCGGATTCGGCAAGTCTTCAATTAAAGGAAGCACCTGCGCGGCGATTCCATTCTTCACCTTCGGGTCGTTGATATTTTGTCCCGCCGCGAGAGTCTCCATCACATGCGTGACGATGGGCTTCGCGTCTTCGATCAACTTCTTCCATTCATCTTTATCGCGCGCGACGATCTCATCAGGATCGAGGTCATCAGGCATGGTCGCCACGCGCAAGTCTGCTTGCAAACGCGACTCATTTTTTAGTAATCCACGCGCATCAAATCCCAACTCCCCTTCTTTATCCATGGCTGAACGCGCCGCGTCGAGTCCGCGTAGCACGGCTTTTTGTCCCGCCGTGTCAGGATCGAGCGCGAGAACGATTCGCCGCGTGAACTTTTTCAACAGGCGCATCTGGTCTTCGGTCAACGCGGTGCCCATCGGCGAGACGACGTTTTCATATCCCGCCTGATGCAAGGCAATGACATCGAGATAGCCTTCGACGATGACCGCTTGGTCGGCAGTCCGAATCGGTTTGCGCGCGCGATCCAGCCCGTAGAGCAGGCGTCCCTTTGAGAAGATCGGCGTTTCGGGCGAGTTCAAAAATTTCGGGATGTCGTTCGGGTCCACGATACGCGCGCCGAATCCCGCCATGCGTCCCTGCTCATCGCGGATGGGAATCATGATGCGGTTGCGGAAGCGGTCGAAAGAACGAGACTGGAGATTGGAGACTTGAGATTCCGATTCGCGGACGGAGAGCATACCCGCATCAATTAGGTCCTGTTCAGAGTAGCCGCGTGACGTGAAATGGTTGAGGAGGTTGTCGTAGCCTGCGGGCGCGTATCCCAAGCCGAATGTTTCGATGGTGGCGTCGGTCAGTCCGCGTTTCGCGCGGAGGTAATCGAGAATATCCTTGTTATTGAACAGGTGAGTCCGATAATAAATGATCGCATCTTCCAACAACTTGCGGAGGTTTTCATACGCTTCTTTTTGCTGAGGCGTTTCGCGCTGGTATTCCTTTAACTCCACGCCTGCGCGCGCGGCGAGTTTTTGCAGAGCCTCTTTGAAATCCAACCCCTCGCGCTTCATCACGAACTTGAAAATGTCGCCGCCCTCGTTGCATTGACCGAAGCATCGCCACGTCCCCGTCTCGGGCCAGACGACGAACGCGGGCGAATGTTTGTTATCGTGGAACGGGCAAAAGCCCGTGTAGTTCTTCCCCGCATGGCGCAGTTTGACTCCCGCCTCTGAGACGAGGTCAACAATATCTATTTTGGATTTGATTTCATCAATAGTGGACATGGGGTTGAAGTAAACAGTTATCAGTGATTAGTAATCAGTGGCTGAATTATAGACGCAATCGAGAGTTTGACACATTAAAAGAAGAAGGGCAGACATTTGCCTGCCCTTGCTATAAACTTTGAACTCCAACTGACGTTAATCGTCTGGACTGTCGTGGTCGCAACCGCCGCCTTCACCTTGATACGAACTATCGTTATATGAATTGATGTTTTGTTGACCAGTAAAGCCCGCGCTCCGAACATGACTTGTATCGGGCAACAAGCCTGCGGTGGTGAAGGCTCGCTCCCCGCTCAGGCTGGCTCGCGACGATGCCGCTTGCGCGGTCGCAAATACCGCCAGAACGATCACAAGACCGATCAACAGGGAAACAGCGATCCGAACTTTTGACTTGGTCATGGTTTTCTCCTTTTCAAAAGACGTTGCATTGATGAAGAGAGCGATGCGCGAATTGGCTAATTGCATCCCCATTTGACGATGACGGGATTATACCCATTTGAGTCTGATATGGCGAAATGCTTATGTGCCTTTAATCATGCACTGAATATTCGAACGCTACATTTCAAGCTATACGCGGGGCAACCGCGAAGTGGAAATTGGGCGGGAAGGGATTTTCCTCAAGGTACGCTTAACCGTGAGCGGAAAGTCCACAAACAGAAAATACTTGGCTGGGTACAAATAATCTTCACCTTCGTTATCAATCACACGAACATGGCTTGACTTCGCCGCAGTTTTGTCTGGCAGAATCTCATAGATCATACGCGGGGTAAGCAAGTCGGGATCGTCAGATCGGATACAGATTGCAAGTGTAGGTGTGGGTTTAGAAGTAGTCATACTTAATCCAAAAAACGTTTGATTCTCATTTTTCGTTTGCCGATGCCATGCGCCTCGAACCAGTGAATTTCTGCGAGTCGCACATCGCCATTGAACAATTATTACGCGGCAATCGGCACAAAAATGCTTGGTTCGGATGTGATTTTTTCCGAGATTGATTTAACTCGCGCCAAAACAACTGGCTTGTTCTGCCTGCCATGTTTCTTGAGTAACTCGAGATTGAATAAGGTGATCTCCCGATCATCTTCAGGTAATATCACCAATTCAAAATCATCAGGCAAGACCTCAAATACTTTTGGGTGGTCAAGCAAATAACTCATAATTTGTCCTGATAAGGCGATGTTTCGCTCAACAATTTCAGAATTTGTTGTCATTAGAATCCCTCAAGCTTGCTCAGGTCGGCGATGCCTTTTGATAACGCGGCGATTTGTTGCAATAAGCCGAGGCGATTCTCCTGCAACTTCTTGTCCTCTGCCATCACCAACACTTTGTCAAAGAAGGCGTTGATGGATGGGGTTAGTTTGACGACGATCTCAAGAAATTCATTGACGGTGGACGGCGGACTTTGGACGGTTTTTTGGAACGCGGCGAATAAATCCTTTTCTTCTTTTTCGACAAAGGCTTTCTCGTTGACTTTGAATATCGTCTTCTGATCGCGCGTAATGCGGACACAACGCGCAAACGCAGGCAGGATCGTGGACCAGTCCTCGCGCCTGACCCACGCTTGAAGTTGCTTCACCGCCCGAGCGGACGCGGCAGGGTTAGCGGACTGCTCCGCAAGCACGGCTTCGACCACATCGTGTTTGTAACCAGCGTCTTTCAAGACAACAGATAAACGACCAGCGATGAATTCCAAAATAGTATTTTGGGTGCCATCGTCGACCTTTATGGGCTGTGTCAGCGCTGAACGCTTCACCGCCAGCGCAAGGTCAACATCGATATCATGCTCGATCAACGGTTGGACAATCCCAATGGCGGCGCGGCGCAAGCCAAACGGGTCTTTCGCGCCTGTGGGAGCCAACCCTGCGGCAAAAAGCCCGACGAGTGAATCGATTCGATCAGTCAGCGCAACCGCCAAACCGATCTTCGAACGTGGCGCGGTTTGATATTGTTCGGCGATCGCTTGCGCCACCTCTGGAGCCTCTCCGCTCCGCAGGGCATATTCACCGCCGATGATTCCTTGCAACGATGTCATTTCGGTAACCATTTGCGTTGCAAGGTCTGCTTTACAAAGATACGCGGCGCGTCCGAGATGCTTGATCGGCTTCAAGTCGCCTTGATATCCTAACAACGCGCCGATCTCCGCGCCAAGTTTCAGGATGCGGTCCGATTTATCGAGCATCGAGCCGAGTTTGGTGTGGAAGGTCAACGAGGCGAGTTTTGGGCGGAACTCTTCCAGTTTGAGTTTGAGATCTTCGCGGACGAAGAAGTTGGCGTCGGTGAAGCGCGCGCTCAAAACGTGTTCGTTGCCCTGACGGACGATGTCCACGCCGATGTCGTCTCCGTTGCGGATGGCGATGAAGTGGGGCAAGAGGGTTCCAAGTTCCATGTTCCAAGTTTCAGGTTGGGCGACAGACGTGGAACTTGAAACCTGAGACTTGAAACTTTTTTGGACTGGGAAATATCTCTGGTGCTTCTTCATCACTGAGATCAACACATCACGCGGTAATTGGAGGAATTCTTCGTTGAATCCGCCCATGACGGCGGTGGGCATTTCGATGAGGTTGGCGACTTCGTTCAACAACCCATCCTCGATGAGGGCTTCCCCACCCACAAGCGACGCGGCTTGTTTGACCTGCTCCACGATGGAGGCTTTGCGTTCTTCTTTATCGAGGATGATGCCTGCTTCACGGATCACATCGAAATATTTTTCGGCAGAGAGGATTTTGATTTCGGGTGAGTCGTACGGGCGAAGTCCGCGTGAGGTGTTGCTTGAAACCACGCCTGCATATTCAAACGGAATGACCATGTCGCCGAATAATGCCACATACCAGCGAATCGGACGCGAGAATGAAACGCCCGAGTCATTCCAGCGCATGGATTTTTCAAATTTGATCTCTGCGATGAGTTTCGGTAATGCCTCGGCTAAGACTTCGGGAGTCGGGCGTCCCTTTTGTTTGACGACGGCGAAAACGTATTTGCCTCCGCCTTCTTCGCGGATTTGGAGGTCTTCGACGTTGATTCCGTTTTTCTTGGCAAAGCCTTGCGCGGCTTGAGTGTAAGTCAAACTTCCAGTTTGACCCGCAGACAAACTGGAAGTTTGTCCTACGATGGCTTTGTCTGCGGGGGGACCTTTGACCACCTCTTCGCGGTCGGGCTGAGTCGAGGAAAGTGAATCAACCGCAATGGCGAGTCGACGCGGGGTTGCGTAGACGCGGATGTCTCCATGCGTGAGATGAAGTTCGTCGAGCAGAGTCGGGATGCGGGATACGAGATACGCGTGGGCGGAGTCCACATCGGAGGCGGGGAGTTCCTCAACTCCAATTTCCAAAACGAAGGTTGAAGGTCGAAGGTCGAAAGTCGCAGGAAGGCTTTGACCTGTGACCTTTGACCCTTCGACAAGCTCAGGGCGGGCTTTTTGACTCTCTTTTAATAACGGATACTCTAATTCTTTACGTTGCTCCTCATATCCTTCCGCAACGCGTCTCGCAAGTTCGCGCATCCGTCTGAAGAACGCCTGACGTTCGGCGACAGAGATCGCGCCGCGGGCGTCGAGGATGTTGAAGGTGTGCGAGGACTTGAGGACGTAATCGTGCGCGGGGACGAGCAGACCTTGCGCGAGGCAGGCGTCGGCTTCGGCGGAGAAGAGATCGTACATCTGACGGGCGCGCTCGACGTCGGCGACTTCGTAATAATATTTGGAGTGTTCGAACTCCTCGCGGCGGATGATCTCGCCATAGGTGACGCCCGCGCCCCACTCTTCATCCCAGATGGCTCCGGTGGCGCCTTCGGCGCCATTGAGCCCAATCAGGATGCGTTCAAGCCCGTAGGTGATCTCGACCGAGACGGGGTTGAGCGTGACGCCGCCCATCTGCTGGAAGTAGGTGAACTGCGTGATCTCCTGCCCGTCGAGCCAGACCTCCCAACCCAAACCCCACGCGGCGATGGCGGGCTGTTCCCAGTTGTCCTCCACAAAGCGGATGTCGTGCTGGCGCGGGTCAATGCCAAGCGCCTTGAGCGAGTCGAGATACAGTTCCTGCGGATTGCCTGTGTCTGGTTTTAGAATCACTTGAAACTGCGTGTGCTTCTGAAAGCGATTCGGATTCTCGCCGTATCGCCCGTCATCGGGGCGGACAGACGGCTCGACGTACGCCACGTTCCACGGTTCGGGTCCAAGCACGCGCAGGAAGGTGGACGGGTTCATCGTCCCAGCGCCGACCTGGGTGTAGTAAGGCTGGGTGATGAGGCATCCGTGCGACGCCCAGAAGGATTGGAGGTTGAGGATGATGGATTGGAAGGAGGAAGGCATGAGTTACCAGTTATCAGTGATTAGTGATCAGTTTTGGGTGAGGGGATTATAACTGATGAAAAGACGGTGGACGATTGACCATTGATTGTGGTTTATCGTCCATTGGCTGAAATGCGCTTCGCACGGCGGGGGAGGTTGGTTCTGTTTCGAGGGTGCTTGTCTACTTTTTACTCACATCATGCAAAATCTCCTTTACGGTATTTACACATCAATCTCCGTCTAACACAAAGTTACGGGGCAACATTAACAATAACAGGGAAGGACTCATCATCAGATGTATCAGTCAAGTTTACTATCTCGCGAGTATTAATATCAATTGAAAAAATATCAAGATTGTCATTTCTGTCAGAGACAAAAATTATTTTACTGTCATCTGGGGACCAGAGTGGCAGGAAATCGTTGGCTATGTTTTGAGTTATGTTTTCAAAAGTTAGATTCGTACTATCCATAACATAGATTTCACTGTTTCCATCTCTGTCTGATACAAAAGCTATTTGATCTCCAGAATGGTTCCAAACTGGAGAATAGTTATTATAGATACCATTGGTCAAATTGATTTGTGAATTATTGTCTAGCTTTAGTAAATAAAGATCAAAATTTCCTCTCCACGATACAGAATACACGATTTCATTTTTTAGTGGAGACCAATCGAAACTTTCAACATAATCCTTAACTTGGATGCAGTCATAAACGACACAAATGAAATCAACATTATTTCTTCTGATATACGCATACAGACTGCCATCCCGATTCCAAGCAGGAGCATATACTCCTCGGTAAGCAATCCAAGGCAACCAATACACACTTGGACCATTTGAAGTAAAACTGATTGTATAAATGGCTTGTTTGGACACATAATCAGTTGCAGGCACGCAAACCTCAGATCTACAATCAGTATAGCTGTAAGAAGAATTACCTGGGTCGCCAGTTTCAAAAGCTATCTCTGAGCCATTGGGGTTCCATACAGGTTTGATCCCAAAAGTAGATAATCTTTCTAAAACACCAGCCTGAATATCTAAACTGTATATCCCTGTTTCTGTTGAAAAAGCAACGAGTCTGCTGTCAGGAGATATAGCAGGATGATCAATACGAGAAAACCCCAAATCTTCGGAGAGATTCTTTCTGTCTTTGCCTGAATTCAAATAGTACAGTTCAGTATTATTATCTCGTCCTGATAGATAGATTAGACCAAACGATGAATTACTATCAGGCGTCGTCGTAGCGGTTAAACTCGGTAACAATTCTCCACCTCCTGTTTGGCTGGGCCCAATTGTCTCTGTTATAGCCAAGGGAAAAGTTATAGGAGGCGTTACGAAGTTTGTTGGAACAGATGTGGGAGAGAACCACTTTTCAATCAATGGCGAACTTAATAACGCGGCAATAATTGTGCCAGCCAAACCAATCAGGGCAACAATAATAGCCGTGTTCGGCTTGCGAGGTGATTTAGTTTTCTTTGATTGCGGTTTTTCAGATGCAGGTTTTTTCTGCTCACCAATATTGATTACATTGCCACTGCCTGAAACGATCACGCTGTCTTTTACATCACCGCCAACTCCCACTTTATCTTGCGAAGGTTTGGGGGTCTTGGTTTCAGGTTTTTCTTCTTTCGGTTCGGGAGGTTTCTTTTCTTCAACGACTTTCTTGATCTCGGCAGTCGTTTCTCCCTTTTTCGGCAATTCCACAGTCGCGCGTTCCAGTTGTGAAGCGCGCAACTTGAGCGCCTGCATCAACTTTGTATAGCCCGCCTTTTCATACAAATTCACTGCCTGATATTGCCTCAAACTAAAAGGCAGTTCGCAATCTTCCAGCCGCGCAGGGATGATGAAGATACGTCCCTCGGGCATTTCCATTGCCTTGTCCAGCGCAAACTTGATCTCTTTTTGAACATATCCCTCTTTATCAACCGAGTTTGGGGTCAGGCAAATGATGATCGCATCCGAGGAAAGCAGAGCCTTCGGGATTTCCACTTCCCAATTCTGCCCAGGGATCAGATCCTCCGCGTCCAGCCACGGTTGCACGCCGCGTCGCTTTAGGGTGCGGTACAACTCGCGCACCTTCGGCTTGTCCGCGGAGGCGTGGCAGAGGAAGACTTTCAAGGGTCGCTTTGTATCAGTCATATTAGAGTAATTTCTTGAACTCTTCGATGGTCAACCCCGCGTCTTTGATAATTCCGCCCATCGTGAAAGCATTGATCGGGTTATTGCGCGGGATAATGATAATGCGATCATCTTTCGCCATCGAAATGTGCTTCCCTTCGCGGATAACGCGAAACCCTGCTTTCTCAAAGGCTTTTACGGCTCGCTGGTGTTGAACTCCCGCCAATTTGGGCATGATTACACGGGAACTTCAACCAAACGGGTTTCTTTATCTCGATTCAGAATATCAATAGTTTCAAGATAAGTTTGAATCGCATCTTTGATATTTTCAATCGCTTCCAGTTCGGTTTCCCCTTGCGACCAGCAACCTGGAAGTCCAGGCACCCAAACGGCAAAGCCTTCGTCCGTTTCTTCGAGTCGGATTTTGTATTTCATGGTCAAATCTCCTGAACATTGTAGCAATTATACCTCTATGAATTTCCATCTCGCAATATTAACGCGTCCAGCCACGGTTGGACGCCGCGTCGTTTCAGCGTGCGATACAACTCGCGCACCTTCGGCTTGTCCGCGGAGGCGTGGCAGAGGAAGACTTTCAGGGGGCGCTTTGCGTCGGTCATGTCTGTCCCGTTTTGGTGATGAATGATGTGCCGATTATAAATCCGTTTGTTACCTGTTGTATAATCAAAGCATGACACGCAGAACTGTGATCACCCGTATCCGCAAGCACCGCGCCCAATTGGAGAAATTGGGCGTAAAGTCATTGTCCCTGTTTGGGTCGGTGGCGCGCGGGGAGGCGACAAAAAACAGCGACGTGGATATTCTGGTGGAATTCAAAGGTCGCGCCACCTTCGACCGCTACATGGACACCAAGTTCTATCTCGAAGACCTGCTTGGCCGCAAAGTAGATTTGGTCACGCCGAAGGCGATCAAACCGCGCATGAAACCCTACATCATGCAGGATGTTGTCAATGTCGCGTAGGGAGTCGCTTTATCTCGCAGACATTCAAGAATCCTGCGAGAAGGTTTTGCGATTCACAAAGGGGATGACCTACAAAGAATTCGTTCAGGATGAATTGCACTTCGATGCAGTCCTGCGCAATTTGGAGATCATCGGCGAAGCGGTCAAGAACATCTCGGAAGAAACGCGGCGAAAATATCCCAATGTCAAATGGCGAAAAATCGCGGGCTTTCGCGACATCGTAGCGCATCAATATTTCGGAGTCAGCGAAGAGACGGTGTGGGATATTGTCGAAAACGAGATTCCCGCCCTGCTTTCAATTGTGAACACTATGCTGGGGGAGAAGTAACTCGCAAATTCTGAAACTCAACACTGTTTAGACGTGCGGTACAACTCGCGCACCTTCGGCTTGTCCGCGGAGGCGTGGCAGAGGAAGACTTTGAGGGGGCGTTTGTCCATAAAGGATGAATGAGGAATGATGAAGGATGAATTTAGAACTGTCGAACCCTGATTTTCACCGTATCACCTGTCCGTTCGGCAACAAGAATAAACGGCGGGGTCACATCGGGCGCATTGTCTCGTATTGCTTCCAATGTTTTGATCGTAAAGACTGCCTGAATATGGCCTGGGCGGAGGTAGATGATCCCAGTAAATTCCGCTCCCAATACAGCCATTCCACCAAAATCACTGTCGTGAGTTAAAACCACTCTACTTGATTCGTTCGCTTGTTGTAAAACACTCCCGTCTGGGAGTCCAAACTTTCCCTGCTCCGAAATGGACTCAACATCCAACCCTGCCTCTCGCAAAAATACAATCACATCAGGGTGGACATTCTCATCTGCGAGTAATGGAAAGTCCAAAGCCTTCACGCAGGGACCTTTACATCCAATAGAACTTCATTCTTTACAGATTGCGCGGCGTATTTCAAGGCTTCTTCCACTGATTCGGCGGTCAATTGCGGGTATGTTTTCAACAATTCATCTTTGGTCGCGCCGCTGGCGACAAGTTCAAGAATAAATTCAATGCTCAGGCGCGTGCCGACGATGTGCGGCTTGCCGCTGAGAATTTCTGGGTTGTAAGCGATGTGAGTAAACATAGTCGTTCTCCTAAACAATGCCTTTATTATAACGCCCAATTCTGCCCAGGGATCAGAGCCTCCGCATCCAGCCACGGTTGCGCGCCGCGTCGTTTCAGCCCTTCGGTCGCGAAGCACTCAGGACAGGCGTGCGGTACAACTCGCGCACCTTCGGCTTGCGTCCCGCAAGGGGATGATATGGCAGAGGCTTGTCCTGAGCCTGTCGAAGGGAAGACTTTGAGAGGGCGCTTGTCCATAAAGGATGAATTATGAAGGATGAAGGATGAAAGGCGACGCGCTCATTTCAGAGACGCGTCGCTTCAAACTCCCAGACCATCATCCCCACCGTGATTTGAACGCCTGCGAGCGTAGCGTCTCATTCCTTCCTGTGCTACAATGAATCAACAGGAGGCGTTATGTTGGATGCGATCGAACTCCCCATTTTGTTGAAAGCGATTGACTTCATATTTGACGAGGGACGTAAAATTCTGGAGGAACGTCGGGAACGGCGGAAGGCGAAGGACGCCCCTGCCCCCGCAGAGGAAAAACCAGCCGAAGCCGAACCAGCCCTCCCCGCCGTTCGGAACGAGTCGAAGGGTGAGATGGAAGCGAAGGGAGAGTCCAAAGAGGAATTGCTTTCTGTCAAAGTGGATGAGGGTCTGTGGAAGAATTACGAGGCGGAAGTCGGGCATTTGGTGAGGCTGTTGCAAACGTACTCGCAGAATTATCAGATCGCAAAAGAACAATATGCGAAATGGGGAAGCGCGCTCGTGCCTCCGATCGTTGTGCATACCATGACCGAGGCGGAAGACGCCATGATCGAAACCATCAAACAACTTGAGGCGGCGCTTTCCAAGTTGTATAACAAGGATATTCGGATCGTCGAGTAAATCGAGGCTGTCTATGAATCAGGAAGATATTGCTCATCGTGAAAAGATGATCGATCTCCATAAAAAGAATCTCTACGCGCTCGAAGAGATGCTCGCAAAGTACGGCGCCGACCAGCCGCTGCATCTCATCAACAGCGTCACCATGGAACGGGAGGCGATCGCCCGCTACGCCAAAGAGATCGAGGGGTTGACCTCCAGCGGCGCGCGCGAAAGAACGGACTCGTTCTCGAACCTGCCGAGACGTCATTATTTTGTCGGGCGGGAACCAGAGATCAAGACCATCCTGCAATCGCTCAGCCCCAACAGCCGCACGTTTATCATCGGCATCGAGGGCATCGGCGGCGTGGGAAAATCCGCGCTTGCCATCGAAGCGAGTCATCGTTGTGTCGAGGCGGATTTGTTCGAATCGGTCATCTGGATCTCGGCGAAGGAATCGGTGCTCACCCTGCACGGCATCGAGCCGATCATTCCGGAAGCCAAATCGTTTTCCGATATCCTGATCACCATCGGTTCGAGTTTGGGGAATCCGACGATTGGGAATATGCCGATTCACGAGCAGATCAAGCAGGCATATAACCTGCTGGCGCGGCGCACCACGCTTCTTGTTCTGGACAATTTCGAGTCGCTCTCCAAAACCGAGCAACGCGACATCCTCGACTTTTTGCGGCGTTCGCCGATCACGCTCAAAGCGCTCGTCACCTCGCGCGAACGAGTGACCGAAGGGCAGATCATCCGCTTGCAGGGATTGTCGTTCGACGAAAGCAACGCCCTGCTGAAATGGGACGCCCAACAGAAGAACATCCAATTGACCAAAGAGCAAAATAAATATTTAGCGGAACACACCGGCGGGCTTCCGCTCGCGTTGTTGTGGGTGCAGGGACAGATCGCCGTGCTGGGGTATTCCGCCGCGCAAGTGCTGGATAAATTGAGCATGGACGCGAATATTCCCATCCTGCAATATTGTTTCAATCACAGTTGGGAGTTGTTGCGTCACCACAATGAAAAGAAATTGCTATACCTCCTTGCCTTGCAACCCGAAGCCGTTTCGAGGGAGGCGTTGAGGGAAATCTCCGGCATTGAAGATGAGGACAGTTTCGAGGTCGCCGCCAGCGATCTGTTGCAGTTCACCCTTATCGAACTCGAACCGGACCGGGATTATTTCAGCATCCTGCCTCTCACGCGCAGGTATATCCGCACCCAATTTACCGGTGATCGGAAATTCATTCAGCAGGCTGAGTTGAAGATCGCGCAGTATTATGCCGCGTTGATCTCGCAACGCAGCGACTTCACCGAGTGGCGCGGGTACGACAAACTCTTAGCAGACAGGAACAACATTTTGAGCGCCGCGCAATGGTGTTACAAATCCATACAGAAGAAACTGCCCGGCACAAGTTCCTTGACCAAGAAGACGAGGGGGATTGCCGAATTGCTGGTGCAGATCGGCGCCCAGTTCGGGAGCGTGCTGTGGCAACGCGCCTACTGGTACGACCGTCTCACGCTCGCGCACGCCTCGCTCCGCGCGGCAAACCTGCTCTCCGATTGGAAATCGGTCAGCACATTTGCGCGCAACATCAGTTGGATCTATTTTTATCAGGGCGATTATCTGCGGGCTTTGCGTTGGGCGGAGGAATCGCTCTCGGCAACCACGATCACGCGGGACGGGCTGTTGATCGCGGCCGCGCAGAGATTGATCGGCACCGTGGAACTTCGGCTGGGGAATTTCGAGCGTTCGGAACAAATGTTGATGGATGCGCTCACGACCAGCGAACAACACGCCGACGACGATTATGGGATCTACAGCAAAGGCTTTGCGCAGTTTGGTCTCGGCGATCTTGAGAATGAACGAGGCAACATCAAGCAAGCCGGGGCGTGGTACCAGAAAGCGCTGGAAACGTGGCAGGACCCCGTGCGGAAAGACCCGGTGCGCCACATCAGTTACGCGTACAACGGGCTGGGCTTTGTCGCGCTGAAGGAAAAAAAATACGAAGAGGCAGAGCGTCACTTCAAAGAGGGGATCCGCTCTGCCAATGAATTCGGTCGGGTGGAGGAACTGGCGCGCGGTCAACTGGGGCTTGCCGCGGTGTATCTTGAATCGAATGCCGAGCCCAACGCCGCGCTCAGCCTGGTTAACGAATCAATGGAAGGGTTTCAACGCCAGGGGATGCAACACGAGATTCGGCTGGGACAAGAGTTCCTGCAAAAGATATTCACGTTGCATCCGCACCTGGCGGTAAATCAACAACCGCATGGATAACGAGCAAAAAATTTTTCTGCAAGCCTTCAAAGAGTTAGAGACCTTGTTCGAGGCGTTACCGATCCATGAGACGCAACGCCAGCCTTTGAAAAGTATCCTCTCCGGCATACTGAAAAATGCCAAAAATCTGGCGTTATACGATCCCATCACGCATGCGCTCAACTCGCGCGCGGAGAAATGGCTCATCCCCGCCGGGCATACAGGCATGGCGAAGGTGGACATTTACGACCTGCGACAGGCGAACAAAGTGTATGGCGCCGCGGCGGTGGACTTGGAACTGCATAAACTGGCGTTCCAATTTATGTACATCTTTACCTCCGACCAGGGCGACTTCGTCCGCAGGTCGCCGGGTAGCGACGAGTTCCGCATCACCTCCACATCGAAGACCCCGCGAGAGATCAAACGCATGTTGTCGAAGTTATATGCGGATCAAGAACGCGACTCTCTCCTGACGTGGGACTTTGGCGCGGGGATGACCGAAACCGAGGCGGAGCATGAACTCCAGAAACAACGCCGAGCCTACCGCCCCATCGTCGTCAGGCAGACCATCCTGGAAAGCCATACCGAAATTCCCGCGCGCATGGAGGAAGTCAATCTCCATCAAAGTTGGCATGAGTTTAATATGCCTTACGAAACGCTTATCGATAAAATTTGCTTGTTGAACCTGCCGGTCAATTTGGAACAACAGGTGATCGAACAGGTTCGAATCACGCAGAGCGTTGTGGAAAGCATCGTCACCCGCGAACCGCTCACAGACACGCTCAATGGGTTGGGCGCGAGGTGGTACCTTGAAAATAAAGCCATCCAATGCATTGCCCTGACGGACATGATCAATATGCACGAGGGGAATGCCCGCTACGGAAGCGCCGCCATAGACCAGGATCTGAGGCGATTTTCAAATGTGTTGGTGAAACACTTCCCGAAAGATGAAGGGTTCCTGCTCTTCCGCTCGGAGCGGGCGGGAGACGAATTCAAAATCACTTCCACCGCCGACGATCTGCCCAAACTGGAAGACAGGCTTCGTACCGTTTGGGAAAAAGACAAAAGTCACGGATTACTTGCGTGGAATTACGGCGCCGGCAGGAATATCAATGAAGCGCATGTGGCTTTGTATAGGAATCGTGTGAAGGAAACCGAAATTATGAACTTGTCATCGTCAGACGGTAAATCAACCTTCATCATTGTCCGGCCCGAGAGCGAAGACTACCCAAAGTTATTCCAACTTTCAGAAGATACTGCCCGCCTGATCAACGGGACGCCGATCATGGATATTCACATGACCATTCAGGCGATCCGCAATGTGAAGGACTTTTCGGCTTTGAAGGAGCGCCTGACGGAGTATGCGCGGAACTTGCCGCCCCTTGAGATCAGCGTCAGAAGCATTGCGCGGATGAATGTGCACAGCCAAAAGGGCAGGTTATGGCTGTTGGCTGAAAAAACACCGGCGTTGGAAAAAATCTACAACGAACTTGCCCACATCGCCCAAGACATGGGATACGAAGCGTATCCGTACGCGTCCAGCGATTGGTTGCCCCACATCAAGATCGTTGATATGCCGGAGAACATGTCGCCGCAGATCAAAGACCCCACGTTTGGAACCGGGCGAGGGTTATCCTTCACCGTGAGAAGTTTCGAATGGACCGTGCAGATGGGCGCCGAACGTTGGGATCTGCTGGACCAATTCCCCTTCGGGTAATGACCGGTTGAGCCCCCGGTCTGCGCTCCTCATCCGCGAATCATAGTATGGCAATCCTTCTCATCGTTGACAAGAACCCAACGGATCGCCGGGCATATACAACATTATTGGGGAATTATGGCCATCGCTTTCTCGAAGCCGAGGACGGCGTTCAGGCTTTGGAAGTCGCGCGCGCCGAACTCCCCGATCTGATCATTACCGATATTCTCATGCCAACCATGGATGGGTTTACACTGGTGCGCCGCCTGCGGGCAGAACCGTTGCTGATGGGAATCCCTGTGGTTTTCCAAACGTCCAATTATGATGAGACGGAGATACACAAATTGGCGCGCGCCAGCGGGGTGACGCACATTCTCCGCAAGCCCGCCGAGCCGCAAGCGATCTTGCGGGCGGTGAATGACGCGCTTAAGAATCCAACGATCCCTTCCCGGTTGCCGCAAACCGGTCAACTACAACGCGAACATTTGCAATTACTTGCCGATAAACTCTACGAAAAGGTTTCCGCGCTCGAAGATGCCAATGAGCGCCTGCGAAACCTATCCCTCATAGACGGCTTGACCGGGCTGAACAACCGCCGCGGCTTCATGATCCTGGCGACCAATTTATTGAAGTTTGCGCGGCGGGCAGGGTATGCCTCCTCCCTGATCTACATTGACCTGGACAGCCTGAAAGCCATCAATGACATGTTCGGTCACGCCGGCGGAGACGCGGCTCTGGTTAGCTTTGCCCGCATCTTAACTTCCACATTTCACGATTCAGACGTGAGCGGGCGCCTGGGCGGCGACGAGTTTGTCGTCCTGATCGTGGATGCGACCCACAACGATCTCGTCAACATACAAGCGCTCCTGCAAAAGAACATAGACGCATACAACCGACAGATCGAACCCGAACGCGCCTTATCTTTCAGCATGGGAAGTATCCGAGTGGAATCCGATTCCACAATTTCTATGGAAGAGTTCCTCACGCAGGCAGATGAGGCGATGTACAAACACAAACAGAGTCGCAAACGGGCAGGGAATAAAACCTAGCCACCTGATAGTTAATAGGACTTACGCAGTTGAACCTGTTGCGCCGTAGTTGCACTGCGGCGGCGGCACGATTTGCTTGGCAAATCGAACTGCCCGCCAACTGCGTAAGTCCTGGTTAAGAAACAGCCGCTCAGAGTTTTTCTCAGACTCTCTGCGCTCTCTGTGGCAAAAGAAATATCAACCTTCCGACTAACTACCCGACACTTTCCTTTTTTGGACGCTGACCGCGAAGCGCGCTGAAAACGCTGATAAAAACTTTCGCCCGTTTTTTGAAAAATCCGCGTTTATCTGCGTTTTCTGCGTGAATCAGCGTCCCGATTTTGAAAGTATAAGGTCTTCAACTCAACCCTCTTGTTTGGACGCGTCTCGGAACCGAAACAATGACCTCAACCCCTTCCACGGATTCTCCCCGCGTAGCATCGCGCGTCCATGCAGGAACAGGCTCACTTGCGACAGACCGAACCAAAGGAAGAAGACCGTCAGCGCAACGGACGCGATATCGATCCACACAGGCAGGTTCGTTTTGGCTTCCTCCACCTGCGCGCGCCAACCTGTCACCTTCTGCTGGTATCCATTCACTTCGGCAAGAAAACCCTCCAGGCTCGCGCGCGTTTCGTCAAAGTCTCCGCTGAAAAGTTGCGAAGCCGAATCAAGCAACACCGAAGCCTGCTCGGCAAGCTCGCTCACATCGCCGATCTTTGATTCCAACGCATCGGCGGAATCGATCAGGTCGGTCAGGGTTTTATCGGGAATGTTGACATTGATGAACGGGACGATGTTCACCCCAAGGATCGTCACGCGCGCATTTTCGAGCGTATCGCGCGCCGCGATCAGGCGCTCCTTCGCCATTTTCAATTCGGGGACGAGTTCATCATCGAGCGTGGTCTGCACATCTTCGAAGAACGCTTGCGGATCGTTCCGCGTGAAGTCGTTCAACGCCTGCTCGGTGGAATCGAGAATGCCCAACGCGCGTTCCAACTCGACGCGCGAACGATCCAACGCTTCCTCGCCCTGACGTAAGGCTGTTTCGATCTCCCCAAGCCGCGCCACCCCCTCGCGCGTCAGCGGACCGTTCAACCACCACACCATCGGAATCCCAATCATGCTCAACAGCAGGAAGAACCCGCTCAAGACGATCAACGCGCGCGATACAATGTTGCGAGCCATACAGTCCTCCGATTCTCTTGCAACCGATCCAAAATGATATTACGACCTCTCTACCGTACATTTGCACCGCTAAGTGTCGCCATGGCGCCATGCGACACCCGCAAAGAACGCAAAGAAAACCTTTTTCACTTGGCGACCTTAGCGTGCTTTGCGGTAAAAATCTTCTCATGTACGGTAGAGAAATTACGACAAATCTACAACTTGCGCAGGTTCAGGTACACTTATGGCAGACCTCGGCGCAAGCCACGTCGGGTTCACCGAATGATACACAATGGACATGAATTCCGCCACATCACAATTTAAAGATCGCTTTGGTTATTCCCCGGCGCATATTATCCGCGCGCCCGGGCGCGTTAACCTGTTGGGCGAACACGTGGACTATAACGATGGACTCGTTCTCCCCGCCGCCATCGACCGCGCCACGCACATCGCCTTCTCCCCCTCTACCGCGAATCATTCCACCATTGCGGCTGTGGATTTCGACCAGCAGGCGGTGTTCTCCGTGGATGGGTTATCCGCCAAAACCCAAAGCGACGGTTCGCCGCTCCCTGAATGGGCGCATTATCCCGCCGGCGTGATGTGGGCGCTTCGCGAAGCGGGGCTTGCCGCGCCCGCAATGGACGCGGTCTTTCTCTCGAATGTGCCGCGCGGCTCCGGCTTGAGTTCCTCCGCTTCGGTGGAAATGGCGTTCGCGCTGGCCTGGCAAACCCTCGGCGGTTGGACACGCTCGCCCATGGAACGCGCTTTGCTTGGACAGAAAGCCGAGAACCAATATGTGGGCGTCCATTGCGGGATCATGGATCAGTTCGCTTCCGCGTGCGGGGAGGAAAACAAAGCGCTGCTGCTCGATTGCCGCTCGTTGGAATACCGATCCCTGCCGTTGCCCGAAAGCGTGTCGCTGGTGGTGGCAGATACCACGGTTCGGCGCAAGTTGACCAGCGGCGAATACAACAACCGTCGGAACGCCTGCGAGGCAACCGTAAAGTTACTCAAAGCGAGCTTGCCGGGCATCACATCGTTACGCGACGTTGCATTGGAAGATTTCAATCGGCTGGCAAAGGGACTACCCCCCGAACTGGAGCGCAGGTCGCGTCACGTGGTGGAAGAGATCGGGAGGGTGAACCAGGCGCAATCGCGGCTTGAAGCGGGCGATGTCCAGCAGTTTGGTCAGTTGATGAATCGATGTCACGCCAGCCTGCGCGATTTGTATGAAGTGTCCATCCCCGAACTGGATACAATGGTGGAGATTGCGCAAGGGTTGCGCGGGTGTTATGGCGCGCGCCTGACCGGCGCGGGCTTCGGCGGTTGCACGATCAATCTTGTGGAGCGCGATCAGGCTGGCGAATTTGTCGAACGCCTGGCAAATGGATATGAATCTAAAACGGGGCTTCACCCTGAGATTTATATTTGCCGCGCGTCAGATGGGGCAAGTTTGTTATAAAGGAGTGGGAAGTGAACCCTGAAATCCATCTTCGGCTGGCGGGGTTAAATCTACAGGATATTGCGCAAATGTCGTTATGCGGCATTCCTCCGCCTCAAGCCGATCAGGCGCAAACGTCGACCGTCAACTTGGATGAGACGAAGACAGCAAAACACAAGGATTAACATGAATAGTTGGTATATGAAATCGCTAGGCGATGGGATGTGGGCGCCGATGGCTTGCGCGGAGATCGAAGAGAAATTCCAGCCGATATTTGAATCTGTTGGCAAGCCCATCACAATGGCGGTTTTTATCCGCCGCGAGGAAGGGGACGTGCATTGCGAAGTCACCGCGTTTTTTTCTCCCGCCGCGCGGGGGTTCGCTGAATCGTTCGGCGCATCGCCATGCGCCCCTCCCCCGCGCGAGGGATTGGAATTACTGGCGGGGGATAAAAATTGCTGGTCGGCGTTATTCTCCCAGTCCGATATATAAAATCGGGATTTGATTACCTTACACTTTCAAAATCGGGACGCTGATTCACGCTGAAAACGCAGATTATTATTTTTGAATCAGCGAAAATCAGCGTTTGTCTGCGTCCCAAAAGCATTGTGTAAGGTAATCAAACAATCCGTGTGAATTGCTAAGGTTGTTGGGCTTTCCCGTTCATAACGGTCGAGCCATCCAGCGCGGCGAACGGTTGATGCGTTTTACGATCAACCCGCGTTATTCGCCGTTTCATTCAAGAACTAGTTCCCCTTTCAACAAGATTTTTTTGCATAATCACTCTTTTCTCGTTCTTAATGCGAGGGGAAGAGGTATTCGATTACGTTGCCTTTTTCTGTATTCTGAAAGTGATTTCTTTCTTCGCGGGTTGATCTGTGTTGCGTGGAGGATGGTTCGCAATGCGTGACAGGAACGGATAACACCGCATTCGCTTACGGTTGATTCCATTCATTTGAGATCGCGCATGAAAAAACATCGTGTATTGCTGGTGTGTTCGCAACATATTTTTGGCGCAGGCATGGAAGGCATGTTACGCGCCGCTGAAGATGTGGAGTTGATCGGACCATGCGGCTTGGGGGAGGATGTCTGCGCGAAGATAGCCGAAGCAAGCCCGGGCATGATCCTGATCGTAGATGAAGATTCGCACAGCGAAGCCGGCGCAAGGCTGACCTCGGTCATCATGGCGTCTTACCCTAAACTTCCCATCGTCCGCGCCGGACTAACCGAGAACGTTGTGCGCGTGTATTCGGCTCACACCCTGCCTGCCCGCGGCGCCGATCTATTGGAAATCATTCGCAAATTGCCTGTCGCGGTTGAGGCGGGCAAGTTATCAGACGAGAGGAGTGAATCGGAATGATCAAGTCATCCATCCCAAAATCTTTTTTGTTTGCGCTATTGACGACAACGATATTTGTGCTTGTCACTGCCACGGTCGCTTTCGCGCAACCCTCCGCCCAAACACCGGACGGAGAAACGCTCTTCAAGACGAAGTGCGCGGCGTGTCACACGATCGGAAGCGGTGACTTGGTGGGTCCCGACCTTGCCGGTGTCGCCGATCGCCGCGACCGAGCCTGGCTGGCTCAATGGATTCTCACGCCCGATCAAGTGTTGGCTTCAGGCGACTCGATTGCCACAGAACTGCTGGCGAAATATAACAATATTCCGATGCCGAATTTGGCGCTGACCTCCGAAGAGGTGGATGCGCTTCTTGTCTATTTGGGAAGCGGCGCGACAACGAGCGGAGGCGCAACCGGACTCCCCGCAGGCGATGCGACGAGCGGCAAGGCTTATTTTGTCGGCGATAAACGCTTCGAGAACGGCGGACCGCAGTGTATGTCGTGCCACAGTGTGGCAGGGATCGGTTCTCTCGGCGGTGGAAACCTCGGTCCCGATCTGACGACCAGCGGTTTCGTCCAATCGGATGCGGCGTTTGCATCTTTCATGGGCGCGCCATCCACGCAAACGATGGGCTCGATCTGGGCGAACACGCCGCTGACGCCGCAAGAGCAAGCAGACTTGTACGCGTTCCTGAGCAAGGCAACGGTCACACAACGGGAGCCAAGCGCGTTGTTGCAGATCGCCCTGCTTGCCATTGCGGGCGCGACGTTGTTGATAGCGCTGGCGAATTTCTATTGGGGTAAACGCCTGAGAGGCGTGCGCAAGCCGATGATCGAACGAACGTTGGCGATGAAGGCGAGAAAGTAGTGAAAACGGCAGAGTGAGCTTTGCCGTACGGCAAGATTCATCTTGCCAATTGCGGCGCACAGTGAACTTTTTTATATAGCAAGGTTCATCTTGCCATATCGAGCGCAAAGTGAACTTTGCGGTACGGATTAACGGAGGCATACGCCATGAGTTGGATTCAAGATTTGGTCAACCCGCAAGCCCGCCAGTGGGAGGAGTTCTATCGCAACCGCTGGCAGCACGATAACATCGTCCGCAGTACGCACGGGGTGAACTGCACGGGCGGTTGTTCGTGGCAGGTCTATGTGAAGGACGGCATCATCACGTGGGAGATGCAGCAGGTGGATTACCCGCTGTTGCAGGATGGATTGCCGCCCTACGAGCCGCGCGGTTGTCAGCGCGGGATCTCCGCGTCGTGGTACGTGTACAGCCCGATCCGCGTCAAGTATCCATACGCGCGCGGCGTGTTGCTGGATTTTTGGCGCGAGGCGCGCGCGAGCGGAAAAAGCCCAGTCGAAGCGTGGAAGTCCATCATGGAAGATGACGAGAAGCGCAAGCGCATCCAAAAGGCGCGCGGCAAAGGCGGATTCCGCCGCACGAATTGGGATGAAGTGCTGGAGATCGTCGCCGCGGCGAATCTGTATACCGCCAAGAAATACGGTCCCGACCGCGTCTTTGGCTTCTCGCCGATCCCCGCCATGTCGTATCTTTCATACGGCGGAGGCTCGCGCTTCCTGCAACTGTTCGGCGGCGTGAACATGAGTTTCTACGATTGGTACGCCGACCTGCCGAACGCCTTCCCTGAAATTTGGGGCGACCAGACCGATGTGTGCGAATCGGCGGATTGGTACAACAGCAAATACATCGTCTCGATGGGATCGAACCTGAACATGACGCGCACACCCGATGTGCATTTCATCTCGGAGGCGCGGCACGAAGGCGCGAAGTTCGTCGTCATTGCGCCGGACTTTTCTCAGGTGGCGAAATATTCCGATTGGTGGATCCCGGTCAAGGCGGGGAACGATACGGCGATCTGGATGGCGGTCAATCACGTCATCTTGAAAGAATTCTATGTGGATAAGCAAGTGCCGTATTTCGTCAACTATCTCAAAGAGAATACGGACATGCCGTTCTTGATCGAGTTGGAAAAAGACGGCGACAGCTACAAGGCGGGACGTTACATCCGCGCGAATACGGTCAAACGATATAAGGATGTGGAGAACGGCGAGTGGAAGTTCCTTGTGCACGATGCGAAGGCGAACGCGCCGCGCATGCCCAAGGGCGCGGTGGGCGACCGCTGGAGCAAGGAAAAGGGCAAGTGGAATATCAAGATGGAAGACGGGCTGGACGACGCGCCCATCGAGCCGACGCTCTCGTTCCTGGGTTCTCAGGACGAGACGGTCAATGTCCAGTTCTATGAATTTGCGGAACAGAAGACCGCGTTACGCGGCGTGCCCGCCAAATACATCGAGACCAGCGATGGGAAGACATTGGTCACGACCGTGTTCGATCTGGTCATCTCTCAATTTGGCGTGGGGCGCGGACTGCCCGGCGAGTACCCGACGAGTTACGATGAGATCGGCGCGTACACGCCCGCCTGGCAGGAAGCGTATACGAACATCGGGCGCGACACGATCATCCGCCTGGCGCGCGAGTTTGCCGCAAACGCCGAAGCGACGAACGGCAAATCCATGATCATCGTCGGCGCGAGTATCAATCACTGGTACAACAACAATCTCGTCTACCGCGCGCCGATCTACGCGTTGATCCTGTGCGGTTGTTGCGGAGTCAACGGCGGCGGGATGAACCATTACGTCGGGCAGGAAAAATTGACACTGGTCGCGCCGTGGACGAGTCTCGCGTTCGCGCTCGACTGGCAGAAGCCGCCGCGCCAACAGCAATCTCCCACCTGGCATTACGTGAACAGTGACCAGTGGCGCTACGAAGGCGACTTCACCGAGTACGCCCACGTCCCGCCTGAAACGAAATGGGCGAAGGGTCACGCGATGGACCTGGAAGCGATGGCGGTGCGCATGGGCTGGATGCCGTACTTCCCGCAGTTCAAAGAGAATAACTTCGAGGTGATGCAGAGAGCCGAAGCCGCAGGCGCGAAATCTGCGGATGAGGTTTCCAAATGGGCGGCAAAACAAATTCAAGACGGCAATCTCGAACTCGCCGTGGACGATCCCGACGCAAAGGAGAATTGGCCCCGCGTGTGGATCATCTGGCGCGGCAACGCCATTCAATCCAGCGCGAAGGGACACGAGTTCTTCCTGCGCCACTATCTCGGCACGCACGATAACATCATCGCGGAGGAACACGCGAGGGATAAAGTGAAGACCGTCAAGTTCACCGAACCCGCGCCGCGCGGCAAAATGGACCTGGTGGTTGATCTCAACTTCCGCATGGACTCGTCCGCGCTGTATTCGGATATCGTCCTGCCCGCCGCGTTCTGGTACGAAAAGAACGATCTCAACTCCACCGACTTGCATTCCTTCGTTCACCCGCTGGGGCAGGCTGTTCCGCCCGTGTGGGAATCGAAGACCGATTGGGAGATCTTCAAAGCCTTCTCGAAGAAGATCAGCGAACTTTCGGCGGATGTGTTCCCCGAACCCGTCAAAGACCTGGTGATGACCCCGCTCAAACACGACACGCCCGACGAACTCTCGCAACCCGACGTGAAAGATTGGCGCGCGGGCGAATGCGATCCCATCCCCGGCAAGACCATGCCGCACTTCCATGTGGTCGAGCGCGATTATGCCAACCTCTACAACAAGTTCATCTCGCTCGGACCCAACCTCCGCAGGGACGGCATCAGCGGCAACGGTGTGCAAATCCCCATCGCGGAGTTCTACGATGAATTGATGAAGAATCCCGTCGGCGGCTCGCCCGACCCGCGTCACATGCGCTGCGTGGAATGGGGCGGGAACAGATATCCGTCGGTGGAAGACGCGCTCGACGCGGCGAATGTCCTGTTGTATCTCGCGCCCGAAACGAACGGCGAAGTCGCCTATCAGGCATTCAAACACGAGGAGGAGCGCGTTGGATTGCCGCTGGCAGATTTGGCTGAGGATGTGCGCGGCGTCCGCATGACGTTCTTCGACTTGACGCGGCAAGTGAGACGCACGCTCATCAGCCCGTGCTGGAGCGGCATGGTCAACGACGGGCGCGCCTATTCGGCATGGTGCATGAGCATCGAGCGGCGCGTCCCTTGGCGAACGTTGACGGGACGCCAGCACTTTTACATCGACCACCCGTATTACATGGACTTCGGCGAAAACCTGCCGACCTTCAAACCGAAACTCGTGGCAAAGCCCGGCGACTGGAAGAAGATCGGCGATATCGTGAAAAGCCCTGTGGACGACAAGAGCCTGATCCTCAACTACATCACGCCGCACGGCAAGTGGAACATCCACTCCACGTACAAGGATAACCACCGCATGTTGACCCTCTCGCGCGGCATGGATCCCGTGTGGATCAACGACAAGGAAGCCGAGAGCGTGGGGATTGTGGATAATGATTGGGTCGAAGTCCACAACGACAACGGTGTCGTCGTGACTCGCGCCGCAGTTAGCGCGCGAGTCCAACCTGGAACATGCCTGTACTATCACGCGGTCGAGCGCACGGTCTTCATCCCCAAGTCGCAGATTCGCAACGGAAAACGCGCGGGCGGTCACAACAGCCTGACGCGCACCCGCATCAACCCCGTACAGTTGGCTGGCGGCTACGCCCAGTTCACATACTCGTTCAACTACTGGGGACCCATCGGCGTGTTCACGCGCGATACCTATTGCGTGGTGCGGAAGATGGAAAAGTTGGAGTGGTAAGGATACAGTACCGCAAAGTTCACTTTGCGAAATATGCAAGGTAAACCTTGCGGCACGACTCAAAGGAGCAAATCTATGGACATACGTGCGCACGTTTCAATGGTCTTCCACCTCGACAAGTGCATCGGCTGTCACACGTGTAGTGTGGCGTGTAAAAACATCTGGACCGATCGCAAAGGCACCGAGTACATGTGGTGGAATAACGTCGAGACCAAGCCCGGCACGGGCTATCCGACGTTGTGGGAAGATCAGGAAAAATACAAAGGCGGCTGGGAAAAGAAGAATGGGAGGATCGAATTGAAATTGCACAGCCGCCGCGGCGGGTTGACGAACATTTTTCACAATCCCTATCTGCCCACGATCGACGACTACTACGAGCCGTGGACGTACGACTACGAGAATCTTTTCAACGCGCCCGAAGGCGACGACCAACCCACCGCCCGCGCCGTTTCGATGATCACAGGCAAACCGATGGAAAGCATCGAAGCGGGACCCAACTGGGACGACGACCTTGGCGGCTCGCCCCTCTATGCCCGCAACGACGTCAATCTCGACGAACTGACCGAAGACGAGCGCGAGCAACTCAACGAGGTTGAACGCGTCGTCTTCTTTTACCTGCCGCGCATCTGCAATCACTGTCTCAACCCCGGTTGTGTGGCGGCGTGCCCCGCAGGCGCCATCTACAAACGCGGCGAAGACGGCATCGTGCTGCTCTCGCAAGAGAAGTGCCGCGCCTGGCGCATGTGCATTTCAGGATGCCCGTATAAGAAGACCTATTTCAACTGGTCTTCGGGCAAATCGGAAAAGTGCATCTTGTGCTACCCGCGCCTCGAATCGGGACAACCCCCCGCCTGCTTCCACTCCTGTGTGGGACGCATCCGCTATTTGGGCGTTTTGCTTTACGACGCGGACCAGATCGAGAAAGGCGCTTCTGTCGCGGACGCGGACCTGGTCGCCGCCCAGCGAGCCATGATCATGGACCCGTTCGACCCCGAAGTCATCGCCGCCGCGCAGAAGAACAAGATCTCCGACGCGATGATCGCCGCCGCGCAAAATTCGCCCGTGTATAAGTTCGTGAAGAAGTGGCAGATCGCGCTTCCGCTTCACCCCGACTTCCGCACATTGCCCATGTTGTTCTATGTCCCGCCGATGCTGCCCGTGCTGGCGAAAACGAAAGACGGCAACTACGATGTGGAAGGCTTGGACAAGGAAAACTTCCCCGCCATGCTCAGTTCGCTCGAGAAGGCTCGCATGCCGATCAAATATATGGCGAGCATGTTCTCGGCGGGCAACGTCCAAGTGGTGGAAGAGGTCTATCGCAAGTTGATCGCCGTGCGCATCTTCAAGCGCGCGCAAAAAGTAAAAGACTACCAGCAAGCCGAAGTGGATGCCGCGCTTGCCTCAGGAAAGACGAACGCCGAAGAAGTGGAAGCCATCTTCCGCCTGACATCCCTGCCGACCTACGAGGAGCGTTTCGTTGTCCCGCCGCTGGGGCGCGAATCCGCGGTGGAGGCGTGGGAGAAACCGCTCACCCGCAAGCAGGAAGCGGGCTTCGGAGTCCGCAACAAGATCGCGAAGAGAAAATTCTAATGCCAACCTGTTCGGTCGGCAGTTGAACTGCCGACCGAACGCAGAACTATTCAACTGCTGACAGAGCATCAGCGACGATGGAGACTTGTTCATGTACACAGAAACCGAAATGCGAAACATATATCAATGCTTTGCGCGCATGTTGGAATACCCTGTCGGCAGAACGCTTTCCGCCGCAGTCGAGGCGCGGGGTTTGTTGATGGATGAAAACCCCGAAGCCGCCGCGTTGGTAAAGGAATTTCACGAGTACGCCGAATCGTTATCATCCGGGCGGTTGGAGGAAGTGTATACCGGCACGTTCGATCTCGACGCGGCGTGTCATCCGTATGTGGGTTATCACCTCTTCGGCGAGACGTATAAACGCAGCGCGTTTTTGGTGGAACTCAAACAACGCTACCACGCGGCTGGCTTTACCTTCTCGGAGACTGAATTGCCCGATCATCTTGCCGTGATCCTGCACTTCCTTGCCATGACGAAAGACAACACGCAGGCGGAGGAGATCGCCCGCGACGCGTTGCTTCCGGTGTTAGACAGGATGACGGGTCGCGCCAAATCGGAGGGCTTCGACGAGGACGAGTCGCCGTCGGCGGAGGCAAAGCCCGAAAAGCGGAACCAGTTCCAAGTGGTGTTGGAAGCGCTGCGTTTCGTCCTGATGAATCAATTCCAGGTTCTCAATGTGCTGGAGACCTCCAAGGTCTGACAAAGAAGGAGCTTCATATGTTCGACAACGCCTTATTCATTGGTTTCCCGTATGTTGCTGTCGCTATTGCGATCGTGGTATCCATCTATCGCTTCTGGTTCGACCCATATTCCTATTCGAGCCAGTCGTCGCAATTTTTGGAGAACCGCGTCTTGTTTTTCGGGTCGGTGCCGTGGCATTACGGCATCATCATCATTTTGCTGGGGCATATCACCGCGTTGTTGTTCCCCAGTCTGTGGGGCTTGTTCACCGCGAACCAGACGCGCCTATACGTATTGGAAGTGATCGGACTTTCGCTCGCGTTGATGGCGACAGTGGGATTGGCAATTTTAATATATCGCCGCATCGCAAACGCCCGCGCGAACTCGGTCACCTCCGAGTTGGACTGGGTATTGCTGGTCGTCCTGTTGCTTCAAGTGGGGCTTGGTTTTTGGGTGGCATATTATTATCGCTGGGGCTCGGACTGGTATTTGCATACTGCCGTGCCGTGGCTGATCTCGCTCGCCAAATTTCAGCCGAACATCGCCTCTGTTGCCGCTCTGCCGTTCTGGGTTAAGTTCCATTTCGTTGGAGGGTTTGTTGTCATATTGTTGTTGCCCTTCACGCGCCTCGTGCACCTGCTCGCCTACCCGCTCTCGTATTTGTGGCGCGAACATCAAGTGGTGATCTGGAATCGCTCGCGCATGAATTGATGAAGATCGCCTTGATTCGGTTTTTGCCGCCGCGCAAATGACAAACGGGAACCGCAAAGGTTCATTTGTCATTCTCAGCGCTTCACGAAAGTTCAGGCGACAGTTCGATGTGCCTGGCAAATCGTGTCGCCTGACTTGACGCAGTACTACTGCGTCAAGAACATGTTTTCGTGACCTACTGATTCGGCTCAGATTTGCTATACTGGATACATGAAACCCCTCGACGAAATTCTGCGCGACTCTGCGACTCGTCACCGCCGCCTCTGTCCTCGACAGGTGTTGGGCGCGCGCGTGGGGATGTTTGCCGCCTCTCTCCTGACCCTCGACCTGCCCCAGTCCGACAAGCGTCTCCTCGCTTTCGTTGAAACCGACGGCTGTTTCGTAGACGGAGTCTCCGCCGCGACAGGCTGTTACGTTGGAAGAAGAACCCTGCGCGTGGAAGACTTCGGTAAGACCGCCGCCGTCTTTGTGGATACGCGCGTCGAACGCGCCGTCCGCATTGCGCCGCGCCTCGACATCCGCGAACTTTCGAAAGAATACGCCCCCGAAGCAAAAAACCGTTGGGAAGCGCAACTGCTCAGCTACCAGACCATGCCCGACGAAGACCTGCTGGGCTTCAAATGGGTGACCATGCGCATTAACATCCCCGCCTTGATCGGGCAGGCAGGCGCGCGCGTCAACTGCGATGCGTGCGGCGAAGAGATCCTCAACCAGCGCGAAGTCCTCTGGGAATCGAAAATTCTCTGCCGCGCCTGCGCAGGACAGGCATACTACGCGGAAGTGGAAAGTCACACAGCCTTCAAACTGCCGCGCGAAGCGGGATAGACCACCGTTTCGAAGGTTTGGATAAACGAGAACCTTCGGGACAGTGAGCCATTAAATGGAAGGACGCGTCATTAGGAGCGATTGTAAGGAAGAATGTCTTTTGGGGTGGTGATGAATATAACATCGTCAGGGGGGAACCTTGTGGTACAAAATAACGGACTTCACGAGAAACCCATGACCCCAAAAAACAACCCATCCCTCTGGCGCATATTCACCTCAGCCGCGGACGGACTCCCGCCCGCTTATTTTGCCCTCGTCATGGCGACGGGCATCGTCTCCATTGCGGCGAAAATGGAAGGCATGCCAGCAATCGCATGGGCGCTGTTCGGCGCCAACATCGTCTTTTATATCATCCTCTGGGCGCTGACAATCGCGCGCCTTATCCGCAATGTTTCGGGCGTTGTCGCCGACCTGACCAGTCACGAGCGCGGGCATGGATTTTTCACAATCGTCGCTGGCACCTGCGTGCTTGGCAGGCAGTTTCACATCATCGGCGATAATTCCTTCATCGCCGCCCTGCTCTGGTGGCTTGGGCTGTTGCTTTACTTTGTATTGATGTACACCTTCATCGCCGCCGTAACCGTGCGGGAGGTAAAGCCCGCGTTCGAAAATGGTTTGAGCGGCGGATGGCTGCTGCTCGTCGTTTCCACCCAATCCCTCTCGGTGACGGGCGCCAGCCTGACCGAATATTTTGGACCCCTGGCAGAGGCGACCCTCTTCTTTACGCTGACCATGTTCCTGCTTGGCTTTATGCTGTACATCCTTGTGATTTCGATGATTTTTTATCGCTTCACGTTCTTTCGATTACGACCGGAAGAACTGGCGCCGCCTTACTGGATCAATATGGGCGCGATGGCAATCACCACGCTGGCTGGCTCGGTCCTCATCCTCGAGGCGAATCACCGGAAATTGATTCAGGACATCATGCCCTTCCTGAAAGGGCTCACACTTCTCTTCTGGGCGACCGCCACCTGGTGGATTCCGCTTCTCTTGATTCTCAGCGTCTGGCGGCATGGCACCAAGCGCGTCGCCATCGCGTACGAGCCTTCGTATTGGGGACTGGTCTTCCCGCTCGGCATGTACACCGTCTGCACATTTCAACTCGCCAGGGCGCTGGGGTTAGATTTTCTCTACGCCGTGCCGCAATACTTCGTGTATTTCGCCATCGCCGCGTGGACTGCCACATTCATCGGGCTTGTGATTCAACTGGCGCAAAAAATAAACGCTTCTGCCCGCTCCCAAGCCTGAAGTCGAATTTCAACAATCACGCTCCCCAACCTGCCAACTCCTCCGCCACCCTCGTATACTTCTCGCCCGTCCCGCGCTCATCGTCGGCGCGATGGAAGTCTTTGAGCAGTTTCGATTCCTCGTCCGCAAGAATGTTGTCTGCCATCGGGAAGAGGACGTTATCTTCTTTTTGGATATGCTCGCGCAACAAGGCGGCATAATCCTGCGCGTGTTGAACCAGCTGGGGTTTGGCGCGCGCGTCGCCCGCGTTGATTCGCTCCGCGCACTCGACCATGCCTCGTATGAATCGGCGTCCCTGCTCGTGTTCATCCATAAACACGGACACGGGGTCTTCGTTTTTTGGGAATCCATGTTCTGCGAGCGCGACGAAGAGAATGCCTTCCTCTTTTTGGTGATGCGTCCCATCGGCGAAGTTGCGGAGGAAATCAGCCGCCTTGATAAAGAACTCCATCGGCACATCATCTCCCGCAGAGAGACGGTCGGCGGCGGCTTCGAGCGCGGTCAACACTGTTTCGATGACGCGATGTTCGCTCATGAGGATGTCTGTGGTTTGCATGATGTCTCCTTGTTGGGTGGTGTAGGGCGCGTTCTCTAACGCGCCCGTTGACGTTAGAGAGTGTTTAATAAATCGAAATTCACCACAGATGCACACAGATGAACTTCGGTTTCTTCGATAAACTCCTTTGCAAATCCGCTGAAAATCCTTTTTATCCGCGTTCATCTGTGGTTAAAAAGGATTTTCAAAACGCTCTCTTAGAGAGTACGTCAGCTATGCGTCACATGGATTTTCGAATCTGCCCCACAACCATATCGCCGATCTGGCTCGTGCTCAGTCCGCTGGAGGCGTCGAGCGAGGGGATCTGCCCGCTGGCGAGCAAATGCTCCACGCTGGATTCGATGCGACCCGCAGAATCCGATTCGCCGAGGTAATCGAGCATCATGCCCGCCGCCATGATCGCCGCCAGCGGACAAGCGATGCCCTGCCCCGCAATATCGGGCGCGGAGCCGTGAATCGGCTCGAACATGGATGTCTTGCCTGGGTGCAAATTGGCGGAGGCGGCGATTCCGATTCCGCCTTGCAGCATCGAACCGAGGTCGGTGAGGATGTCGCCGTAGAGGTTGGTGGTCACGAGGGTGTCGTAGTATTCGGGCTTTTGGATCATCAGCATCGCGAAGGCGTCCACGTAGGCGTGATCTTGTTGGATGTCGGGATAGTCCTTCCCCACCTCGGCGAAGACGCGCGTCCAAATCTCCTGCGGGCGGATGGCGTTGGCTTTATCCACGAGCGTGAGATGACCAGGCTTCTTGTTGCTGGAAGCGCGCGCGCGAGCGAGTTCAAACGCATAGCGCACGGCGCGTTCGATCCCGACCCGCGTATACAGGCTGGTGGATGTGGCGACTTCATCGGGCGAGCCTTTTTTGAGGATGCCGCCGATCTGGGTGTATTCGCCCTCGGTGTTTTCGCGCACAACGGCGAAGTCAATGTCTGCGGGGGTCTTGCCTTTGAGCGGGCACAAATTTTCAGCGTAGAGTTTGATCGGGCGGAGATTAATGTACAGGTCCAGACCGAAGCGCAGACCGAGGATGACCGAGCGCTCGACCAGCCCCACTTCCACTGCGGGGTGACCGATCGCGCCGAGAAAGACCGCGTCCAGCGTTTTCCATTCTTCGATCACTTTATCTGGCACGAGTTCTTTGGTCTTGAGATAATGCGCGCCCGAATAAGGATACTCGACGAGGTTGCACTCGAAGCCCTCAGCGACGGCTCGCAAAACCTTCAACGCTTCGTTCGTGACCTCGGGACCGATCCCGTCTCCCGCGATGATGCCGATGTTGTATGTTTTCATTGACCTTTTCCGTAGTTAAAAACCAATTAACCACGAAGGTCACTAAGGAACACAAAGGAAAATCCTTTAAACCTTTGTGCCCTTCGTGTCCTTTGTGTTTAAAGAGATCTCTCCGCCAGCCGCTCCTCCGCATAGGCGAGCAGACCGCCCACGTCAATGATGCGGCGCAGGAATTCGGGGAAGGGCGCGGCTTGATATTGTTTGCCCGTCGTCAGGTTGCGGATGACGCCCGCCGCAGGCTCGACCTCGATCTCGTCGCCCTCTTTGATCCCATCCACCGCCTGCGGACATTCGAGAATGGGCAGACCGATGTTGATGGCGTTGCGGAAGAAGATGCGCGCGAACGACTTGGCGATGACCGCCGAAACGCCCGCGGCTTTGATGGTGAGCGGAGCCACCTCGCGCGATGAACCACAGCCGAAGTTTGAATCCGCCACGATCACATCTCCGCGCTTCATCTTTTTGACGAAGTCCGCGTCGGCGTCTTCCATGCAATGCAGGGCGAGCTCGCGCGGGTCGGCGGTGTTGCAGTGACGGGCGGGGATGATCGCGTCGGTATCCACGTTCTTGCCGAACTTCCAACTGTGACCGTGAATGCGCACGCGCTCGCGCAGGTATTCTTTTTGCGCCGCGCCGTCGGTCATGCGCGGGAGCGTCTCGAAGAAGAGAATGCGGTCGGGGCGGGCGTAATCGGGCAAACGCGACTCGGCGAATTCCAGCACATTTCGCGCCGAAAGTTTCGCGTCGTCTTGAAGCACAATGCAGGCGCACGTCAACTCGCCGTAGATGAGATCGGGCGCGCCGACCACCGCCGCATCCTTCACGCCTGGGCAGGAACGCAAAACCATTTCGACCGCGCCTGGGTAAATTTTGAACCCGCCGCGCATGATCACTTCGTCCCTGCGCCCGACGATCTTCACGGGCCCGTCCGCGTCCATCACGGCGAGGTCGCCCGTGTGAAGCCAGCCGTCCGCATCCAACACTTGCGCGGTGGCTGTCGCGTCGCCCCAATAGCCTGTCATCACGTTATAGCCGCGCGCGCACAACTCGCCCTCTTCGCCGTTTGCGAGAGTCTCGCCGTTTGCGCCGATCACTTTAATTTCCACGCCGTCCATCGCAACGCCGACCGTTTCCGTCGCGGTGATGGGACCGTCGTCGAGCTGGGTCATGGTGATGGCGGGCGAGGCTTCGGTCAACCCGTAGCCGATGAGCAGTTTGAATCCCATCTCTTCGCGCGCGCGGCGGACGAGTTCGGGCGGGCAGGGCGCGCCAGCCATAATTCCCGCGCGAAGCGTGGCGCAAGCTGAAGGATCGAAGTCTTTGTGATTCAATTCCAGCGCAAACATCGTCGGCACGCCCGAAAGAATCGTCACGCCCGTTTCCTTCACCAGCCTCAGCGCCTCACTCGGACGATAATGCGGCAGGCAGACCAACTGCGCTCCCGCCACCGCGCAGGCAAGCATGACCGCCGTGAAGCCGAACGTATTCGAGAGCGGAACCGCGCCGAGGAACACATCCTGAGCCGAGCAATTCATCCGCTCTGCCATCTCTGCCGCATTGCGGACCATGCCGCCGTGCGTCAACGTCGCGCCGCGCGGCTCGCCCGTGCTTCCCAGTGAGTGGATGATCGCCGCCGCGTCGCGCGGTTTGGCGGAGGCAGGCGGAAGCGCCGCCGTGTCTTTGAGCAAACTCTCCCACGCGATGACATCCTTCTTTTTATTCGACTTTGCATTGGAGATGGAGACGACAAACTCCAACTCTGGGATTTGACCCCGCATCTCCAACGCGACTTCGAGATGGTCCACGCCGTCGAACTCTTTCGCCTCTGAAAACGTGACTAGCGCGCGCGGCTTCGTCTTTGCGAATCGCGCCAGCGCATCCGCCTTGTCGCGGCGGACGTTGATCGGCACAAGGATGAGTCCTGCTTTGGCGGCGGCAAAGACCGTGACGACGTACTCGGGCGTGTTGGGAAGAGTCACAGCGAGGCGGTCGCCAGGTTGCAGACCCAGCCCGCGCAGTCCCGCCGCGAGCGAGGCGGCTTGCAGTTCCACCTCCGCGTAAGACCAGCGTTCGTCGTTCAAACGCAGAAAGGTCTGGTTGGGGAAGCGCAGCGCCTGCACGCTGAGCAATTCGCCGATGGTTGTGTCGTGAAATGTTTCGTATGTCATGGGTTCTCTCTTTGTTTTATCACTACCGAATCTTTTCACCGCGAAGTCCGCAAAGCCTGTACTGAGCGAAGCCGAAGTGAACGCAAAGAAAATCTTTTTTTCCTTGGCGCCCTTAGCGCGCTTGGCGGTAATTAGTTTTTCATGTACAGTAAAGAGTTCATAAATCCTTTGGAGAAATAATTCTCCCCGCAATGGCGGAGGCGGCGGCGACGTAGGGATTGGCGAGATACAACTCGCTGGAGGTGTGACCCATGCGCCCGCGGAAGTTGCGGTTGCTGGTGGAGATGCACTTCTCGCCCGCCGCCAGCACGCCCATGTGACCGCCGAGGCACGGTCCGCACGTGGGCGTGCTGACCGAGCAATTGGCGGAGATAAAGATTTCGATTAACCCTTCGCGCAGCGCGTCGAGATACACCTTCTGCGAACCAGGGATGATGACCGCTCGCACGCGCGGATGGATCTGATGCCCCTTGAGGATCTCCGCCGCGGCGCGCAAGTCTTCGAGGTTGCCGTTGGTGCACATGCCGATCACCGCCTGGTCGATCTCCACTTCGTTGAGTTGCGAAACAGGTTTGACGTTTTCAGGGATGAACGGCACAGCCACGAACGGCTCGAACTCCGACACGTCGAATTCATAGACCTGCGCGTATTGCGCGTCGGGATCGCTTTGCAGGTACAAGCCGTCCTCGCGCCCGCGCGCGCGGATGAACGAACGGGTCATTTCATCCGCCGCGAACAAGCCCGCCTTCGCGCCCGCTTCGATCGCCATGTTCGCCATCGAGAAGCGGTCGCTCATATCGAGATGTTCCAGCGCCTCGCCCGCGAACTCCATCGCCTGATACCGCGCGCCTTCCACGCCGATGCGCGCAATGGTGTGCAGGATCAAGTCCTTGCCGCGCACCCATTTCTGCGGCTTGCCGTGATAGACGAACTTGAGGCTCTCTGGCACTTTCATCCACAACTCGCCCAGCGCCATCGCCACCGCCGCGTCGGTCGAGCCGATGCCCGTGCCGAACGCGCCGATGAACCCGTGCGTGCAGGTATGCGAGTCGGCGCCCGCGATCAGGTCGCCAGGGACGATCATGCCCTGCTCGGGCAAAAGGATGTGCTGGATGCCCGCCCGCCCCACATCGTAAAAGCGGATGCCGTGCGCGTTCGCAAACTCGCGGCATTGCTTGACGATCTCCGCCGATTTGATGTCTTTGGCGGGCGTGAAGTGATCCATGATGAAGACCACCTTCTGCGGGTCCCAGACGCGCGCGCCTTTGATCTTCTCGAACTCTTCAATGGCAAGCACGCCCGAAAGTTCGGACGCCATCACCAGATCCACGCGGGCGTTGATGAACTGCCCAGGGTAGAGTTCCTTCTGGTCGCATTTTTCAGCCAGGATTTTTTCCGCAAGAGTATGTGCCATACTTATCTACCTCGTTTCTACCTCGTATAAGATTCTCTTTCCGTGAAAAGAATAAAATCGGATTTTCTACCGTACAGGAAAGATTTTTTACCGCAAAGCACGCTAAGGTCGCCAAGTTAAAAAGGTTTTCTTTGCGTTCTTAGCGGTGCAAATGTACGGTAGAGAGAAATCGGAAGGATGAAAGAAAATACAAAGCGTCTAAACTCTTCATCCTTCATCCTTCATCATTCATAATTCATCCTTCATAATTTATCTTTCATCCTTCCAAAAATCAGACCGTCTATCTCCTCGATCCTCTCGGCAGAGACTCGCCCATCCGCGTCCCAGCCGCGTTCGGAATAATAATCATCGAGCATCTTTTGGAATTGCTCCCTGTCCACGTGGTGACCTTTCGTTTTGCGCGCGGGCATGGGGTCGTCGAAGTAGCGCTTGGGCAGGGTGTCGTCGGCGCGGGTCAAGCCGAAGCCCGCGTTGATGAGTCGCTCCGTGTCGAGCGTGCGCCGCCCCACGTCGCGGAGAGAGGCGGGAGTGTATTCCAGCCCTGTCGCGGCGGCGACCGAGTCGCAAAATTCCTGATAGCCCAGCAGATGCGGGCTGTTGAATCCGCGCGTGACGAAGCGGCACACGCCGAGGCAATCCGCGATGGCGTAGATGTCGTCGCCGTACGCCACGATGAGTCCCTTGTCTTTGTAGCCCGTCGGGTCGGGGTCGTTGACGCGCCCATAGACGTTCGCGCGCGCTTCGTCGGGAAGTTTGAAAACCTCCAGCGTGGGACGGTTGCGGAGGTGGTCGGCGCCGCGGCTGGCGACGGCGATGCCGAGCGCGAAGCCTTTGAAATACCTCACGTCGTGCGGGTCAGACTGCGGCAGGTTTTTGACGGCGATCAAATAATCGAGCGCCTCTTGCGGGAAGTAACGCGCCGCCTGCGTGCTTTCAGCGAGAATATCGCCGAACCCGCGCCGATGCGCGATATCTTCGATCAACGCATAGACGGTTTCGTAATCGCCCCAGACCAACGGCTTGCCTGTCAGCGAGTCGTCGATCAGCCCGCGCTGGTACAGTTCCATCGCCCAGCCGATGATCGTGCCAGTCGAAGAAGCGTCCAAGCCGAGGTCGTTGACCAGGTTGTTCAACTGGATGACCTGATCGGTGGGCGCAATGCCGATATTCGCGCCGAGCAGGACGAGCGTCGAGTATTCGGGTCCCTCCCCGCCGAGCGTGTTGCGGTGACGGCAATGCACCACGCACGATGTGCACGCCAGCATTTTGTCGGAAAATTTTTCGACCTCTTCGCCGTTGAGCGTTTCCTCGAAAAAATTCTCCTGCGAGTTGCGCGTGCGGATCGCGCCGAGTCGGTTGCTCACTTCGTACAACAGCGGCGTGCCGACCTTGCCCAACACCTGCACCACCTTCGAGTTTTTCAACTCTTCCTGTTGTTTGAGTCGCAACGCGCGCAGGGTTTCTTTTTGCGCCACTTCGATCGCCGTCCCGCCGCGCGCCACAATGGCTTTGAGATTCTTGCTTCCCATCACCGCGCCCATGCCGCCGCGTCCCGCCGCATTTTTTTGACCCGTCATGATCGCCGCCATGCGGACTTGATTCTCGCCCGAGGGTCCGATCACCGCGGAGACGGTTCCGCTTCCGTGCCGCGCTTTGAGTTGATCCTGCGCCTCGATCGCGTTCAACCCCCACAGCCCCTCCGCCGCATGGAGGCTGATCTGCCCGTCTTCGATCAACAGGTAGGACGGTTTCTCGGCGCGCCCCAAAATGATGAGGCGGTCGAAGCCCGCCTTGCGCATCGCCGCCGCGAAGAATCCGCCGCAGTTGGCGTCGCCGAGAATGCCGCTTTCGGGCGAACGCGCCGAGACGTTGAATCGCGCCGCGTTGGGAGCGATGGTCCCCGTCATCAGCCCCGCGCCGATGATGAGCGGATTCTCCGGACTGAGCGCGTCCACACTGCGCGGGTCGCCGTGCTGGCGCAGATACTGGCGCAGGTATGCCATGTTCAGTCCGCGCCCGCCGAGATAGGCGCGCAGAAGTTCATCGGGCGTGGTCGTGATCTCGATCTCGCCCGTCGAGAGGTTGATGATGGCAATTGGAGATGTGTAATTCAAAATTTACCTCATATTCGTACCGTACCGCAATCTTCAGATTGCGAATTACTATGCGGGCAAAGTAAACTTTGCCGTACCGCAATCTTTAGATTGCGCTTGCTTGCGCGACAAAGTGAACTTTGTCGTACACGGGCAAAGTGAACTTTGCCGTACTGGGTCTTACCCTCCCGCCACAGGGTAGACGAAATGCGCGCGCGCGCCGTCTTGCAGGGGCGTATGCGCGTCGGCTTCCTCTTCGTCAATGAAGATATTCGGCGGGCATTGATCGAAATCCAGGCTCAGGCGTGGATAACGCTCGCGCAGGAGGATCAGCAGGGCGTCCACGTTTGAAGCGGATGGGAGAGTCAGGTCAAGTTCGCGCTGTCCGACCGATCTCCAGAACGGTTCGGCGAGCCGCACATGAATGTTCATCGCAGAATCCTTTCGCGGCGGCGCGTCAACTCGTGATCGAGTTCCTCGTCGGTCACTTCCTGGTGCGCGCGCTGGCGGCGGCTCATCACCGTGACGATGCGGCGCACGTCGTCTTCGCCGAGCAGGTGGTTGGAGCGTTTCGCCACTTCGAGGATTTTCGTGACGTAGGTGGGGTTCTCTTCCATTTTATGTTTGCGTAAAAAGAAGCGCACGTTATGCTCGCCAGACATCGGACCGATTTCGATCTCGTGCGCGCGCCCGACCATGCTCGAAGGCACGCCGCAATAGACATGCTCCGCCAGCCACTCGTCGTTTTTGGTAAGCGCCTTGGCGATTGCCGCGGCATGAACGCCCGTGGTCGTGCGGAAGGCGTCGGCGCCGACGATGGGATAATTGAACGGGATGACCGCGCCGCATTTGTCGGCGATGACCTCGCAATATTCGGGCAGTTTCGTCAGGTCGCGGTTTCCCCAGCCGAGCAGGTTAAAGTTGACCAGCAGGAGTTCCATCGGCGTGTTGCCGCTTCGTTCGCCGATGCCCAAGCCGCAGGCGTGGACTCGATCCGCGCCCGCTTCGACGGCGGCGAGGGAGTTGGCGATATCCAGCCCGCGATCTTTATGCCCGTGCCAGTCAATGCCCACCGTCGGGTCCACTTCATCCACCACTTTGCGGAGGAATGAGATCAACGCATGGACTCCATGCGGGGCGATGTGACCGACCGTATCGGCGGCGCAGATGCGCTTCGCTCCCGACCTGATGGCTGTTTCGTACACCCGACGCAGAGTCTCAGGGTCGGCTCTTACCGTGTCTTCGGTGACGAACATGACGGGGATGCCGTGCTTGGTGGCAAAGGTGACGGCTTCTTCGGTTTGGCGCAACAGGAAGTCCACGTCCCAGCCTTCGGCAAATCGGCGAATGGGACTCGTGCCGAGGAAGACCGCCGCTTCGAGCGGTATGCCGACCTCTTCGGAAACATCCACGATGGGGACGATATCCGCAACGACGGAACGCGCCGCGCTCTGCGGCTGGATGTCCATCTTCTGTTTGACGATTTCCTTCGCCAGCACGCTGACGTGATATTTGAACTTCTCGCCCGCGCCGCACAAACCTAAATCTGCCGCGTCCACGCCGAGGTCAGACATGAGGTATAGCAAATACACTTTGTCTTGAATCTCAGGCTGGATGACGGACGGCGATTGCAGTCCGTCGCGCAGGGTTTCGTCGGTGACCATCACGCGCTTCTTCGGCGCCTCGGGCGCTTCGGCGAGATTCCAATCGTAGATCAGTTCGTGCGTGTCGTTTGGATTCGCGGACATGGCTGACTCCTTTCTTCGACGCTAGAGAGCGTCTCCTACGCGCTTTCTTTTTTAACCACGAAGGCTTGCACTGAGCCTGTCGAAGTGACACAAAGATCACGAAGGTTTAAGAAATGTCTCTTTTTCCTTTGTGTACTTCGTGTCCTTCGTGTTTAAGGATTGCATCGCAACATAACCACATTCAAACGCCTGCAAATTGCCGTTCAAATATTTGGCGGGGATGCGGAGTTTGAGCGTCTTATCCCACACGTCCCGTTCGATGGGCAACAGCGTGGATAACGCGCCGAGCATGACGACATTTGCCATGCGGGCGTCGCCGAGGTCGCGCGCCGTTTGCGAGGCGGGCAGGGCGACGACTTTCATGCCCTTCGATCTGAGGAAATCAATCGTTTCGCGCGGGTAGATGCTTTCGGCGTTTGGCACCGAGCCTGGCACCAGTTCATGGTCGTTGACGAGAACCGTTCCGTGTTCAACGTTCAGGTAATGCGCGAAACGCAGGGCTTCCAATTTTTCGAGTCCGACCACCGCGTCGGCTTCGCCAGGGGTGACGATGGGCGAGTGAACTTTTTCGCCGAAGCGGACGTGCGTTTCCACGCTCCCGCCTCTTTGCGAAACGCCGTGCACTTCGGTCTGCTTCGTGTCGTACCCCGCGTTGACGGCGGCGAGCGAAGTCAGTTCGGCGATGAGAAGCGATCCCTGCCCGCCGACGCCCGCAAACATCAGGTTGTAGGTCTTCATGCGGTTTCCTCCGCGAGTTTGATGGCGTCCGTCGGGCAGACCTGGGCGCAGACGGTGCAGGAGGTGCATTCGTTGGCGGCGATAACGGGGAAATTTTGCGGCGTGCGCGTGATGGCGGGACACCACACTTTAAAGCAGGCGTCGCATTGCGTGCAGAGGTCTTCATGGATGAAGAAGGGAATGCGATGCGCGTGTTTGATTTCGGGGATCTGCTGGCACGGTCCGCGGGCGATGACGACGGAAGGTCCCTTGAATGAAACGGCGCGGCGGATGACGTTGACGACTTCCTTGCGGTCCCACGTATCCACGACGGCGACGTTTGCAACGCCCGAGGCGCGGCACAACGCTTCGAGGTCAATTTGAGGCGCCTCTTGTCCCATCACATCTTTGCCCGAAACGGGATTGGGTTGGCTGCCCGTCATGCCTGTCGTCGAGTTGTCGAGGATGATGAGCGTGAGGCGGCTTCGATTGTAGACCGCGTCGATCAGCGGCGGGATGCCCGCGTGGATGAAGGTCGAGTCGCCGATGATGGCGACGGTGTTCTCGTGTCCCGCCTGCTCCAAGCCGACGGCGACGCCGATGCTCGCGCCCATGCAGAAGGTGGTGTGTTCCGCTTCGTAGGGATGCAACGCGCCCATGGTGTAACAGCCGATGTCGCCCGACACGGTGACGCGCAACTGCCTCAACGCGGCGAAGACGGTGCGATGTCCGCAACCGACGCAGAACATGGGCGGACGCATGATGAGGTTGACGCCGTCGTTGGTGAACGGCGCGGGAGGATCGCCCAGCCCAAGCGTTTTCTGCAACCTGCCTGGCGAGTATTCGCCGATGACGCCGAAGAGTTCCTTGCCTGTGAGGTTTGCGATGCCCGCCCCGCGCATGAATTCTTCGATGAACGGTTCGCCTTCTTCGACGACGTACACGGTTTCGTATTGGGCGCAGAAATCGCGCAGAAGATTTGCGGGCAGGGGGTAGGTCATGCCGAGGCGCAGGACACCCGCGTTCGGCAAAACTTCCTTCACGTATTGATACGAAATCCCCGAAGTGACCACGCCGATTTTTTTGTCCGCGCCTTCTTCGATGCGGTTGAAGGGACAGGTCTCGGCGTATTCGGCGAGAGCCGTCAGCGTTTTCTCAACTTCGGGGCGGCGGATCAGGCGATAGATCGGGACAGAGAAGCGGTGTGGGTCGCGGTTAAATTCGCGGGTCTCCACTTCCTTCCGTTCGCCGACTTCCACCAATCCTTTGTGGTGCGCGAGCCTGGTGGTGGTGCGGAGCATGACAGGCGAGCGAAATTGTTCCGAAAGTTCGAGTCCCGCGATCATGAAGTCGTGACATTCCTGCGCGTCGCTCGGCTCGAGCACGGGGACTTTGGCGACGCGCGCGAGGTAGCGGTTATCCTGCTCGTTTTGCGAGGAGTGCATCCCAGGGTCGTCGGCTGAGATGACGACGAAGCCGCCGTTTGTGCCCGAGTAGGGGAAGACCATGAAGGCGTCTGCCGCAACGTTGAGACCGACGTGCTTCATGGTGACCAGTGTGCGCAAGCCGCCGATTGCCGCGCCCATGCCTTCTTCAAACGCGACCTTCTCGTTGGTGGACCAGCGCGGGTTGGTTTCGGGGAAGCGCATCGCCAGCGTTTCGATGATCTCGGTGCTGGGCGTGCCTGGGTAGCCCGATACGAATTTGACTCCCGCTTCCCACGCTCCGCGGGCAATGGCTTCATTACCTAACAGGAATTCTCGCATGGCGTCTCCGTTTTGTTTTATGTCATTGCGAGGCGCGCTCTTGCTCTTTGCGACGAAGCAATCTCCTGGTCATTGGTGACTGGAGATTAGAGATTGGAGATTGCTTCGCTCCGCTCGCAATGACATCTATAACTTCAAAATCCTTGCCGCGTTGTCGTGCAATATCTTTTGCTTCGCTTCATCCGAAATATCCAAAGCGCGGATCGCTTCGACATTACGCCTCAGGTCGGGGTTGCCAGGCCAGTCCGAGCCGTAGATGACTTTGTCCGCGAGCATTTCGAGGCGCGGGAAATAATCCAGCAAATGTTTGGCGGGCAGACCCGAAATTTCCATGAACATGTTCGGGTGCCGCCGCGCCAGCCAGAACGCCTGGTCGTACCAGAACGGACGCCCCGAATGCGCCATCAGGATGTTCAGCTCGGGAAAGTCAATCGCCACATCGTCGAGCAAAAGCGGATCGGCGTACTTGATGCGCGCGCCTTTGAAGACCGACGAACCCGTATGCACCATCATCGTCAGACCGAGTTCCTGCGCTTTGGCGTACAACGGATACATGCGCGGGTCGTTGACGTAATGATGCTGGTAGGGCGGATAAACCTTGATGCCTCTGAAGTCGTATTCTTTTACAAGCCTTTCGAGCTCCGCGGCAAGATCGTTGACGAGGAATGGGTTGATACTGGCAAAGGGCAGCAACCGTCCGCGCGGACCTGAGGCGGGGTCGGCGATTGCGTTGGCTGACGCGCAGAGTTTGCCGACGTAGTCGTTATCCGCAACGCCTGTGGTAAGCGGCGAGACTTCCGCCAGACCGACAGCCAGGTCAATATCATGCGCTTGAAGATACTGGCGGATTCCCTGCGGGGTGAGAATGTCTCGGATGTAGGCATCGAGGTCTCCTTGATAATTCGAACGCATCCATTCCAGCACAGACGGCAGTTCGTGTTCGGGAAGCGAGAGGTGGATGTGGAAGTCTATGATCATGTGTGAGAGAGTAGTGAGCAGTGAGTAGTGAGTAGTGAGCAGTGAACAGTGAACAGTGAGCAGTTGTCAGTCACTGATGACTGATAACTGATAACTGATAACCGATCTACGGAATAACCACCGACCGAATCCCTTCGCCTTTGCGAAGCGTATCGAACGCGGCGTTGATCTGATCCAGCGGGAACTGCGCGGTGACAAGTTCCTTCACTTTGATGCGACCCTGACGCGCCAGTTCCAGCACGCGCGGATAATCCACCGCGCGACAGCCGAGCGAGCCGATGATCTCCATTTCGCGGTACATCACGCGCCCCGAGTCGAGCGTCATCGGTTTTTCGCTGTAACCGACCATCACGAATCGTCCGCCCGCGCGGATGCAGGAAAACGCCTGCGCCTGCGTGACGGGGTTGCCGATCGCTTCAAAGCCGATGTCCGCGCCGCCGCCGCCCGCCAGTTTGCGGACTTCCTTGTCCACGCGCTCGACGTTCTTCGCGTTGACCGTCGCCTGCGCGCCGAGTTTCTTCGCCCATTCCAGTTTGGAATCGATCACGTCCACGGCGATGACCTTCGCCCCGACCGCCGAAGCGACCTGCACCAGATTCAAGCCGATGCCGCCGCATCCCACCACCACGACTGAATCGCCAGGTTTGACCTGTCCGCGATTGACGACGGCGTGATACGGCGTGGTGACCGCGTCGGCGATGATGGAACTCTCCACAAGCGGAAGTTCATCGGGCAAAGGGATCACATCCTTGGCGGGCGCGAGCATGTATTCGGCGTAACCGCCGTCCACGTTGTTGCCGAACATCATCATCTTCTCGCAGATGTTCTCGCGTCCCGTGCGGCACATCGCGCATTGACCGCATCCATACACGGCGGGCAGTAACACGCGCGCGCCTTCCTTCCATTGAGTCACGCCCGCGCCCAAGCCCGCGATCGTGCCAGAGACTTCATGTCCCAGCACGAGCGGCGGCTTCTTGAAGGTGGGAACATCGTGGTCAATGTAATGCAGGTCGGTGTGACAGACTCCGCATCCCGCCACCTTGATGAGAACTTCGCCCGCCGAGGGGACGGGAGTGGGGACTTCTTCGACTGCCAGCGGTTGATGTGCGGCGTGAAATACAGCGGCTTTCATGAATGGCTCTCCAATGCCTTGCGGAAATTTTCGGGGACGCGCAATTTCTTCAGCGTATTGCGCTCCGCCGTGACGACGGTGATCTCGCCTTTGGCGGTCAGGCGGTTGTCTTTGCTTTCGTTGAAAATTTCAAAATCGAAGCGCGCGCTCGAAGCGCCGACCTTCCCCGCGCGGCAGTGAATCCGCAGGAGATCGTCGAAATAGGCGGGGGCATGATACGAAGCGTGAGCGTCCACATACAACATGTCGAAATCCTCTTCCAGCATTCGTTTGTAACTGAACCCGATATGACTGAGATATTCAACCAGCGCGACATCGAAGAGATTGAGGTACTGCGCGAAGTTGACGTGTCCCTGCGCGTCGGTCTCGTTGAAGCGCACCTTGAGCGTGGTGGAGAAGGGATACGGTTCTGTCATTACAAAGTTTTTTTACCGCTAAGAACGCAAAGATCGCCAAGTTTTATGTTTTTTTTCTTCGCGTGCTTAGCGGGCTTGGCGGTTCATTTTCGAAGTTCACGTCAGGGCGGACTTCATCCAGCGCGGACCTCCAGAACAATCGCCGCGGCGGTGTCGCCTGCCGCACAGCCTGTGAACAACCCATACCCGCCGCCGAGCAGGACAAGCTCTTCGATCATCTCCATCACCAGCCTCATGCCCGTCGGTCCCTGCGGATGACCCCAGATGAGCGACGAGCCGTAGTTGTTCATCCGATCGAGCGGAATGCCCAACTCGCGGTTGAGGAATACATCGTTCACCGCAAACGGATTGTGAGTCTTGATCGCCTTAATGTCTTTGATGTCCACGCCCGCTTTTTTCAACGCGCCTCGCGCGGCGGGAGCGTTCGCCTTGGGCATATATCCTTTTTCGGCGCGTCCCTCGCTGAATGAAAGCAGTTGAATCTCGATCTTTGAATCTCGGCTGAGTTCGCGCGCCTTGTCCTTCGTCGTGACGATCATGCCCGCGTTGCCGTCGGCGGGATAGGTCTGCCCGCCGTAGGTGACCGTGCCATCGGGCAGGATAGGTTTCAGTTTGGCGAGTCCCTCCGCGGTGGACGGGAACACGCCTTCATCGTCCGTCACCGTAGCAACGACCTTCTTCCCCGACGGGTTGACCTCCACAACGGACATGTATTTCTTATGAAACGCCGCGTCGTGTTCGAGCGCCTTTTGATATTGAGCGTAACGCATCAACATCACCTCATGTTGCTCGGCGGTGGTGATGTTGCAATCCTTCGCGGTATTCTCCGCCGTCTGAATCATGGCGTTGCCCACGAACGGGTCGCGGTTGAAGTTGTCCCACACCCAGTCTTCCGAGTCGCCGCGCGCGCCAGGGTTGGCGGGATTCGGATACAGCAGGTGAGGTCCGTTCGAGGTGCGGTCCGCCGTCACGCAGAGGATTGAAGCGTCGTCCTCCGTCTCCACCGCCCGCGCCGCGCTCCCGATCACCCGCGCCGAAGTGGCGCAGGCTTGCGAAAAAACGGGACCCGTGACCCCCTCCGCGCCGATCATGCCCGCCAGCCAGGGCGCTCCATAAAATGAAGCGGGCGCGGGCACGGTCATGCCGAGATAGACGTTGCTGAACGACGACGGCGAAATCATGCGCGCTTCCAACGCCTTGCGCGTCACATCCGCCGCGAATTTGATCGTATGCAAATTGGCGAAACTCCCCTGCCAGCGCGCGAACGGCGAACACCAATACCCGCCGTAGGGAATGTATGATTTCGCAAACATCTCACGCTCCCACGGTCTGACCGCCGTCCACGAAAATACATTGCCCCGTGATGAACGACGCCTCGTCGCTCGCCAGAAAAGCGTGAACCGCCGCGATCTCGCGCGGGTCGGCGAAGCGCTTGAGCGGGATGCGCTCGATCAAATTCGCCATGATGTTTTCGGGGATCGCCGCCGTCATGCGCGTCTTCGTCCCGCCTGGCGCGATGCAGTTCACCGCGATGTTAAAGCGCGCCAGTTCGAGCGCCAGCGTTTGCGTCACCGCCACCACGCCCGCCTTCGACGCCGCGTAATTCGACTGCCCCATGTGCCCAATCGCCGCCACCGAAGCCGTGCTGACGATGCGCCCATATTTCTGCTTGATCATTTCCACCGCCGCGATCTGCGAACACAGCCACGTCCCCTTCAGGTTCACCTCCAGCACCGCGTCCCATTGCTCGTCGGTCATCAACTTGACTTCGCCGTCCTTCACCCGCGCGGTGAGCGCGTCGCGCGTGATGCCCGCGTTGTTGATCAGGATGTCGAGCCGACCGTGTTCTTTGACGATCGAATCGACGACGCGTTGAACGTCCTCGCGCTTCGTGATGTTCGCCATCTCGCCTCTCACTCGACCCTTCGACTCGCTCGGAGCGGCGCCGTCAGCCTGCCCCGCCTCTTTGAGCGTTTCCTCCAACCCAGCCTGGTCCAGGTCCACTGTGACGACTTTCGCGCCATCCTGAAGAAAGCGCAGGACAATCGCCCGCCCAATGCCGTTCCCCCCGCCCGTGATCAACGCAACTTTATCCTTGAGTAACATACTGCCCTCCGATTATTTGTGCCGCAAACTTAAGTTTGCGAAACAGCCTTCATCAACAACGTCCATTCTCCCTCAACCACATTTTCATCGCGCTGGTTCTTCACGCGGACGGAAAACTTCACCACGCCCTTCTCAGGCTTGGAGGTGGGCTTCTTCTCGATGACTTCCATCTCCAGCCGAATCGTGTCGCCGAATTTCACCGCGCCTTTGTAGCGCGTCACCTGTTCCATCAGCGCAAGCGTGGTGCCTTCAAAGATGCCCATCCAGTTCGCCATGCCCGTCGCCATCGCAAGGATGAGCACGCCGTGCGCGATGCGCTCGCCCATCGGCGTGGTCTTCGCAAATTCCGCGTCGGTGTGAAGCGGGTTGAAGTCGCCAGAAAGCCCCGCAAAGTTCGCCACGTCCGCCTCGGTGACGGTCCGCGCCTGCGACGGGTAGACCGCGCCCATTTCAAATTGTTCGTATGTCAATCCGCGTGATGCCATAACTTCTCCTTATCATGTCGTTGCGAGGAGCGCTCTTGCTCTTCGCGACGAAGCAATCTCCCGTTGAGCGAGGAGATTGCTTTGTGTAGATTGCGCTCTCTAGCGCAATGCTCTGCGCCATGCCATCGGCGTTAGAGAACGCCGATTACGCGTGCTTCCAAACCGCCGCGCGTTTTTCCATGAAGGCGCTCAAGCCCTCATGCGCGTCTTCGGTCTTCATCAATTCGTCCAGATACAAGCGTTCGAGTTCCATCGCGGAGGAGTCCCACGCGCCGAAGCCGATCTGCAGGGCGCGTTTGGTCATCGTCAACGCCACGCGGCTGAGGGAGGTAAGTTTTGTTACCTTCTCTTCGACCCAGGCTTCCAACGCGTCGGCGGCAACCACCGCGTTGACCAATCCCATCTTCAAGGCTTCGTCGGCTGTCAACGCGCGACCCGTGAAGAGAATATCCGCCGCGTTGCGATAGCCAACCAACTGCGGAAGTCTCATCGCGGCGATGGGGGCGATGGCGGCGAGTTGAACTTCGGGCTGTCCAATTTTTGCGTTATCGCTCATCACGGCAAGGTCGCAACATAAGACCAGTTCGCATCCGCCGCCGAGGGCGTGCCCGTGAACGACGGCGATCGTCGGCGCGGGAAAGTTTGCCAGCGCGCGGCAGACTCTGTCGAACAGCGGAATCATGCCGCCGACTTTGTCGGGCGTGTGGTCTGCCACGTCCACGCCTGCCGAGAACATCTTCCCTTCGGCGTTCAACACGAGGACGCGAAGCGACTCGTCGCGGGTCAATTCCGCCAGCGCAGACTCGAGTTGAGTCAGGGTGGCGATGTCAAGCACGTTAAGCGGAGCCCGCTTCAAGGTCAGGAAAGAGGCGCCGTTCTTCGTCTCAACGGAAATGAATGAGTCGGTCATCTGATCTCTTTTTCACTTCTGGCGGACGCGGACGAGCGCAGATGTACGCGGAAAAAGTTTTTGAAAATCCGCGTTTTCCGCGTTCTCCGCGTCCAAAATAGAAAGAGCGGCGAACTGGATCATTTCAAATCCGCGCCGCAGACGCCGCAGTGGGTAAATTCTTCGGGCAATGCCTTTGCGCCGCAGGAGGGGCAGGTCTTTTCGTAGGCGCCCCAGATGAACTCGCTGCTTTTGCCTTGCGCGGCGCGTTCGCGCAACATGCGGTAACGCGCGGGGCGTTTTTCGACGAAGGCGCTCATGCCTTCGAGCGGCTCCCATGAGGTGTAGTGGATCGAGAGCCAGTCGCGCGCGGGACCGATGGTCTGATGCCAGCTGAAATTCTTCCAGAAGTTGATTTGTTCTTTGGTGAAGCGGATGCACTCGGCGAATTTGTCCACGAGTTCCTGCGCGAGCGTTTCGACGGCTTCGTCGAGTTTGGAGAGGTCAATACTGTAGCCGTCGGCGCCTTTTTGGGCTTGGGCAATTTGTTCGGGCGTGGCATGTTCGATGAACGCGCCGTCCTTTTTGACGGATGGGACGACCTGATTGACGAGTCCCCACTCGAGGGCTTGATACGCGGGGATGCGGCGGTTCGTCATCAACATGTAGCGGGCGCGGCGGTCGCCGACGGTGATGGGCAGCCATTGAGTCGCTCCGCCCGCCGCCACGCTTCCAACTCCCGCGCCGACCTGCCCCACCCAGGCATGTTCGGCGATGACGGCGAGATCGCAGGCGAGGTTCGATTCGTTGCCGCCGCCGACCGCCATGCCGTTGATGCGCGCAACGACGGGCTTGCCCGTGTTGACGATGCTTTCGATGTACGCGCCGAAGAGGCGCATGTATTTCCAGTAGTCGTGAGGCGAGCGCGTGTAGCGTTCCTGATATTCTTTCACATCGCCGCCCGTGCAGAAGGCTTTGTCGCCCATGCCCGTGTACACGATGACCGCCACTTCGTCGTCGAACGCGGCTTGGCGGAACGCCTGCGCCAGTTCTTCGAGCGCGTTGGTGCTGTATGAGTTGTACACATGCGGACGGTTGATGGTGATGCGCGCCACCCAGTTCGCTTTTTCGTAGATAATTTCTTTGAAGTCGGTCTTTTTGTCTTTCAATACATCCATGCTGGTCTCCGTTTTGAAAAAAGATTCGGCGGGGCGGGCTAAAGCCCTGCCTCAGTTCGTGAAAGTCCGCTGAAGCGGACTCTTTGCGCCAGCCCCGAAGGGGCTTCCATGCGCTGAGCAGGCGGCTTTAGCCCCGCTCGTTGCATCTCGTCGCAGTGAAGCGCAAGATGAATCTTGCGTTACTTGTTATCGCGCGGGTTCGGCGGCGACGATTTCGTCCACGAACTGGTTGGCGGGTTTTTCCAACAAGCCGCGATAGTCTTCGAAGAACTTCCGCGCTTTGAAGCCGATCCAATCGGGCGGGAGCAGGGCGGCGGGCAGGTTGGGGTCTATGAGCGGGAAGCCCTGAAAATGATGCAACAGCCAGAAGCGGCTGACGAAGCTCTCGTCCATTTTTGGCGGGGTATGTCCGTTGTTTTTGCGGGCGAGATATTCTTTTTCAAATTTGGCGATGAACTTTTTGTATTGAGCGGCAAGATGAGACAAGTTCCAACAGCGGCGGACGAGTTCCTGGTCTTCGGACGGTCCCATGTGGATGCCTGAAAATATCTCGATGTATTCCTGTATCCCCAGTTCATTGCACAGCGCGAGGATGTCCGTTTGGCGGTTACGAGGCGAGATCCACATGTTCGGCGCGAGTTGACCGAACCCATACCAGGGGAGGCGCGTGCGAAAGGCATGACGCAGACTGCGCTTCTTTTCTGGCAGGGAGAAGACAATGATTTGCCACATCCCATCCCATTCTTTGACGGGACCTTCGTAGATGCGCTGTCCGCCCTGGACGAGAAGCGACCAGCCGCGCGGGGTCAGCGAGTATTGACTGCGCCGCCCGTCTTTGCGCGCCGAGAGCCAGCCTTTGCTCGTCATGCGCGAAAGCGTGAGACGCGCGGCTCGCTCTCCGACGCCGAGTTGGTCGAGGAGACGAAGCAGGCTTGAGGTCCAGATGGAGCCGCCGCGCGGGAGGATGAATTCGCCGAAGAGGGTGAATATCAAAAATTGAGTGCGGACAGATGGCGTTGTCGGCGACATGACGGCGCGTCTCCTGAACTGAAAAATCGCAGGCTAAGCGCCTGCGATTGCGGGTTGTCCTTCGCTTTGAAGTTTTCCGAAGCGACGATAGCCGAGGATCGCCGCGCCGAGGGCGGAGACGTATTGCACGAGGTCGCCCTCCGCCACGTTGACTTCGGTCTTGATCTGTTCGCGCACAACATGGCTCATGGATTCGAAGCGCAGGATGCCGCCGATGAGCGTGAATTCGGGATTCATGCCGACGCGCTTGAGCAGTTGCACCGAACGCGCCACGAGCGAGACGATGGAGCCGTACATGATGTCGGACGGGGACATGCCCTGCGAGAGGTGGTTGATGACTTCGGATTCGGCGAAGACCGCGCACACGCCCGAAATGGGAACCACCGTTTTGGAGACCGCCGCGAGCGTGCCGATCTCTTCGGTTTTGTAGCCCATGTAGCGGGCGGTCTTTTCGAGGAACGCGCCTGTGCCTGCCGCGCATTTGTCGTTAAGGCGGAAGGATTTGACCTTGCCGTCTTCGGTCAGTTGGATGGCTTTCATCGTCTGCCCGCCGACGTCGAGGATGGTGCGCGTTTTGGGGAAGAGGAACGCCGCTCCGCGCGCGCTGGCGTTGATGTCGGTCACGTTCACGTCGCGGAAGCCGACGAGATGCCGCCCGAAGCCAGTGGTCACAAGATAGGATGAATCGGATTCGTTCAGTCCCGCCTGTTCGAGCGCGGCGTCGTATGCTTTGCGCGCGGCTTCTTCAAGGCGAAAGCCCGTGTTGAGCATGGCGCGCGAAACGATCTCGTTGCCGTCTTTCACAATGACGGCTTTGGTGTAGGTGGAGCCAACGTCAATGCCAGTGGTGTAGGTGGTCATGCCGCCTCCTTCTCTTCGGTGGGGACGCGCCCCGCAAGGATGTGGTCGAGCGCGAAGAGCGCCGCGCCCAGCGCGCCCATGTAATGTGAATCATCGCTGACGTTGAGTTTGGTCTTCAACGCCTGTTCGAGCGATTTGATCATGCCCGCGTTTTTCGTGACGCCGCCTGTGAAGGTGATCTCGTCTTCGATGCCGACGCGGCGCAGTAACGCGGTCGAGCGCGAGGCGATGGAGAGATGCACGCCCCATAAAATATCTTCGATCTTTTTGCCTTTGCCCAGCCACGAAAGGACTTCGGACTCGGCGAAGACGGTGCAGGTGGTGCTGATCTTGACGGGTCGTTCCGCTTTCATTGCCACGTTGCCCAGTTCGCCGAGCGGAATATCCAATGCCGCCGCCGCCGCGCCGAGGAAGCGCCCCGTGCCTGCCGCGCATTTGTCGTTCATGCAGAAGTCGAGCACTTCGCCCTTGGGGCTGACGCGGATGGCTTTGGTATCCTGCCCGCCCATGTCCAGCACGGTCTTTGTGCCAGGGAACATCTGCGCCGCGCCGCGCGCGTGGCAGGAGATCTCCGTCACCTGCGTGTTGCCGAACGTGACGCGGTAACGCCCGTAGCCTGTGCCGATCACATATTCGACTTCCTCTTCACGGATGCCGCTGGTCTTGAGCGCCTCGGCAAAGGCGTTCTCCGCCGCGATGACCACGTTCGCTCCTGTATCCGTCAGGCAACGACCGACGATCTCGCGGTCTTCGTTAATGATGATTGCTTTTGTTTGCGTCGAGCCTACGTCGACGCCTGCCGCGTATGCCATACTGATGCCTCCAAATTCAGAAAAAAAAGTTTCACCGCTAAGACCGCAAAGAACGCAAAGGTTTTTTGGGTCTTCTCTTAGCGAACTTCGCGCGCTTCGCGGTTCAAAATTTCTCGTTTCAAGACTGCGCCACTTTTGCCATCTCGCGCCGCGAGGCGAGACCTTCAAAGAACGCGTCGGCGCGATTCTTCATCTGTGCTTCAGAGACGACGCGCTTGTCCATCATGTCCGATTCGATGAACAGGCTGGGAACGTCCGTCGCCGCCATCATCGCCCGCCGCCCGTCGGCGAGACCCGTCGAGACCGTGCGGCAGGATTTGATCGGGTGATAGACCACGCCGTCCAGGTCGTAATTTTTCACCCAGTCAATCACCACGCGATCCTGATGGAACATGTTATCCATCGCTTCGCGCACGCTGATCAAGAATCCCTCCGCGAGGCTTTCGATGGGACGGTTCACGTCGTATTGATAGCCGAGATTGCCGCCGCCCGAAGCGAAGTTCAAATAGGTGGAGTGGACGAAGTTGCCGCCCCATTCGGTGAACATTTCGCTGAAACGTCGGAAGATGGGATAACACGGCACGCCGACGAATCCGAGCCTGTATTTTTCGACGATCTGCGTGCCGATGCCGTGCGCGGCTTTGTATTCCATCTCTTCCACAAGGTTCTTGAAGAACTGACTGCCCTTCTTTGTTCCGCGCAGGTTATTTGAAACGCCCAGATAAACCGTGCCATCCGTCACCGCGTTGAAGAGCGACGGCTTGCTCTTGTTGAGTTCCAGCACGCGCCGCCAGCCTTCATTCATATCGTTGGCGTAACCGAGCGATTCGCGCAGGCGGTCAATGTCGAACTTTTTGCCTGAGACCTGCTCGCAGAGCGTGATCAACTCCCGAATCTGCGCTTCGACATATTTGCGGTCGCGCTCGAAATCGGAACTGCCAGGCTGGAACTGTCCGCCCGCCGCGCGCGTGGCTGGCACGTCAATGACGACGATCGGAATCTTGTAGATCCGCTCCCAGATCTCCGCCCACTTGATGTAGGTATTGCAGGCATTCGTCATCACGGCAATGGAGGGTTTGGGAATCTGCCCCATGGGATGTTGTCCACCGCGCAGTTGAACCGCAATGTCCGCTTTGACGTAGCCGCAGATATCGGGCGAGTAGCCGTAATCCTCCGCCTCCGCGAGATACGTATCCGCCACGCGCCGCACAGCGGTTTGAAGCGAAGTGATCTCAGGCAGCACCAGCGGAAAGTCGAACACGTGCAATAACTCCGCCATGCTACCCATCACAAAGACATACGCCGCGCCTTCGCCTCGCTTTGCGTGGTCCGCCAGGTCGTCAAACCATTCGCGGAACAGGTCTGCCCCTTCTTTGTTGCCGCGTCCTACAAGTTCGTCTGTTTTCGTTTCGGTCATGGTTCACCTTTCAACGCGCGCAGGCGACGTTCTCTAACGTCGCTGGATGCGCTAGAGAGCGCATCCTACGCGTTCCGTTAACTAAATATCAAGTTCTCGGTAAACGTCTCCAGCTGGATTTCCATACTGTCGAAGCTGGTCATGTTCTCTTCGAACTCGCCCACGAAATACGGGATGCCCTTTTCGTCGAGCGCCTTCGTGTACGTCACCTGATCTTCAAGCCCAGGCTCGCACATCTTCGCGGCGGTGATGATCGCCGCCTCCGCGCCCGAGTCCGCGATGCGTTGTAACAACATTTTTTCCTTCGGTTTGCGCGCGTCGTGTTGCACGGGGCTGTAACTGGATTTTTCAAGGTACGCGTCCGCCATGTTCATCAGCAGGTCGCCTTCGAGCGGAACGTCTTCGACAATCCATCTCAAGCCGATCATCAAGTCGTCGTCCACGATGTAACAGGATTGCGAAATCGCGCGAATCAAATCGAGCGGAGGCTGTTCGCAGAAGCCGCCCTCGAAGACCACGCGAATCTTGTCCTGACGTTTGGCGGGTCGCGCTTCGATCAACGGGATCGCCGCTTTGAGCATTTCGTTGTGTTCCTCGCGCAAAATCATCCCGCCGACGTTCATCAGCAGATACGCTTCAAACCCTGAAAGAAGCCAGGGTTGTTTGCGTTTGATCTCGTAAATCTTTCGCAGGAGACTGCGATTCTCGTTATAGACCGCGATGGAATTTCTCAACGCTTCATCCGTGACCTTCGTCCCCGTCAGCGCTTCGATGTCGCTCTTCACCCGATCATATTCCCCCCGTAAATACTCCGCCGACGCTTTTGAGTTGGCGTTCTGCGGCAGGTACAAGATCTGGCACGGATATGAATAGTTCCGCCCCCAGACCGCCGCCAAATTCCGCGCCGCGTCGCAGATGGGATGGGTGACGAACATGTCCAGTTCAACGCGGTTACTCAGGACGAGTTCAAGGTTTGTTTTGAGGATCGAGCAAAGATAGGAGCCGAAGCGCGAGTCGGAGTGAGTCGGCTCGACGGGCGCGCCGCGCATTTTGAGGGGCAGCATCCCCGCCGCGTGGGCGATCTCTTCGGGGAAGTACACCTGAAAATGCCCCAGGACTTTTCCGCCCTGTTCGCGCCAGCGTTTCACTGTGGGGAAGTCGGCGTCCTCCGACAGCTCGCGGCACTCCGCGAAGATGCCCTCCAGGGATTGGTTCTGCCATGTTTCAAACAGCCGCAGGGTCATGCAAAACCTCCAGTCTGTAAATATATCTCACTATTTTTACACATCGTAATTGAAGTGAGATATGTTCAGTATACCCCTCTTTTGGGAATTGTCAACGTGGAATTTGCCCTCACCCTAACCCTCTCTCCCGAAGGGGAAGGGTTGAGGATGAGGGCGCGTCAGTTTCGCTACTCAAACCCATACTCCGATTTCGCTTTTTCTTCAGACACCCACCCTGCGCGGAGGTCTTCGGCAAGCGCGTCGCGGTCGCGTTCGGCGGGAGAGCCGTAGCCGCCGCCGCCAGACGATTCCATGACGACCACATCGCCAGGGTTAAGTTTGGTCAGCCCGTAGGGATTCCCCTGCTCCCCGTTGACGAGAAATTTTGCGCGCGAGCCAGCCTGCCCGCCAGCCAATCCCTCTGGGGGTAGGCGAAAACGTCCCGATTGGATGCCCAGGCTGACGGGAGTCGGAGGCGCGTGTTCGTCGTCTGGGATGCGGAAGACGGTGCGCGTCCCCAGCCCGCCGCGGAATCTTCCCGCCCCGCCCGAATCCATCAACAGTTCGCGGCGTTCGACGAGGAGGGGCGTGTCGCTTTCGAGGATTTCGATGGGCGTGTTCGCGCCGTTGGCTGGGAAGATGTAACTGTTCTCACCGTCGCGGGCGCTGCTTGCGCCCATACCCCCGCCGCGGATGATGACCGAATGCCAGGGTTTGCCGTTGTTGAACGTTCCGTAAAAGACGTTCATGGTGGCGGGCGTGCCGCCGCTGGAGGCGATGACGCGCTGTGGAAGCGCCTGCGCCAATGCGCGATAGATGATCTCCGCCATGAAGTGACCGATCTGCATCCGCGCGGCGACGGCGGCTGGGAAGCGACAGTTGACCACACTGCCTTCGGGCGCGTCGAGTTTGATGACCGCGACACTGCCGTGATTGTTCGGAATGTCGGGGTCGAAGATGCTTTTGATCGCCATGTGGACGTAGGCGAAGGTGAAGTTGTATACGACGTTGCCGCCCCAACTGACCTGCGGCGAGGAACCCGCGAGGTCAACGGTGATGTCGCTGTCTTTGATTTCGACGGCGGCATTGATGACGATATCCTTCTGTCCCTCCATTTGTTCGATGACGCCCTCGGCGCGATAGATTCCATCGGGGACTTGTTCGATCGCCGAGCGGACGCTCTTTTCACTGCGGGCGATGATCTCATCCGCAAGGTCGTCCAGCGAGTCGAGTTGATATTCTTCGAGCATCCGCTGAACCTGCGCGGCGCAGACGTGATTCGCCGCCGTCTGCGAGCGGATGTCGCCGATGACGTTTTCGGGCGTGCGGACGTTCCAGCGGATCATATCCAGCACAGCTTGATTCAATTCGCCGCGTTCGTAAAGTTTTACCAGCGGGATGAACAAGCCTTCTTCAAAGACATCGTGATTGTCAGACGCGACCCGCCCGCCGATATCCGAGTGATGCAAAACGCAGGCCGTGAAGGCGGCAAGGTTTCCTTTGTGGAAGATCGGGCTGAAGACGCAGATGTCGTTAAGATGCCCCGCCAGCGCCCAGGGGTCGTTGGTGATGAACACGTCGCCAGCCTGAAGATCATCCGCTGAAAAGTGTTGAACCAGTTTGTGAATGCCCAGCGCCATCGCGCCCGATTGACCAGGCGTGGCGAGAGTCCCTTGCGCCAGTTCGCGCCCGTGACGGTCGGTGAACATGCAGGTGTAGTCGTGCGCGTCGCGCAACAGGCTAGAGAACGCGGTGCGGGCGACGGTGGCGTCAGCTTCGTCCACAATGGAGATGAGCCGCCGCCAGAGGATTTCGAGGGTGATGGGGTCGAAGGTTTGGGTCATGGGTTGTTTTCCGTAGCGCAAGATTTATCTTGCGATTCTCTTCTGTACACGAGAGCTTTTACCGCCAAGATCGCAAAGAGCGCCAAGTTAAAACAGGTTTTCTTCGCGTTCTTTGCGGGTGTCGCATGGCGCCATGGCGACACTTAGCGGTGCAAATGTACCGTAGAGAATTCGTGGATGGTTCTTTTCGCTGGCAGGGCGCAATCGCAAAGTGAACTTTGCTGTACATCACCGCATCTCCATCCACAAGAAGCCGAAGCCATCCACCGAAACGGTCGCGCTTTCGCCGACGATGATGGTGGATTCGCGTTCTTCGATGATGGCGGGTCCCGCGAAGGACGCGCCAGGGAATAACTTGTAGCGATCGTAGACTTTGAAGGGGATGAAGTCTTTTGCCTGACCAGAGAACGCCAGCCGTTCGCCCTTGATCGCGTTTTTCACGTCGCCTTTTGTTTTGTCCAACTCTTGAAGTTTCAACGGCTGGACAGGCAAACTCGCCCGCGCGCGGAAGTTGACGAACTCGATGGGAATCTCTGGGTAGGTGCGTCCGTAAAGACGTTCGTAATTTTTATCGAAGAGACTCCGCAGTTCGTCTGGCTGAAGTTGCGTGAAAGGCTTGGGCGGCAGAAGCAGGTTCGTCTCTGAGCCTTGACCGATGAAGCGCGCGTCCACCGAGCGGGTGAAGGAAATTTCATCCGTCGCGCCCGCCGTGCGCAGGGCGCGTTCGCCTTCCGCTTCCATGGCGTGAAACAGTTTTTCGATCTCTTCCACGTCAAGGCTTGCGAGCGGCGCTTTGTGACTGCGGACCAGATCGAAGGCGCGGGGAGCGGTGAAGAATCCCATGGCGGAGCCGACCCCCGCGTTGGGCGGGACGATCACGCGCGGCGCGCCAAGTTTGTACGCCAGCCCATAGGCGTGGACGGGTCCCGCGCCGCCAAACGCCGCCAGCGTGACCACCTTGGGATTCCCGCCGCGTTCGGCGATGTGAGTCTTCGCCGCCGCCGCCATCGTCTCGTTGATGAGGTCGTGAATGCCCCACACCGCTTGAATGTACGAAACGCCGAGCGGCTGGGCGATCTGTTCCTCCACGCCGCGCCGCGCCGCCTCCGCATCCAGTTTCATTTCGCCGCCGAGAAAATATTCCGCGTCGAGGTAGCCGAGCAGAAGGTCCACATCGGTGACGGTGGGACGTTTGCCCCCGCGCCCATAGCAGATGGGACCTGGTTCCGCGCCCGCGCTTTCAGGTCCGACTTGAAGCGTGCCGAGACGCGAGAGATGCGCGATGCTCCCGCCGCCCGCGCCGATTTCCATCAAATCCACCACTGGGACTTGAATCGTCAGCCCGCTTCCTTTCATGAACCGTTGGACTCTGCCCACCTCGAACGTTGGGACGACGCCCGCGACTCCGCCCTGGATGAGACACGACTTCGCGGTCGTACCGCCCATGTCGAAGCAGAACATTTCGGGCAGGTTGAAGAGGCGGCTGAAATATTCGCCCGCGATCACCGCCGCCGTCGGTCCCGACTCGATGATGCGCACGGGAAACTCCGCCGCCGTTTCGACGGAGGTGATGCCGCCGCTGGAGAGCATGATGAACAATCGTCCGCTGAAGCCGAGCGAACTCAACCTCTTGGAAAGTTTTCGCAGGTAGGTTTCGGTCAGCGGCTTGACGTAGGCGTTGGCGACGGTGGTGCTGGCGCGTTCGTATTCGCGGATCTGCGGCAGGACTTCGTACGACGTGGAGATGGACACTCCTGGAAATTCTTTTGCGACGATTTCTTTGACCGCCAACTCATGAGCGGGATTCTCGAACGAGTTGAGCAAACAGATCGCAATGGACTGCACACCTTCGTCTTTCAACGCGCGCGCCACTTCTCCCGCCTGTTTTGTATCCAGCGCTTTCAACACGCTTCCATCGGCGCGCAATCGCTCGCGGACTTCCATCCGCAACGGGCGCGGCACGAGCGGCTTTGGAAATTCGGCGAAGACATCGTATGGCGCGTAACGGGTCTCGCGCCCAAGTTCCAGCACGTCGCGGAATCCTTCGGTGGTGATCAGCCCCGTGCGCGCGCCTTTGCGTTCGATGATGGCGTTGATGACCAGCGTGGTGCCGTGAATCACTTCCTTCATCTTTTGCGGAAGATTCGGAACGCGGCTCGTCAACGCCCGCACGCCCTCCTCCACCGCGTCAGACGGGTCGCCTGGGGTGGTGAGGCATTTATACACTTTGATCTCGCCCGTTTCATCGTCGAGCAGCACAAAGTCGGTGAACGTCCCGCCGATGTCGCAACCAAGCCGCATAAATTCTCCTGATGTTGTTTGTACCGCAAAGTTCACTTTGCGCTCATGGCAAGATAAATCTTGCCGTACTACAACCGCACCTGTTCCGCATATTCGCCGAAGACTTCTTTCAGCGTCTTCGTGATCTCGCCAATGGTCGCGTATGCGCGCACGGCTTCGATCAACGCGGGCATGGTGTTCTGCCCGTCTCTCGCGGCGGCGCGGACTTTTTGAAGCGCCGAATCAACCGTCCCTGCGTCGCGAGCCGCGATCACTTCCGCTGTGCGGCGAATCGACTCCTCCGCCTGTTTCGAGTCATACGGATGCAGAGCCACGTCGCGCTTTTCCTCCTCCATGCGAAAGCGGTTCACTCCGACTTTTGGAATTGATCCGTCCTGGACGCCTTTTTCAAACTGATAGGCTTGACGCGCCACCTCGCCCTGCAAGATGCCCGCGCTGACCGCCTCCACGATTCCGCCCCACTCTTCGTCCACGCGCTTGATCTCGTCAGCCATGCGGCGCTCGAATTCGCTGGTCAAACTTTCGACGTAGTACGATCCGCCGAGCGGATCCACGGTGTCGCCGATGCCCATCTCTTCGATCAGAATCTGCATCGTGCGGAGCGAGATCAGCGCGGCTTTTTCGGTCGGGATGGTGTAGGCTTCGTCGTAACTGCACAGCGCCATCGTCTGCGTGCCGGAGAGCGCGGAGATGAGCGCGTAGTACGCGCCGCGCACGATGTTGTTTTCGGGCTGTTCGATGGTGAGACCGCCCCCGCCCCCGCCCGCGATCATTTTCATCATCATCGTGTTGGGATTCTTCGCGTCGAACTCGTCTTTGATGATCCGCGCCCACAACCGCCGCGCCGCGCGGAACTTTGAAATTTGCTCGAAGAAGTTGCCGTAGATGTCGAAGTTGAACGAGATCTGCCCCGCGAAGTCGTCCACGTTCAAGCCGCGCCCAAGTCCGCGCCGAATATATTCGCGCGCGATGGCATAGGCGTAGGCGATCTCCTGCACGGGGTTCGCGCCCGATTCGCGGATGTGGTATCCGCACACCGAAACGGGATAATACTTCGGCGCGTTGCGCGCGCAGAATTCGATCGTGTCGCCGATCAAGCGGACGGCTGGCTCGACGGGGAAGATCCACGCGCCGCGCCCGATGTATTCTTTGAGGATGTCGTTCTGCGCCGTGCCGCGCACTTGATTCAACGGGACGCCCTGCTTTTCGGCGGTGACGAAATACATCGCCATGATGGGAGCCGCCACCGCGTTGATGGTGAGCGAAACGCTGATCTGGTCTATGGGGATGCCCGCGAAAGCGACTTCCATATCCGCGAGCGTGTCCACCGCCATGCCCACGCGACCCACTTCGCCTTCCGCAAGCGGATCGCTCGAATCCAATCCCATTTGAGTCGGGAGGTCGAACGCGACGTTGAGGGCATTCTGTCCGTTTTCGATCAGGAACTTGAAGCGTTGGTTCGTCTCATGCGGTATCCCGAAGCCCGCGTATTGACGCATGGTGAACGGGCGTTGACGATACATGAAGGGATGGATCCCGCGCGTGAACGGAAACTCGCCCGGCTTGCCGATGTCGCTCGCGGCGTCGATCTCTTTCAAGTCTTCGGGTCCGTACACGGGTTTGACGGGGATGCCCGATTCCAGAATCACATCTCGAATTTTGTCTGCCATTGGAACTCCTATGGGCAAAATTTTTTCAAACACAAAGGACACCAAGTACACAAAGGGCGGAAGATGTTTGGGTTTATTCCTTCGTGACCTTCGTGTACCTCGTGTTTAAGACACTTTATCCGCGACGCTGTTTTGGATGAACGCGACGATCTCTTCGAACCTGCTGCTGCTGGGAAACACGCCCGCCACGCCGAACGCGGTCAGCGCGGGGATGTCCTGTTCGGGGATGTTGCCGCCGACGATGACGAGTTTGTCGTCCATGCCCGCCTGGCTGAGTTCGTTCATCAATTTTTTCGCGATGGGCAGGTGCGCCCCAGAGAGGATGGAGAGACCGATCACGTCCACGTCTTCTTGCAACGCGGTTTCGACGATCTTGGCGACGGTCTGATGCAAGCCTGGGTAGATCACCTCAAAGCCCGCGTCGCGCAAGGCGAGCGTGACCAGTCTCGCGCCGCGATCGTGACCGTCCAACCCTGGTTTGGCGATCAAAACTCGGATGGGTTTGTTTGTCATAAGTCAATTCCTTCTGAATAATTTCCTGATCTTGCGCCAAAATTTTTGAACCGCAAAGCGCGCGAAGGTCGCTAAGAAAACCCTTTAAAAAATCTTCGCGTTCTTAGCGCTCTTCGCGGTTAAACTTTTTAGTCATTTCCGCAACTCAGGCGCGCCCATCGCCTTCGAGATGACGTTCCTCAACACCTCCGACGTGCCGCCGCCATATAAAAGGAAGCGGGCGTCGCGGTAGTAACGCTGCGCGTCGTATTCCATCGCGAAGCCGTAACTGCCGTGGATGCGCGTGCATTCGTCGGCGATGAAGTTGGCGGTTTCGGTGGCGAATAATTTTGTCATGGACGCGAGTTTGACGTCCTTGTTGCCCGCGTCAATATCCTTCGCCGCCTGATAGACCAGCGCGCGCGCCGCCTCGAGACGAGTCCCCATCTCGGCGATCTTGTGCGAGACGGCTTGATAGTTTGCAATCGTCTGCCCCGACTGGACGCGCTCATTGGAATACTTGATGGACGATTTCAGCGCCGCCTCGCCCAAACCCAACGCCAACGCGCCCGTCATCACGCGGATCTGGCACAGGATGTCGCCGAGATTCTTGAACCCCGCGCCTTGTTTGCCGAGCATGTTCTCCGCAGGGACGTGGACATGCTCCAGAATCAACTCGGAGGTTTCCGAGGCGCGCACGCCCATCTTCTCGATCTTGCGCCCCACGCGCACTCCCGCGCGTTCCTTCTCGACGAGGAAAAAGTCAATGCCTTTGAAGCCAGCCTCGGGATCCGTTTTTGCGGCGACGGTGAAGAAGTCCGCCACCGTCGCGGAGGTGATCCACATCTTCCTGCCGTGAATCTCCCAGCCGCCCTCCTTTTGAATCGCGCGGGTGGTGATGCCGCCGAGGTCGGAGCCGAAGTCGGGTTCGGTCATCGCGATCGTGCCGATCTTTTCTCCGCGCAATGCGGGCATAAGCAGGCGTTGACGATGTTCATCCGTGCCGAAGCGATGGACCAAGTCGGTGCCCATCAGCGTTTGCATGGCGACCGCCGCCCCCAGCGAGAGCGAGCCGCGCGCGATCTCTTCCATCATCAGGCAGTAGGTGAGGAAGTCCGCGCCCATGCCGCCGACGGATTCGGGATAGCGCAGGGCGAAGTAGCCGTTGGCGGCGCAGCGTTGAAACAGCGCGCGCGGAAATTCGCCCCGCTCGTCCATCTCTTGCGCGGAGGGAATCACTTCCTTATCCACAAAACTGCGGACGGAGGCGCGGAATTGTTTTTGTTCTTCGGTCAGCAATAGATCCATTGGTTAGCCTGTTGTTATTAAGGCGGCGTGTTCTTCAACCTTGGTTGAGCGGGGCTGAAGCCGCCTGCTCAGTGCGTGGAAGCCCTTCGGGCTGGTCACTAGGCGCAAGTCGGTTTCAACCGACTTTTCATGTACTGAGGCAGGACTTTAGTCCGCCGAGACTGTTGCGAGAGAACCGTCCACGAATGAATCACGAATAAACGAATTTGCACCCACATTCGAGTATTCGTGAAAAATTCGCGGATGGTTTTTCAAACGATCCCTTCCGCTTTCAACTCACTCACATCACATCCCAACGCATCAAACACACTTGCATTATGTTCGCCCAAACGCGGAGGGAATCCTAGAGTCAAGCCGCGCGCGCGTAAATGCGCGGAGATGACCGCTGGCGGCGAAATGGCGATCTCGATTCCCGAACGCGGGTCGCGCGCCTTCACCAGTTGACTCGCGATCAACGGGTCGGCGCAGACTTGCGGGATGCTGTTCACACGCGAGACGGGCACGCCGATCTTGTTGCACATTTCGATGATCTCAGCCGTGGAATGATTTTTGAACGCCGCGCTCAATTGCTCGTTGAGTTCATCCACCTCCGCGATGCGCCCCGCGTTGTGTTTGTATTTTTCATTCGCCAGCGATTCGAATCCCGCCTGCCCCGTCAACGCCTCCCATTGACGGTCGGTGCCGACGGCGAGATACACGAATCCGTCCGAGGTGGGGTAGACCGACACAGGCGCGAAGAATTGATGCGTGTTGCCGCGCCGCGCCGCCTTCACATCGAAACTATGCGAAAGCAGGACGGGCGAGACCATCCACGAAACGGCGGATTGAAACATGGAAATATCGAGCCGCGTCCCTTCACCCGTGACCGCCCGCCGATATAACGCCTTCATCACCGCGCCGTAGGCATGTTCGCCCGCGCCCAAATCCACCATCGGCAAGCCGAAGACCATCGGGTCGCCATGCGCCTCGCCCGTCAACTCCATGAAACCCGCGCGCGCCTGCAAGATCGGATCGTATGCCGCTTCATTGCTCGTCGGTCCAAAACCCGTGATACCCACCCAGATCAAATCAGGCTTGACCGCGCTCAACGTTTCGTAATCGATGCCGAGTTTTTTATACGAATCGGGGCGTTGATTCGTGGCGAAGATGTCAATCGGCGTTTCGCGGATCAAACGATGCAGGATGCCCCGTCCCGCCTCGTCGAGCAGATTCAACGTGATGGATTCCTTCCCCAAATTGTTCGGCAGGAAGTAGGCGTTCATCCCCGACTCGAAGCCTGTCTCGGCGTTCGAGTCGCTCAACACCTGCGGACCCACCCAACGGTTCGGGTCGCCGCGCGGAGGCGACTCAAGGCGGATGACCCGCATCCCATCCATGACCAGTTTCAAGGTCATATAAGGAAGCGTCGTCGCCTGTTCGAGAGAGAGGACGGTGAGAGAGTCGAGGGGATTCATAAAGCGAATGGGTTATCGGTCGTAGAAAATATTTTTCTAGCCATCCGACACTTTCCTTTTTTGGACGCTGACCGCGAAGCGCGCTGAAAACGCTGATAAAAGATTTTTTTGCCTGGTTTTTGAAAAGTCCGCGTTCATCTGCGTTTTTCCGCGTCCCATTTTAAAACTGTCAGGTGGGTAGATATTTTTCAATGCAAGGTTAATTCTTTCACTGAGATACCGTCCACGAATGATGCACGAATACTCGAATACGCCAGACCGTATTCGCACATTCGTGGTCGTAATTCGTGGATGGTTTTCTACGCGCCAACAGCCTTCTTCTCCGCCAGATGGATCAACACGCCGAACGAATCTTTCGGATGCACGAACGCTTCGCGCCAGACCTTGCCTTCGAACGTCACGCCTTCGCCGTAGGTGTGACGATAGGCGATGCGCCCGCCGCGCCGTTCCAACTCGGCGATGGCTTCGTCGAGATCGTCCACCTCATACGTGATGTGATGCACGCCAGGTCCGCCGTTGTGTTTGAGGAACTTCGCCACAGGGCTGTCTTCGCGCGTCGGCTCGAGCAGTTCCATCAGGCTTTCGCCCACTTCAAACGGGCGATAGCGGATGCCCATGTCTGCGATGTTTTCCTCGTCGTGGAATTTTGCGTCGAACCATTGCTCGAAGAATTTCTTCGCCTCATCCAGATTTGGCACAGCCAATGCGACCCGTTCAATGCGTTTAATGTACGTCACGCGGCGACTCCTTCCGTTTCCAGCACGTGTTTGAGAGTTTTGATAAAGTCCGTATTTTCTTCCATCGTCCCCACGCTGACGCGGATGGCGTTCTTCATCCCGAACGTGGTCAACTCGCGGACGATGAATCCGCGTTGCAAAAGCAATTCCGTCAGGCGAGCCGCCCCCAGCGGCGGAGCGATGATCGCGACAAAGTTCGCCTGACTCGGAATGGCTTGCAAATCCAAATCGGCGAACGACGATTCAAAATAATCGCGCCCGTTCAAGACCGTCTTGCGCTGAAGTTCGTTGTACTCGTCGTCGTCCATGCTGGCGGCGGCGGCGCACAGGGCAATGTCGCTGGTGTTGAACGGCAGGAGCGCGTGGCGCGTGTACTCGGTCAACTCGGCGGAGGCGATCATATATCCCACCCGCAGATTCGCCAGCCCCGAAGACTTGGAAAAACTCCGCAGGACGATGACGTTGCGTCCCTGCTCGATGTACTCCAGGCTTTTCGCGTGCGCGGGATCGGTCATGTATTCGTGGTACGACTCGTCCATCACCACCACCACATGCTCGGGGACCTTGCTCATGAAACGCTCGAATTCCTTTTGCAGGATGATCATGCCCGTCGGGTTGTTCGGCGAGCAGAGAAAAACGATGCGCGTTTCGTCGTCAATCGCGGCGAGGATCGCGTCGAGGTCGAAGCGGTGATGCGCGGTCAACGGGATGATGCGACACTCGCCGCCGAAGGTGGTGGTGAAGATGTGATACATCGGAAACGTCACGTCCGCCATGACATTGTTGCCGCCGTCGAAAGTGAACGCCTGCGTGATCATTCGCAACAAATCCGTCGCGCCGTTGCCGATCAGAAAATTATCTTCGGTGAAACCGCGCCCGAACCGTTCCGCCAGTTTGCGGCGCAGGGTCACATCTCCCACGCCAGGGTAGCGATGCGCCTCCGCCATCATTTCCAGCGCGGCTTGAATCGCAAGCGGCGACGAACCCACTGGGCTTTCATTCGAAGCCAGTTTGACGATCTTCTCAAGCCCATACTTTTCGTGAATCTCTTGAATGCTCCTGCCCGCCACATACAGCGGGACAGTCAACAGGTCGGGGTTGAAGCGGGGTTTCGTCATTCTGTCTCCTTGATCAACGCGCGTTATACCTTTCAAAATTGGACGCAGACCGCGAAGCGCGCAGAAAACACAGGTTTTTCTTTTTTGAATCAGCGTTCATCAGCGTTTATCAGCGTCCCAAATCATTCTGCAAGTAATCAGACATGCGATTTCTCTTTCGCATCCAACGCCGCCAGCACGCGCTCGGGAGTCATCGGCAGTTGGATCATGCGCACGCCTATCGCGTCGTAGATCGCGTTCGCGATCGCGGCGGCGGTCGGTGTGCCGCCCATCTCGCCCACGCCCTTCGCGCCGAACGGGCCGCCAGGGTCGTCGGTCTCGATGATGTGCGTTTCGATGATCGGCATATCGGCGGAGGTGAACAGGCGGTAATCGAGCAGGTCGGGGTTCATCACTTTTCCATCTTTCACGATCAACTCCTCGGTCAACGCATAGCCCAAACCCATCTGCGCCCCGCCTTCGATCTGCCCCTCCACCGCCATCGGGTTGATCGCGTGACCGACGTCGTTCGCGCACGCCAGCCGCAACACGCGCACCTTGCCCGTTTCGGTGTCCACTTCCACTTCCGCCATTTGCGCGCCGAAGCCGTACGCCGCCGAAATATTTCCTTTATACGTATCCTTGTCCACCAGTTGAGTGGGCGGGTCGTACCAGCCTTCGCCGAGGATGACCTTGCCGCCCTCCTTGAAATGACGACGACGGGCAACCTGTTCCAATGAGATGGACTTCCCCGCTTCATTCTTGACGGAGACCTGCCCCGCGCTCGCGGACAGTTGATCCACGCCGACGCCGAGCAGTTGCGAAGCCGTCTCGAAGATTTGATTCCGCGCATCCACCGCCGCGAGGTACGCGGCATTGCCCGCGATGAACGTCGTCCTGCTGGCATGGACTCCCACATCCCAGGGTTTGATGTCGGTATCGCTGTTCAACACCGTCACGTTTTCGATCTGCGCGCCCAGCGTCTGCGCCACGATCTGCGCCAACACCGTCTCCGAACCCTGACCGATCTCCGTCGAGCCAGTCACCAGCGTGACGTGACCGAAGTCGTCCACTTTGACCGTCGCCCCACAGCCGTCACTGCGATAGATGCGCGCCCCGCCGCCGACGTTCAGCGTGGAGGCGAATCCGATTCCCCGTTTGATGTGCGGCGGCAGGTTTCCATTGTTGCCGAGTTCAAACGCCGAAGGTTGCTTCGCTGAAGTTGTCGGCGCTTTCTGCGCGACGCTTTGGTCCGCGCTCGCGGCGACCGCTTCGAGACATTCCTTCAACCCGCAGGAGGTGATCACCAATCCCTGCGGCGTGGTGGAGTTGGGCACGTTCGCGTTCAGGATACGGAAGTCCACAGGGTCCATGTTCAACGCTTCGGCGAGACGATCCATCAGCGTCTCGATGACGAACGTGGATTGCGGGTTGCCGTATCCGCGCATCGCGCCCGTGATGAGGTTGTTGGTGTACACGCAGTCCGCTGTAAAGCGCGCGTGAGGAACTTGATATAACGAAGCGGTGGTCTCCATCATCACCAGCGGCGTGACCGTTCCCCACGAGATGTACGCGCCCACATCCAACATACACGACACATCCCTAAAGGTGAGCGTCCCATCCGCTTTTGCGCCTGCCCGCGCGGTCACTTCCGCTGGCTGGCGGGCAGGACCCGCCAAAAATTCCTCTTCGCGCGAGAACGCCACGCGCACAGGCTGGCCCGTCTTGCGCGACATCAACGCCGCGATGGGTTCGTAGGGATAGATGTCCAGTCCGCGCCCGAACGCGCCGCCGACGGCGGTTTGAATGATGCGGACCGCGCTCCCAGGAATGTTCAACGCTTCGGATAGATCGCGCTGTAACAAAAACGGGATTTGCGTGGTGCTCCAAAGAGTCAAATGCTCCCGATGATCGAACTGCGCCACGACCACGCTGGTCTCCATGCACACATGCGAGACGTACGGAAGCAAAAATTTCTCCTCCACCACAACCGCCGACTCGCTCTCGCCCCGCGCCAGATCGCCGTGCGAGTAGTTGTAGCGCTGGAACAAATTCGACTTGTGTTCGGGGTGAATCAACGGCGCGGATTCCATCAGCGCTTCGCGCGGCGAAAAGACATTCGGCAGAAGTTCGTAATCCACCTCGATGAGCGACAGCGCTTCTTCGGCGATGTCGGCGTCGGTTGCGACCACACCCGCGATCTCGTCGCGCAGACTCCGCGCAATATCCTTGAACGGCTTGTTATCCTTGCCGTAACCGAACAAATGCGGCGGATTATCTTTGAACGTCAACACGCATTTGACGCCGCGCAATTTCTCGGCGCGGGAGGTGTCCATGCGAACGATCTTGGCGTGCGGATAACGCGAATATAAAATGCGCCCATGCAACATGCCTGGCAGGCGCACATCGTGACCATAGGTGGTTTTGCCCGCCGCCTTGCTGGGCGCGTCCAGTTTGGGAATGCGTTGACCGATGAGCGGCGCGTCCGTCATGATCTTCCCTCCGCAGCGCTCATCACCGCTTCGATGATTTTTGCGTACCCCGTGCATCGGCAGAGATTGCCCGCCAGCCACGCCCGCGCTTCGGCTTCGGTCGGCTTGGGGTTTTCATCCAACAGCGCTTTGATGTTCATCACAAACCCTGGCGTGCAAAAGCCGCATTGAATGCCGCCCTTCTCGACCAGCGCGCGCTGAATGGGATGCAGCCCCCTCCCTTGCCCTCCCCCATCCTGCTCAGGCAGGATGGGGGAGGGTTGGGTGGGGGTCAGTCCTTCCACCGTGAGAATCTCCGCGCCGTTCCAATCTGCCGCCAGCATCATGCACGAAGTGACAGGCTGTCCATTCACGATGACCGTGCACGCGCCGCAATCGCCCGAGTCGCATCCGCGGTGCGCGCCCATCAAGCCGAGTTCGTTCCGCAGAACGTCCAGCAAACTTCGGCGCGCGTCAACATACACTTCATGCGCGTCGCCATTCACCGTAAGCGTGATCAGCAATTTCATAACGTTGCCTCGATGCCTCTGCGGACTAAAACTTCCACCATGCGTTTGCGATACCACGCCGCGCTTCTCACGTCGGTGATGGGGGAACACGACTCTGCGGATATTGTCGCGGCTTGGCGGATGATCTCGCCTGTCAGCGTTTTTCCCTCCAGCGACTCCTCCCCGCTTCTCACCCGAAGTGGAGTTGGCGCGACCGCCCCCAACACGATCCGCGCCTGAAGGCATTTTCCGCCCTGTTGTTGAATCCGCACAGCCACGCCGACGATGGCAATGTCCATGAAGGCACGCGGCGAATGTTTGAGATACGCCGTCTTCCCCTGCGGCGGCGGGACGATGATCTCTTTTAATAATTCGCCCTTTTGCAAAACGGATTTGCCAGGACCCGTAAAAAATTCGGCGAGCGGAATCTGTCGCTCGGAGGAAAGGCTGACGAGGCAGGCAACAGCGTCAAGGGCGATGAGAGGCGGGGCGAGGTCTGCGGATGGCGAGGCGTTGCACAAGTTGCCGCCCAGCGTCGCAAGACTGCGAATCTGCTCCGACGCCATGAGTCCCGCCGCGCTGGCGAGAACAGGATAAAAGTCGCGGATGAGCGGCGAGCGGGTTAAATCCCTCAGCGTGGTGAGAGCGCCGAGGCGCAGTCCTTCATTTGAATCGAACGACAGCGCGCGCAGTTCGGGGATGCGCTTGACGTTGAGCACGGCGGTGGGCTTGAGGATATGATTTTTCATCCTGAGAAGCAGGTCGGTGCCGCCCGCGATGATCGCCGCGTTGCCGTTGCGCTCGGATAGGATCGAAAGGGCTTCGTTCAATGTGGCGGGGGTGAAATGATCGAATGAGTTCATGGGATGAGTATGGTGTTGAAAACCTTTTAACCACGAAGGCTTGTGTTGAGCTTGTCGAAACATCACAAAGGTCACGAAGGGGAAACGCTCGCAACCTTACTCCCTTCCTCCCCTTTGTGTACTTCGTGTCCTTTGTGTTTCATTTCTTCCTCGTTCATTTTCTTCCCCGCCTCGAAGCCCGCGTGGATCGCCCGCAAATTGTTCTCGCTTCCCTTTTTTGAAATTTGTTTGAGCGTTTGAATCATATCCTCGTAGGGAAGACCCAAAACCGAAAACGCCGCCACGAAGCCCGCCATGACGATGTTCGCGGCGGCGGGCGAACCCAACTCGACGGCGACTGCGGTGGCGGGATAATTCAAAACGCGGATGTCCAACCGTTCGAGGTGCGGCGCGAGACCCGCGTGCAACCCTTCGGCGCTGTTGACGAAGACCGTCCCGCCGCGGCGCATGAAGTCGAGGTTTTGCGTGGCTTCGCCCGCATCCAGGGCGATCATCACATCCGCCGAGCCGCGCTGGATGAGCGGCGCGTCGCTGCCGTTGATCTTGAGATGCGAGATGACCGAGCCGCCGCGTTGACTCATCCCATGCGTTTCAGAGACGACCACGCCCTGCCCAAGTTCGAGCGCGGTTTGCGAAAGCAGGCGCGTGAGAAAGACGATCCCCTGCCCGCCGATGCCCGTGATGATGACCTTGCGTTCGTTGGTTGAGTTCATGATTCGCCAGAGAAAAAAAATAACCACGAAGGACACAAAGCACACAAAGGGGGAAAGGCGGCTAACCTTATAAACACACTTCCTTTGTGACCTTCGCGTACTTTGTGTTCAAGTTGGGTTTCACATCGCATATCAACCCGCCATCTCGGCAATCTTCGGGACGATGAATCCCTTGTGGCAGGCGTCAATGCACTGACCGCAGTCCACGCAGATGGTGTAATCAATATCCACGCGGCTTCCGTCGGCGCGCAGAACCAGCGCGGGACATTCAAAGGCTTCGGTGCAGAAGCGGCATCCGTCGCATTCTTCGGTGATGACGACAGGCAGCGGATTTTCCAGAATCGGCTCCTTGTCGTACAACACGCACGGGCGGTCCGCGATGACGACTGCCACGCCTCCGTTCGGAGATTGCGCGTGCGCCTGCGCCTCTTTCAGGATTTCGGCGAAGTCTTCCTGCTCGTACGGGTCGGTCACTTTGAGGTATTCGACTCCGCAGGCGCGAACCAGATCGGGGATGGAAACTTTGCGCGGCGCATCGGAACCGTCGGCGAGATAATCGTTTGCGGCGGTCGGCTGAAAGCCGGTCATGGCGGTGGTGTGATTATCGAGGATCAACAATACGAACCGCGCCCCCGTGTGGACGGCGTTGATCAGCGGCGGGATGCCCGAATGAAGGAAGGTCGAATCGCCGATGGTCGCCATGATGACGCGCTCGTCGTTGGCGAGTCGGTTGGCTTGGAAGAATCCGTTCGCCATCGTGATCGAAGCGCCCATATCCACAAAAGTATCCACCGCGCGGAGATTCGTCCCCAGCGTGTAACAGCCGATGTCGCCAGGGTAAATGGCGCGCGGACCGAACGTCCGCTTCATGGCGTAAAAGGCGGAGCGATGCGAACAGCCAGGGCAGAGGCGCGGTCGCCTGACGGGCATGGGCAGGGTTTTGAGGAACGCGCTCAGTTCGCTGTCTTCGGGCGCGGCGTTGACTTGCATCCCCGCTTCGGTGAAAATTTTATGCAAGACCGAGAACATCACTTCGGGAGTCAACTCGCCCGCGTTGGGAACCGCGCCGTCGAGCCGTCCCTTCACATTGCTGCGGTCCGCAATTTGCAGTTCGATACACGCGTCGGGTTCTTCCAGCACAATCACGGTTTTGACCGACGCGCAGAAATTTTCGATTAAAGATAATGGCAGTGGGAACGGCGTCCCGATCTTGAGCATGGGAACGCGGGCGCCCAACTCGCTCAACGCCTGATGGGCGGTGTGATACGCGACGCCCGAGGCGATGATCCCGATCGCGCCGCCGTCGGCGTTGATCGCTTCGTTGTATTTCGACTTGGAAAACTCGACGGCAATGTCGCTTAGTTTCTGGTTGAGTTCCGTATGAAGTTTGAAGCGCAGTTTGGGGGTGGCAGTCCAATGGACTGGGTCTTTCTGAAATTTGACGGAGGGGATTTTTTCATCGGGCGCGGATTCGTCCACGTCGTTCGGGCTGACGGCGTGACACAAGCGCGTCGTCGGGCGCACGATGACGGGAATCTTGTAGCGCTCCGAAAGCGCGAACGCATCCTTGATCATCTCGCGCGCCTCGGCAGGCGTGGATGGGTCGAACACGGGCACTTTGGCGGTGAGCGCCAGCAATCGCGAATCTTGTTCGGTCTGCGAGGAGTGCGGTCCAGGGTCGTCGGCGGGGATGATGACGAACCCGCCCTTCACGCCCGTGTATGCCGCGCTAAACAGCGGGTCCGATGCGACGTTCAACCCCACCTGTTTCATGGCGACGGCGGCGCGCAGTCCCGTCCAACTGGCGGCGAGCGCCACTTCAAACGCCACCTTCTCGTTGACCGACCACTCCGCGTACACGTCGCGGTGGAGGCGTTTTTTATATTTGATGACCCCCGCCAAAATTTCAGAACTTGGCGTGCCAGGGTAGGCGGTCACCACGCGGCACCCCTGTTCCACCATCCCCAAAGCGATCGCTTCGTTTCCAGTGATCAGTTGAGAGGTCATAATCCATTCACTCATCGAACACAAATACCGGTTCCTGATACAACCGGATCTTGTTCACCTTCAATCTCTGGCGGATGCTTTCATCCAGCCAGGCATTTTTTTCTTCAAGGGAGGTCGAATCGTCAAACTTCCCAATGGGGATATTCAACCCCAACGCTCGCCCCGGGATGAGATGCCGGGTCACCCCCATGGGAATTTTGCTCCCGTTGAGGGCGATCTCAACCACATCCGACGGCGCGTACGCGGGAAACGCAATGACCGCCGAAAGGTTGGGGTATTCCCCGATCAGGAGCGGCATGTTGATCGCCGCCGTGCGATGGACTTCCGCCTTCCCTCGATATACCGAGACCAACTGACAAAGCAGATCCGCCTTATCGCACACATCGCCCTCGCACAACACGGCGAATTGGGAACCGTTGCGCATGATGATGCAGGCTTCGATATCCCGCGCGTTCAATCGCTGAATGGCGGTCGCGTCCTCGATCGGTTCAATCGTAAACTCGTCGATATCGGCAAGGTCCGCAAGCAAATGCTCCGGAGACAAACCAACGATGATGTGGTTCCAAACGCTGAGGTCTACTGTTTCTTTGTCATACTCCACGATCTGGACCATGGCGTCGCGGAAGCCCATAGCCCTCAGCGCCGTCACGCGAGTCGCCCCGTCTAAAACAATATATTTCGATTGATATTCCGCCACAATGGGCGGGTTGCGCAAGAATCCGTCGCGCGTAATGGAATCAACGATCCGCCGCACGCGGTATGGATCGTCCTCTTCATGCAGTAATAATTGTTCAAGCGGCACAAACCGCAAGCGGATTTCAGAGGGTTCGAGAGTGCGCATATCGCGTTAAGCCTACACTGCCTGTGTTCTTCAATCTATTCAATCCTCCAACGTCATCGTTGGAGGATTGAATAAGAGATACCGCTCGTTAGAGAGCGACCTCCGGTAGTTCCTTCATGGAAGCCTCGATCTTTTCAGCGGGATATTCAAAGCGTTGGAGGTTTCCTTTCATATATTCATCGTACGCCGCCAGGTCGAAGATACCGTGCCCGGAGAGGTTGAAGGCGATCACTTTCTTCTTGCCTTCTTCTTTGCACTTCAACGCCTCGTTGATCGCGGCGCGAATGGCATGAGACGATTCGGGCGCCGGGACGATGCCTTCCGCCTTGGCGAATATGGAGGCGCCTTCGAACGTATCTAACTGGTCGATGGCAATCGCATCAATGTGACCGCTGTCCACCAGCGCGGAGACGTGCGGCGCCATGCCGTGATAGCGCAGTCCGCCGGCGTGGATGCCCTCCGGCACGAAGTTGTGCCCCAGCGTGTGCATTTTGACGATGGGCGCCATCTGCGCGGTATCGCCGTAATCGAAGGCGTATTTGCCTTTGGTGAGCGTCGGGCAGGCCGCAGGTTCGACAGCCACGACGCGCGTCTTTGCGCCTTCGGTCAGATTCTTGTGGATGAACGGGAAAGTGAACCCGGCGAAGTTGCTTCCGCCGCCGACGCAGGCAATGACCGTATCCGGGTATTCGCCAGCCATATCGAACTGCTTGATGGCTTCCAACCCAATGACGGTCTGGTGCATGAGCACGGGTCCAAGCACAGAACCGAGGGAGTATTTATACTTGCCGCCGGAGGTCGCCGCCGCTTCCACCGCCTCCGAAATAGCAATGCCCAGCGAGCCGGGGCTGTTGGGATCCTCCGCCAGCACTTTTTGCCCGTATTGGGTTTTGTTCGACGGGCTGGGAGTGACCGTCGCGCCGAAGTTCTCCATAATGATGCGGCGGTATGGCTTCTGGTTGTAGGAAACCTTCACCATGTAGACATGACATTCCAGATCGAAGAAGTTGCACGCCATAGACATCGCCGAACCCCACTGCCCCGCGCCGGTCTCGGTCGTGAATCCCTTGACGCCTTCTTCTTTCGCGTAAAACGCCTGGGCAATGGCTGTGTTGGGTTTATGCGAACCGACGGGCGACACCCCTTCATATTTATAATAAATATGGGCGGGCGTGTCGAGCGCCTTCTCGAGGCGACGGGCGCGATACAGAGGCGACGGACGCCACAGTTTGTATATCTCGCGGACCGGTTCGGGGATATCGATCCAGCGGTCCATGCTGACCGCTTCCATGATGAATTTCATGGGGAATAAAACCGCCAGAAAGTCCGGCGTCACCGGCTCTTTGGTGCCGGGATGCAGTACCGCGTTCCAGGCGGTCTTGGCCGGGTCGACCGGCATATCCGGGTTGATGTTGTACCAAGCCTTGGGCATATCGGCTTCGGTGAGTACGTACTTATATTGGTCGCTCATGGTTACTCCTCGCTTTGTTTGATTTGAATTGTTGGAAGAAGATTTCTGATTTATTGTTCATCCATAACGCTTCTCCTATTCATCTTCAATACGTCAATTGGCAGTCGCTATTGAACGTCTACTTGCGCATACCATGCGCGGGGCAACGCCCGTTTTGCAACGCGAAAAGAAAAACCCCTTGGCGGGGGATTAGGCAAAGCGATTGTGAAAACAAATTTTGGATAGACTTGCTGGAAATTAATACTCGGTCAAAAAAGATTCCCACTACTTTGAGCCAACATGATATTGTGGCGAGACCGGCGCCTTGCGCCATCTCCCAGCGTTTGGCAATTTCACCATTCAACATTCGATCCTGCCGCGCACAAAACAGACGAGCCTCCACGCAGAACCTCCAGAAGCGACCGGGTTTCATCGCTTCAAAACATATCTCACTTTTTCATCATGCCGTCAATAAAGTGATATATATTCAGTATAATGGATTATTGGGATTTGTCAACTTAAAACGACTTGAGGATGCGGCGTTCTCAAAACTGGCGCGTTGGAGTTCGCGTTGTGCCAGCAACAACAACCACGTATCGTCCGCGTCATTGCCGCGCAACCCGAAGTGATCCTGATGGACGAGTCCACATCCGCGCTCGACCCGATCGCCACCCTGCGCGTGGAGGAACTCATCGCCGAACTGAAACAAGATTACACCATCGTCATCGTCACCCACAACATGCAACAAGCCGCGCGCGTGTCCGATTACACAGGTCTGTTCTGGCTGGGCGAGTTGGTCGAGTTTCCAGAGACCAATTCCATGTTCACGAAACCGAAGCAAGAATTGACGGAGGCGTACATTACGGGGAGGATGGGGTAAGGGGTAAACCAAGTAGACAGGTAAACACGTAAACAAGAAACAGCGCGGACATCGTTCAATGTCCGCGCTGTTCAATTACCAATTACCACTTACCGCCTCACGAATGCTGTCCCTTCCAGAACTCGTCATCCGTCGCTTTGATCTCTTTCATCTCACCCGTCACGATGAACACTGTCCGTTCGCAGATATTCGTCACGCGGTCGGCGACGCGCTCGAGGTTGTGCGCCACCCATAACAGCCAGTTGGCGCGTTCGATGGTCTTCGGGTCCTGGATGATGAACATCATCAACTCGTGATAGACCTGATTGTAGAGCGCGTCCACTTCGTCGTCCTGGATCGGGATGGATTTTGCCGCTTCGACATCTTCATTCACAAAGGCGGTCAACGCGCGGCGGAGCATATCCGCGCCGATCTGCGCCATGCGCGGCACATCAATCAAGGGCTTGAGCAGGGGCGCATCTCCCATGCGGATGTTGATGTTGGCAATCCCTTTGGCATAATCACCCATGCGCTCCAACTCGGAGATGATCTCCATGGTGGATGCCAACAAGCGCAGGTCGCGCGCCATCGGTTGTTGCGTGGCGATGAGGACCATCAGTTTGTTTTCGATCTCAAAGCGCTTCTCGTTGATCCGCTGATCTTCCATAAAAACTTTTTCAGACGCCTTGACATCCCGCTTCTTCAGCGCCTCGACTGAATCAAGGATGGCTTGCTCCACCATCGAGCCGAGTTGAAGCACGTCGTCTTTGAGTTGTTGGATTTCATTCTCGAATGTTTTTCGGAGCATACAGCCTCGTTTCGTTTGGCTATTATACTGCCAGATTTCCCGCCTTCCCATGAAACGGCACAAGAGCCGGGGAGGAGACCCGGCTCTTGCGCGCTGAGGAGAGAATGAAACTATTTCCTGATCGTCGGCCGCCGCTTTGCAACCTCAGCCTGCTGGCACAGGTGGGCGCTTCGCTTGCGTAAGGTATCTATGATAAAGACGATGATGAGCGTTGATGTTGCGGCGACCAGGAATATTTCCATGCGCACAGGATAGCACGGACTCCATGATTTGTGCTTTGCAGGAGGTTTGCGGACGCACAACAATTATGCAATTGGTAAAACGAACAGCAAACAGAATCGGATAGCAATACATGCCCGCCTTGGTTTCCCTATTTAGTTACGTGTTATATCGTTTCTGAACGGGTCTCGAAAGAAATCACTCTACAACCACCACTGTCCCACCGCTGGCGCAGGTGGGGGACTCGGCTCCGTGGCAGATGTAGACGCTGACAAAGTAATTGCCGCGCTTCCCCAGTTTCAATTCAAGGGTTCCGTTTGTTTTTTGCGGTTCGATGAATTGTTCGCCGTTCACGTACACATACCAAATATAACTACAACCGCTTTTTCTGCATTCGAAGATAGCGCCATCAGGCGCGCGGACGAACGAGTCTTTGGCGCTGAGCGTAACATTGAGTGGAGCGCGTCCGCTGAATTGATTTGCCGTGATTTTGACTTGCATTCCGATTGACAATCCTGATGTTGGCGTCAATGTTGATGTGGGTGGGACAAACATGAATGTTGCAGTGGGCGTGAATGTTTCGGTAAGTGCAAATGTCGGCGTATACGTCTCAGTGATAGTTAGGCCGGGCGCTGGTGTGTCTGGTTGGAGAGTGAATGTGCTCGTTGGCGCGGGAGAGTCAGTATATACGGCGGTTGGCGACGGTTCGGGATCGAACAATCTCTGAAAAGGTGGAAATGCAAACAGCGCGACAATAATTACCCCCGCTGTGGTGATGATGGTTGCCCAAATAGGGTTTATCTCATTCTTTTTCTTCTTGCTCATCGCTCCTCCCGATTACAAAAAAGAGATCCGCTACCTTCTGGCATTGTATTTTCATTGGGATGCGATGTCAAGGAATTGACTCAGCGTGACATGAAATGGTCTGTTAACCCTCTCGCAATCATTTCTGGGTAAAATCGTCCCAACTTCCTGCATCTACCTCACATGGCAAAAGAATTCTTCTTCACCTGGCAACGGGACATCAAATCCTCCCCTGATGCGGTCTGGCAATACGCGGTAGGCGGATTATCCAGTGCGCCGTATCAAGTTGAGCCATACGACTTTAGCGTATCTGATAAGAAAATATTGAAATGTTTACGACTTTGACTTATTGTTTTGCCCAGATGATGCCTTGTTCTTTGCTTTACCCTTATTATCTAATTTTCCCATGAGACTTAAATCATGTTTAGCATTGTACCATTTCCAAAAAAGAGGAATAATTACCAAGGTGATGATGATGCCCAAAACCCATTTCCAATCCACTAATTCTAACCTCTGGCCTAAAGTGATTTGAACGTTTATTTCTGATTCATAAGTTTTTACCTGACGCCAGCTATCGCTCCCGTTGAACTTAATGAGCCGATAAACTACAAGAACTAAATTTTGAGCGCCTTCCTTCTTCGCTTTGATAACCCATCTCCACGATGTAGGCCCTTGACTACCAATAAATTGTATATCATTATCGTGTATGCGTTGTATTTCAAAGGCTTGCGAGTCTGTTGGTATTAGTACCGCTTTTACCTGTGGCGTTATCTCAATTGTATCTCCTGTAATAATTACATTTTCACCACTATCTGTTACGAGTTCGCCGGGTTCTGCAGTGCTAGTTGCTAACCCACTATTTTCAACAACCTTAGTCGCCAATTCATCTGGTGTGAGAGAGATGCTGATTAATAATTCGATAGGGAAAGTTTCGTCTACTTTCATCCGAGTTGGTACAAGGTGAGAAAAATTAGCGCTTATAGAATTTCTTAATTGCTCATCTATCTGCTCTAACACGTGTAATGATGAAGTTTGTGCCGATAAGGCAGTTTGAGTTTCAATAACACTAGGTGTATAGATAGCGAACGTGATCGTTGGTATGGGGGTATCTGTAGAAGTCGCAGTTGGAGACGGTTTGGGTTCGAACAATCTTTGAAAAAGCGGAAATGCAAACAGTGCGACAATAATTACCCCCACCGTGGTGATGACGGTTGCCCAAATACGGTTTATCTCATTCTTTTTCTTGTTGCTCATTGCTCCTCCCGGTTACATAAAACAGATCCGCTACCTTATGGCATTGTATTTTCATCGTCGCGCCCTGTCAAGCAATTTGACCAAGATTGAAATGAAACGCTTTCTTAACCCTCCCGCAATGATTCTTGGGTAAAATCGTCCCAACTTTCCTTATCCAACACACATGGCAAAAGAATTCAACTTCTCCTGGCAATGGGATATCAAGTCCTCCCCCGAAGCGATCTGGCAATATGCGGCGGATACGAACCGATTCAACCGCGACACAGGTCAGCCGGAGGTGGAACTGCTGAGCAACGTCAAAGGGACGAAACTGGCGCGGATGAAACTCCCCATCCTTCGCGTAGAGTGGGAGGAGGAGCCGTTCGAGTGGACGTACCCGTACTCGTTCGGCATCACGCGCCGGTACAGCAAAGGTCCGCTGGATGAAATGCGCACAAACGCGCAGTTCAACCCATTGCCCGAAGGCGGGACTCGTATCACATATAACTCCACGTTCATCACTGGGAACATCCTCGCTCAACTTGGAATCCCGTTCGGGATCGGCGTCATTGCGAAGAACCGCTTCGAGAAAGCGTTCCGCAAATACGACGCGATTATCAGTCGCGGCGAATCACTGACCGAGATGCCTCGTCAGCGCGCGTTAAGCTCGGGAGGGCGAACCAGGTTCAAGGTCCAGAGTGAAGCGGTGGTGAAGCAGGGCACGAATCCCGAATTGGTGAATCGTCTCGAAGAGTTTCTCGATCATGCCGACGAGTTGTCCATCCAACGCATACGCCCGTACTCGCTTGCCGATGCTTGGAAAACGAATCGCCGCGCCGTGCTTGAAATGTTTTTACGCGCCACCCGCGCGGGCATCGTGGATATGTCGTGGGATTTATTGTGTCCATCGTGCCGCGGAATCACCGAGGGGCATAGCAACCTCGCCGACGTGCGGGGCGACTCGCATTGCAACACGTGCCAGATTGATTTCCGCGCGAACTTCGATCACAACATCGAAGTGGTCTTTCGTCCCAACGCATCGGTGCGACCGATTGATTACGCCGCCGCGTTTTGTGTGGGAAGCCCGCAATCGCAACCGCATGTGGTGATGTCGCAAAGTTTGTCGCCGCTGCGTTCACTGCCTGTGGATGTGCATCTCGAACCGGGGCGTTACAACATGCGAGCCTCAAACGCGAGCGGTTCTGTTTCCATCTTTGCGGATGCGGACGGGGCATCGAAAGCAGACTTGCGCGTGACTCAATTTGGATGGCCCCCCGAAGAACAACGCGTCTCGTTTCTTCCGACCCTCAACCTGATCAACGCCACCGATGCCGACTCTACCTTTCAGCTTGAGCGCGCGTCGTGGGGCGACCAAGCCGCCACCGCCGCCGATGTGACTGCGTTGCAAGTGTTCCGCGACCTGTTCGCCACCGAAGTGATTCGCCCGGGCGAAGAAATTTCCGTCGGTTCGATCACGTTGATGTTCACCGACCTGCGCGAGTCGACTCGTCTGTATCGAAACATCGGCGACGCGCCGGCGTTCGGTCGCGTGCGCGAACATTTTCAATTGCTCGAGGATGAGATCGCTGCGGAGGGAGGCGCGATCGTCAAGACGATGGGGGATTCGGTCATGGCGGCGTTCCGTCATCCCATTGCCGCGTTGCGCGCAGTGTGGAAGGCGCAAGTGAAGATCATGGAACGCGGCGAGCCGATGCTTTGGCTGAAGGCGGGAATGCACAAGGGTCCGTGCATTGTTGTCAATTTGAATGACCGCTTGGATTATTTCGGTTCGACGGTCAACATCGCCGCGCGCCTGCCGGGCTTTTCTCAAGGTGGCGAGTTGATCTTCACGGAGGAAATCTACAAAGACCCCGAAGTGCAGGAGTTCCTTTCGCAAAGCCTCAAGCCCAATGGGTTGAGTCGCTTTTCGGATAACGTGAAGGGTTTCGACGATCCGTTTACGTTGTGGAAGTTGAGGGTTTGATAGTTGGGTTAGTTTGGTGGTTTGATAGTTGGATAGTTTGGTAGTGGGGTGGTTGAGCAGGAGTTAAGGATAACGAAAGAGGAAAGAAGAAAGACGTGTCGTCTCTTCTTTCCTCTTTCCTCTTTCCTCTTTCCTCTTTCTTCTTTCATCGGTTTTGGATTTGAAACACTTCTTTTGATCCTACTCTGCCGGCCAAGGATTCATTCCTGCCTTGAGACAGGCTAGGCGAAGATCGCGGTCAAAAACGGCAAAAGCAACCGTCACGCCGAGCGTTTCCTGCCAAAGCGACGCGGCACAAGGTGAAGCGAGTCGTATCCTCGTAATCCATGTTTCCATGCAATATCGCTTGCCCTTTCGATGATCCCCGCCGTAACGTGCAGGCGGGTAAATGTCTGCCAATGATTGAGAAAATCATCCCAAATTTCCGTCGCCATCGCTGATGAAACAATGTCCATCCGAACTGCCTTCTGAAATGCGGCGGAAATTTCCACCTTTGTAATTACACTGCTGCCAAAAAAGTGGTCGGGTTCGTTCAATAAAGCGACGACCTTGTCCGAACCGGTTTCGCGCAAATATCTCTTTACCAGAGCGCTGGTATCGAAGTAGATGATCATCTCCGATCTTCCAGAATCATATCCGACATCAACGTACCGCTCCGATTAACGACCTTTGGCTGATACGGCGTCATTTTCTTCCCGTTCCAATCAGCCAGACCCGCATCCACCATTGCCCAGACGCGTTCCTCGATGGTTTGCTGGGGAGGGATTAGTTGGGCAACGACATTCCCGCGTTCGGTCACGATGACGGTCTGTCCCTTCTTGACGTGGCGGATATACTCGCTCAATTTGTTTTTTAATTCACGCGTACCAACTCTAACCTCGCTCATGGCAACTCCTTGATGTGGCTACATTATACGCCAAGTAGCCGCATGAAACTTTACACTGACCTATTATCTCAAATGACCAACTTCATTCATGCTTGATCACTCATCAAAACATTAACGCCTTTTGATTTGCAAGGCTTCATTGACTCCGTATATCGTGGTCGGGGTCGGCACCGTATCCACAAACACCTCGTATTGGCGGGCTGTATCACACGCCACCCCCCACGAGGTGACGGCGTTCCAGTCGAGCGTCACCCCCGTCCCGCCGATATTTGCCCCATCAAGAGGCGTGACGAGCGTGACGGCACTGGGGTTCTGTGCAACACAGCTTGGGATACACTCGTAGGTCGTGACCGTCTCCTTTTTACACCACGTCTCTACAGGATCACAGACCTTGCAGATCTTGTTGGGGTTATTCTTGGTC
>WBZR01000070.1_pt1 | contig 172073 bp, 159 predicted proteins | sample 5204231 | NCBI WGS metagenome assembly WBZR01 (sample SAMN12412403, study PRJNA552823) | activated sludge metagenome | isolation source: activated sludge from anammox sidestream of wastewater treatment plant... | place: USA: Virginia | collected 2017-08
CGTTTTGTTCCGCTGCCGTCCCGCGCGGGGATGAACCCCCGCGCTATTCCTACGAAGCCCGCTAAAGCGGACTCGCCCCATTGGGCGTTTTGTTCCGCTGTCGTCCCACGCGGGGATGAACCCCCGCGCTATTCCTACGAAGCCCGCTAAAGCGGACTCGCCCCATCACAGCGTTTTCAATTTCGCAGGTTGACCGAAATACCAGTTCATCAATTCGACGAACCAGGCGCAATAGATTGCCGGTTCGTTTTTTATCCCAGCCCTGATTTCATCCAGACTCATGAATTTGACCTCGGAAATTTCCCCGGGGTCAAAGCGGATGTTCCCCCCATTTAAGCGCCCCTCGTAAATCTCGCTGATCTCGTTGTCGTTCGGCCCGTATTCCATTTGGATTTTCCCGATTCGCCGAATTTCGATTCCTTCCGCGCCCAATTCTTCCTTCATCCCGCGCACAGCCGCTTCGAGATAGCCTTCCCCGGCTGTGACATGCTCCGAGACGGAACAATCCAGCAGGGAGGGGGCGTAGGCGCGATCCGCGCTGCGCCGCTGAATGAGCATTTCTCCCGTCTCGTTGAAGAGAAAGACATGCGCGCCGCGATGCCACAGTCCGCGTTGATGAATGACCGGGCGCGGCGCCTGCCCGATGATTTCGTCGTTTTCGTTTACGATGTCAAGCAATTCGTCTGTCATGGATATTCCTTGTCAGGCCTTGTGACGCACCCAGCGAGCCATTGCCCGCGCCGCCCGTTGACCTTCGAGGGCGCAACGGTCCGCCGTTTCAACTCCGCGCAGGAGGTTGCCTGCAACGAACACGCCCGTAACCGAGGATTTGAAGTTTTTATCAATCGCGGGTCCCTTCGTGAGCGGATTGATCTCCAGCCCGCCCATGCGCGCCAGTTCATGTTCGGGAATCCAATCTCCGGTGAAGATGATCGTGTCGCATTCCACTACGCGCTTGCCGCCGTCTCGATGGGCGAGTTCTATTCCTTCAACCCGTTTCTGACCAAAGATATTGGATATTCGAGTATTCGTTACGATGGGCGTTCTTGAAATGATATCTGCCAGCGCCCATTTCATCGCCACGTAAGGGAATTCGATCTGGTGATTGGTTTCTTCCGTGACCATCATCGCGCATTTTATTCCCGCGCCCATCAGCGACATCAACGCCGAAAGGCTGACCAGTTCCGCGCCGACGATGACCGCTCGTTTTCCGACCGGTAAATGTTCCTCGTACAAAAATCTCTGCAGCGACCCGGTTGTGAAAATCCCCTGCGGCCTTTTCCCCGGAATCAACCGAGCTGCCCGCGGGCGTTCTCTCACGCCTGTCGCCAGCAGCACCGCCTGCGCTTTTACTTGTCCCAGCCCGCCCGGCGAAGTAAATTCTAAGATTTTCTCCGTGCCCTCTGTGTTCTCTGTGGTTAAACCTTTCCATCCTAAAATCGTTGTGGATGTTCGCGCGTCCACGCCCATCTTCTCCGCCAGATCGCGATAATACTTTGCGTACTTTGGTCCCGACCACATGCGCCATAAATCCTCGCGCCCAAAGCCAGTGTGATGGCAGAAGCGCGGCATCCCGCCCGCTTCGGGTTCGCGGTCTACAACTAGAATATTGTTGATACCCTGCTTCTTCAGTTCAATCGCCGCCGAAAGCCCCGCCGGTCCCGCGCCGACGATTAAAACATCATATGTCATTGCGAGGACGCTCTTGCTCTTGTCCGATGCAATCTCTGTCACGGTAATGGGATTGCTTCGTCGTCGCTCCGCTCCTCCTCGCAATGACGAGATAAGCGATGCGTGACAATTGAATCCCTGGCATCTCCCTTGCGAGGCGCGGGTTCGCCTGCGCAGTCCGTCCAACGTCGTGGCGGGGATGGGCGCGTTCATGGCGTCTATCAACTCGCCGCGCGAGACGCGCTCGCAGTGGCAGACCATCTCTCCGTATGCCGGGTTGACCGCTATCAGGTCCGGGTTTTGATGCGGGCGGGTGAAGGCTTGTCCAATCGTGGGCAGGCGCACAGTTCTGAACTCATCCTTCAATTTCAATTCAAGCCCGGCGTCCTTCAGCAATTCCACGCCGTATTCGGCAATGCCCATCGCGCCGGAGATTCCCGTAGAGCGGATTCCGCCCAGGCATAAATAACGCTTCTCCGCGTCCATTTCGATCTGGTAATCGCTGTGTTCGGTTGCGGCTCGCAAGCCGGAGTATGTGGCGGTCACTTCTTCATCGAGTAGTTGCGGCAGGATTTGTTTCCCTTTTTCAAGCAGGAATTTCAACCCGTCTTCCGTTGTTTCCGTCGCAGATTTATCGTTCAAATCCTCCGCCGTCGGTCCGAGCAGGATGTTTCCGTAAACGGTCGGGCTGATAAGCACGCCTTTTGTTACCGATGTTGGCACAGGCAGTAACACATGATTGACCAGCGGACGCGCCATTTTGTCGAAGACGATTAACTGTCCCCGCCTCGGGACGACCCGAAAATTGGTCTTTCCAAATTGAGCATTGATCTCGTCTGAAAACAATCCCGCCGCGTTGACGACGTAGCGAGACTCGACGATGGACGATAGCGAAGCATCCCTGTGGGATTGACCATTGACGATAGACCATCGTCCATCGTCTGCGGTCTGTCGTCGAATCCCTTTAACTTGGAAATCCAAAAACAACTCCGCCCCGTTCTCCACTGCCTGATATGCCATCGCCAATGGGACGGAGAATGTGCAGAGTATCCCCTCGCCGGGGACGAACAATCCGCCCAGCGCGCCTTGGTTGATGTGCGGCTCGCGCTGATAAATCTCTTCGGCTGAGACAATGCGGACATCCGTCTCGCCGTTATCATGCGCCTGTTTCAATAGTTTGGGAAGCGTCTCAAATTGCTCTTGATTCCATGCGATCAACAGCCCGCCCAACACTTCATGGGCGATGTTCGCTTCGGGCATGTACTCTTTCATCAGCGCGTAACTTCGCCGCAGAAGTTTCGCTTCGAGCGAGCCGGGTTTCGCGTCGTAACCGGTGTGCCAGATGGCCGTACTGGCTTTGGACGTTCCCATTCCCACATCAGGATTGGCTTCGAGTAATGCGATTTTTAGATCGTATCTCGATAATTCCCTTGCGATGGCGCATCCCACCGCTCCCGCGCCGATGATGGCGATGTCGTAGGTGTTCATGGTAATTGGTTATTGGTAATTGGATGTTGGTGGATTATTCGTGGAATTTTTTCACTGCATCAAGGGCTTTATTCCATTTATCCAACTTCATTTCTCTTTCCTCTTTCTTTATTTTCGGCGTGTAAACCTTCTCCGCCTTCCAATTATTTGCAAGTTGATCGAAACTCATCCCCAGCGCCGAAACCCCGGCGAGGTGGGCAATGCCGATGGCGGTCGCTTCGACGGAGGCGGAGACTTTCACTTCGAGATCGAGCAAGTCCGCGATCGTTTGCATCAGGTAGGGGTTGCCCGCGGGACCGCCGTCCACTTTCAGGTAGGGGGGGTGAGCGCCGCTGTCCTGCGACATGGCGGCGACGACTTCATAAACGCGGCAGGCAATGCCATCCAGCGTGGCGCGGACAATGTCATCGGATGTCGTACTGCGGTTCAAGCCGAAGATTGCGCCTTGCACATCGGTGCGCCAGTGCGGGGCGGCAAGTCCTTGCAGGGCGGGGACGACGACCACTCCGCTGTCCTTCGATTTCACCGCCGAGTCGTGACTCGCGGCGGTATCTGGGATGAATTTGAGGTTGTCTCTCAGCCATTGAACAGCCGAGCCGGTGACGAAGATTCCGCCGTCCAAAGCGTAGGCGGTGTGTTCGTTAAAATTCCAGCCGACGGTGGTGAGCAAGCCATTGTTGGAGAGTTTGGGTTTGTCGCCGATGTTCATTAAAAGAAAACTGCCCGTGCCGAAGGAGCATTTCATCTCGCCGGGTTTGAAGCAGGCTTGACCGAATAAGGCGGCTTGTTGATCTACCAGTAAGGCGTGCAGGGGCAAGGCGGCGCCATGCCCTGCGAAGTCCACGTCGCCGATGTAACCGGCGGATGATTTCACTTCCGGCAACATGCTTTTGGGTGCGTCGAACAATTGCAATAATTTTTCATCCCACTGGAATTTATTCATGTCGAACAACAGTGTGCGCGAAGCGGTGGAAGGGTCGGTGACGTGCAGTTTCCCGCCGCTGAGTTTCCAGATGACCCAGGTTTCCGTCGTGCCAAACTTTAGTTTGCCTTCATGCGCCCGCTTGCGAATCTCCGGGTTGTTCTCGAACATCCACTTGAGTTTTGGGGCGGAGAAATAACTGTCCAACAGCAACCCGGTCGTTTGGCGCAACCAGGCTAAATCCACGTTTGAAGCGAGCGTGTCGCACACGGATTGACCGCGCGTATCCTGCCAGACGATGGCGGGAGTGACTGCCTTCCCAGTCTCGACATCCCACACAACAAAAGTCTCGCCCTGGTTGTCGAATCCAACTGCGGAAATTTCATACTTGGCGAGGAGCGGAGCGCACGCCTCTCTCACGGTGCGGACGATTTCCTCCGGCTCCTGCTCGACCCAGCCTGCCTGCGGAAAGCGGGCCGGTAACTGCGCCGAATGTTTTTCGATCATCTCGCCGAGTTCATTGACAATGACGGCGGTGGTCTGGGTTGTGCCTTGATCTATGCCGAGAAGGTATTTCATGATCGCTCCAGTACGGCAAATTTAAATTTGTCGTACAAACAAAAAAGAGATTGGAGATTAGAGATTGGTTTGCGCCAACCTTCCAATCTCCAATCTCCAATGACTAATTACCAGTTACTCTAATCACGCTTCGCCGAATTTCTTTTCGATCTCGGCGATCATCTTTTGGCGTTCCTTGATCTTTTCGCCTTCCGGCACGCCTTCAAAGCGCTTGTCCTCGCCGCCGGTGACAAATGTGATCACGGCGGTGATCAGTCCGACAACGATGGCGGTGATGGCGGTCCCGGCAGGCGGGATGAGAAAGTGCAGGTTGTTCGTCTCGGGGATGGTGATGAAGCTCAGCCCGTAACCGATGACGGCAATTACCACGCCGACGATGGCGGTCTGCCTCGACCAGAGACCGAGCAGGGCGACGACGAAGATGATTGTGAAGTAGAAGACCTTCTCATTGGGCGGGAAGAAGCCGCTGATGGCCAGCGTGATGCCGAAGATGACGGCCAGGATGGCGTTCGGCTTGGAGAGGCCGCCAAGATTAAAGGGACCTTTTTCCTTCCATTTTGGTCCGCCTTCCGCGAGGAAGCCCGCGGCAACCGGCATGACCATGGAGATATAGAGGAAGACCGCGCAGGCGACTGCAAGCACGAGATAAGCGGGCGCGTACAGGGTGCTTGCAAAGGCCAGGATGGCGGAAGCCCAAACGGCGGCGCCGGGCGTGCGATAGGTTGTGCTGACCTGGGAAAGCATCTTGGAGGCGGGCAGACCGTCGTCGCGCGCGAAGGCGTACATCATGCGCGAGGTGGAGGTGAGTCCCGCCAGCGCGCAGACGTAGTTGACCAGTACCATGCCGAAGGCGAGGGCAATGCTCAACCAGCTGGGCATGCGCGACGCGCCCCACATGTAGAAGAACGAACCCCAACCGGCGGCGTGCGCTTCCTCCAGGCTGGGCATGGTCAGGACGTAAGCGGCGACTGCGATCAGACCGAAGACCCACGACCAGAAGACGGCTGTCCACATGCCTTTGGGCACATTCACCTGCGCGTCCTGTGTTTCTTCAGAAGTGTGGGCGGAGGCGTCGAAGCCGGTGATGGTGTAGCACACATAGGAGAGCCCGAGCAGGAAGGCGAATGCCACGCTTTCGGTGCGGAAGGGGACAACCGCTCCGCCCGCGTCGCCGGTCACGTTTTGGAAGGTCCACAGGCGGGAGAAGTCGAGGGGGACGGGGGTGAAGGCGAAGAGGACGATGATCAACACGACTGTCAGGCCGAGGATGACGTAGCCGCTCCAGTCGGTCAGTTTGGTGGTGATATCAATGTAATAGTGATTCAGGACTGCCTGGGAGATCATCACGATGGCGAGGAAGATGGATTGATGCCAGGGTCCGAATTTCGAAACGTCCACGCCGAGGGCGGTGCCGAGGAACAGGTCTTTGAAGAAGACGGTGTAGAGCAACACGTCCACCGAGGCGACCACGCAGATCAAACCGATGAGGTTCATCCAGGCGGTCAGCCAGCCCCAGAATTTTCCGCCGAGGTGACTGCTCCAGTGATAGAGCCCGCCCGCGGTGGGGAAGGAGGAGGCGATCTGTCCCATCCCGAAGGCGACGCTCAGAGCGAGCACGCCGCCCACCAGCCAGATCAAAAACGCGCCGCCGGAACCGAGGGCGTTGAACGCGGCCGGGAAGGCGGAGATGCCGCCTGCGAGGATGCAGATGATCGAAAACGAGATTGCGAAGTTTGAGAACCCGCTCATACGGCGGGAGAGTTCCTGCGCATACCCCAGTTTATGCAGGACTTGCTTGTCGTGCGCCTGACTTTTGTTCGACATTTTCGTAATTCTCCTTGATGTTAAGTTGGTTTTTTTTACCGGATCAAGAAAGCAAACTTACGAAGCGCGTCTGTATATCCACGATATGCCACCTCCTCCTCCCATGGCGGGAGTTCTCCTCTGAGTGTTATGAAATTTAGAAACACTGGCTGTCAAAAAAGGGTACGGGAACGCTGTGATTTTGACAGCCAGGATTTTCCGTTCTATCCGAACAGTTCGAGCAACTGTTTGGCGCGTACAACGCCGTCGAAGTCCGTGATGCCGCCTTTGCGCATCGTCGCTTTCTCGCCGTCCGGGTCGCCGAGGCAGGAGACGATCACGTCGCCCGCTTCGACATCCTCCTTTTCGGTGTAGCCGTTGGTGGTGACGATGACTTTCATCCCGGCGGCTTTGGCGGCTTTGACTCCATTTTTGGAATCTTCGACCACGAAGGCTTCTTCGGGTTTGAGTCCCAGCGTGGAGAGTCCGAGGTTGTAGATTTCGGGGTCGGGTTTTTTGTTTTTGACCACGTCGCCCGCCAGCACGACTTCAAATTTTATGTCGCTCAACACGCCCTGGGTGATGGCTTTCGCCGCCTGTTCGTTGGACGTGGTGCAAACGCCGATCTTGATTCCAGCGTCCATCAATTCCTGCATGAAGCGGCGCAGTCCGGGGCGCAGGGCCAGTTTGCCGCTTTCGATCAGTTCCACGAACAGGGCGGTCTTGCGCTTGTGCATTTCCTTGACGAGCGAGTCGATCTCTTCCTCGCTCATCGGCTTTGAAAAACCCCTGGTCTTCCAGTGATGCTTCATGCGTTCCTTGCCGCCCGCGATCTGGAGCAGTTCGTGATAGTAGTCCACGCTCCATTCGTCGGTGAAGCCGAACTCCTTGAAGGTCATGTTGAAGGACACACGGTGACCGTCGCGCTCGGTGTCTATGATCACGCCGTCCTGGTCGAAGAAGACTGCTTTAATTTTGGACATATAAGCCTCCCCGTCATTGCGAGGGCGCTCTTGTTCTTTGCCCGAAGTAATCTCCTGTTTCGTGGGGATTGCTTCGTCGGGAAGAGCGCCCTCCTCGCAATGACGAAAAATTATTTCTTCACGCCAAAGAATTCAAGTATGGTGTTCACAAACAGTTCGTTCTCTTCCTTCGAGCCGATGGTCACGCGGAACCAGCCGTCGGAGCCGTACTTCTTGCTCTCGCCGCGCAGGATGATGCCCTTGGTCTCGGCGTAGGCGAGGACTTCCTTGCCGGTCTTGCCGGTCTCGCCGCAGTCGAAGAGGATGTAGTTGGCTTTGGAGGGCATGACGTAGAAGCCGGGGATGACGCTCAGCGCTTCGCTGATGTAATCCACTGCGTCGTTGTTATATTTAACGCGCTCCGCCAGTCCCTCTTGGTCTTCAAACGCCGCCAGCGCCGCCCACATGGGAATTGTGCCGACGTTCCACGGCAGGAGCGAACCGGCGATCTGCTTGATTGTGTCTTCGTGTCCGATGGTGTAGCCGAAGCGCATCCCCGCCAGACCGTAGGCTTTGGAGAGCGTGCGGGTGATGAGCACGTTTTTATACGTTTTGGTCAATTCCACCTGCGACATGCCCAGCCCGGCGTATTCGATATAGGCTTCGTCCACAATGAGCGGGATGCCCAGTTTGGCGAACGGCTCGAAGTGTTGCGGGTCCATGAAGTTGCCCGAGGGGTTGTTGGGATTTGGGATGACGATGATCTTGGTCTTGTCGGTGACGGCTTTCATCAAACCGTCGGGGTCGAATTTCAATTTGTGGTCTTCGTACAACATCGGCACGCTGACCATCTTTGCGCCGAGCAGCGTCCCGCGCAAGCCGTAGATGCCAAAGCAGGGCGTGTGTTGAATCACTTCGTCGCCCGGCACGATGAACATGCGAAAGATGTTGTCGTACACTTCGCTGGAGCCGTTGCCGATCATCACATTTTGCGGGCCCGCCACGCCGTTGAGTTCGGCGATCTTCTGGCGCACAACCAATCCCTGATCGGGGTAGCGGTTGGTCATTTTGGCGTATTTGAACATCGCTTCCAAAACTTTTTCAGACGGCGGCACGGGGTTTTCGTTGGACATCATGCGGTGCAATTCCGGCTTGCGCCACGCCAGTTCAATGTGTTCCGAGATGTACATCGGAATGCCCTTTACCCACGGGGCGTAATAGTCTTCGATATTTTTTGTCATGTTTCTTGATCTCCTAAATTATTTTCGAAAATGACGATGGACCATGGACCGCGGACGATTTTTCCGTCGTCCATCGCCGATTGTCAATGGTCGGGGCTTACGCCTTCCCATTGCATCCCAGTTTATCCATCCAGCCCATCACCGCCTTGCGGGTCGCGTCGCGGACGAATTTATCCAGTTTGCCGGGGTCGTACTCGTCGCGGTGGGCGTTGATGTACTCCCACTTCGCGTCAATCAGCGTGTGTTTTAACTCGGTCGAGACGTTGAACTTCGCGCCGCCCGCCGCCAGCAGTTTGACGACGTAATCGTCGGGCAGTCCGGTTCCGCCGTGGACGACGAGCGGAGTCTTGATTCCGTTGCCGTTTAACATCTTGTGGATGGTCGCCATGCGCTCGAAATCCACCTTGGGATTTTTGGTCTTGTACACGCCGTGCGCCGTGCCGATGGCGGGGGCGAAGATATCCACGCCGGTGCGCTCGACGAACTCGACCGACTGTTGCGGATTCGCCAGTTGCGCCTCGTCCTCCGCGACCTTGATCTGATCCTCCACGCCGCCGACGGTTCCCAGCTCGCCTTCGACGGAGATGTTCCCGACCTTGTGGCAGTAGTCCACCACCTCTTTGGTCTGGCGGATGTTCTCTTCGTAGGATTGTTTGGAAGCGTCAATCATGATGTTGGTATAGCCCGCATCCGCGCATTTTTTGCAGTAGTCAATGTCGGTGGAGTGGTCGAGGTGCAAACACACCGGCACAGGCGCGGACTCCGCCAGCGTGCGGTAGATGGCCACCATCATATTCGTCCCCAAAAATTGCGAAGGTTTGACGGACGTTTGCACGATGACCGGCGCCTTCTTTTCGATTGCCGCGTCAACGACCGCCTCGAACTGAAGCAGGTCGGTCACATTGAACGCGCCCACAGCCCAGCCCTCCTTTGCCGCGGGAATCATGATCTCTTTTGCGTTTACTATGGACATGGTTTTTCTCCTTTTGAATAAAGGATGAATTATGAAGGATGAAGGATGAAGAGAGCGAAACACCGGTCTTCACTGCCCATCCGTCATATTCACCTTGATTTGCCGGTGGTTGTTTACTTTCAACCTTCAACCTTCAACTTTCAACCTTCAACCTTCAACCTTTTCATCATTTTTTCTTCGCAACATCCTTCAGCCACTGCTCCCAGCGATAGTCCGTAACGTGAACCCGGTAGCGCCCAAACCACAGGTCGGCGTAGCCCTGGAAGTCCTCCTCCAGTTTCGAGATGACCGTCTGCGTTGTACCCCACATGGATTCGTGCAGTTCCGACATCGCCCACATGATTCTCAGGCGGGCATAATGTTTCTGGGAAAACGATCCAAAGTACGAGGTCAGAAAGAGGCGGATCTGTTCGTCGTTCAAGCGGTGATGGTGCGAAAAATTTCCGAGGTCGAAGAAAATATCGCCCATGCCCGCGTATTCCCAATCCAGCAAACGCAGTTCGCCGATCTCGCCCGCCACTTCCTCCTCCAGCCAGTTCAGGTTGAGCAGGTCGTTATGGCAGGGGGTTGGCTTGTACGGGTCTTTGAGCAAAGCCTTTTCCGCCTCGCGCATTTTTTTCATGATGAAATCCCAGTCGTTCGGGAATTTTGCGCCGCGGCTTTTGGCGGTCTTGGTCAGCATTTCCACGCGGCGGAAGACGTTGAACTGACTCTTTAACTTCGGCGCGTTGCGATGGAACAGGCGCAGTTTCTCCGCGACGCGCGCGAGATAATCGGGTTTGACGATCTCCGCCGGCGCGATGTGTTTTCCATTCACAAAACGGGTGACGATGTATCCCTGCGGCTCGATGAAGTACATGATCTCCGGCGCGATGCCCAGTTCGCCCGCAACCTTATTGGCCGCGTGTTCCACGTCGCGTTTGATGCCCAGCATGTCTGTGCCTTCGCCCGCCAGGCGGATGACGTACGATTTTCCGTCCGCTTCGATCTTGAAGTTCAGGTTGGTGATGCCGCCGCTTAACGGAATCTTTTTGATGTTCTTTGAATCCGCGAAAAACGGCACTTTATCAATGGCTTTATCAATGGCAAGCGTGTTCATTCGATGGGTATTCCTTCCTTTGAGGGTGTGAAAGTTTTTATTGACCATGGATAACGGACGGTTGACCATGGCCCGCCGTCATCGTCCATGGTCGGGTTTACGCCTTAATTCGCTCGTTCTTCGGATCCCACAACACGTTTTGAGTCACCTCCGCGCCAACCTGTTCTCCAAAACATTCGATCTCCAACTTCGTCCCGGGCTTGGAATATGCCATCGGCAGATAGGCGTATGCGATGGATTTGGCGACCGAGTAGCCGAACCCGCCCGAGGCGACCCAGCCGATGGTGTTTCCTTCAGCGCGGATCGGCTCCTTGCCCATGACAATCGTGCGGTCGTCGGCGAGAGTCAGCGTGCAAAGTTTGGATTGGATCCCCTCCGTTTTTTGCCTGACCAGCGCCTCCTTGCCGATGAAGTTTTCCTTGTCAAGTTTTACCGCAAAGCCCAGCCCCGCTTCGTAGGGCGTGTAATCGGGCGTGATCTCGCCGCTCCAGTAGCGGTAGGCTTTTTCGAGGCGCATGGATTCGATGGCTTTGTATCCGCCCGCCACCATGCCTTCGGGCTGACCCGCTTCCCAGAGCGTATCCCACAGGCGCAAGCCGTATTCCATCGGGCAGTAAAACTCCCAGCCGAGTTCGCCCACATAAGTCACGCGCGCGGCGCGGACGGGCACATCGCCCACGTTGATATTCTTCGAGGTCATGTACGGGAATCCCGCGTTGGAAACGTCTTCGGCGGTGACCTTCTCGAGGATGAGACGAGCCTTCGGTCCCCACATCCCGATACAGGCGTAGTTCGAGCCGACGTCTTCGATGGCGACAGAGTCGCTTGCGTTGGGCGCAGTCGCAGCGTCGGGCATATTCAACGAAAGCCAGGACATATCGTGCTGACCGAAAGCCGTCCCTGTAACAATGAAGAAGCGGTCTTCGGCAAGGCGGGTGACGGTGAAGTCGCATTCGATTCCGCCGCGTTTGTTGAGGGCTTGCGTATAGACAAGGTTTCCGACCGGCACATCTATTTGATTGGCGCAGACATAATTGAGGAATTTCAACGCGCCGGGTCCGCGCACTTCAAACTTGTTGAAGGAAGTCTCGTCGAACAGCCCGGCGTTCTCGCGTGTCATGAGATGTTCGTGACCGATGGCGCGGCTCCAGTTGTGGCGCATCCAGCCGCGCGGTTCGTGCCCGTGCGTGGCTTTTTCTTCATAGCGCGTGAACCAGTTCGGGCGTTCCCAACCCATCTTTTCTCCGAACGAACAGCCGAGGTCGCGCAGGCGGAAGTAGGTGGGGGAGACGCGCGCGTTGCGTTTCGATAATCTTTCCTCTGCCGGGTAGTGGATGTCGTAATACTGGGTGTAGGTTTCAAACGTGCGGGCGCGCGCATATTCGAGGCTGTTGTAGTTGGGACCAAAGCGGCGCACGTCCAGCCGCCAGACGTCCCATTCGGGCGAGCCGTCCACGATCCATTCCGCCATCACCTTGCCCATGCCGCCCGCTCCGGCGAGGCCGTGAGCGCAAAACGCGCACGCCACCCAGAATCCTTTGACGGATGTGGGACCGAGTAAAAACTCGCCGTCGGGCGTGAAACCTTCGGGCCCGTTCAACAACATTTTTACTTCGGCGTTTTCAATTGCAGGCACGCGGCGGATGGAGTTTTCCATTAACGGGGCGAAGCGCTCCCAATCCGGTTCGAGCAGTTTGAATTTGAAATCGCACGGGATGCCGTTCATGCCGAATGCCGCAGGCTGGCGTTCGTATCCGCCGGTGATCAGCCCGCCGACTTCTTCGCGCCAATAAACGAGCAGGTCAGGGTCGCGCAGGTTGGGAAATTTGTTGGTCACGCCTTCGATGGGCTTGGTCATGATGTAAAGGTGCGCCATCGGGATGACAGGCAGACTCAGCCCGACCATTTTGCCGATCTCGCGTCCCCACATGCCGGAGGCGTTTACCACGACCTCGGTCTTGATCGTCCCCTGATCCGTGACAACCTCGCTGACGCGCCCGTTGACGACGTTGATTCTTTCGACATTGGTGTTGGTGAAAAAACGCGCCCCGCGATTCTTCGCGCCGATGGCAAGGGCGTTGGTCAACCCGGTCGGGTCAATGCTTCCGTCGTTGGGCGTGTACGCCGCGCCGACCACGCCGGTAATGTCCATCAGTGGAAACATCTCCTGCGCTTCTTTGGGCGAGATCAACTCCATCGGCACGCCGAAGGAACGGGCGAGTCCCACAAGGCGCTTGGTCTCTTCCATGCGCTCATGAGACGAGGCCAGTCGAATCCCGCCGACTTCGCGCCATGAAGTATCCTGCCCGGTTTCGGCTTTGAGACTGCGATATAAATCCGTACTGTAGTGCATCATGCGCGTCAGGTTTGCATCCGAGCGCATCTGCCCGACCAAGCCTGCCGAGTGCCATGTCGAACCGGAGGTCAGTTCGTGGCGTTCAAGGACGACGATATCCTTCCAGCCGAGCTTGGTCAGGTGATAGGCGATGCTGCTTCCGCCCACGCCGCCGCCGATGACGACGACCCGGGCTTGCGTTGGAAATTCGGGCATGAAGGTCTCCTTGCAAGTAGGACATGCTTAAGCATGTCCTACTGTACTATCTCTGCCAGACCGAGTCCGGCCGCGCCATCTCCGCCACAATATCGAATGTGGAAATTGCGCCAAGCGGAAAAGCGTCTGGGTCGTCTTTGTCCGTCACGACCAGGCGGTGATGGTGATTTTGAATCATCATATCCGCCGCTTCGCGCAGGCTGGCGTGAATATCAATCGTCAGCGCCGGGTGCATCATGTCGCGGACGGTTTTTGATTCTGCGTTGTCGTCTGCGGCAAGCGCGAGCAGATCGCGCCCGCTGACCACGCCGAGGACTTTGCCTTTTGCATCCACGACGAGAACCGAACGCCACCCGGCGGAGGTCATTGCCCGCGCCGCCGAGAGGACGGGGGTCTTTCCGCGGCAGACGAGAATCGCGTCCGACATCACATCGCCGACCGTCTCGCGCCGCGATTTGATCCGCCCGGACAGGCTGGCGACAAAGTCGGAAAGCGAGAAAGTTCCGACGGGCTTTCCTTCATCCAAAACCAAAAAGCGCCCAACTTGTTGTTGTACAAAAAGTTCGGCGGCTTTTGTCAGCGAGGCAGAGGCTTCGATGACGGCGACCGGCCGGGTCATTAAGTCCGAGGCGGTGAGTTTTTTCATCACAGACAGGCTTTCGGAATCGGAGGAAAGCCATTCGCCGGCCATCAAATCAAAATCTGAAATTACCCCGGCAATGCGGCCGTCCCGATCTGTTACGAACAAGGCGTGAACCTGGTGTTGGTCGAGCAGGGTTGCAACCTGCCCCAATGTGGCGTCGGGTTTGCAGGTAATCACGCCGTTGTGCATAAGGTCTTTGACAAGTTTTGTCACGAAGTCTCCACAAAACAATGAAAACCTGACAGGATTCAAAAGGTCGCGCTGTGTATGCCTTGCAATCTTCTTTTGTGAGGCTGGTTTTGATGAAATCTTGTCAGGTTTATTGAATATTTTCATTATAAGCAAAAAATCAAAATCTTGCAAATTCCTTCAGATTCTTATATAATCCGTCAGATGGGTAAACCCCTCATCCCCGCCCAGCGCAGAGAGAAAATTCAGGAATTTCTTGCGGTTCATCAGATCGCGCGCACAACCGATTTGATGGACCTGCTTGAGTCTTCCGAAGCCACCGTCCGCCGCGACCTCGAATGGCTGGAGCAAAAGGGAATTCTCGAACGCACGCACGGGGGCGCAATTCTCAGCCAGCGCGTGCTGTTCGAGCAGGAATATCAACAGCGCGCGCAGAAGAACCCGGAAGAGAAAAAACGCATCGGCGAACTGGCCGCCGGGCTGATCGAAAACGGCGACATCGTCTTTGTCAACAGCGGCACGACCGCCACCGAGGTGTTGAAACACATCCGCCGCGATGCGCGCATTACGGTCTTTACGAACAACGTCAACGCCGCGATGGAACTTGGCGACCCGGGCTTTCACTACCATTTGACCGGAGGCGAATTCCAAAGCCGATCCAACTCTTTGGCCGGCCGCTTCGCGCTGGACAATTTGAATCTGGTCTTCGCCAACAAGTTGATCCTCGGCGTGGACGGAATCTCGCTAAAGCACGGTTGCACCGTGCCGACCAACGACGAAGCCGAGATCGTTCGCAAGATGATCGAGCGCACAAAAGGACAGGTTATCGTCGCGGCGGATCATAGCAAGTGGGGGGCGGTCTCAAACTTTCATGTTGCAAATATTGACGAAGTGGATAAATTCGTGACCGATATGAAATTCGACAAATCCGCCAGGAAGGAACTGGCGGCGCATTCAGTGCAAGTAATCATATAGCGCGGTTCGTACCGCAAACTTTGGTTTGCGCCTGCGCGAGAAGCAACCGGCAAGGTTTTTCAAGAGTAATACTATAAATGACGGAGCAGGCATGAAATCACAGGCTGAGATCGTCGTCATTGGCGGCGGAATTTATGGGGCGCAGGTCGCCTATCACCTGGCGAAGATGGGGCGCAGGGATGTGATCCTGATCGAAAAGGGCGAGATCGCCAGCGGCGAGTCTTCTCACGCGGCGGGGCTGGTGACGCAGTTCGCCACGTCTCAAGCCATGTTGCGCTTCCGCATGTACAGCGTGGAGTTGTATAAGGAGTTGGGACTGTTCGACACGGTCGGCAGTCTGCGCGTGGCTTCGAGCAAAGAGCAATTGCTGGAAATGGAACGAAGCGTCAGCCGCGCGAAGGCGCTGGGGCTGGATTGCGAAGTCATCTCGCCCGCCGAATCGAAAAAATACATGCCGCAAATTTCAGACCGGGAATTGTACGGCGGCATCTATCTGCCCGGCGACGGACAACTGGACCCGTACACCGTCACGACTTCGATGGCGAAGTTTGCAAAAGAACTCGGCGTGGAGATTTACACGAACACGCGCGTGACCGGGATCAAACTTTCGGCGAAGGGAGAGGTTCGGGCGGTCGTAACAGACAAAGGCGAAGTCCGATGCGGGATCGTCGTCAACGCGGCGGGGATGTGGGCGCCGAGAATCGCGGCGATGGCGGGATTGCACATCCCGACCACTCCGGTGGATCATCAACATATCGCGTTGCGAGCCGTGCCGGGGCATGAGTTCCATGAAAAAACGCCGTGCCTGCGCGACCCGGATAACCTGGTGTACATGCGCCAGGAAAAGGGCGGGCTGGTGATCGGCGGTTATGAGCCGAAGCCGTTGCCGCGCTGGATTGACGGAACGCCCTGGGAGCATGGCAGTAAATCCTTCCCCGGCGACATGGATCAATTTGAGATGCTGCTCGAAGGCGCGATTCGACGTTTGCCGTTTTTGGATCAGGCGGGGATCATCACGCTCGTCCGTCACCCCGGCGCGTACACGCCCGACTGCCAGCCTCTGCTCGGGCCGATGCCCGGCGCAAAAGGGTTTTGGATGATGGCGGGCATGTCGCTCAACGGGTACGGCGGCGCGGGCGGCATGGGCAAACTCATGGCGGAGTGGATCATCGAAGGCGAAGCGCCGATGGATGTGTACGGCTATCGCGCCACGCGCTTTGGGAATTATTATTCCGATTTCAAATATGCGGCGGAGCGAACCTGCGAGAGCGTGAAGTATTATTATCGTTTGAAATTTCCCAACGACGAGCATGAGACGGCGCGCCCGCATCGAACCAGCCCCGCGCATTATCGCTTGATGGAGAACGGCGCGGTCTTTGGCGAGAAGTTCGGCTGGGAGCGCGTCAATTACTTTGACCCGGGCAAAGAGTGGCGGCGCATGGGCGAGGATCAGCGCCTGTGGGGTTGGACGAAGCCGCCCTACTTTGAACGCTTGCGCCAGGAGCATATCGCCACCCGCGAGCGGGTTTGTTTGTACGATTTGACTTCCTTTGGCAAGATCGAGTTGAAGGGCAAAGGCGCATTGCCCTTACTGCAAAGACTGACTTCGAGCAATATTGACAAACCAGTTGGGAGCGCGATATACACCCAGTTCTTGAATCGCAACGGCGGCATCGAGTCGGATTTGACCGTGACGCGGCTGGGGGAGGATTATTTCTGGGTCATCACCGGCTCGGGCTTCATTGCTAATGATTTAGCCCGCATCCAAATGCACGCGGATGAAAAAGACGGCGAAGTCCTCATCCGCGATATTACGCTTGAATATGCCTGTCTCGCCTTGTGGGGGCCCAAAGCCCGCGACGTGTTGCAAAAGATTACGAGTTCCGATGTTTCCAATGAGGCGCATCCGTATTTGACGACGAAACCGATTGAGATCAACGGCGTGAATGTTCCCGCCCAGCGCGTCAGTTACGCGGGCGAACTCGGCTGGGAGTTGTATATTCCCAACCGCCGCGCCACGATGATCTGGGATATGCTCGTCGAGGCGGGCAAAGAGTTTGGCATGGAACTTGGCGGGTACAAAGTTCTCGATCCGCTCAGGCTTGAAAAAGGATTCAAGTATTTCACGGTTGACATCACCCCGACCACCACGCCTTATGAAGCCGGTCTCGGTTTCTGTGTTGATCTCGACAAGGGCGATTTCATCGGGCGCGAGGCGCTGATCAAACAAAAGGCGGAGGGCGTGAAGCGCAAACTTTGCACGTTGACGCTGACCGGCGCGGATGAGTTCGTCCAAATCTACGGCGGCGAGGCGGTTCATCACGAGGGGAAAGTCGTCACCCGCGTCCGAAGCGGCGGCTACGGGTTTACCGTCGGGAAAAACATCCTGTACGCCTATCTGCCGTTTGAACTGGCTGTGAAGGGCAATAAATTCACCGTCGAGTTGATCGAAGGGGAGCGCGAGGCGGAAGTTACGGCGAATGTGTTGTACGACCCGAAAAGCGAGAAGTTAAGAGCGTAGTTTACAGGTTGTATAATGACCTGTTGAGAGGTGTGCCATGACCATGCAAACAATTGTTTCCGATCCAAAAATCATGATGGGAAAACCCGTCGTTTCCGGCACGCGCATCACCGTTGAATTGATTTTGGAAAAACTCTCCGCCGGCGAAACATTCGAAGACCTGCTCAGGTCTCACCCCCGCCTGACGCGGGACGGCATCCAAGCCGCCTTGAATTTCGCCCGCGACGCTCTGCGCGCTGACGTTATTTACCCCATTGTCGAGTCTGCTTGATGAAGATCGTCGCCGATGAATGTGTAGATGAGGAAATCGTAGCGCGCCTGCGCGATGATGGGCACGCGCTCGTTTATATTGCCGAAGCCTCGCCGGGCATTTTGGATGAAGATGTGCTTGTTCTGGCAAATGAAGATTCCACTTTGCTCTTGACGGCGGATAAGGATTTTGGCGAAATGGTATTTCGCCAGGGAATTGTCAAGCGCGGCATTTTGCTGTACCGGTTATCTGGTTTGACGAAAATGGATAAGGCTGAAATTATTTCAATTGCCATCCGGGAACACAGCGAGGAACTGCTTGTTTCCTTCAGCGTGTTGACGGAGAAGGCGATTCGAATCAGAAGAGTCTGACTTGCCAAAGAAGCCTGTCCCCCCCGCCTACATCGGCTTCGGCATGTTGACGCCGGTTTACATCATGTCGCTTGATAAACTGCCGCAGGTCAACACCGGCGCGATTGTGCATCAAGTCAGCGATTATGTCTACGACGACGCCGCCATCATCGCCTGCAACCTCAGCCAGTGGGGCGTGCCGTCCGGCATGATCGGCACGGCGGTGGGGGACGATATGCTGGGACATTACATCGAAGACCGCCTGGCGGAATTCGGCGTGATGGGCGGCGTGCGATATACAAGGAAATACCGCACCCCGCTGGAAGTGAACGTCTCCGATAAACGAGGCGCGCGCACATACTTCTGGCAGCGCTCCGCGGAAATTCTCGGCACGCTCGACGATGCCGACCTTTCGTTGATCAAAACCGCCAAACTGCTTTATGTGGACTGGTACGACGGCGACAAGCACATCCTGCGCGCCATGAACGAAGCCCGCAAACATCGCGTGCCGGTCTTTCTCAACTTTGAGCATGGACACCAGGACGCCGATCTGCTGAAAAAATATTCCGGGCTGGTTACCATCTGCCAGGCCGTGACCGACGCGGCGCAGATCGGCAAAAAGCAGGCCATGCTCGGCACGGCGCGAAAGTTGATCCATGCCGGGATTCAAACCGCCATCATCACCATGGCCAGCCAGGGGTGCATGGTCGTGCAGGGCAACGAGATCATCCGCGCCTACGCCCCCAAAGTGAAAACGGTGGACGCCTCCGGCGCGGGCGCGACCTTTTCATCGGGATTTATTTACGGCTACCTGAACGGCTGGAGTCTGGAAGACAGCGTCCGTTTTGCGATTGCGGCGGCTTCGCTCAAAGTGACCCGCTCCGGGCTGGAGATGTTCCCCGTGCGCGAGATCAAGGGACTGGCGCATACCGTGCGCGTCGAGCGGATGCAGTTCCGCGACAATCAGTTCGTCAAGATCCGCGAGATGTTTCAACTGCCGGAGGATCACCTTTTATCCGCCAACCCGCTGGTAAAGGAAACGCGCAAACTGGCGGCTAAAATCCTGCCGAAGCGAAAGACGGAAAGAAGAAAGATCAAGAAATCGCTCGTCGAATGAGGAATTTATAAATGTCGTTTGCAAATTTATTGACGCAGGAACAGGTTGAAAGAATCCACGACGCCTCGCTGGAAATTTTGGAAGAGGTTGGGTTGCGGGTGCGCTACGAACCGGCGCGCGAACTTTTCAAGGAACACGGTTGCAATGTGGAGGAAGAGCGCGTCCGCTTTCCGCGCGCTGTTGTGGAGAAATATCGCAAACTCGCGCCGCCGTCTTTCACCTTCCACGCGCGCGACCCGAAATTCGACAGGACGATTCCGCGGGATAGCCCGGTCATCGTCACAGCCAGTTCCGCGCCCGATGTGATAGATCCCGCCACCGGCGCGGAAAGACGCGCCGAGTCCAAGGATATCGCCCGCATCGCCCACCTCATCAACGAACTGCCGGGCTACGACATGTTTTCCATCTCCACCCTGGCGGACGACGCGCCCGCGGGTCAATTCACAATCTCGCGCCTGTATCCGTCCATCAAATATTGTCTCAAACCAATCCGCGTGACAACGACGGACATGAACGACACGCGCAGCGTCATGGAGATGGCATACATCGTGGCGGGCGGCGAGGCGGAATATAAAGCGCATCCTTTCCTCACGCATCACTACTGCCCGGTCGTCGCGCCGCTGACGATGGATCATCTCTCCACCGAAAACGTGATGTTCTTTGTCAAAGAAGGTCTGCCCGTGTACCCGACCATCGTGCCGAACGCCGGGCTGACTTCGCCCATGTCCATGGCTGGAACGCTGACGCAGGGCAACGCCGAATTTCTGGCGGGGCTGATGCTGATGCAAATGACAAAAGAAGGAACGCCGACCATTTACGCCACGCTTGGCACGGTCGCCGACATGCGTTCGGGCGCGTACACCTCCGGCGCGATCGAATGCGGCATGTTGCACATGGCTTTCGCGCAAATGGCGCGTTTTTACAACCTCCCAACGGGCGGGTACGTCGGCCTCACCAACTCCAAACTGAACGACGAACAGGCCGGGTACGAAACCGGCATGTCCGGCGTGGCCGGTTTGCTGGGCGGCATGGACATGTTCAACATCGGCGGGCTGATTGACGCGCTCAAAACCTTCGACTTCGCCAAAGCCGTGATTGACGACGAGATCGCGCAGATGATGAAGCGCATGAAGCGCGGCATCTCATTCAACGACGACGACCTGGCGATCAACCTCATCAAAGAGATCGGGCCGGGCGGCTCGTTCATCACCGCCAAACACACCGTCAGCCGCATGAAGACCGAAGCCGTGATGACGAAAATCGCCGACCGCGACGCGCGCTCCATCTGGGAGAAGAAAGGCGCGACGGATACGCACGCGAAGGCGCTGGCGAAGGCAAAAGAGATCATGACGAAGAACGCCGCGCCTCTCCTCCCGCCCGAGGTGGATTCGGCGCTGCGGGCCAGGTTCCCCGGTTTGGTTTCAGGCGCGCTGGAGCCGATCTCATAACCCGCAGAAATGACGCGCGCTTTTTTTGCAAACAAGGAATGAAGAGAAAATTTCATGTTTCGTATTTTCAAACGCAAGGAAGATAAATTCCAGAAACTGATCGAACAGCAGGCTGAACTCTCCTATGAAGGCTTGCGTCTGCTTGTGCGATACCTTGAAACGTCCGAAGCGGGCGTGGCCGAGGAACTTTCGCTCAAGGAAAAGGAGGCGGACGAAGTGCGCCGCATCCTGATTGACGAATTGAACCGAACCTTCGTCACGCCCTTCGACCGCGAAGACATCTTCGCCCTCTCGCGCTCGATAGACGACGTAATTGATTATGCCGACACCACCGTTGTGGAAATGATCATCCTGAAGGTCAGCCCGACGCATTACATGCAGCGCATCGCCTCCCTGCTTAAGGATGCGGCCTACGAGATCTGGCAGGGAGTGTTGCGCCTGCCCAAACATCCCAACGTGGCGCTTGATCATGCCCAGCGCGCGAAAGCCCTCGAGAATCGCGTCGAGGCGGTCTACCGCGAGGCGGTCGCCAACCTCTTCAGCGGGCCGGAGGATATCCATCACGTTGTGGAGATGCTCAAAATGCGCGAGGTCTATCGTCATCTTTCCAACGCGGCCGATCGCGGCGACGAGGCGGCCAACATCATCGCGGATATTGTCGTAAAGAGAACATAACCCGATGCCAATCCCCGGAGAACTGGTCTTTGTTATTATTCTTGCGCTGGCGTTTGAATTCATCAACGGCAGTCAAAGTTCGGGCAACATTGTCGCCACCATGATCTCGTCGCGCGCTTTTTCTCCGCGCCTGGCGTTGGGGATGACCGCCCTGGCGGAATTCAGCGCCCCTTTTATATTTGGCTCGCTGGTCGCCAGAACATTCGGCGGCGGCATCGTGGACGCGCAATCCATTACCCTGCGCATCCTGATCGCCTGCCTGCTGGGCGCGATCAGTTGGAATGCCGTCAACTGGTTATTGGGCATCCCCAGCAGTTCCACCCATTCCCTGCTGGGCGGGTTGATGGGTTCGACGCTGGCGGCGACAGGCGCGCATGCGATTCACTTCGCCCGGTTGAACTTAATTTTGCTCGGGTTGCTGGCGACGCCCGTCATCAGTTTTATCGCGGGTTTTCTCGTCCTGCGGAGCGTCTATTTTCTGGCGCGCCATTCCACGCCCGGAATCAATGAATTTTTCCGGCGCAGCCAGGCCGTTACGGCATTATCACTGGCGTTCAGTTATGGCGCGAACGACGCCCAAAAGACCATCGGCATTATCACGCTTGGGCTGGTCGTCAGCGGGGCATTGCAGGAATTTGCCGTGCCGCGCTGGGTCATTCTGATCAGCATCAGCGCGACGGTGATGGGGACGCTACTCGGCGGCTGGCGCTCCATTCGAACGATTGGCGGAAAATTTTTCAAAATCCGCCCTGTGCATGGGCTTACGACACAACTGACATCCGCCGCCGTGATCCTCGGCGCGTCGCTGGCCGGGTTGCCCGCCAGCACGTCGCAGGTGGTCAGTTCCGCCATCATGGGCGTCGGCGCCTCGGAGCGCTTCGGAAAAGTCCGCTGGGGCGTGGCGGGCGATATCCTGACCGCCTGGGTCGTGACGATCCCGATCAGCGCCCTGTTCGGCGCGGGCGCCTACTGGCTGACGGCCCGCTTTCCATGAAATCAATATATCCATCGTTTGACGATGAATATTGATAATGTTAAAATGTCTGACGATTTATTAAGAATGGAGGTGTCGGGAGATAGAAATAAAACAGCGCAAGTGATTTCGTCGTTTGATCGTCCCAACCAATATACAAGGAGAAAGAGATGCGTACGAAGAAGTTTGCTTATCATTTGCTCGCCCTGTTTGTGTTGATCGCGACTGTTTTATCCGCCTGCGGCGGCGGCGGACCAGCCGCTCCCGACGTGGCCGCCGGGTACACCGGCACGGTTGTGACAAGCGTCCCCCAGGACCTTGTCGCCGCCTGCAAGAAGGAAGGCATGTTGACCATTATCGCCACTCCCCCCGACTGGGCGAACTACGGCGAAATTTTTGCCACCTTCCAGATGACCTCCGGCGTTATGATCAACTCCCTCGACCCCAATGCCGGTTCGGCCGACGAATTGGCCGCCATTGAAGCCAACAAGGACAACAAAGGCCCGCAGGCTCCCGACATTGTGGATGTTGGCTGGGCGTACGGCGATTCCGGCAAAGCGGACGGCTATTACCAGCCCTATAAAGTTTCGACATGGGATAAGATTCCCGACACGCTTTTGGGCGTTGCCGCAAAAGACCCGGAAGGCTACTGGACCGGCGGCTACTACGGCGTTATGGCCATAATGACCAACGACACGGTCGTCAAGAACACGCCAAAAAGTTGGGAAGACCTGTTAAAGCCCGAATATAAAGGACAGGTTGCGTTGACCGGAGATCCGCGCAGCTCCAACCAGGCGATTCAATCCGTTTTTGCGGCGTCCCTGGCCAACGGCGGCTCGCTGGACGACGCTCAGCCCGGGCTGGATTACTTCAACGAATTGAACCAGGTCGGAAACTTTGTGCCGGTGATCGCAAAAGTGGGAACCATTGCGCAGGGCGCAACGCCCATTGTGCTTACCTGGGACTACCTGGCGTTTGGCTACAAGGACACATGGGCCGGTAACCCGCCTGCCACTGTTGTGTACCCCTCGCCGACCATCGCCAGCATGTACGTTCAGGCGATCAGCGCCTATGCCCCGCACCCGAACTGCGCCAAACTGTGGATGGAGATTCTCCACTCCGACGAAGGGCAACTGGCGTGGATGAGGGGATACGCGCACGGCGTCCAGCAGGCGGAAATGGAGGCGCGCGGCGCCATCCCTGCCGACCTTGCGGCCAAACTGCCCGCCTCCAGCGACTTTGAATCAGCCGTCGCTCCCAACGGAGATCAACTTGCCGCGGCGAAGGCTTTGATCACCGAAGGCTGGATGACCACCGTCGGCGTTGACATCCCAACGCCCGCTCCGTAAATCCGCCATGTCCGTTCGAACTGCAAGCAAGCGGGGCGCGCCTTTGGCGCGCCCCGCCCCCCAAAAAATCTCATGGGCGTGGCTTGGATTGACGCCGTTCTTCGCCTTCACGGCCCTCTTCCTGCTTTACCCCGCCTCCATCCTCGGCGTTCGCAGCTTTCAGGACACGAAAACGCACGCCTTCACGATCAAGTACATCGCGCAGTTACTGCAGGAGCCGTACCTGCTTGGCTCATACTGGATCAGCATCAAAATCAGCGTTGTAACGGCGCTGGGCGGCGGGTTGTTTGGCTTCCTGCTGGCCTACTCTGCAATTCGCGGCGGGTTGCCGGGCTTTATGCGCTCCACACTCATGACCTTTTGCGGCGTGGCCTCCAATTTCGCGGGCGTCCCGCTGGCTTTTGCATTCATCGCCCTGTTAAGCCCTTCCGGCGAGTTGACCAAACTTCTGGTTGCGCTCGGCTTTAACCCGTACCATCACGGGTTTACGCTCTACACCTTCTGGGGGTTGAGCATGGTGTACATGTATTTTCAATTCCCCCTGATGGTATTGATCATCTCCCCGGCCATTGACGGGCTGCGGCGCGAATGGGTGGAGGCGGCGGAAAACCTGGGCGCCAGTTCTTTTCAGTACTGGCGATACGTTGCATTTCCGATTCTGCTCCCCGCCATACTGGGAGCCATGATCCTGCTCTTTGGAAACTCTTTCGGAGCCTTTGCCACCGCGCAGGCTCTGACCGGCGGGCAGATTAATCTGGTGACGATTGTCATCGGCTCGCAATTGCGCGGCGACGTGCTGGGCGACCCGGGGCTGGGATACGCGCTGGCGCTGGGGATGGTGATCGTCATGGCCCTTGCCATTGCCGCCCGCGCCGCGCTTCAACGCCGGACAGAAAGGTGGCTGAGATGAAAAAAAACGGCAAAGCCTGGGCCTGGTTTTGGATGACTCTGGGGATTCTTTATTTTTTCATGCCGCTCCTGGCAACGTTCCTGTTTTCTTTGCGCGCCAAACTGGGGGTATTGAGTTTCGCCGCGTATGAAAATATCTTCCGCGATCCAAACTTTATTTTTAATTTCTCCTATTCCGTTTTTTGGGGCGCTCTCACGATCATGCTTGGGATACTGATCTTCGTCCCGACTGCCTATATCATTCGCCTGCGCCTGCCGCAGTTTCGCGCCCCGGTCGAATTCATCACGCTTTTACCGTTCGTGATCCCCGCCATCGTATACGTCTTCTCGCTGGTGCGGACTTTCAGCAAGCCGCCCCTGCTGATCGTGGACAGCCCGGTTTTATTGGTTGCGGCGTACGCAGTTCTATCCATGCCGTATATGTATAGCGCCATTGATACCGGCTTGCGCGCCATTGACGTGCGGACTCTGACGGAGGCGGCTCAAAGCCTGGGAGCCGGTTGGGGAACGATTTTATTTCGCATCATCCTGCCAAACATCCGGGTCGCCATTTTGAGCGGCGCCTTTTTGAGTTTCGCCATTGTGATCGGCGAACTGATCCTGGCTCAATACCTGGTAAAACCGGCTTTTGCCCCTTACATGGCCTACCTGATCCAGCAGAAGGCTTATGAACCGGCGGCAATGGCCATTGTCAGTTTTGCGCTGACGTGGGCTGCCATGGGAATTATCCAGCTCATCGGACGCGGACGCGGACAGGCGCAGATCGCCGCCGGACATTAGCCCTTTCAAGGAAAATCGAAATGAATCATTTGACGCTTTCCAACATCTCCAAGTCTTTTGACGGCGCTCCGGTCGTCAAGGACTTCAACCTTGAAATCGAAAAGGGCGAATTCGTCTCCTTCCTTGGACCTTCCGGCTGCGGGAAGACCACCACCCTGCGCATGGTGGCAGGGTTTGAAACTCCCACTTCAGGACAGATTTTGCTCGACGGCGCGGACATTACCGACAAGGCTCCCAATCAGCGCAACGTGGGCATGATCTTCCAATCCTATGCCCTTTTCCCGAACATGACCGTTGCTCAAAACATTGGCTTCGGACTCCAGATTCGCAAGGAGTCGAGGTCTGCGATCAAGGAACGGGTCGCGGAAATGCTGGCGCTGATCAACCTGGAAAAACACGCGCACAAATTTCCCTACCAGCTTTCCGGCGGTCAGCAGCAGCGCGTATCGCTGGCGCGCGCGCTGGCGATCCACCCGCAGGTCTTGTTGCTGGACGAGCCGCTTTCGGCGTTGGACGCGAAGATTCGCGTTTCCCTTCGCTCCGAGATTCGCGCCATCCAAAGAAAACTGGGCATCACCGCCATCTTTGTGACGCACGATCAGGAGGAGGCTTTGTCCATCTCCGATCGAATTGTGGTGATGAACGCGGGCGAAATGGAACAGGTTGGCACGCCTTTCGAAATATACAACTTCCCGCAGACGCAATTTGTGGCGAATTTCGTCGGTTCGCTTAATAACGCCAACGCCGAGATCGCCGACCCCGGCAGGGGTTTGCTAAACTTGAACGGCGTGCAATTTATCACTGCGACCGATATTAAATCCAAATCGAAGGGCGATAAAGTCCGCATTTCGGTTCGCCCCGAACGGTTTAGTTTTGTCGCCGAGCAAAGGAAGGACAACGTCCTCGACTGCGTCATCGAAAACATCACCTTCCTCGGCTCCGTCGTGCGGATTCAGGTGAGCATCGGCGGCGCCAAATTCAATATGGACACTTTTAACAATCCCTTCCTCGAACTGCCGAAGATCGGGGCGAAGGAGCAGGTGACCTGCTCGAAGGAAGCGGTCCTGGTTTTGGACGAATAGACCAAACTTCGCGGCGCAACGCGCCGCGAAGTTTTTAACTCACCTTACGCAAGATGGCATTTGGTTAGGAAATGCGCTTGCCGATGAGTCTGTGACCGTCCACGAATGTTCACGAATAAACGAATAGGCGCGCCAACATTCGCGAATTCGTGACTTTATTCGTGGATGGTTCGTGAGGATGGCAAAAGCGCTTAACATGAGTTTTTAACTCAAAAAGGCTGGGTACGATCAAGTCTGCCTTAATCCCTTTGGCTGGCTCAGAACAATCACTTCGGGCTGAAACCCTTCCTTTACTTGCCCGGCGCTCCCTTCCACTCCCCATTCCCCATTCACTACTCTCTGCTCACTACTCTCTACTCACTACTCTCTGCTCACTACTCTCTACTCACTACTCTCTACTCTCTATTCTCTACTCTCTACTCCCCAATAATCTTCACCAAAACGCGCTTTCGCCTTCTGCCGTCGAACTCGCCGTAAAAGATCTGTTCCCACGTCCCAAAATCAAGCTGACCGTTTGTGACAGCCACGACCACCTCGCGCCCCATGACCTGACGCTTCATGTGCGCGTCGGCGTTGTCTTCGCCGGTGTCGTTGTGGCGGTATTCGCGCACGGGTTCGTGCGGCGCGAGTTTCTCCAGCCATTTCTCGTAATCGTGATGCAGTCCGCCTTCGTCGTCGTTGATGAAGACGGAACTTGTGATGTGCATCGAATTCACAAGCGCCAATCCTTCCTTGATTCCGCTTTCATGCAGCGCCTGCTCGACCTCGCGTGTGATGTTGATAAACCCGCGCCGCGAAGGGACGTTGAAGACAAGTTCCTTGCGAAATGATTTCATGTTATTCGGTTTTCTCCACTACAACGGTTGCTTCTGTCAGCAAGGCCGCGATGGCGCCGAGGGCGGCGAGTTGCGGCGCGATCAACACGCCCACCACGCCGAATGTGACTGGAATCTCCATCAGCGTTTTGCCGTCTCTGTCCTTGATGATGACCCTGCGGATGTTGCCTTCGCGCAGCAGTTCCTTGATTTTGGACACGATCTTTTCGCCGTCCACGCAAAATTCTTCGGTGCGGGGGTGTTCTGTCATGGTTTCCTTTCAGGAATTCTTCCTGTAATGCTCGAACCATTTTTCGTCGAGCGGTTTCCACTCATCGCTTTGTTCGGCTGCCTCGTCCCAGTTTTCCTTGCCGCTCCATTCCTCGATCTTGATCGCGTAAACCGATGTGGCGCGCAACTCCTTGTCTGTGATCTCGCGGTACTCTTCGCCGGGTTTCAATTCGGGAAAATATTTTCCGATCAGACCGTACAGCAGGCGCTGCGCCTCGCCCGATTCCTCGACAATTCGCGCGATTCCAAACGCGACGGCGCTGCGATATTGAAGCGAAAATTCCAATGCGACGTTGGAGGGCAGTAACTTTCCCATCTCGCTCGCCTCGAACGCGACTTTGGGGTTGTGCTCGATGTTCGAGCGGATTCGCCCCGCGATGTTTGAGTGAAAAGCGATCTGATGATTCGCTTCGTCGTACCAGAACGAGGTGGGGAGGATGAAAGGCTGTCCGTCCACGGCGGTGGCGACATGGCCGACCTGCGCGGTTTTGAAGAACTCGCGGATCCAACCCTCGTCTTTTGTAAGATGCGGGCGGCGTTGATAGGCTGTGGGGTTTTGTCCGATGTATTCTCTTGGCATGAAATATCCTGTTTTGTACGACCGACTTAAGTCGGTCGTACTTTCGGTCTTACCGGTCATCCACGAGCAGGCGCAGATAGAACGTCCATTGGGCGGCGAAACCGAAAACGATGCTGGCGAAGACGATCAGCCAGCCCGCCCAGTTGACCTCCCCAAGAAAGGAAAGTAGGAAGTACGCGCCCGCGCCGGTGGTGAGCGAGCTCAGCATGGCGACTTCGACGGCGATCAGGTTGGCGATGCTGTAGGGCTTGTTCGTATGGGGAATGGACTTCCAGCGCCATTTGAACGCCGGTTCGATCTCTGGATGATGCTTGATGTAGTGATCCTTGATCTGGTTCATCGCCTCGACCGATTCGTGCCAGGCGGCGCGCAACCTCGCAAGTTGGGCGATGGTCAGCCCGCCCATCACGGTCAGCACGAGGAAGAGGGCGAAGAATGCGAAGGATACAGTTCTGGACTGCGACTCCATCTGCGTGCCGATGATGGCGGCGACGAACGAGCCGACCGAGACGAAGTAAAACGATGTGACGCGCGAGCGGTCCTCGTTTGCCTGAAAGGCGGTCTGGGCAATGTACTTGAACTCCTGCTGGAGCATTTCGTCTGAATTTAGGTCCGTTTTACGCGGCATGGTTTCTCCTTGTTGCAGATGCCTTTATTATCGCACGACTTTACCTTTGGCGCAAAAAAAAGCGGACGTTCATCACGCCCGCCCCCCCTCTACTCGCTACTCTCTACTCACTACTCTCTACTCACTACTCGCTACTCACTACTCGCTACTCACTACTCGCTACTCACTACTCTCTACTCACTACTCTCTACTCTCTATTCTCTATTCTCTACAACCTTATCGCCCACTCGCCTTTTCGCATCACCGGCTCGCGGATTCCATCTTTCGTAATACCGTCAATGTCCATTTGAGGCGAGCCGATCATGAAATCCACATGGTTGAGGCTGACGTTGCCCCCGGCGGCGATAAATTCATCGTCGTTCAACTCCGTCCCTCCGGCGAGGGTGAAGCGGTAGGCGCGTCCGATGGCGATGTGGCAGGAGGCGTTTTCGTCGAAGAGCGTGTTGTAGAAGAGGTGTCCGCGTTGCCCGATGGGGGAGGAGGCGGGCACGAGCGCTACTTCGCCGAGCCGATGCGAGCCTTCGTCGGTGTCAATCAGTTTCTGGAGCGCCGCTTCGCCTTTCTTTGCCGCAACTTTGACGATGCGCCCGTTCTCGAAGTGGACCTGGAAATCCTCGATCAAGGTTCCGCCGTAGGAGAGCGGGAAGGTGGCGGAGATCACGCCGTCGGCGCGGTTGCGATCCGGCAGGGTGAAGACTTCCTCGGTGGGCATGTTGGCAGTGAAGGCGACTCCGTTTTGCGCCATGGATTGCGCGCTGATCCAGAGATGTCCGCTGGGCAGTCCGAGCGTGAAGTCTGTGCCGGGACCTTTGTAGTGAAGCGCGGTATATTGCTTCGATTGCAGGTATAAGGCGCGTTCCTTCAACGCGGCGATGTGTTTGTTCCACGCCGCAATGGGATCGGGCTGGTCAATGCGCGTGGCTTCAAAAATTGCGCGCCAGAGTTTTTCCTGCGCCTCCACCACTCCGAGGTCGGGGAAAATCTTCTGCGCCCATGCCTCCCCGGCGGCGGCGACCACGCACCAATTGACGGCGTTGGTGGTGACTTTCTCGCCGATGGGACTCCAGTTTTCGAGATGAGTCCGTTGCAGGCGGCCGACCAGGCCCGGGTCGAGGCCGCCTAACAGGTCCGGGTTTGAACCGGCGATGGAGAGCAATGCGCCTCCGCTTGCAATCGTATCGGCGACTGCTTGAATCTGCCATTTGGGGTAAATGTCGAATGAATCTTTCGGCGCGTGTTGGATTCGCAGGCGGAGCATTTCTTCATCCGCAAAGATCGCGTCCACGAATGAAGCGCCGGCGGCATAGGCGGCTTTGGCGATCTCGCGCACAAGCGGCGCGAATTGATGCGGCACGCCGCGCGTCGCCCCCAGCGTGACGATCAGCCTCTGCCCGGCGCGGATGTTCAAGCCGACCTTGACGATGGCTTCGGCGTATTTGGCAAGCATTTCCTGGTGGGTTTTTCCGCTCATGGGTCCTCGTAATGGGAAGAATGTCCCAAGTATAGCACGTTGGGGATATGGGCGCGCTTTTATTGCATTGCATGTCGCAAAACAGATGCGCCAAACCGCGCGGACTGTTTTATACTTGCGAAACCTTTCCGCCCAAGGAGACGCCCCATGCTGTCCGTCCATTTGTTTGGCGCATTAAGGGTATTGAATGAAGGGAGGCTGCTCGATTCATTTCCAACCCAGCGTTCGCGGGAACTCTTTGCCTATCTTGCGGCGAATCCGAATATGGCCCATTCGCGCCTGGCGCTGGCGTCTTTACTGTGGCCCGATAAGACGGAGGCAAAGGCGCGGGCGAGTCTCAACACGGAACTGTGGCGCATCCGGCAAGTCCTGGGCGACGCCGACTCGCATCTTGAATTGACGCGCGATACCATCGCCCTCAACATCCCCGCCGGGGGGGTGGATATTCATCGCTTCCATGAATTGATTCAAACAAACAGCCCCGACTCGATCAAACAAGCCGTCGTATTGGCGGCGGGGGATTTCTTCGAAGGCTGTTATGCCGACTGGTGTCTGATCGAACGCGAAAGGCTGGCGGACAAATATCGCTCGGCGTTGTATGCGCTGCTTCGATATCACGAAGCAAGAAGCGAACTGACCGAAGCGATGGCGGCCGCGAAACAACTGGCGGGGTTCGATCCGCTTCACGAAGAATCGCATCGCGCGATCATGCGTTTATATGCCGCCATGGGCGACCGATCTGCCGCGCTGACTCAATACGAGCACTGTTGCGAATTGCTTCGCCGCGAACTCAACGTCCCGCCTATGCCGGAGACCGAGGCGCTGTATCGAAAAATCTTCGAACAGGCTGGGGGCGAAACCGTCCGATCCATGGTGCGCCCTGAAAAAGCGTTCGTGGGGCGCGGGGATATTTTGGAGGAAGTATCGGGATTCTGGGAGCGCGCGCGCGCTGGGAAAACATCGGCGATTTTGTTGACGGGCGAATCGGGCATTGGAAAAACCCGCGCCGCCGGACATTGGCTTTCCCTGAGGCAAAGCCAGGCGGTCATCCTGCGCGGGCGTTGCAGCGAACTCAATCGTCAATCGGCGTTTTATCCCGCGCTTGAAATGTTGCAACAGGGGATGGACGAATTCGGGCTCTCCCCGCTGGATGCTTTGCCGCTGGCATTTGCCGCCGATTTGCAAAAATTTTTCCCCGGGTTGCAGGAACATTTGAGACTTGCCCGGAACGAGTCGTCTCTTCCGCCTGCGCTGGCGCGCGCGCGTCTGGCGCGGGCGTTCGATGCCGGGTTGCGCGCGTTTGCCGAACCGGACCGCCCCCTCATCCTATTTTTCGACGACTTGCAATGGGCGGATACGGAGACGTTCGACTTGATCGCTGGGTTTATGCAGGATGCGGACGCCCCGGCGATTTTCATCCTCGCCACCTATCGCCATGACCCGCTGGATCGAATCGAATCAAACCGCCGCGACGACTGGTTCCGCAACCTGGGCTTTGACTCCCTCCGGCTTGGTCCGCTTTCGAAGGACGACACGGCGCGCATGATCCGCGAACTGGGAAAATTGAACGATGTTCCATCGCGCTTTGCCGAACGCATCTACGCGGAAACAGAGGGAAGCCCGCTTTTCATCGTCGAAACCCTGCGCGGGTTGTTCGACGCCGGGCATTTGTCCGTTAATGCGGACGGCGTCTGGGCGATTCCGCTGGACCGCCAACAGGAAGGCGCGGTCCGCCTGCCCCTGCCCGCCAGTTTGCGCGAAGTGATTCGCGTGCGCGTTGTGCGGCTGGCGGAGGATCATAAACGCGCGCTTGAAACCGGCGCAATTTTGGGGAGCCGCTTTGATGCGGACGCGCTGCGCGTCATGTCCGGTTTGAAAGCGGAGATTCTTGACGACGCGTTGCGCGAATTGATGCGTTTGGGACTGGTTGGAGAAACCGCCTCCGGGTATGAGATCAGCCATGTGCGCATTCGGGATTATTTACTGGACGGGATGAATGAAGATGACCGCAGCGATCTTCACCGCCGTGCGGCGAATTTTCTAAACGAATCGCCAAACCCGCCGCTCGAACAGATTGCATATCACTTCCAACAGTGCGGGCAGACGGACCTTGCCCTCGCCGCGCTGGAACAGGCGGGCGAGGCGGCGATGAAAATTTCCGCGTACAAATCGGCGGCGGAGCATTTCGAATCCGCTCTGCAATTCATGAAGGAGGACGAAGATGGTTCCGCCCGGCTTGGCATATTATTGAAGCTGTATCGCTGTTTATGGGGAACCAGCCATGATTTAAACCGGCTTGAAATAATCCTTGAAGAGGCGCGGGCGATTGCGGAAGCGACCGGGGATGAAAAGAAACTGGCGGAGGTCTACTACCATTCCGGAGTCAATCGAATCAGCCGGGGGGAGTGGGCGCAGGCGCGGGATTGGCTCGAAAAATCCCTGCGTCATGCCGCGAAGCGCCTGCCTGAAATCGAAATGAAAGCCCGCCTAGAAATGACCAACATCCTGCAATTCATGCGGATCGAGCCTGAAGCGCGGGAGCATGGATGGCTGGCGCTCGCGCTCGCCCGATCGCTTGGCGACATTCGCGCCGAGGAACGCGCCCGCTGGGACCTGGCTGAGTTCGATATGAACGCGGTCAATCAATCCCAGTTGGGGCTGGAGATCGCCGAACGCGCCTTCGAGACTGGAACGTTCGAATTGATCGTTGATCTTGGCAGCAGTATCGTGGGCGCATTATTGCGGGCGGGAAATCCCGGCGCGGCGCTCGCGCAGGCGGAGCGTTTCCTGGCGTTTGGGCGCGAACAGGGGATTGGGGTGTTCGTAAAAACCATCCAACGGGCGCAGGCGCGCGTCCTGCTGGAAATTGGGCAGTACGAAATCGCCCTGATTCTGTTGAAAGAGGCGCTGACCGCCAGCCGCCTGACCAACTATCGCTATGGCGAGATGCGCGCTCTGGCTTGCCTGGGGATGTGCTACGCGGGACTGGGCGACGAGGAAGAGGCGCTCGGTCAACTGACCCGGGCGGAGGAACTGGCGGAGGGAATCAATTCCAAAATGGATGTCAACCTGATTCGCGTTGACATCATCGCCGTATTGATCGGGCTTGCAAAACCGCAGGCGCTTTCCCGCGCGGAGTCGCTTGCGTTACAGGTTCTCTCCGACCGGGACGACGGTCTTTTTCAGGGGTCGGTTATCTTCGCCATGAAACATCTTGCCCGCGTCCACTTTGCAAGGGGCAACTTCGACGAATCCCTGCGATATGCGGGCGAGGCGGTGAGGGCGATGGAGCGCCCGGCGAATCGCGATATTGCTCTCGACCCGCGCGTGTATTTCACCCATTACCTGATCCTCGAGCGGATGGGGGACGAGAAGGCGGCTCGGGCGTTGAGATGGGCGCGGGATACCCTCTGCTTTCGGGCGCGGACTCTGCCGCCGCGCCTCAGGCGGAATTATCTGCGGCGCGTGCCGTCCAACCGGGACATTTGCCGTTCACGGTAACTTCTTACCAGTAGGGGCGACCCATCCACATCCCTAACGGCCTCGTTGCGCAAGAACGGGCCGCCCCCTGCCGTCGGGCGCAACCCTCCCTTCGAGGATGAGCATCCTGTCGAGCTTGGGCGGGTTTCCGCTACGATAAATTGTGTTGGTGAGAAAATAACTCTCAGGGCTTCCATGAAATTGGAAGCCTTTTTCCTTGTGAGAGTTTTGTGAGGGTCTCCGTGTATCGTATTTGCAAGATACCAGAAAAGGAGGCTCGTATGAAATACAAAACGATCTTTTTTGCATTATGGGTTGGGGTGGTCTTGATTGTCGGTTGCGGGCCGACGGAGGAGGAAATTGCCACGATGACCGCATCGGCATGGACGCCGACCCCGACGGTCACGCCTTCGCCGACGCCCATGCCCTACGACCTGACCGTCACCGTGACCGACGCGGAGGGAAACCCAATCACCGGCGCGAGCGCGGTCTTCCCTGAATCGGGGAATGTCGAACCTGTCCAGGTGGATGGCTCAGGCTCGGTCTCGTGGACCAATCTCGACGGTCCGGTTGGAAGCGTGACCGTCACCGCGCAGGGGTATTTCAAGGCGAAACAGGCTATCGAGTTACAGCGCGGCTTGAACGAAGTACCCGTCAAATTGGAGCGGGACCCGTTCGGGGTCCTGCCTTCGGAAGCGTGCGGCGCGGGCGAGTCCCTGTTGTACATGGACGATTTCCAGGATGGCGAGGCGCAGGGTTGGAATTTCGCATACAACACCAATGCGGGCGCGCATTATGTCGCTTCCGCCCCGGACGCAGGCACAAACTCCGTTTTGACGATTGACGCCAACAAGATCACCTATTATGGCGGCGACGCCTATCTCGGCGGAAACGAAGGCGAGACGTTCGGCGATTCCGTCTGGCGGATGAAGTTCATGGTCAGCCGCCCGACCGCGCCGAGTTTTGTCTGGCGCGGGTCGGGCCCGTTGGAAATCGGCGGACAGCAATTCACGCACGCGCAATACGGCGTTTATTTTCCGGGAGGGATAAGCCAGGTTCAATTGAATCGCAGTCTCGAGGGCGGTCCGAACGTCGTGGTGAGCAACCCAAGATTGACCACAGCATCGTTCCGCCAGACTGAAATGCAGTGGTATCAGATGGAGGTTTCCACTTATCAGGGGCATATCCAGTTGTGGATTGACGGTAAAAAGGTGATGGAGTACACCGACACCGTTCCCCTCCCGCCCGGCAACATCGGCATCTGGATCGGCGCGTTCACAGAGCCATCCACAACAGTGTTGTACTTCGACAACATCTCGGTCTGCGGGCTGGGCGCTCCGTTCGCTTCCATGTTCGGCGCCGCCCCTTGATTTGATGAACAGGGCGCCCATAAGTGGTTTCAATGCAACTCGAGATACGAACAAATCGCACCTTCATCCTCCGCGTGTGGCGCGAGAAGAACAACGGCGCATTCACCTGGCGCGGTTCGCTGACGGACGCTCGCAGCGGAAGGAAGACCTATTTTCAGTCCATACCCGGTTTGATGGAGTTGATCGAGAAATTGCTTGAACTCACGCAACAGGAGAAAGAAGGCAAACCCACCGGAAGAAAAAACTACAAGACCCCTCAGAGAAATCAATTGCCAAAGGAGAAGAAATGAAAAAGAAAATCACGACGACGTTGTTGATTGCCTTGCTGTTGTTCATTGCCGGATGCGGTCCCTCGCCGGAGGAGGTCGCCACTATGACCGCCTCGGCCTGGACGCCCACTCCCAAACCCACATCCACGCCGACCGCGACGCCGACGCCCACGCCCATCCCGTACGACATGACTGTCAGAGTGACCGATGCGGATGGAAATCCGATTGCGGGGGCAAGCGTCACAGTCGGCGATGGAGACCCGATTTTGACCGATGCAAGCGGGGCGACTTCGTGGATAAACCTCGATCCCCCCGATGGAACCGTGAAGGTTTCTGTGACGGGGTATTTCGCCTCGGAGCAGACCTTCAGCCTGAATCGCGGACCCAATGAAGTGGTCGTCGCCCTGGAGCGCGACCCGAATGGTTTGCCCGCTTCGTTGGCTTGCGCGCCCGGCGAGACTCCGTTGTATGTCGAAGATTTTCAGGACGGGAACGCGCAAGGCATGGACGTTGTGAATTTCAAAGCAGGCGGCTGGTCAATCGGTCCCGCGCCCGACCTGGCTGAAAACTCGGTGATGACTCTCGCGCTCCCCGATTCCTACGGCGGGCGGGTCTCGGAAAACGAACAGGCGGGCGTGGCGGATGTGTTTCCTGAAAACGCTGTCTGGCGTTTCCGGCTTCAGATCACTGGACCCGGCACATATGTATTCTTCTGGCAGAAGGCGCAGGGACCTTACCCAAGCGACGCGGGGCAGGCGGATTGGTCGCGTTACATGATCCATCTCGGCACAACGGCAGGCGGCCGCGGAGACCGCGCTTCCGCGCTCATCCGGGAACAGCCTCCCGTGGCGCCATTCGTCATCGCCGACCGAATCGTGGATTATCTGCGCGCCAGCGTCTGGACGTTGGTCGAGATCAGCGCCTTTGAAGGAAACGTAAAGGTCTGGTTGAACGGCAAGGAAGTCTCGGATTATGTGGATCCCCAGCCGATGCCCGGCGGCGGGTTCGGCATTGGGACGGAACTGGTGAAATCCGGCGCCATCGCGTATTACGACAACATCTCCGTCTGCGGGTTGAGCGCACCGTTCGCTTCCATGTATGTTGCGCCATAACGGGGGATAAATAAAACGAGAGCCGTCAGGAAGATTGCCTGCGGCTCTCGTTATGCTTTTATTGGGGCTCACTTATTTATGGCAGGCGCAGCGGATTTTCCATTTTCGTAGTTTACCGGTTCGCCGGTCTTTTGCAACTCGCGCTGTTCGAGCGCGGCCAGCGGCAGGATGATGTGGAACTGGCTGCCGGGGAAGTTGACTTCGTCGTAGCCGGGGCTTTCGACCCAAATTCTCCCGCCGTGCGCCTCGACGATGCCCTTGGATAACGCCAGTCCCAGCCCTGCGCCGCCGCCCTTGAAGCGTGATTTGCTCGTGCTGTGTTTTCCCAGATCGCCGGGTTGATAAAACTTGGTGAAGATTGTTTCGCGCAGGTTCGGGTCCACGCCCACGCCGGTATCGCTGACGACGATCTCGACGCCGCCGTTGGGCAGGTTGACAATGGCGGGGATATGTTTTCCGGTAATATTGATCCACCCGTTATTGGGCGTAAATTTGATGGCGTTGCGAATCAGGTGGTGAAATATCTTGCGCAACAGGTGAGAATCCGCTTTGATGAGCGGCAGCGCCGGGAGTTTGACATTTATGTATTGTTCCCGTTCGCGGATGGTTTTGCTGTTTTCGACACAGACTTCGCGGATGAGTTGGGCGAGGTCTACAGGTTGAAGGTGGGGGATGAGCGAACGCGCGTCCAGTTGGGCGATGTCGAACATCGAGTCCATGACTTCGTGCAGGCGCAACGTCCCGTCGTGGATGCCCTTCATCATGCCCTTTTGATCTTTTTCGAGTTTGGGATCGTCCATCAGCATTTCGGTATAGCCTTTGATGACTGTCAGCGGCGTGCGCAGTTCGTGCGAGGCGATGCTGATGAAATCGGACTTCGCCTGGTCTATGCGCTGGAGTTCCTGGTTGTTCTTTTCGAGAGTGCGCCGCGCCTGCCTCAACTCGTTGTTCAAGCGCATGAGGTTATCCACGAGGCGGGCGTTCTCGAGGGCGACGGCGGTCTGGTTGGCGTGCGCGCTCAATACTGCCAGGTCTTCGCGGGTGTAGCGGTTGCCGCTCAGTTTCGAGCCGAAGGCAAGCATACCGATCCATTGCTTCTTGGCAAAGATGGGGATGTACACCTCGCAGCGCAGGTCGTCGAACCATGCCCGCTCGGGGTTCGATGCGGCTCGAAACGCCGTATGCAGGTCCAGGTCATATTGAAGAAGCGGTTTCTGGTCGCGGATAAAGTATGAGGCGACGACTCCGTCTTCGTCCAATTCCACCGCCACTCGTTCCCGTTCCTCGGGAGTTCGAGCGAACCGCACCTTGTAGGTTTTTCGCCCGTCGGGTTGTCTTTCGCCGTCCACGAGGAAAAGGAAGCCGCGCTCGATCTGCATCGCTTCGAGCATGATGTTGACGGCAATGCTCGAAAGACGGTCCATGTCGAGGATGTTGGAGATGCTTTCGCTGTATTGATGGATGGTCAGGCTGGCGTCGTATTGATCGCCCTTCATCCATGTTGTGATGGCGCGCGAGATCAAATTTGTGACCGGCGTGAAGATGGCCGCCACAAACAACGCCACCGCGGCGCCCGCCAGGAGCGGGTTGTATCGCTCGGTTTCGCCGAACAAAGCCTGGAGGACGAGAAACCCCCCGATGTAGATGCCGACGTTGGCGCTGATGCTTGCGACATGGATCACGACCCGCCGCGCGATGGCTTTTACGTCGGGGACGTAATGCGTGCTGATCACATAAGCCGCGCTGGCGGCGACGACCAATCGCATGGGCTGCGCCGCGATCAACAACCCTGAAAAAAGCAGGATGTCGCCCAGGAGGGTAAAGACGAGCGGCAGCCACCAAAACCCGAGCCGTCCGCGCAGGAGCGGCTGGCGGCTGTGGCGTTGCGCGTTCGATAGATCGAGGATCATCGCAATCGCCAGGATGATCCATCCCAATATCACCCAGACGGGTCCGAGCCGGGAGCGGTACAGGACCAGTTCGTCATTCGTCCAGATCACATCCGGCAGGTTCAAGGCGTTCGTCAGGATAAGCGCGAGACCCAGCCCCCAAATTCCGGAGAAGAGAATCCATGCCCACCAGCGCTCGCGTTTGAGAAAGATTTGAAGCGCGATTGTCAGGATGACCGCCAGGGTGAAGGAAACGTAGGTTTGCAATCCCTGAAAGAGAGAGGCATCGCCGCGCTCCCGCCAGAGGGCTTCGGCAAAGTTGATTGACATGGCGATCAACGCGTACAAAACCGCCAGCCAGATCGCGCCGCCCTGACCCTCCTCGCGCCGCTGGACGGCAAAAAAAACGACCGGCAAGTAGAACACGCCGAGTAATAACAGGATGACAACCTGCGCCAATGATGCGTTCATAATGTCGGCGGAAATTTTACTCGAATTCATGGATAATCGGTTATCATTATCGTATGTTGACCTCTCGCGCTGCCAGGTTGAAATATAATTTCCCGCGCGATTTCTTCCGCCCCGACGGGCGCGTTGTTTTTACCGACCTTTCCGCCGCCCGCGCGTTTGCCGCTCAGATGGGCGCATTGCGTTCCGCCCCGGTTCCCCCTTCCGATATTTATGTGATCGCCCTGCTGGATGAAGCGTATCGCATCCTGCTTCGCCAGTATTTCAGCCGCTACACCGGCGCGATGGCGCGCGCCATGGGTTCGCTTCAATCCACGCTCGGCTCGAAGTATGACCTGACGCTGACCAAATTCACCGAGGAGTTCCCGCCCATGCCGGTCTTTCGCGGCGAGATGACGGCCGGCATGTATCTTGCGACGAAGATCCCCAATGTGGGCGATGTGGGATTCGGCGTGCGCGCCGCCGCCGTCGAAGAGATGCTGTTGGTGGATAACGCGAATAAAAATCCGGCTCTCGATCCGTACCGGGATTTGTTCGATGCCTCCGTGATGGACGGCTCCGCCTTCAAGGATTTCACGGCTCATCTCCTCGACTTCTTCTCCCGCCAATCCGGGGTGGGAGTTGGCTCCGGCGGCGGCGAAACCCTTGCGATGATTCTGCGCGCGCCCATCGAAGCGTCGCCCGATTCGCTCGAAGGTCAACTGAATTACATCCTCGAACGCTGGGGTCATTTGCTTGGCAAGGAATTTTCCATCCGCCTGTTGCGCGCCATGGATTTTCTGCGCGAAGACATCATCCGCAAGCGCGGACAGGCGGAATCAACCGAGGCGGAAATCCCCATTCCCACATTCAAAGGCGGCGAGTACGCTGAATTTGAAAAATACAGCCCCGACCAGGATTGGATGCCGCGCCTCGTCCTGCTTGCGAAGAACGCCTATGTCTGGCTTCATCAACTGACTAAAAAATACAACCGGCAGATCGAGACGCTTGACCAGATTCCCGACGAAGAATTGGACCTGCTCGCCGCGCGCGGATTCACCGGCTTGTGGCTGATCGGTTTATGGGAACGCAGCCGCGCTTCGCAGAAGATTAAACAACGCATGGGGCAGGGAGACGCGGTCGCCTCGGCTTATTCGTTGCATTCCTACGACATCGCCGCCGACCTGGGCGGATGGGATGCGTTGGAAAATCTAAGAAGCCGCGCATGGTCGCGTGGAATCCGCCTCTCCGCCGACATGGTTCCCAACCACATGGGAATCGATTCTCAATGGGTGGTCGAACATCCCGACTGGTTTCTGTCACTCCCGTTTTCGCCCTATCCTTCCTACTCGTTCCGTTCCGAGAATCTCTCCGACGATCTGCGCGTGGGCATCTATCTCGAAGATCATTATTACGATAAAACCGACGCCGCCGTCGTCTTTCAACGGCGCGATTTGCAAACCGGCGACCTGCGTTACATCTATCACGGCAACGACGGCACATCCTTCCCGTGGAACGACACCGCCCAACTCGACTACAGCAAACCCGAAGTCCGCGAGGCGGTGATTCAAGTCATCCTGCACGTGGCGCGCAATTTCCCCGTCATCCGCTTCGATGCGGCGATGACTCTCGCAAAGAAACACATCCAGCGCTTGTGGTTTCCCGAAGCGGGCGCGGGCGGGGCGATTCCGTCGCGCTCGCAGTTCGGCATGAGCAAAGCCGAGTTCGACGAAAAAATTCCAATTGAGTTCTGGCGCGAAGTCGTGGACCGCGTCGCCGCTGAAGCGCCGGACACGTTATTGCTCGCCGAAGCATTCTGGCTGTTGGAGGGATACTTCGTCCGCACGCTGGGGATGCACCGCGTTTACAACTCTGCGTTCATGCACATGCTGCGCGACGAAGACAACGCCAAATATCGCATGGCGATCAAGAACACGCTCGAGTTCGACCCGCAGATCCTCAAGCGTTACGTCAACTTCATGAACAACCCCGACGAAAAGACCGCCGTCGAGCAGTTCGAGAAGGGCGACAAATATTTCGGAGTGTGTACTTTGCTCGCCACCCTGCCCGGCTTGCCCATGTTCGGTCACGGACAGGTTGAAGGCTTTGCCGAAAAATACGGGATGGAATTCCGCCGCCCAAAAATGGATGAGACTCAGGATGATGGTCTGATCCAGGCTCACGAGTGGCGCATCTTCCCGCTTCTTCACCGCCGCTTCCTGTTCGCCGACGTGGAGAATTTCCTGCTCTTCGACCTTCAAAAACCCTACAACGGGCTCGATGAAAATGTCTTCGCCTACTCCAACCGCAGCGGCGACCCTTCGACGGACTCAGGGCAAATCGAACGCGGGCTTATCATCTATCACAACAAATACGGCGACACCAAAGGCTGGATCAAAACTTCCGCCCCCGCGTTGGATAAATCGTCCGGCAAACTCGTCCGCCGCAGTCTTGCCGAAGGACTCGGCTTGCCGCGCCAGGGATTCGTCATCTTCAAGGATTACGCCTCGCAGTTGGAATATATCCGCTCGTGCAAGGACTTGTGGGACAAAGGCATGTATGTCGAACTTGGCGCGTATCAATGCCACGCCTTCATGGATTTTCGGTTTGTCTACGATAAAGAATGGGGCGAGATTTGCGATAAATTAAACGGCGCGGGCATTCCATCCATGCACGATGAATGGGGAAGGAGGTTTGGGGGGAGGGAAATTAAGGATGAAGGAAGAAGGATGAAGGATGAAGAAGGAAAGCCTGCCCGGAGCAAAGCCGAAGGAAAGAAAGCGAAAGTAAAGAAGGCTGGCAAGGCGAAGACGGTTAAGAAGACAAAGGTTTCACCGAAATCGGTTGCAACAAAGAAGACTCCCGTCGCCGCAACGAAGAAGCCGGTTAAAAAGACGACGGTCAAGCCGAAAGCCAGCGCGAAGAAAACCGTCAAGAAGACGGTGGCGAAAAAGAAGAAGTAAATAGTTCGCCGCGTTTGATAGGCGCGTTTACTCCAACCGTTGCAAAATATGACTCACTGCGGTAGATGCCGGACCCCCAAGCGATTGAATCAGCCCGAACCTTGCCTCCTTAATTTGGTTCGCCTCTGCCTGCCCCCGTAACTGGATTGTTGCTTCGACGGCTTGATACACGCCCGAGGCTCCGCCAGCAAATCCGCGCGCTTTCATCCCGCCCATCGTCGCGCAGGGGATTTTCCCTTTCAAGCCAATCGAACCGTCCGCGGCAAGTTTCCATCCGCTTCCTTTGATCGCAAATCCAACCGCTTCGAGTTGCAGGGTGGCAAAGATGCTGAATGCATCGTGATACTCGAAGAAATCAATTCCATCGAGAGTCAAACCGACCTGCTTCATCGCCTTGCCCGCGGAGATTTGCGCAGTGTCGAAGAAAAGCATATCTTTTCTGTCATGTAGCGCCAGCGTATCCGACGAAGCCGCCGAACCGGCAATCTTCACCAGCGGATTTTTGAAATTGGCGGGCAATAAATCGCGGCGAGTCAAGAGAACCGCCGCCGCGCCGTCTGCGTTGGGAGCCATGTCGAACATGTTGAGCGGATCGCTGACCATCTCCGCTTTGGCGTAGGTTTCTGGCTTGATCGCTTTCCTGAACATGGCGTTTTTATTTGCGACGCCGTTTGCGTGCGCGGTCAATGCAAAACCAGCGAAGCCGTCAGCGGGGACATCGTACTCGTGCATGTAGCGCTTCATCAACAGCGCGGCTTGCGCGGCGGGAGTCATCCCCTGCACGGATTCGAAATCCGCATCGCCTGTTGTGGCGAGAGCCGCGTCCACGCCCGCGCCGACTTTGTCAGTAAATTTCTCCACCCCGACGACGAGCGCGACGTCAACCAATCCGCTTTTGACGGCGAGATAACCCTGCCGCAACGCCGCGCCGCCCGAAGCGCCCGCCGCTTCGATAGTCACTGCTTCGATGCCGAGCAAGCCTGCATAATCCGCGATCAACACGCCGAGATGCGCCTGATTGGAAAGATTCGGCGCGAGCATATTTCCGACGAATAACGATTGCGGCTTTAATCCTCCAGAATCTTTAACTGCTTCTTGAATGGCGGCGAAGGCAAGGTCACGCAGACCAATATCCCAATGCTCGCCGACTTCCGTTTGTCCGATCCCTGCGATGATGATGTCTGTCATATTCGTTCGCTTCACTTCGATGAAAAAAGAAATTTTGGAAATTCATCCGAGATGTTGTAAGCCACCTCGGAGGGTCCGATTACCTTCAAGCCGCTGTCTTTTGGCGGATCCATACCCAACATGACGGGATAATCCATACTGCTGGGGATGAGAATAAAGGCGTACCCGTCCTTGTCGGTCGTCGCGGCGAACGCTTTCACTCCGTCGAGCGCCACATAGAACGTCGCGCCTTCGAGCGGCGTATCCTTCGCGTCGAGTTCGCCGTTGAAATTTGCATCGAGATACGCAGAGGCGGAAAAGGCGGAATCCGCAAGCACGCGTGCCGTCGGTGTGACGGGGGCGGGTGCGGTACAGCCCGCCAGCATCGCCGTTGTCAAGATAAGAAAGGCAACGATGATTTTAGAATAGCGCAATGAGGCGACCCAATGTTCGCCGACTTCCGTTTGTCCGATCCCTGCGATGATGATGTCTGTCATGTATGATTTCCTGATTGTGTCATAGGGAATGGTGAATAATTGGTTTTACTATTCTCTATTCTCTATTCTCTATTCACTATTCTCTATTCACTGAATTTTCTACTTCATCGCCAACTTGCCGCGGAATCTTACATACGTCGCGTAATCAATCTCTGTCCGTCTTGCAATATACTCCCGCGTCTTCGTGGCGAGGTTTTGTCTGGCAGAGACTTTATCAGTGACGGTAATGTCAAAGGCGTCGGACCCGGCTCCGGAGCCGAAAGAGACGACGAGAATTCGGTCCCCAGGTTGGGCAATGTCAAGAGTCGCAGTCAAGCCGATCATCGCCGCGCCTGCGTAGGTATTCCCAATGATGGGGACTAAAAGCCCGGGCTCGATCTGATCCATCGAAAAACCGAGTTGACTTGCAACGCGCTGGGGAAATTTTGTATTCGGCTGATGGAAGACCGCCCACTTGTAATCTTTTGCTGTCGTTCCTGCGGCTTCCATGAGATGCGTGGCGGCTTCGGTGATGTGTTTGAAGTAGGCAGGTTCGCCGGTGAAGCGCATTCCATGTTCGGGATATTTTTGATATTCGCGCCGCCAGAAATCGGGCGTGTCGGTGACGTACGAATACGAAGCGTTGATGACCGCCAGCGACTCTTCGGCGGGACCGACGATGTACGCGCCGCCGCCCGCGCCTGCGGTGTACTCGAGCGCGTCGCCTGGCTTGCCTTGCGCGGTGTCCATGCCGATCGCCATGGCGTACTTGCCCATGCCCGAACCGACCAGACCCATCGCAGCGACGAGCGCTTCCGTGCCAGCCTTGCAGGCGAATTCCCAGTCCGCGGCTTGCGTGTTCGGGACGGCGCCGATCGCTTCGGCAACGAGCGTTGACGTTGGCTTGACCGCATACGGGTGGGACTCAGACCCGACCCAGACCGCCCGCAATTCGGTCGGGTCAATTTGAGCGCGCGCCATCGCATTCCGCGCCGCTTCGATGGACATGGTGATCACGTCTTCGTCCAGCCCTGGCACAGCCTTTTCTTTGATGGGAAGTCCGCCCGTCTTGCCGGTCCACACGCGGGCGACTTCTTTGGCGGGCAAACGGAAGCGCGGCACATACGAACCATAGCCAACAATGCCGACGGGTTTGGCGGGTTTGAGGAGGGTGGGGGAGGATTGAGGTAGTGACATTTATTGACCTTTTGAATTTAGTACTCCGGTAAGCGGCTTTCTTTTTTTCATAACTACAATTTTACCTGTCTGTTTGCCGCTTTTCTGCTTTTTATGCCCCCAATACCGCCTCAATAATCCCCACATACCCTCTCGCCGTCTTTGCAAGTTCATCGAGGCTGAGTCGCTCGTCCACCACGTGCGCGTCCCCTTCCGTGCCGGGGCCGAAGCCAATGGTTGGGATGCCCGCCATGCCGATGCTGTATGCGGCGTTGGTGCAGAATCGGTATGCGCCCAGCTTCGGGTCCAGACCGGAGGCGCGCAGTCCCTTCAAGGCTTTCTGCACGAATTCATGCTCTTCGTCCAATTCCCAGGCGGGGAAGAATTTATTCGCGCTCAAGGTTTCGCCGGTATAGGCGACGTGGTCGCTTTGCGCGATTCTTGCCGTGAAGTTCACATCCTTCAACGCGGGCAATGACGTGATTTCATTCAATACGCCTTCAGGAGTCTCGCCGGGCAGAAGACGGCGGTCGTAGGTCGCTTTGCATCGAGCAGGGATGACGGAATAGGCGGGGTACGGTTCCGAGATAATATCCGTCAGGGCGAAAATTCCCTGTCCCATTAAGGGATGTTCTTTGACTTTAATCTTTTCAATTTCAGCAATGACTTTGGTCATCAGATGGATGGCGTTGATTCCCAATTGCGGCGATGATGAATGAGAGGGCTTCCCGATGGTTTCGATGTGAATCTCCGCCCGTCCGCGCCCGCCGCGCGCAAGGTTGAGTTGAGTCGCTTCGCCGATCACCACATAATCCGGCTTGGTCTCGTCCATCACGGCTTTGAGCGCGCCGCCTTCGTAGACCTCTTCCATCACCGAAGCGGAGATGAGGATCGTCCCCGCGAGTTTACTTTTATCCACGCTCGCTGTCGCGTGGATCATCGCTGCGAGCGAGCCTTTCATGTCCATCACGCCGCGACCATACATGTGCGTGTCGGTCACTTCAGCGCCGAAAGGGGAGCGAGTCCATACGGATCCGGGAGCGATTCCGACCGTATCGGTGTGCGCATCGAAGAGCAGAGTCTTCCCCGCCTGCGCCCCGCGCATCATTCCTACAGCCGAGCCGTATTTGTCCACCCAAACCTTATCGAAGCCGAGAGCGTTCATCTCGTCCACGACGAGTCTCGTGACCGCGCCTTCTTCGCCGGACATGCTCGGCTGGCGGACAATGCGTTGCGTGAATTCGATCAGGGATTCGATGTCCACTTATCCCATCCAATCTTCTATTCTTAATTTTGGAATACGTTGAAATTCGATCACATTATTTGTTACCAAAACAACGCCCAGGCTTAGAGCATGAGCGCCAATCAGTAAATCCATGGAACCGATGATTTTTCCCTCTTTTTCGAGATGTGCGCGCACAAATCCGTAAGTGGAGGAGGCGCGTTGATCGAAATCAACAACTTCGATTGGAAGGAGAAATTGATCCAATGCAGAAAGGTTTTGTTCGACCTGATTGCTCTTATACGCGCCATGCGCCAACTCCGCAATGGTGATGCTTGAAACCCCGACATCACCGGGTTCGCATTGCATGAGGCGTCCGATCAATTTTTGCGGCTTTTGCCTGATCAATCCGATGCATATATTTGTATCGAGCATGTATTTCATGGAAAAGCCGCCTCCCGATTTTGAAGCGTTGGTTGATTTCTCTCATCCATAAAATCGGGCGAAAACATCGAAAGACTGTCCAGCAGCGTTTCCCAGGGGGTTTGGTAGGGAAGCAGGACAACCGCGTTCCCGACTTTCTTTATGTAAACGCGGTCACTCCCAAAGCGGAATTCCTTAGGGAGTCGAACAGCTTGACTTTTGCCATTTTGAAAAAGTTTGGCAGTTTCCACTTTATCTCCTTTAGTATATATTTATAATATATACTCACTTAAGTATTTCGTCAAACCTTCAATCCTCCAAACTGTCTACTTTCCACTTTCCAGTGACTTCATAATCTCTTCCGCCCTATCAATTCTCACAATTCTCTCCGCCACCATCTGCGCGGCGACCTTTTCGATCAATTCCCCGTTCGCGCCTGCCGCAATCGCAACTTGACGGGCATGGAGTGACATGTGTCCGCGTTGGATGCCTTCGGTGGCGAGTGCGCGGAGGGCGGCCATGTTTTGAGCCAGTCCCACCGAGACGATGATCTCGGCGAGTTCGTTGGCGGTTTTTACTCCCATCAATTTCACGGCGGCTTGAGCCGCAGGGTGAACTTTGGTCGCGCCGCCGACGATTCCGACCGCCATCGGCATTTCGAGCGTTCCGACGAGATTGCCTTCATTGTCTTTGCCCCAGGTAGATAAGGAGGTGTACCTGCCTGAACGGGCGGCATAGGCATGCGCTCCCGCTTCGATGGCGCGCCAGTCGTTTCCGGTGGCGATGACGACTGAATCCACGCCGTTCATGATGCCCTTGTTGTGGGTGGCGGCGCGATACGGGTCCACTGCGGCGAAGGCGTAGGCGGCGATGATGCCGTCGCGGACCTGTTCGCCTGTGTAGGACAAATTTCCAATTTGTCCATTGGGCAAGTTGGAAATTTGCCCTACAGATTCAAATGCCAGTTCTTTCACAGGGATGGTACAACGCGCGCGGGCAATGCGCCGGTCTGCAAGATTGGAGAGGATGCGCAAGTGAACTTTCCCGCCGGTGATGGCTTCGATCTTCGGCGCGAGTCTTTCGCAAGCCGTGTTGACCGCGTTCGCGCCCATCGCGTCGCGCACGTCGTAAATGAGGTGGACGACGAGAAACCCGCCGATGGGGGAGTTGTCGAATATTCGCACTTCCAGGTCTCTTGCGCCGCCGCCGAATTTTTTGAGGATCGGGTCAATCGAATCCGCTTCGGCGAGCAGTTCGGCTTTTTTCTCGTAGATTTTCAGTTTTGCTTCGTTGAGGTTGACGACATTGATGACCTGCATCTGCCCGATCATGAGCGGGTCGGTGGTCGTGGCATGGAAGCCGCCGCCCGCGCGGGCCAGTTTTGCCATGAAGGAGGCGCCCGCCACTACGGAAGGTTCTTCGAGCGTCATGGGGATGAGGATGTCGCGTCCGTTCACCTGAAAGTTGAGCGCGATGCCCAGCGGCAGGCTGTGCAAACCGACGACGTTTTCGATCATGGGGTCGGCGGATTCGGCGGAGAGTCCGCCCTGGGTCCACGCCCCAAGTTCGGGCGGGGGAAGAGCCGCGGCGTCCGATATTTTTTGGCGGCGCTCTTCAATCGTCATGTTGTAAAAATGGGGGATGCGTGAGGTCATGGTCATGCCTGCGAGTATAGGATTGGGTTGCTTGCAAATTCTATCAGAGAAGCGGTGTTGGTATAATTTGGGCGGAGTTTGGATGTTATTAACCCGCGAGCAATTACAGGATCGCCTTTTTGCGCTTCATCGCGCGAGCCTTGAGTTGGTCAAGGATGTTTCGCTCGAAACCTTGTTGGAGCGCATCGCTTTGACGGCTTGTCGGCAGGCGGAGGCGCGTTATGCCGCGCTGGGCGTTTTGGATGAAAAGGGGAAGATTTCAAAATTTATCGCCGTCGGCATGAGCCAGAGCGCGATCAAGCGCATCGCACACCCGCCGGTGGGACGCGGTTTGATCGGGGAATTAATGGACGCAAAGTCGCCCCTGCGCGTTCCGGTGATTTTGGAGCATCCCAAATCCGTCGGTTTTCCCGACCATCATCCGAAGATGACCTCGTTCCTCGGGGTTCCAATCCGTTCCGGCGAGCGGCAGTTGGGTCAGATATATCTTACCGACAAGGCGGACGCGGGCGAGTTTTCGTCGGACGACGAAATGATCATTCAGATGCTCGCTACATACGCGGCGACCGCGATCGTTAACGCGCGGTTGATCGAGAATATGATGGAGCGCGATACCGCGCTGACGCGCCAGAATACGGATATGACCTTGTTGAACGATATCGCTTCGGCGTTGACTTCTAGCCTGGAACTCGACGAAATCCTGAACAAAGCGCTGGGGCATGTGATGGAATATATGAAGGTGGAGGCGGGGGAGATATTTTTGCTGGAGGAGGACGACGCCACCCTGCGGATGACGCTTCATCGCGGTCAGGCGGCTGAGGCGTTTTGGACGAAAAACACGTTCAAAGTGGGCGAGGGGTATCCGGGCGCTGTCGCTCAATCCTGCCGCCCGTTGCTCAGCATTAATGTGGCGAGCGACGATAATTTTATGCGGCAGGCGGTGGTGAAGGCGGGTTTCCACCAGGTTCTGAGCATTCCGCTTGTTTCCGGCGAGCGGGTGATGGGGGTGATGAGCATTGCGTCGCGCGACAAGGTTCCATTTGAAGAGCGCAACGTTCAGTTGCTCACCGCGGTGGGCGCCTGGGCGGGGCTTGCCATCGAAAACGCCCGTTTGCACGCCAATGCGCGCCGTCTGGCGGTGTTGGAGGAGCGTAACCGCATCGGGATGGATTTGCATGACGGCATCATCCAGTCCATTTACGGGATTGGGCTGGGTCTGGAAGGCGCGAAACATCTTATAAATGAAGATTCCGACGCGGCAAGGGCGAAAATAGACAGCGCCATGGAAGGATTGAACCAGGCAATTCGTGATTTGAGGGCGTATATTCTCGATTTAAGACCCCGGCAACTCGACACAGACGGCTTGATGAGCGGAATCAAACGTCTGATCGCCGAATATCGCGCGAATACTTTTTCGGAAGTGCTCTTTTCGCCGCCCGATTCCGAGATGAAAGAACTGACTCAGGCGCAGGCGCTGGCTTTATTTCACATCTGCCAGGAGGCGTTAGCCAACGCCGCGAAACATGCAAAGGCGAAAAACGTGCAAATTTCGCTGTGGACGACCGAGGATCGCGTCTTGATGGAGATTCACGACGACGGACACGGCTTCAACACCGATAAAATATCCACATCCATCGGTCATGGACTCGCCAATATGCAGACTCGCGCGCGTTCGACGGGCGGCGACGTTGATATTACATCCGTTTTGAACGGCGGAACAACGGTGTTTGCCTGGGTGCCGCGTGGAATCAAACAATGAATCGCGCTTGTTCGCCGCAGATGTAAAATGAATCACAGGAATTCGGGTCTCGGCGAAATCGAATTGTAACAATTTTGCGATAGGATTTTTTAAGATGAATATGGCATCGAGACGCCGAATCGGCGCGAAATGCCCATATATGGGGTCTTGATCGCTAAAAAGGATGCTTGTGGCTGAAACGTCTGTTCTAGTTTTCTGTCACATCCTCGCTGAAATCAACATGATTCGTTAAGACTTGTCAATCTTAAAAAAACAAAACTTTTTAACTTCCCGTAGGTTGAACGACTGTTATTGATCGAAATGTTCTGCTAGAATAAGCGCACGCTGAAATAACGGATGCGCGTTAGATCGTCTTCATCCGCAATCCCTGAACGACCAAAAACAACCAATTCGAGCAAATAAGACGGGAAAAGCCGCCAAACATGGCGGGTTAATTCCATCTATGCCCAGATCGCCCCATTTCAATCATCGAGGAACGATTATGAACGCTGAAAAAGCATGGCAGACCGTCCTGGCGCAACTTCAAATGGATATGCCCCGCGCATCCTACGACACCTGGGTGCGCGATACGCGCCCCGTCGGCTATGAAAACGGGATGCTGACGGTCGGAGTTCGCAACGCGTACGCCCGCGACTGGCTCGACAGCCGCCTTGCAACGACAGTGAATAAATTGTTGATTGATACTTTGAACTCGAAAGTCTCCGTCAAGTTTGTCGTCTCGCAGGCGGAGGAAAACGCCTCGTCCTCTCCCGAGCCGACTCTTGCTTCCATACAGATCACCCCGCCGGAGCCGAAACCCCGCCACGTGACCTTGAATCCGCGTTACACCTTCGACACCTATGTTGTAGGTTCGGGCAACCGCCTTGCTCATGCGGCGTGTCAGGCTGTGGCGGAGAAACCCGCGCGGGCATACAACCCCTTGTTCCTTTATGGGGGCGTGGGACTGGGAAAAACCCACCTGTTGCACGCCATCGGAAACGCCTGTCACGCCAGCGGGTTGAACATTCTCTATGTTTCCTCCGAAGAGTTCACCAACGACCTGATCGCCGCCATCCGCACGCATACAACGCAAGCCTTCCGCGAGAAATACCGCTCCGCCGACGTATTGTTGATTGACGACATTCAATTCATCGCCGGGAAGGAATCGACGCAGGAGGAGTTCTTCCACACCTTCAACACGCTTCACGGACAGGATAAGCAGATCATCGTTTCATCAGACCGTCCGCCGAAATCGCTGGTCACGCTCGAAGAACGCCTGCGCTCGCGTTTCGAATGGGGTCTGACCGCCGACATTCAGGCTCCCGATCTCGAAACCCGTCTCGCCATCCTGCGTTCGAAAGCGGAACGCACCGGCAGGCAGGTCTCCGATGAAATTTTGGAAGGCATCGCCGAGCGCGTGCAATCCAACATCCGCGAGTTGGAAGGGGCGTTGAACCGCATCATCGCCTATGCCGATTTGAGCGGCGTGCCGCTCACGCCCGATCTCGTGGATGTGGCGCTGGCGGATTTGATCCCGTCCCGCAACGACATTCAGCCGAATCACGTCGTTGATCTCGTCGCCCGCAAATTCGGTCTGACCGCTGATAAACTCCTCGGGCGCGACCGCACCAAGGAAGTTGCCCTCCCGCGACAGATTGCCATGTACCTTCTGCGTGAAGAGGTGAAGATTTCCTTCCCCCAGATCGGCGAAGTCCTCGGCGGGCGCGATCACTCCACGGTGATGTCTGCCTATGAAAAGATCAAGGAACAGATCCACGCCGACCGCCGGCTCGAGCAGGATATCGTCTCGATCAAACAACAGTTATACAATCAATCTGTGGCGGCGTAGAATGGAATTCACAGGAAGCAGCGAGGCGCATCCCGTCGGGGCGCGCCTTTTTCATTAGACGTTATCGGAAATAAGTCAATGTTCTCTTATCGGACGCAGATGAACGCGGATTTACGCTGATCAAAGAATAATAAATCCGCGTTTTCCGCGCTTGTCCGCGTCCAAAATAATTTCCGATAAAGTCTATTGTGTTATATTTTCAGGGATGGAATCAAGACAATGAAAGACGATAAGAGCCGGATATCCCCCAGCCCCTCGAAGCCCATCCTGCTTGCGATCGTTTCCCTCACCGCCGCCCATTGGGCGATTCTCGCAGCCGGGATTCCCATCTTGGACAATCTCCCTTATTGGAAATACAAACTGCTGTCCACCCCGCTTCTCCCCGGCTGGATATTGATCGTATTGGCGACGTTCGGGCTGGCGTGGGCTGTGTATCGCAATCCATCGAAACCGGGTGTGAAAATTCTGCTCTTCATTCTGCTTGGGACGACGATACAGTACGGATTGGCCTTTGCGAAAGGACAGGGTCTGAACGGCGTCCGCGACCGCATGGTTTCGTTTGGTCACGCCGAATTTGCGAAAGCCGCCGTCGAACAACCAGGAGATATGCTCTGGGTGGCGCAACATTACGAGGAAGTGGCGGCGAAATTGAAATACGGCTATGTCGGCAGCAAGCCGCCGGGGACGCTTCTCTTCTACATGGCGCACGAGCAATTGTCTTACGCAATTGACCCGGCGCAGGATCACGTAAAGCGGCTGGAAAACCTCCGCACATTCGCAAGCCTGACCTGGCCCCTGATCTCATACCTTGTTTTAATCCCCCTGTATTATCTTGCGCGCGAAATTTCCAAAGACCCCCAAACGGCGCTTCTGGCGTGTTTGTATTACATCGCCGTCCCTTCGACGGCGTTGATCACGCTTCACACCGACCAGGCGCTCTATCCGCTTTTGGCGGTTTTGCCCGTCTTATGCAGTTTCATTGCATATCGAAAAGACTCTTTATGGCTGACAATGCCATGCGGCGCGCTTCTCTATTTTGCGGTTTATTTTTCCTTCGGGCTGGCGGCGGTCGGAGTATTTTTTCTCGCGCCCGTTCTGGATTCAAAAGCGGGCGATGCAACCCCAACCATGAAGCGTCTCGCCCGATACAGTGGCGGAATATTTCTCGGCGGCATTCTGCTTCACGGAGCCGCTGCCATATTCCTGAAATACGACATCGCCCTGCGCTACGCCGGCGCCTGGGCGAATCATCTTGCGTGGAAGGGTTGGGAAAACAACCCGGAGACCTATTTCAATGCGGGAATGACCAACCTCATCGAATTCTCGGTCTGGATCGGCCTGCCGCTCGCCGTCTGTTTCCTTGCCGGTTTGTCCCACGCGCTCGGCGCGTTCCGCGGAAAAAACACCGATGCGGCTGTATATTTCAACTTATCTCTTGCGGGAATTTTTGTTTTCCTGCTCGTCTTCGGAAAAACGAAAGCGGAGGTCGCGCGGTTGTGGCTTTTCCTCGTCCCGTTCGTGTGCGTCGCCGTTTCGCAATTCATTCAGCGGCGGTCATGGCCGCATCGCGCAGCGTTATCCATTCTACTGATGCAAATCGGGACGACGATCTTCACCCTGCGCTATCAGGATTTCAGTTAGTTTAACTTCGCTCATTCCACGAAGGGTGGGCGTATTTCTCCTTGACGAGTTCGCCCGCCCTTTGGATTTCGGATTTGGATAACTCCCCAGCCTCAAAACGGATTCCCAGCTCCGCCTCGAACCCCTGGACGAAAGACCGGGCGGCGCGCTCCCAGCCTGATTCAACGCCGAAAGCGGATTCCCCGACTTCGCCCAACGCCGTCGAAACGGTCGTTGCCCGCGCCAATAATCTTTTCTTTGCGGCGTCTCTCGCGGCTTCGTCTTCAAAAACCAGCGCGTCGCAAATGCGCGTCAGGTCGCCGTTCAGCGGAAGCGAGCCGTGTTGCAACACGCCCTCTTTTTTGCGCGCCTGCGCCGAGCCGATCAGTTTCTTCCCATTGACGGTGATCTCATACGTCGAAGGGACTTCAAAACACACAGGGTTGGAGAAGGTCGTATTACCGGCCAATCCCTCTTTTATTTCAACGGGCGCTCCCAAATCCTGCATGGCAAATAACAAGGCTTTTGCCAGCCGGTTGTAAGATTCCAACACGCTCCCGGCAAGAATTGGGTCTTCGGCCGGTCCGCTCACAGAGTAGGTCAACTCATCGGTGTGCAGAATCGCCCGTCCCCCGGTCATGCGGCGGACCACATCCCAGCCCCGGGCGCGGAGCCGCTCCAGGTCCACATCCTTGAAGGGTTGGGCGTGACCGAGCGATAGGCAGGGCGGCTCCCAGGCATAAAGCCGCAGCGTGGGTTTGGATTCGCCGCGATGGATGTGTTCGAGGATGGCTTCATCCACCGCCATATTCCACGCGCCGCTGGATGGAGGAGTGAGCAGGAGACGCCAGGGGGTCATAAGTTAATTGTAGCAGAGAGGAGGGCGATCTCCTAATGCCTGCCCTGGGCGCGATGTTCATAATTTAGTCGGGGTTGTTGTTTGACATCCGTACATTCCGGAAGTATGATACCGGTCAGAGGCAAATATGGTTGAATTGACTCAGGGAATCACTGTTGACCCTTCCGTCCGATTCGGCAAGCCCGTGATCCAAGGCACGCGAGTTCCAGCGGATACGGTTGTTGCGCGTATTGCGGCAGGGATGGGGATCAAGGAAGTCGCCGAGGAATACGGTATAACGGAAAAGGATGTTTATAACGCCCTTAATTATGCCGCCCGCCGCCTCGCTGAAGAGCAGATTTGGGTTACGGCATGAGTCTGCGTTTTATCACAGACGAAGATGTTCCCCGTTCCACAGCCCGTGTTCTCCGTGACGCGGGTTTTGACGCTGTGGACGTCCGCAATGTGGGTTTGCAGGGAAAAAGCGATGATGAAGTTTTCAGGTATGCGCAGGAGGAAAATAGATTGATCGTCACCTGCGACATGGGTTTTTCCAACATTCTGAACTTTCCGCCTTCTGAAAATCACGGGATTTTGGTTGTCCGGATCCCGGACAGCGAGCCCATTGATGTTTTTAACCGCGAGGTCCTTCATGCTGTTCGGGAAGTTGGCGATCATTTGAGTCGGCATCTTGCAATCATCGAAGTTGGCAGAGTCCGTTTGCGCGGCTGATTTTGAAAAGAGCAACCGGTCCGCGCCGCGTTTGCTCAAGGGAGTTCATTATGATGAAAATTGTTTATCTCATCGTTATCGCTGCTGTCCTTTCTGCATGTTCGACTGCCCCGCAGGCGACAGTCACCCCGCAGGCGACAGTCACCTTGACAGCCATCCCGACGCCGACCCCAACCCTCCATCCGCAATTTGCCGCCCTGCAAGAACAAATCGCCGCTTCCGGTGAACGCTTCACGCTCCACGCAGACGGACTGCTCTACGACGGCGAGACCCCCGTCCCCGGCGTGACCGTATCCCCCGACGGGGCGATGACCATCGCCGTGGACGGCGAGACCATCCCCCTCGACCCCGCCGACGTGGACTTTGACGATGAAAAGGGAATAACAATAGAAGGCTACGAACTGGACGAAGAAACTGGCGCGTGGGTGGAGGCGATCTCGCCTGCCGAGCAGGCGGCGCGAGACCTGCTGATTGAGCATAGATTTGATGTGGAGCTTGTGGATTTTCGTGTGGAGGACGGCGTTATAGTCGGATACGACAGAGAAACGGGAGAACTGGCGTTTAGGGATGGGAAATTTGATATCCGCTGGGCAGTGGAACATATGGACACCAGTGATTTGATGCCGACAGAGATTAAGCCAATTAAAGGTTTGGGCGGACCCGAGCATAAGCGTTATAATGAATCATATTTCCGCCCGCGCGCTCTGCAAATGCTGGAATTGATCTATGAAGTAGATGAAACTGAAGAATTAAGTGATGTGCTTGAAAAATTAGATGCTGAAACTGGAGAAATAAATGGTGTTAGTTCGCTAATACTACTAGATCCCCAGAGGCTCGTGTGGGGTGAGGTTTTTAAGTCACATAACATGACTGAAGATAAGTCTCACGAACAGTATCTTGCTTATCAGGATGCTGAGGGTGGAATACACTGGTTTGAAGTACTAGAGATGGATGATGACTTGTTTATGGATTTATTGTATGAGCGTGGTCGGTTGGCGTACGAAGAGTAGTTGAGGCGGCTATTGATACCTGATCAGAACTTTGCTTAAATGGGGTTGTGGCGCGAAAGATTGGTTATTTGTTGCTAGTGGTGTTTCTGCTTGGTTGTGGGGCATTTTTGATGTTGTATTTTCGAGGTGGATTGAAACCGTACATCAGAGCCGTGCGGCTGGTTGGCGAGCTGCCGTCCGATAAGCGTGAGGCTGCGTACAAAAAGCTGTCTTGTGGTGGTCGGGCGCAGAATGAGTGTGGGGGTATTTTTGCGGGCGTGACAAATATTATCAAACCCATGGTCTGGGTCTGGGGGAGATACGGCTTAAAACCATTTGTTGCAGATGAATATTCAGTTTATTGGTATTTGCAGGGGTGTGGCGAAGGACTGTTGAGCCAAGGCAACACCACGATAGCGAGAGTTAGGTATAGGACACGGGATGATTGGGCAAAACAAGCGCAGGCGGGGGATTATGTGATGATTGTGGTAACGACAGAAAAGATGGGGGGCACAAAAGGTAACTTGAGAGAAGTGGCGGGGATGGACTGGTGGTCGTTTTTGCAAAGTGGAATGGGGGTAGAATGCAGAAAATAGTGACTACATTTGTGTTTTTTGTGTCATGGTGGCTCATAGCTGGGACAACTCCGCCTGGCGCGCGGGCTGATAACTACTGTTCTGGAGACTGGCATTGTTGGTGTTCTGAGCCTGACGAAGACACGGGGGTTTGTATAGGGAATTGGATTTGTGAATGTGATGAGGCGGGAGAGGACCTAACGTGCGAGTGTCCACCTGGGTATGTATGCGATAGATTTGCGTGATGTCATGTAATGGGGGAGGGGGGCGGGGGCGTCGGGTATCTGCCGGGCTCCAATTTTTCCTGTATGATGCAGGGGTATCAAGTGTTCGGAATGAGGGCTTACAACCTGCCTTGCAGTTGTTTCTCGATGGAAGCAATAAAGGCTTCGGCGAATTCAAAAATCTGCCCAGCCATTGAATCCGAAATTTCCGCCTTATCTTCGTAATCCGCTGCCTGGCGCATATCGAATGCGGCATGAAGGAAGCGGCTCATCTCCCTCGGCAGGACGCCGGTTTTGATGAAATGTCTGTCGAACAATGACATGACCCCGCTGTGTTTCGAGGTTTCTTCGCCGATGGTTGCCAGAAGGGCAAGGGCGGCGTAGAACATGGCGTAATAGGACCGATTTACGATGCTGGCGGCATCCGCTTTTTGGTTGCGCATCTTTTTGGCGGTATCAAGGGTTTGCCTCGCCCGTTCCATCCGGTATTGAATCAGGGCTTGCGAATAATCATCGTCCCCGGTCATACAGGTATCCCTTCTTTTTCCACATTGCGATACAGCGGCAGGAAGCGGTTTTTCTCCATCTTTTCAGGCGTGGTTGGAATTGCAGAGATGATTTTTCCAGCTTCAAAACCCACCTCCCATGTGATTCTTGATACCAGCAGGCGCATCCTGTCGTCCAGGGATGGAAGGACAACAAAGAGGTCGATGTCCGAAAATCTGGTTGAGTTTCCGCGCGCCTGCGAGCCGAACAGGATGACCCTGACCGGTTGCCCCAATTCCCCGGTCAACTGTTCCTTGACCTTCGCGGCAAGTTTCAAGGCGCGGAGTCGCGGTTTGCTTTTCATTTCTTGATTATATCGCAGGAATATTCTGCTGTTTACGGTCTCACTTTGCCGCATTTGCGCGTTTTTTATTCTCGAATGCCCCGCCCCTGTTATACTTTGCTTATCGTATCCGCCTGTTTCGTTTCGGTTTTCAAAGAAAAAAATTAGGACCTTTCCCGGGGAGTTTGCCATGAAGAAAATCTCGTTTCTCATCACCATCATCATTGTTTTCCTGCTTTCCGCCTGCGCATCCGCCCCGCAGGCGACAGTCACCCCGCAGGCGACAGTCACCTTGACAGCCATCCCGACGCCGACCCCAACCCTCCATCCGCAATTTGCCGCCCTGCAAGAACAAATCGCCGCCTCTGGTGAACGCTTCACGCTCCACGCAGACGGACTGCTCTACGACGGCGAGACCCCCATCCCCGGCGTGACCGTATCCCCCGACGGGGCGATGACCATCGCCGTGGACGGCGAGACCGTGACCCTCGACCCCGCCGACGTGGATTTTGACGATGAAAAGGGAATAACAATAGAAGGCTACGAACTGGACGAAGAAACTGGCGCATGGGTGGAGGCGATCTCGCCTGCCGAGCAGGCGGCGCGAGACCTGCTGATTGAGCATAGATTTGATGTGGAGCTTGTGGATTTTCGTGTGGAGGACGGCGTTATAGTCGGATACGACAGAGAAACGGGAGAACTGGCGTTTAGGGATGGGAAATTTGATATCCGCTGGGCAGTGGAACATATGGACACCAGTGATTTGATGCCGACAGAGATTAAGCCAATTAAAGGTTTGGGCGGACCCGAGGATGCACTTTATTATGACTCATATTTCCACCCGCGCGGTCTGCAAATGCTGGAATTGATCTATGGTAGTCTTGAAGAAAGAAGAAAATTAAGAGCTGAAACTGGAGAATTGGTTGGTGTTAGTTCGCTAATACTACTAGATCCCCAGAGGCTCGTGTGGGGTGAGGTTTTTAAGTCATACAACGAGGCGGAAGATACGCGTCACGAACAGTATCTTGCTTATCAGGATGCTGAGGGTGGAATACACTACTTTGAAGTACTAGAGATGGATGATGACTTGTTTATGGATTTATGGTATGAGCGTGGTCGGTTGGCGTACGAAGAGTAGGTTTGATAATGCAGAAAATAGTGGTTACATTTGCAGATGAGTCGGTTACCGTCCACGAATGTTCACGAATAAACGAATAAGCGCGCCAGCATTTGCGAATTCGCGACTTTATTCGTGGACGGTTCGCGAGGACGGCAAAAGCGCGCAACATGAGTTATGATTTGTTGCCAGTCAGCGGGTTCATTGTATTATCAGTAGATCACGGAAACGTAGTAACGACTTCAGTCGTTCGGCTAAAAAGCGACTATTGCAGATTAACCATTAAACCTGATTACCTTACACAATGCTTTTTGGACGCTGAAAAACGCTGATTTCGCTGATAAAAAAGAGAAAAATCTGCGTTTTCTGCGTTCATCAGCGTCCCGCTTCTGAAAGTGTAAGGTAATCAACCATTAAACCTAGCAATCCGCTTTGAAACACGGAGACACCGAGTCACGGAGTTTTAAGCGATTTTTTCTCAGTGTCTCTGTGTCTTCGAGGTTAGGTTTTGGCTGATCGAAGCCAGCTTGATTGCTCGATTAATTTGGAAAAATGTAATCGTGGCCGCCACGAATTATGCGAGTAGTAGTTGTAATATTGGCGCGACTCCCCGGAGCGATACAACACTTTGCTACCGTACAAACCGTCAAATTTCGTCATTGCGAGCCGCCGATCTTGCTTTTCCCTGCACCGAACGCAGGACGTGTGGCGGCGAGGCAATCTCAGATTTAGGGCTGGGACTGCTTCGGGCAGGAACAAGAACGCCCTCGCAATGACGGATGTACGGTAGAGAATACAACACCAAATGTGACGTTGCCGGGACGGGTGTACCTGGATGCCAACAACAACTGCTCGACCGCGACCCCATGGAGTCTCGGTGGACTAACTGTCACGGTGCGGAATATCGCGTACTCTGGGAGTGTGGGGAGTGACGGGAGATTTGCTTTTTATGGAGGGGCAGTTAAATTTTGGAGAATTTCTGCGCCGCTTCTTCAATTACCTTTCCGCTGGCGTCTTCCAGCGGCGGGCGGACGGACCAGCGCGGCAGTCCATGAATCTTATGGAGAAGTCCCTTGAGTATGGGCGCGATGGGGGAGAATTGTTCCAGGAAATGCCGTTGTTCGACGACCTTCGCCTGCGCCGCGCCCGGGTCTTCGCCAGCCTGAAACAGATCCCATATCTTGCGCAGGTTGTCCGAGATCAAATTTGCGGGAGCGGTGATGGCGCCCCCGGCGTTATGTTTGAGCGCGTGGTGGAAATACGAATCGGTTCCGTTGAAAACGAGCAGGTCTTTTCCGAAGCGGTCTCCAACAGCGGAAGCGAACGATTCGTCGTGCGATGAGTCTTTGATGCCCGCGAATTGATTCGGATATTTTGTTTTGAGCCGTTCGAGCAGGTCGAGCGAAAAACCAAGACCCGTCATCGGCGGGATGTGATAACCGAGCAGATGTTTCCCCTGCGGGACGGCCTGCTCGATCACCTCGCTGAACCAGTTGAACAAACCGTCGTCGTCCGCTTTGCGGAAGTAATACGGCGGGAGGACGACCGTTCCGTCGAAGCCGAGATCGTATGCGAGTTTGGTCAACTCGATGGTTTCGCCCAGACTGGGAGTCCCCGTGCCGACCAGCAGTTTGAAATCCCGAATCTGGTTGCGGATGACGCGCACCGAGCGCATGAGAGCCTCCCGTTCTCTCGGCGAGAACGAGGGGCCTTCGCCGGTCGTGCCGAACAGCAATACGCCGTGACATCCGCGCCCGGCGAGGAATTGAAGAAATCCGGTAATCGCTTCAAAATCGAAGGCGGTGTCGGGCTTGCCCGGGGTTCTGGGTTTGCCAAGATAGGGGGTAACGGCGGCGGCGTAAACGCCTGAAAGGGGGTGAAGGCTGGTCATGGAGTATGTTCCTCAAACGCAAAGTAAACTTTGCGGTACAGGTTATTCATTTTCTTCGATGAACTGTTTGGCGGCGGTCTCCGGCGGCTGGAGGGGTTGCCCCTCTTCCTGATACAAATAATGCTGATGATCGAGCGTCCACATATAGAGGTCGCCTTCTGTTTTGCCCGGGAAGTCTTCGAGCAGCCCGCTTTCACGGATGACGGCGACGATGGGGAGGTAGACCGTATCATACCAGTGAGTCACGGCTTCCGCTTCGGGGATGTCGCGTTTGAAGTCCAGCCCCATGAAATAGCGGTGAACGGCGATGTGTTCCAACATGCGGGCGAAGCCGTCCGGGATGTTGAGTTTGATGTTGGCGTCCGGGCGCAGTTTATCCAACGCGGTGCGTTCGAGAAAATCCACTTTCGAGCCGAGGATTTCGAAATCTTCGGGGCGGATATCGGGCGTGATGTTGACGCGTGTGGCGCATTCGCGCACTTCGGCTTCGATGAATTCCTGCCCCTGTTCGCGGGCGACCGAAACGCGGTGGTGACCGTCCACCACGAAATAGACCTGCCCGACCTTGTACAGGACGACGGGCGGCAGGTGGATGTCTTCGTAGAAGGCGTGATCCACTTTCTGCCAGCGTCCGGCGAGTTGGCCTTCTTTGGGAAGGAAGGCGTTATCAAATTCATGGTAGCGGTTCAGACTCCCCGCAATATCCTCCACGCGGACGGTTTTGACTCCCCGATAGATGGGACCGCCGATCTTCAACTTTTCCTTGACCTCGTCGTAGGAAAGCAGGCTGTTTCGTTTGCCGGAAAGAATCGAGAAGACCCGGTTGAGGAAGGATTTGAAGCGCGCGCGGTTAAAGTCGTTGCGCGTCTGAGAATTCAATACGTCGGACATGCGTGTCATTTTTCAATTTTTGAATCCAGGTCAATGATTTTATACGGATATACGTTGATAACGCGCGTCGCGCCGGATTGGGTTTCGTTTGCTCCGATGTTGCCTCGATAGAAATGCGTATGTCCGTGCAGGTGCAGGCGCGGCGCGGCGATGCGGTGAAGCCAGTTCAGGGCTTTCAATCCGCGGTGGGGGTTGTCTGTGTCGTCGTGGATGCCGAAGGGGGGCGAGTGGCTGATGAGCACGTCCAACGCGCGCCCATATCGGATGCGATTCAGCGCCAGCCGGGGGAACATTCGAAAGGCTCGCAGGAAGGCTTCGGCTTGGGTGTGTTGATTCGCCCCGTCGGGGCGGTAGCGCGCGGATCCCCCAAAACCGCCGATCAGGAATCCGTTGCAGGCAACCGTTTTCAGGTCCAGATTCGAGCCGCCTTCCGCCTGGGATCGGACGTCGTGAGGATCGAAATCCGGGTCGTGATTCCCCGGCACGTAGAACAGCGGCGCGTCGAGGATGGTGACGAGGTATTCGAGGTAGACATAAGGCAGGTCGCCGCATCCAATGATCATGTCCACGTCTTTGAAATGCCCGTTCGAGGCAAGCGAGTAAACGCGCTCGATCACCTGGTCGCTTACGGCAAGGATTTTCACAGGAGGTTATTTTGCCGCAGAAAAGGCGCGCGCGCAAGCCCGGGCTGGAATGTTGGTGAAAGTGTGCATGCAAAACATGTCAGGCAGGTTGCTCCCAGCGCCGTCCCCGGCGCGGGATTTCCCTCGTAAACCGCCGCCGCCCACAGGGGGCTTCGCACAGGACGGCGGCTTAAGCGGAGGCGCTGACAACCTTTGCTTGCACACTGGGCGAAAATTGGAATTCCCATCGCGCGGAAATACCCTTATAATTCATTAATTCGGTGACAAGAGATGGAAACTCGTAATATCACTTCGCCCATCGGCGGCCCATACGGTTCTGGTTCCGGCGATCAAAAGGGACGCCAGCAATTGCTTGCCGGCGTAATGCTGGCAGACCGTTATACCATTCAAGAGGTAATCGGCATCGGCGGCATGGGGTCGGTTTATCGCGCGCGCGATATGCACTTCCCAAATGTGGTGAAGCTCGTGGCGGTGAAGGAGATGATCAACATGGCGCCCGACCCGCTTGTGCGCCAGACGATCGTGCAGAACTTCGAGCGCGAGGCGAACCTGCTTGCCACGCTCCATCATCCCGCCATTCCGCGCATCTACGATTATTTTTCCCACGACGACCGGTCGTACCTGGTGCTGGAATTCATCCAGGGCAGGGATTTGGAGTCGGTCATCAGCGATGCGGACGGCTTCCTGCACGAAGACCAGGTGATCAGTTGGGGTATTCAACTGTGCGATGTGCTGGAATACCTGCACAGCCACAAGCCGGACCCGATCATCTTCCGCGATATGAAACCTTCCAACGTGATGATCAACCAGAACGGCGATGTGGTGCTGGTGGATTTCGGCATCGCCAAGACCTTCCAGACCGGCATAAAAGGCACGATGATCGGCACGGAGGGTTATTCGCCTCCGGAGCAATATCGCGGAGACGCCACGCCCCTTGCGGATATCTACGCCCTCGGCGCGACTCTTCACCATGCGTTGACGCGCCGCGATCCGCGCTTGGAGCCGCCCTTCACCTTTGCGGAGCGCCCGGTGCGCCGCATCCATTCGAGCGTCTCCATCGAACTTGAGGCGGTTGTGACCGCCGCCCTGCAATACAACCCTACTGAACGTTTTCAGACCGCCGGGGACATGAAGGACGCGCTGATGAATGTGGCGCGCAAGACGGGCGCGCTCTCGAAGTTGACTTCGGTCTCGCTGCCCGCCCAGGCAAGCGGCGGCGTGAAACCGATCTGGGATTTCAAATGCGAGGACGAGATTCGCGGGACGCCCACCCTGAGCGGGGGCGCGTTGTACATCGGTTGTTACGACAATAATCTGTATGCGCTGAGCGCCGCGGACGGAAAATTCCAATGGAAGTACCCGACGGAGGGGGGGATTGTCTCGCGCCCGTTGATATATGAAAATAACGTCTTCTTTTGTTCGGAGGACCAACGCCTGCACGTCATCGGCGCGCGCACGGGCAAGTTGTTATGGACGTATTACACCGACGGCAGGATATACTCCTCGCCGCGCATTTCAGACGGTCATATTTTCTTCGGTTCCGACGATCAAGATCTGCACGCGGTCAATGTCAATAGCGGCAGGGCGGTGTGGAGGTTTTCCGCCGACAGCCCGATCCATTCCACGCCTTTGATCGCGAATGAAATGATTTATTTCGGCGCCGAGAACGGTTCGTTCTACAGCCTCGATTTTCGCGGCGGGCTGAAATGGCGTTTCCAGGCAAAACGCGCCATGACCTCCTCGCCGATCCAGAAGGGACAGGCGATCTATACCGCTTCTGTGGACAGCACGCTCTACGCCCTCGACGCCAACAGCGGATTCGCCATCTGGAAATTCCGCCTCGGCAAAGGCACGATCTCGTCGCCCGCGATCGCAGACGACTTCGTCTTCGTCGGCGCGGCGGACGGCTTCGTCTACTGTGTGGACGCGCGCACGGCGAAGGAGGTTTGGCGATATAAAACGGACAACCAGGTGAGCAGTTCGCCGGCTGTCTATAAAGATTCGCTCTACATCGGCTCTGTGGACGGGTCCATGTACTGTCTCGAATACCGCACGGGCCGCCTGCGCTGGAAGTTCGACACCGGCAGCGCGATCACGGGGTCGCCGGTTGTGTTCGACGATATCGTTTATTTTGGTTCGACGAATCATCACGTTTATGCGTTGTTTGCCTAAAGGAGAACTTGTGGCTGATTTCTTTCGAAAATTATTTGGACCCAAGGAAGACACGAAACCGCGCCCGCTGGACGGCGCGACGACGGCGCCGCTGACCGACCAGCAGATCCAATCCATCATTTCCAGCCAGGCTCCGCGTTACGAGATCCGCCAGTTGGTGGCAGGCGTGGGACAGTCGGTGGGTAAACAGCGCGACCATAACGAAGACAGCCTGCTGGCGCTGACGACCACGATCTCCGGGAACGCGGAGAGCATTCCCTTCGGCTTATATGTCGTCGCCGACGGCATGGGCGGACATCAGTTCGGCGAGGTGGCAAGCAACGCCGCGATCCGCATCGTGGGCGGAGCCATCGCCAGTAAGTTCCATTCTTATTTGTTCAAACTTCCCACCCAGTCCATTCAGGATTCCCTGCAAGAAGTAATGGAATCCGCGATTCTTGAGGCGCATCAATATATCCAGCGCGAGGCGCCCGGGTCTGGCACCACAATCACAGCCGCGCTCGCGCTGGGAGGACAGGTCACGATCGGGCATGTGGGCGACAGCCGCGCTTATGCGATTTCCCCGGACGGACGCATGGAACCGATGACTCGCGATCACTCGCTGGTCAAACGCCTCGAAGAGTTGGGACACCTCAGCAAGGATGAAGTGGATAATTTTCCGCATCGCAACGTGCTGATCCGCGCGCTGGGGCAGGGCGAAACGCTCGAGGCGGATATATTCACCATCCCCTTCCCGCATCCGGGTTATCTCATGATCTGCAGCGATGGATTATGGGGCGTCGTCAATGAAAAGGATGTGATCCGCATCATCGGCGAATCGCCGAATTTACACCGCGCCTGTCAAAGCATGGTCGAAGCCGCCAACGCCGCCGGAGGACCGGACAACATAACGGTGATCCTCGTGCAATTGGTGGGATAGCGCTCAACATGTCCGCCAGCCAGCCCGACCATTACGCGATTCTTGGGATCTTGCGCGACGCGACACAGGAGGAGATTAAACGCGCCTATCTCGACGCGGCTCAGCGCCTGCACCCGGATAAAAACGTCGCGCCCGGCGAGACAGAACTTTTCCTCGGCGTTCAACAGGCGTACGAGGTCCTTTCCAACCCGAAGCGTCGCAGTCAATACGACGCCACCCTGCCCCCTGAAACGACCGTTCCGAATAAATTCATCCGCCACGAGCTGCTCTACAGCCGACCCAGCCTTGTGCAGATCAAGGAAGACCAGTTGCTGTATGTCCTGCTGGAGATCGAACCGGCTCAAAAACAATCGGGGAGCCTGCCCGCGCCGCCGTTGAATATCTGCCTTGTATTGGACCGTTCCACTTCCATGCAGGGCGAGAAGATGGACATTCTCAAATCAACCGCCGTTCAATTGATGCGCAACATGCGCCCGCAGGATGTGTTGAGCATTGTGGCATTCAGCGACCGCGCCGAGGTGATCGTCCCCGCTTCGATCAGCCTGGATCGAAGGAGGCAGGAAAACAACATCCAGATGATGCACGCTTCGGGCGGGACGGAGATCTATCAGGGGCTTGAGGCGGGTATGAACGAAATCCGCCGTTCCCTCGACCCGTCGCGGGTCAACCATATCATCCTGCTGACCGACGGCGAAACCTACGGCGACGAACAAGCCTGCCTGAAACTCGCCGAACAGGCGTCCGCGCAAAATGTGGGGATTACCGGAATGGGCATTGGCTCGGAATGGAACGATATCTTCCTTGACGCGCTTGCCAGTAAGACCGGCGGCGCCTCCATGTACATCTCCGATCCCAAAGATATCGAACGATTCCTGGTGGAGAAATTCAAAGCGCTCACCAACACCTACGCCGACGAAATTTTGCTCGAATTCAATGCGCGCGAACACGTCCGGGTCAACCTGGCGTTTCGATTGCAGCCCGAAGGCGGGCAGGTTGAAACGACGACGCCCATGCGGCTCGGCCCCATTCTGAGGGAAACCCCATTGCACGTCCTGCTTGAACTGGCGGTCGGTCCCGAAGCGCTGACCGACAGCGACGTTCTTTTGTTGGATGGATACCTGAAAGCGTCCGTCGTAGCCCAGCCGTTGCCTGTTCCGCCGGTTCGTCTCAGGCTGACCCGGAACGTGCTTCAAAACCCCTCGGCGGATCCCCCGCCGACAAAGGTGCTTAAAGCCCTGTCGCGGCTAACCCTCTATCGAATGCAGGAACGCGCGCAGGCCGCGGCGGGAGAGGGGCGTTACGACGTAGCCGCCCGGCATCTTCAGAACCTTGCCACTCACCTGCTCTCTCAAGGTGAAAACGGCATTGCCAAGACCGCCCTGCTCGAGGCGCAAAGTCTTGAGAACCGGCGCGCCTGGAGCGAATCCGGCAGTAAAGATATAAAATACAAGACCCGCGCGCTGCTGTTGAGCGGCGGCAGGGAGAAATAATTATGATCATCTGTTCCAATTGCAAACACGGCAACATGACAGGCGCTTTGTTTTGCGCCGAGTGCGGCGCCCAGTTGATCGGGCGCGATACCCTGGTCACCCAGACCATCGCCACCGATAATTTAAAGGCGGCGAGCAAACGCACAACCGGCGAAATGAGCCAGCCGGTCGAAGGCGATAACGCCTGGGGGAACCTGCATCTGCTCGATACGGGGCAGGTCCTGCCGCTGTCCTCGCGCAACGAATTTACCATGGGACGCATCAGCGAAGGGCAACCCATCATGCCGGATATTGACCTTTCCCCCTATCAAGCGTACGCGGCGGGGGTGTCGCGTTTACACGCCGTCATCCGGCGCGTGGGAGTCTCGGTTGTCTTCATGGACCTCGGCTCAGCCAACGGCTCGTTTATCAACGGCAACCGCATTGCCGCGAACGTCGAACATCCGGTGAAACACGGCGATATCCTCGCCCTCGGTAAAATGAGGATACAGATCATGATCGAAAAACCATAACATGAGGAGAGTTAACGGACATGTCATATACCGTCATCCTGCATATAGCCAACGAAGTGTCGGTCGCCGCGGAGATAGATGAACTTCCAAAACCGACGGATACTGTCATTACCGTTACGAATCCGCGCCAGAAGGACGGCAAAGATCTGCATTATATAGACCCCAGCGCCGCCAAGGTCATCTGGCCCCTCGCCAAGATCAGTTTCATCGAGGTTCTCGGCGACGCAGAGAGCGACAAGATCATCGGATTCGTGAGGGAATGAAATGACGGACCTCGAAAGACGGCGCATCCTCGTGGTGGACGACGAAGAACGCATGGTGCGCTTTATCCGCATGAATCTGGAACACGACGGCTTTCAGGTGGCGGAGGCGTTCAACGGCAAGCAAGCCATCCAAAAAATGCGCGATTTCACCCCCGACCTCATCCTGCTCGACGTGATGATGCCGGATATTGACGGCTTCGACGTCCTCGAGACCATCCGCGATTTCAGCAATGTGCCGGTTATCATGCTCACCGCCAGGGGCGAAGAAGACGACCGCGTGCGCGGGCTCGAACACGGGGCGGACGATTACATCACCAAACCCTTCAGCCCGCGCGAACTGGTCAGCCGCATCAAAGCCGTTTTACGCCGCACCGAAGGCGCCGCCGGTTCGATGCACGGCTTGATTGAGGTGGATAAACGCCTCAAGATAGACTTCGAGCGCCGCGAGATCTGGCTCGAAGGCAAACTGGTCAAACTGCGCCCGACGGAATACCGCCTGCTTTATCACCTCGTCCAAAACGCGGGCTGGGTCGTCACGCACGACCAATTGCTCCAGAAGGTATGGGGCTATGAATACCGCGACGAACCGCATTATGTCCGTCTTTACATCAACTACCTGCGCCAGAAACTTGAAAAAAACCCCGCCAACCCGGTCTATATCCTCACCGAGCGCGGAGTGGGCTATCGTTTCGTGGATTTCAAACGAAACAAAGAATGATCCTGCGCATAAAACTCGCTTCGCGGCGCGCTCTAATAAAACGATGATAAAACGTTTGCGTTTTTCCAACGCAGACGTTTTACATTAAGAGCGTAAAACCAACCGACACCCAAAAGGAGGCATCTATGTCCAGTTTAATTCGTTGGGAACCCGCTCGCGAAATGATGACTTTGCGCGAAGCGATGGATCGTCTCTTTGACGACGCGTTCACCCGCCCGCTCAGCCTTCCCGGCAATGCCTGGTCCGTCCCCGTCGTGGATATGTACCAGACCGATAACGAGGTCGTGGTGAAAGCCGCCCTTCCGGGCGTCAAGTCTGACGAAGTGCAGATCAATATCACCGGCGAACTTCTGACCCTCAGGGGCGAAGTCAAGGAGGAAAGCGAGACCAAAGAGAAGGCGTACCACATCCGCGAACAGCGCTGGGGTTCGTTCGAACGCTCGATCGCTCTGCCCACTCAGGTTGTGGCGGACAAAGCCAAAGCCGAATTCGAGAACGGCATCCTGACCATCACGCTCCCCAAGGCGGAGGAAGTCAAGCCCAGGACCATTGCCATCAAAACGAAGTAACGCCCCCTGATCTGAAACAGGAGTCGAACCCCCGGCTCCTGTTTTTTTGTTATATCATTGGGGAGGATACAGAAAACGTCTGCCCGGGAGCGCCGAGACTCCCAACTTTGCGGCGCCGCAAGGTAAAATACCCATCGCGCAACCAGGAATCTTCCATGAAAAACTTCGACCCGAAATATAACTCCATCCCCAAGACTGAAATCCACTGCCATCTCGAAGGCGCGATCCGCACGCAGACGATCATAGACGTGGCGCGCGAACGGAATGTAGCCCTGCCCTCCTACGAAGCGGACGAACTGGACAAACACGTCAAAGTTTTGGAGCAAATGAGCGACTTGAAAGCCGTGCTGGAAGCGTTCGACATCTTCCAGCGCACGATTGTCTCTCCATCTATCTTTGAACGAATTTCCTGGGAACTCTTCGAAGACTGCGCCCGGCAAAATATTAAACTTTTTGAAGTCCGCTTCTCGCCCGATTGGGCGTTCCACGGCTACAACCTCGATTGGGACGCCTGTCTCGAAGGACTGCTCCGCGCGCAGGAACGCGCTGAAAAGGAATTCGACATGGCGATCGGGATCATCGCCATCACGTCCAGAAGCATGGGCGCGGAGTCGTGCGTCAAAACGGTGGATTGGGCGATCAAACACAAGAAACACGTCCAGGCGGTTGACCTCGCCGACGGCGAGAAACTCTACCCCATGCAGGATTTCGTCAAGCCGATTCTGAAAGCAAAGGACGCCGGTTTGAAAGTCACCATTCACTCCGGCGAGGATACGCCCGCTTCTTATGTCGCCGAGACGATTAAGAACTTCAAACCGGATCGAATCGGCCACGGTATTCACAGCATCGAAGATATGAGAGTCGTCGAACTGCTGATCGAAAAGGACATCACGCTCGAGGTGAATCCCTGGTCCAATTACCTGACCAATGCCGTCCCGACGATCGAGGCGCATCCGCTCAGGAAATTGTTCGACCTCGGCGTGAAAGTCACCATCAATTCGGACGACCCCGAAGTGCTGGAGACAAATGTCAATAATGAGTACCGCATCGCGCGCGAAGTCCTCGGCATGAGCATGGAGGATATTCAAACCTGCAACCGCTTCGCTTTTGAGTCCTCTTTCATTGACCCCGCCAAGACCCGCCCGATCTGGGAACGATATTTCGCCTGACCCAGACTGCCGAGGTCTCGAAGTTATCGGAGTGTGCAGGCAAAACATGTCAGGTAACCTGCTCCCAGCGCCGTCCCCGGCGCGGGATTTCCCTCGTAAACCGCCGCCGCCCACAGGGGGCTTCGCGCAGGACGGCGGCTTGAGCGGAGGCGCTGACGACCTTTGCTTGCACACCATCGGAAGTGTTTGACCGATTCAAAGCCCCTGGGGTAAAATAGTGCGCTGTCCAACTGAACACCCATCCCATTGGGGATTGTGTAATTTCTTAATTCAAGGAACAGGAACGTAGAATGACAAAACGAACATACCAGCCAAAGATCCGCCGCCGCGTGCGCGTGCATGGTTTTCGCTCGCGCATGGCGACCGCCGACGGGCGCGCCGTGCTAAAACGCCGCCGCCTCAAAGGACGCCATAAACTGACCGTCACCGCCAACGAACACGTCAAGAAGACCCGTTGGTAAATTGTCCGAGGTAAATAAGAGGCGCGGGTGCAGAGACGTTTTCGACTGTCCCGATCCGAAGACTTCAAGCGGGTGCGGCGAACCGGCAAGTCCTATGCCCATCCGCTTGTTGTGTTAGTAGCGCAGGCAAACGAAACCGGGCGTTTGAGAATCGGAATCGCCGCGGGGAAGGCGGTGGGGGGCGCCGTCCAGCGCAACCGAAGCAAACGCCTCCTGCGCGAAGCAATGCGGGCTTTCATTCCCTCCATCTCCACGCAACAGGCTCAGGACACTGCCCCCAGCTGGGACCTGATCTTGATCGCCCGTCCCGCGCTTCTCTCCTCTTCCCTGACGGACATCCGCTCCGCGCTCGCCAATCTCCTGCGCCGGGCAGGGTTGCCCGCCAGGGACAAACTCTCCCAATGACCCACAAACTTGAAAAACGATTCAACCTGCACGACTATTCCCACGAGCCGCGCTTGCGCGATATGCCGCGCACGATCTGGAACGCCCCGCGCATCGTCGTGCTGGGGATGATTCGTCTTTATCAAAAACTCGTTTCGCCGGGCTTGCCCGCCAATACCTGCCGCTTCTATCCTTCCTGCTCGCATTATGGATACCAATCCGTCTATAAATACGGCGTTTTGAAAGGGTCGCTCATGGCAGTCTGGCGCGTCTTGCGTTGCAACCCCTTCAACCCCGGCGGCTTCGACCCCGTTCCATAGGAGCAATTTTTTCCAGATGCAGAAAAAGAAATATATCGTCGCGCTCGTCCTGCTTTCCATTTTTATTGCAGGATGCACCGGACCCAGCGCATGGCCCAGCCTGTCCGCCGGAGGGGGCGTCGCGTACCTCGCCAATACGAACGCCGTCCATGCCGTGGATATCGCCACCGGAAAGGAATTATGGAAGTTTTCGGTCAGCGGCGGCTTCCTCGGCTCGAACCCAAGCATGTTCGTCTCCACCCCCGTGCTGACCGAAACCGGTTTGCTGATCGTGCCGGATTCCGGGAACAAACACATCCTCTACGCGCTCGATACGAACGACATAACCGACGACAAAACCCCGAACGTCGCCTGGACGTTTTCAAATGTAAAAGGACACTGGGTTGCGCCGCCTCTCGTCATAGGCAGCCGTCTCTTTGCCCCCAACTCGGACGGCAAAATGTACGTGCTGGATTTGGAGGACGGCAAATCTGAAAAAAGCGCCATCGAGATCGTCGCCCTCTCCGCCGAGGGACAAACCGATCGCCTATGGGCGCAACCCGTAAGCGACGGGACGCGCATTTTCATCACCTCGCTCGACCATCGTATCTTTGCCGTAAACCTCGAGACGTACGAAATCGAATGGGAGAGCCAGCTCGAAGCCGCAGTGCCAGGCGCCCCCGTCCTCGGCGCGGACGGCATGTTATACGTCGGCTCTCTGGCGGGCAAACTCGAACGTTTCGATCCCGCCACTGGCAGTCATGAATCCGTAAAAGATACCAATGACTGGATCTGGGGCACGCCCGTTGCAGAGGGCGACAATTTATATTTCGGCGATGTCGCGGGATATTTCTATTCCTATAACACCGCGACCGGAGACTGGAACTTCGACCCGATCCAACTCGACGGCGCCATCACCGCCAGCCCGCTCGTCCTCGAAGATAAAATTCTCGTTGCGACCGAGTCCGGCGACGTGTATTCCGTCCTCGAAGACGGTTCGGGTTACGAAGTTTGGTATCACCCCGACGCCGAGGGAAAACTCTACGCCACACCCGTCCTTTCGGGCGAAAATGTGCTGGTCGCCTATTTGCAGTCGGATTATTACTTTGTCACACTCGACCTTGACGGCGATGTCAAACGCGCCTTCCCTCAAAAATAGTGAGACCCAGCAAACCATGAAAAATCCCAGCAATCCCTCTCAACAGGCGCAGTTGCCCGAAAACCCCCTCGAACTGTTCAAAGGTTCCTGGAAAACCGTCCTGGTTGTGGCTGTTTTGTTCGTCGCCTTCACCAATTTCGACGTCATCGTGGATTTGATGATCAACATTATGATCTTCATTTACGGACTGGTCGGTAAAAACTTCGGGCTGGCGATCATCCTGTTCACTGTGCTGATCCGCGTCCTGACCTGGCCCCTGAACGCCCAACAGATGAAGGGGCAACAAGCCATGCAGGAACTTCAGAACGACAAGGAATGGATCGCCGTTCAAAAGAAATACGCCAAGGACAAGGAAAAACTGGCGCAGGAGCAGTTTCGCATCCAGCGCGAGCGCGGCATCAACATCTTCGGTTCGTGCCTGCCCATGCTTGTCCAGTTCCCGATCCTCTTCGCGCTCATCCCCGCCATCAACTACGCCATCGGCTCCGGCCCGCTCAGCATCCTTAACCTCTCGCGCCGCCTGTACGATTTTCAAAACGCCGCCGCGCTCGTCCCGCTCAACAGCAAATTCCTGTGGATGGACATGGGCTTGCCCGAACGCACCGAAATCCTCGGCGTCGGCATTCCCGTGCTTGCCCTTATTGTCGCCCTCACCACATATTTACAAAGCAAGCTCACCATGCCCGCCTCCGCCAGCCCGAACGATCAATCCGCGCAGACTTCCCGGATCATGAGCATACAAATGCCGATCATGCTTTTCCTTTTCTCGCTCAACTACGCATCCGGCTTGTCCATTTATTTCATTACCAGCAATTTGCTGGGCATCGCCCAATACGCCGCAACCGGGCGCGCCAACTGGCGAAGCCTCTTGCCCGGCGGCGACAAATCCACCCCTGCTAAAAAATAGGGAGGCAGCATGAATGAGCGCGCTACGCTTGAAATCATCGCCCCGACCGTTGAAGAAGCCATCCAACAAGGACTCGACCAACTCGGTCTAACGGCGGACGCGGTCTCGGTTGAAGTTTTGGATTCCGGATCGAAGGGGTTGTTCGGACTTGGAGGGCGCCAGGTGCGCGTGCGCCTCTCAGTCAACCCGCCGCCGGATACGCCCGCTTCAAAACCCGGACCGAAGGCGGATTCTCCCAAAAAGGCTGAATCCAAGCCCCAGCCGAAGGAACGCAAACCGTCGCCCGAAAAGAAACCGGTCGAGCCGCAAGCCGAATCCAAACCCGCCCCCAAAAAAGCCGAGCCTGTCGATTTGGGAAACTCCGCGCCGGTCGGACACGACCCCGTTTTGAATGCGGCGGAGGAAGTCATCTCCAAGTTAATTCATCACATGGGGCTTAAAGCCCAGGTCTCGGCTCATTTCGACGAAGCGGACGACGGCGACCACCGCGCCATTCAAGTGGATGTGCGCGGCGAAGACCTCAGCGCATTGATCGGGCGCCGCGCCGAAACGCTGGCGGCGCTTCAACATGTCGCTTCCTTGATCGTCGGCAAGCAGACCCAGCAGTGGGCGCAAGTCGTCGTGGATGTGGAAGGCTATCGCGCCCGCCGCGAGAAACAAATCCGTCAATTGGCCAACCGCATGGCGGATCAAGTCACCAAGACCGGACGCAAAGTAACCATGGAACCCATGCCCTCCAGCGAACGGCGCATTGTCCACATCGAACTGCGCGGGCATCCCGCCGTCAAAACCGAAAGCGCCGGAGAAGACCCTTATCGCAAAGTCGTCATCCTGCCGAAGGAATAAAGCGACAATAGACGATTGACCACGGACCGTAGACGAGAGTCTGCGGTCTTCTTTTTTTGTGTGAGCGCAAAGGTTGTCAGCGGCATACGCTCAAGCCGCCGTCCTGTGCGAAGCCTCCTGTGGGCGGCGGCGTGTTACGAGGGAATCCTGCGCCGGGGACGGCGCAGGGAGCAACCTGCCTGACATGTTTTGCATGCACGCCTTTTTTTGTCCATCGTCTGTGGCCAACCTACAAGGTATAATTCCTCCATGCCCGACCTTGAACCCGTGGATTACCTGCTCATCGGTCACGTTGCCGTGGATATAACCCCGGCAGGGAATCGCCTCGGCGGGACGGCGAGTTATGCGGCGTTGACGGCGAAGGCGATGGGCTTGCGAGTCGGAGTCGTCACATCGGCGGGGGAGGATGCGCCGTTATATTTGCTGGATGACATTCAAATCGTCAACATCCCCGCCGGACGAAGCACGACCTTTGAAAACGTCGAAACCGAAAACGGACGCAGGCAGACGCTTTATCATCGAGCGACTCCGATTACATTCGATCACATTCCAAATCCCTGGCGGAATGCGGCTATCGTCCACCTGGCGCCCATCGCTCAGGAGGCAGACCCGGCGCTGGCGGGGATGTTTCCGTCGTCGTGGGTGGGAGTCACGCCGCAGGGATGGATGCGGGCTTGGGACGAAAAAGGCTCGGTGGAGTCGAAGGCTTGGGAAAACAGCGAACAGGTCCTCGGTCGGGTTGGAGGCGTGGTTTTATCCCTCGAAGATATCCACCGCGATTTCCCCACAGGGAACTGCGCCGAACTCGTCGAATGGATGGCGCATCACACAAATCTGCTTTGCCTCACAGAGGGAGCGGATGGCGCCGTTCTGCATTGGCATGGGGATCGCAGGCGCTTTCGCCCGCCGCTTGTGGAAGAGGTTGACGCGACCGGCGCAGGCGATATTTTTGCCGCGGCGTTTTTTACGCGGCATTATCAAACGCGCGACCCATGGGAGGCGGCGCGATTTGCCGTCCGCCTTGCGGCGCTTTCGGTGACGCGTTTTGGGTTGGATGGAATCCCGACTCGCGCAGAAATCGAACTCTGCAAAATGGAGGTTTTATCTTGACGAAGATCTATACGTTCGTGAATCAAAAAGGCGGCGTCGGCAAGACTACGACCACGATCAACGTTGCGGCATACCTGGCGAAGATGGGACAGCGAGCGCTGGTGGTTGACCTTGACCCGCAGGCGAACGCGACCTCCTGTTTGGGCGTGGATAAACTCACCGTCGAGAACAGCACATACGAAGCCTTGCTGGGCAACGAGGATATCTTCCCCTATATTTTGTTAAATGAACGTTTGAATTTATCCCTGTTGCCTTCGGCGCCCGCATTGGCCGGCGCGGAGGTGGAACTGGTGGACGAACTGGCGCGCGAGTCGCGTTTGCGCAAGGCGCTCTTGAAAGTTGCGAATCGCTTCGACTATATTCTGATTGACTGCCCGCCTTCGCTGGGGCTGTTGACCGTCAACGGTTTGATGGCGGCGATGGACGGCGTGATCGTGCCGGTGCAATGCGAATACCTCGCGCTGGAAGGATTGGGGCAGTTGACTGAAACCATCGAACGCGTGCGCTCGGCTCTTTTTCCTGAACTGAGGGTGCGCGGCGTGGTTCTGACGATGTTCGACAACCGCACGAATCTTTCGGCGGACGTGGTGCGCGAGGTGAACAAGCATTTTCCCAATCTCGTTTTCAAAAGCGTCATTCCGCGCAACATCCGGCTGGCGGAAGCGCCGTCGTATGGGTTGCCCATCTCGGAATACGCTCCCCATTCCCCCGGCGCGGAGGCGTACACAACCCTGGCAAAGGAACTGCTGAAGGGCGATAAAAACTGACGATAGACCATGGATGATTGACTATCGTCAGCCGTCTATCGTCCATGGGCATTGAATTTAGCGATACGGAACTTAAGGAGCGAGCATGGCTCAACGAAAAGGTCTCGGCAAAGGTTTGGATGCGCTCATCCCCGGCGGGAAGCCCTCTGCGCCGCCTGCAAAGGGGAGTGGGGGCGGGGTTCAGCAGGTTGCAGTCGAATCCATCCAACGCAACCCGCATCAACCGCGCGTGCATTTTAAGGAAGAGGAACTGGACGAACTGGCGGCTTCGATCGGCGAGCATGGGGTTATCCAGCCGTTGATCGTCTCGCCGAAGGGCGACGGCACATATATCTTGATCGCGGGCGAACGGCGCTGGCAGGCTTCGCAGCGCGCGGGGTTGAAGACCGTCCCCGTGGTAACGCGCCAGGCCAGCAACCAGGAATTTCTCGAACTGGCGTTGATCGAAAACGTCCAACGCGCCGACTTAAACCCGATGGAGGAAGCCGAAGCCTATCATCAACTATCGGAGGATTTTGGACTCTCGCATGAGATGATCGCCCGCCGGGTGGGGAAGAGCCGCGTGGCTGTGACCAACACCATGCGCCTGACCAACCTCGCGGACGCCGTCAAACAGGCATTGGTGGATAACAAGATCACCGAAGGTCACGCCCGCGCCCTGCTTGGACTCTCCACCCAAAAGGCGCAGATATCCGCTTTGCAGACCGTCATCAATCTATCATTGAGTGTGCGTCAGGCGGAGGAACTCGTCCGCAAATTGACCGGGCAAAGACCGGTAAAGGTCAGGAAGGTATTCCACAATGCCGATGTCTCGGATGTGGAGAAACGCCTTCAGCGCAGCCTTGGCACGAAGGTCATGCTCAAGCACGGCAAAAAGGGCGGGACGGTGACGATCTATTATTATTCGAATGAAGAATTGGACGCGCTGTTGAAAAAGATGACGTAGGTTTCAAAGGTATAATCAACTTATGCAAAGAACACCTGGCTCTGCAAAGACTGTCAAAAAAAGCCGTCTGACCGGCAGGAAAACCTTGCGGCCGCGCGTGCGCGCTTTAAAACTTGCAAGGGAATTTCGCAGGCGGATATCCAGGGAATTGGGGCTGCCGGTCAAGGTCATTATGTTCGGTTCCCAGGCGCGGGGGGACGCCAGCCGTGAATCGGATATAGACCTGCTGGTGATCCTGCCCGCCATTGATAATCTCATGATCCAAAAAGCGTCTGCCATTGCCTGGGAGGTGGGCTTTGACGCGGGCAAAGTGCTTTCGGTCATTCCAGATACCAGGGAAAATATGAAGAACTACGGTTTCCTGCCCTTTTATCGCAGCATCCGCGAAGAGGGAGTCGCTGTGTGACGGATTACAAAAAGGACCTGATTGCTTATCGTCTCGAACGGGCGCGGGAGTCTCTTCGCGATGCGGAGATTTTGTTCGATAACGGTGGAAGTCCCGCCAGCGTCGTCAACCGCGCGTATTATTCGATATTTTACGCGACCCTGGCATTGCTGGTGACAGCCGAAACCGAACCGTCCAAACATAGCGGAGCAATCTCGAAATTCGATGAACTCTTTGTTAAGCGCGGCGAGTTTCCAAAGGAAATGAGTCAGATCATCCATCGCGCGTTCGATATGCGCCAGGCGGGCGACTATCAGAAATCCATCACCTTGACTCGGGAACAGGCATTTGAGACGCTCGGTTCTGCGAAAGAATTTCTCAAGCGGGTTACAGGTAAAATATCCAACGGATAAATAGCCTGCGGGCTGGTTTCCCAACCCTCGGCATATTCGATCCGGGAAGAAAACCATGAAAAAATACATCTATTTTCTCAGCATAATTTTTTTGACATTTTCCGCCTGCACATCCGTCCCGCAGGTGACTGTCACCTCTGAGGTGACAGTCACCTTAACTGCCATCCCAACCCTCCATCCGCAATTTGCCGCCCTGCAAGAATCAATCGCCGCTTCCGGTGAACGCTTCACGCTCCACGCAGACGGACTGCTCTACGACGGCGAGACCCCCGTCCCCGGCGTGACCGTATCCCCCGATGGGGCGATGACCATCACCGTGGACGGCGAGACCGTGACCCTCGACCCCGCCGACGTGGATTTTGACGATGAAAAGGGAATAACAATAGAAGGCTACGAACTGGACGAAGAAACTGGCGCGTGGGTGGAGGCGATATCCGAAGCGATGCAACAGACAAATAAACTAATCGAGACATATGGGCTGGCGGATGAAGTGGCGGAGGGAAAAATCACTGTAACAGAGGAGGGCGGGGCGGTAAATGTGACAGATAACGAAACAGGCACGGTGCTGATGAGAACGATTGGTGAGCAGACCAAGTATGAGCTTGGCTTTGCGGTGGATGGAATTGCCGCAAAAAGCTGCGAGCCGACTGATTTTAGACCTAACAAACGTGGACTTCTTTTGGCGGAATATGCCAAAGCTTACTTGGTGTATATGAATAAGATAATGAAAGAACTTGGTTTCAAAAAGTATAATGCAAATTTATATAGTATATTGATTGATAGAGAAAAACAGTGTTGGGGTTTAGTCGTTAGTAATGACATTATATTTTATAGAGATGGAGAAGGAGTGGCGCACGGACTCCCCTTGATTGCTATACCAGAATCTAAGATAGAAGATTTTCAAGTGACCAGATAAGTTGATTTCTCGGTTTTTGCAATTGATCGCAGTTGTGCTACCATCGAGGTATGAGTAGGGGAAAAGTAATTGGCATTGGCATCATTCTGTTAATAATTTTATCGCTGATCTCTGGCTATCTTTTTTATGCAAATACTGGGGGCAAGGCGCTATCGCGAGTAGTATGGCACTACTTTTTCCGTGATTTACCAGACAAGAAGTATAGCTGGCAGGACTTTACCGAGCGGGGGGAGGGGCAGGGCATAAGCGGGTTTTATGCCTGGGGGGATGAAGAGCGATTTTACCTATGGACGCTATCGGGGCTAAAGAGATTTGCCCATGTCCCTGGTATTAGTATTTACCAGCATGAGGATATCTGCGCGGCACTAAAGCGGGTGGAGGCAAATCCAGAGGCGGTGGGTAGCGCAAAAGCGAGCAAAACTGTGACGGGAAATATCGAAGCCTGGCAGGGACTAATCAAGCAGGAGAACCTGGTGAGCGTGGTGCGCCTGCCGAAGACAGAACACAGTAATGGAGTAGATAAAGTCTGGTCGTACTCGGGCAAATATAAAATACTCAACAAACTGGAGCGGGGAACATGCGACTAAAGCAGGTTTTGATGAAAACACTACTACTGAGCGTATTTGCCCTGTTCTTTTGGGCTTTGCCGCCAACACCTACTAGAGCGGATGAGTGTGGGGGCGATTGCTCGGTTGTTCCATGTAATTTCGAAACGGTCTGCGATGATGAAACTGGTGACTGCCTTGAAGTGCATGATTGGTGTAGTGCGTGCGGGGGGAATGGGTGTGATAATGTAGGGTGTCCGCCGGGGCAGTATATGGCGAATGATGGGTGTCATGATATCGGGGAGGGGGGCGATGGTGGAGGTGGTGGGGGAATTGTCTTAGCCTCCTGCCCGAGCGGGACACAGCCGACGGGGGGCGTCATGTATCTGCCGGGGACTGCTGATATGTCCTGTAGGACGGCGGCAAACTGTGATCAATACTTCCCCGTTAGGCATAGTGGTAACCCGGAGTGTAGTGGAAGCAGCCAAGGATCCTGCGAGGTTGCACAGCTCTGCTGCGCTCCCGGGCAGGCAGTAGAGTGTGGCGGGATTGTGTCTACTGATGAGGTGCTAAGTACTGACGTGAAATGGGATGGATATAGTAGGTGTCCGGTGGGGACGCGGGTCGCGGGCACCTTCTTCCTTGACTCACCCTCCGTCTACTGTCGCCAGAACTGCTCGTGTGTGACCCCATGCGGCACGCGACCTGGAACTACCGTGAGCTGCCAGGACGTCTCGATGGGGACGTATGAGATACAGACTTTTCTTCATCCGACTGTCTGCTATAACTGGCTAGATTCGCGTACAGCGGATGATCGCTATGTGAGCCATCGTGACTCAAATATTGTGTACGCTCGCTATAAGGATGAGAACGGTGAGTGGGTTACGGAGTATTACAAGATCACGACTTGTGAGCGGATCAACAGAGTATGTACGTGTAATCAGACATGTACCTCGACGGCGCCAACCAATCTGAGTGTGACACAGGGGGCTAGTGGTACGGCAGCGACATTGTCGTGGCGCAGCGGGACGGGGGGGACGTCGCAGGTGGTGTATGTGGGGAGTAACCAGAACTCGGTCAATAATGACTGCGCGTATGGCGGCTGTATTATCAGTGACGTGGCGCTATCGCCGTTTTATGCCAACTATAACTTTAGCTACCCAGTGACGGGGCTGACACCCAATACGACCTACTACTTCCGTGTGGTGACGCAGGAGAACTCGTCGTGTAGACCGAGCGCGATTTTCGACGCCTCTATTGACATCTATTGATTGCGAGTGTAGCGCAAAAGTGTCGGCGATTCGCTCAAGCCGCCGTCCCCGGCGGCGTATTGCGCCAGAACCCCGCGCCGGGGACGGCGCTGGGAGCAGGTTACCGATAGTTTTGCGCTACACCCATTGATTGCGGTTTTTATTTGTAGACGGTTTACGCGATTATAATTGCCCCATGAAACTCCTCTACAACGCGGAAATACACACTCTTGATTCATCCCATCCGCACGGCTCTGCGATCCTCATCGCGGGCGGGCGGATTATTGCTCTTGGGGATAAAAACAAACTCGAAAGCCTCGCGCACGGCAAGGTCGAAAAGCAGGATATGAAAGGCGCGACCATCCTGCCCGGTCTCACCGACGCGCACATCCACATCCAGCATTACGCGCTGGGACTCTCCAAAGTGGATTGCGAGACGAAGACAAAGGAAGAATGTCTGCGAAGGGTTGCGGAGCGCGCAAAAACCTCCAAACCCGGCGAGTGGGTGTTGGGTCACGGCTGGCAACAAAACGATTGGGACGGGAAATTCCCCACCGCAAATGAACTCGACGCCATCGCGCCGAATAACCCGGTTTACCTCACAGCCAAATCGCTCCATGCGGCGTGGGCGAACACCGCCGCGCTGAAACTGGCTAACATCGCAGACGACACGCCGGACCCAAAAGACGGCGCGATCCAACGCGGCGCGGACGGAAAAGCCACGGGCATCCTGCTCGAAACGGCGATGGAACGGATCAGCCATATCGTGCGCAAACCGACCCCCAGCGAGATCGAATCCGCAATCGAAAAAGCCCAACCCATCCTGCACCGAATGGGACTCACCGGCATCCACGACTTCGACCGCCGCGATTCATTCATGGCATTGCAATCCTTGAACGCGCGGGGCAAATTAAAATTGCGCGTGTGCAAAAACATTCCCGTTGAAAGCGTCGAACAGGCGAACGACCTCGGCCTGCGAACCGGCTTCGGGAACGGAATGTTGTGGATCGGCTCGGTCAAAGCCTTCATGGACGGCGCGCTCGGACCCCGCACCGCCGCGATGATCGAACCGTACGAAGGCGAGCCGCACAATCGCGGCATCCTCAACATGGACGGCGAAGAACTCTTCGAACATTGCCGCAAAGCCGCCGACGTCGGACTCAGCATGACCGTCCACGCCATCGGCGATAAAGCCAACCACGAAGTCTTGAACGCCTTCGAACAATTGCGCGAATACGAAAAGAAAAACCGCCTGCCGCATCTCCGTCACCGCATCGAACACGTGCAGGTCATTCACCCAGACGACGCGCCGCGTCTCGCAAAATTAAACGTCATCGCCTCCATGCAACCCATTCACGCAACCTCCGACATGATCGCCGCCGACCGCTACTGGGGCAGCCGCGCCGCGCTCTCCTACGCCTGGCGGACACAACTGAATCACGGCGCGATTCTCGCCTTTGGATCGGACGCGCCGGTCGAATCCCCCAACCCGTTTTTGGGATTACACGCCGCAGTCACCCGGCAAAGGAGCGACGGCTCTCCCTCCGCCGAAGGCTGGTTGCCCGCCCAAAAATTAACCTTCGCCGAAGCCTTGTCCGCCTACACCCTCGGCGCCGCCTACGCCGCCAACGCCGAACATCGCCTCGGCGCACTCGCCGCCAACTACTGCGCCGACCTCATCGTCCTCGATCGCGACCCGTCCGAAGCGAATCCCTCCGACCTGTTGACAATCGCCCCGTCCGCCGTCATGCTTGACGGCGAATGGGTCGTGCAATAAAGTGGATGAATGATGGAATCGAACCAACCGAAACTATCCCCCGAAATGCTCGTGCCGCGCCTGGGCGAATATCTCGTCCAGAAAGGACTGATCAGCGAGATTGATCTCCTGCGCGCCCTCACCTACCAGCAGGATGCCGCCGAAAAAGGCGGAACCGCCCTGCTGGGACAGGCGTTGATAGAGATGAAACTGCTCACGCAGGAGACCCTCGATCAGGTCATCACCGAGCAGATCATCCAGTTGCGCTCCGCCCTGCAATCGGCGAACCGCAACCTCGAACAGCGCGTCCGCGAACGCACCTCGGAGTTGAACGAAGCCCTCAACCGCCTCTCCGAACTCAGCCAGATGAAGGCGAATTTTGTCGCCAACATCTCGCACGAATTACGTACGCCGCTCACGCACATCAAAGGCTACATCGAACTGCTCGTCTCCGAGTCGCTCGGCAGGATCACAGACGAACAACGCCACGCGCTCACCGTCAGCCAGCGCGCCGCCGGAAAACTGGAGGACATGATCGAAGACCTGATCATGTTCTCGCTTGCATCCAAAGGCGAAATGAGCATGAAACTCGCAAACACCGACATCCGCCGCATCGTTTCATTGGTGGCAAAAGGCGCCGCCCGCAAAGCTGAGGAGCGCGGCGTCAATTTGATCGTAAACGCGCCCGAAGACATTCCCTTTGTGCAGGCGGATGGGGAAAAGATCAGTTGGGTCGTGGGACAACTCCTCGATAACGGGATCAAATTCACCCCGTCCGGCGGAAGCGTGACCGTCTCTCTGGAAGAAGAAGGGAATAATCTCATCCAGGTCGGCGTGCAGGATACGGGGGTGGGAATTCCCGCCAGCCGCATGAAGGAAATTTTTGAACCGTTCCATCAATTGGACGGTTCGCCCACCCGCCGACATGGCGGGACTGGGCTTGGGCTTTCGCTTGTGCGCCAGATCGTCGAGGCGCACGGCTCCCTGCTCGAAGTAAAATCCGCCGAAGGCAGGGGCGCGTCGTTCAAATTCCCCCTGCTTGCGATTCGAGATTGATCGCTGAAACGATAAGCAACCGCAAAGACTGCGAAGAACACAAAGGTTTTTCTGGCGGGATCGGCGGTTCAAAAATTCTTGCACAAACAACAGGGTTTAATGCGCGGGATAATATGGCGTCAATTTACATCGGTTATAATACCCTCTGGAGGCGCTTGCTGAATGGAAATCACCTGGTACGGACATTCCTGTTTTAGACTGACAGAACGCAACTACGCGACCGTCGTCACCGACCCGTTCGATCACAAGACGGTCGGTTACGACGCGCTCAAACTCAAGGCGGATATCGTCACCGTCAGCCACGACGCGCCCGGTCACGCCCACCTCGACGCGGTCAAGGGCGCGGAGCACGTCATAGACGGCGCGGGCGAATTTGAGATCGGCGGCGTGTTCATCACAGCCGTTCAAACCGCAGGGGGCGGAAAGAAGACCAAAGACAAAACCCGCAACACCTTGTACGTCTTCGATTACGAAGGCATCACCGTCGCGCACCTCGGCGATCTTCAAGAGGTCCCAACCCAGAGCGAAGTCGAAGCCCTGGGGACGGTCAACGTGCTCCTCGTCCCGGTTGGAGGCGGAAGCAGTCTCAACGCCGCCAAAGCCGCCGAAGTCGTCAGCGTCATCGAACCGAATCTCGTCATCCCCATGCATTACGCCACAGACGGCGCAAAGATCAAACTCGAACCGCTGAATAAATTCCTCAAGGAGATGGGGCTGGGCAAGGTCGAGTCGCAGCCGTCCTTGAAAGCCACGCGCTCGTCCCTGCCGCAGGAGACGAAAGTGGTCGTGCTGGATTACCAGCAAGGTTGATATGACCGTCAAAGTGATCATGACCTGGGACATCGCCGCCGAACGCGACCAGGAATATTTCGAGTTTGTCATCGGCGAGTTCGTTCCGGGCGTGCAAAGGCTTGGCTTGCAACCCGCCGAAGCCTGGGCGACTCTCTACGGCGCATACCCCCAAATACAGGTCGGCTTGCTTGCGTCCGACGCGGCTGAAGCGCGCCGCGCGCTCGCCTCTGCCGAATGGGGTTTGCTGCAAGACCGCCTGTTCGGTTATGTCAAAAACTACTCCTACAAAGTCGTCCCCGCCCGCCTCGGGTTTCAGTTTTAGTCTCCCTCCGTCATTGCGAGGAGCGCGCTCTCCGCGACGAAGCAATCTAATGAGCTAGAGGATTGCTTGGGGCGAAGAACAAGAGCGCCCTCGCAATGACGGAAAACAAATAATGCCAACCAAACTCGCCAACCTCCTGCCGTGGTATTTCATTGCCGCGGCATTTCAGTCTCTCATCGCAATCGCCGCCCTTCTTCGCGTCCCTTCCGAAGGCTTATCAATGGCGCGCCTTGCCCTGCTTGGCGCGATGGCGTTTCTCTTTTTTTCAGGGATTGGATTGGGACTTTATTCGCGCCGAAACCTGATCCGCTTCGAGAAATTTTTTTCCGCGTCCGCAGTTTTAGCCTCCGCGCTTCTTTCCCTGACCTTTGGCTTGATCCTGTTTCTCTTGCGTTATCTTAACCCGGAGCGTTTCCTTCCCTACTACGAACGCCTCAGCCCTCTCCTCTGGCTCCTTTTTTTTCTTGCCCTCGAAGCCGCTTTCTACTTTCTACTTTCCACCAACGGCTTCCATCCTCAATCACTATCCAATCTCAACCCCCTTTCCCCTGCCGCCCTCACCGCCTTCTGCCTTCTGCTTTCCGTTTTTCTCTTTATCTCCTTCACCAAAATCGGAATCACCCCCGACACCGCCTACTGGGGCGAACCCGGCGTCGCCATTCAAGCCTGGCAATTCATCCTCGCGCTCCTCATTGGCTTGATCATATATCTAATTACCAATTACCAATTATCAATCTCAACCCTCCAATCTCCACCCGCCCCCCCTCACGCATCACGCATCACGCATCAACCTCCTTTCATCCTTCATCCTTCATCCTTCATCCTTCCCCTCATTCTCTACGCAACCTCTTCCATTCTCTGGCTCTCCGTTCCTCTCTCCACTCTCGCGAACAGTTTCTATGTCTCCATCGTCCCGCCGACCAACGCCCCGCTCCCATACTCCGACGCCGGTTTTTACGACTTCTCCGCCCAAAGCCTCTTGATCGGCGCGGACTACTTCGGCGGAATCCCCCCGCGCCCGCTGTATGTGATCTTCCTCGCGCTTCTTCATTTCTTCTTCGACCAGAATTATCCCGCCATCATCGCCGCGCAGGTTCTCGTATTGGCGTTCTTTCCCGTTGCCTTGTATATTCTAGGAAAAAAATTCCATTCCCCCGCCGCCGGCGTGACGGTCGCCCTGTTCGCCGTCTTCCGTGAATACACTTCATTATGGATTGCCTCGAATACCCGCGTTGCGAATTCCAAGACCTTCACCACCGACCTCCCAACCGCCTTTGCTGTTGTCGCCATCTGCCTCGTCGCGCTGTGGTGGCTGGAGCGGCGCGACCTGCGCTCGACGTTGATCGCGGGCGGGGCGTTCGGCTTGTTCCTGCTCTTTCGCGCCCAGTCCGCGCTGACTTTGCCCTTCCTTTTCCTGCTTGTCCTGTTCGCGATGAAATTCAAATGGGGCGAGTGGATAAAAACGGGAATTGTTTTTGCCGCGGCATTGATTCTCGTCGTCCTGCCGTGGTTGACCCATAACTACACCGTCTCCGGTAAATTTTCCTTCGACGACCCCAACCAGGTGGGGGTCATCTTCAACCAATATTCCTTCGACGCCGTCGCAAGCCCGGCGGGATTCGACCCGCAGAAGGACAACGTCCGCGAGCGGATTATCTCCTTTACGCTCGAAAATCCCGGCTATGTGGCGAACTTCATCGCCTCTCACTTCCTCAACACCGAGATCGGCGGCTTGCTGACACTGCCTCTCGTCAAACCATTCAACGGTTTGCAGGAACCGATCAACCTCTACTGGGTCGAATGGGACGGGACTCTTGAATGGTACAACGTCGTTCTCGTCTTGTTCTATCTCTTCGTCATCGCCGTCGGCTTCGGCGCGGCATGGAAGCGTCTCGGATGGCTCTCCCTCATCCCGCTCGCCTTCAACCTGGGGTATGCGCTCTCCAACGGCGTCGCCCGCTTCTCCAGCTGGCGTTACAACCTGCCTGTGGACTGGGTCATTTACTTCTACTTTGGCGTAGGCATCGCCGAAATCTTCGGGGTAATCGCCCTTCTGTTTGGTTCTAAACTGCAGGTCGCAACAACCAAAATTTCACCGCCCACTCAACCGATTACCAATTACCAATCACTGATCACTCTGTCCCTTCTCCTCCCCTTCATTTTTGTTGGCTCCCTGCCCTGGCTTGCGAAAGGATTCGCCGAACCGCGCTATGCCTCCGCGCAGGGCGAACTGGTCTCCCGTCTCGAACAAAAGGGATACGCGCGCGCCGAGATCGAATCCTTTATTGCACAGCCCGACGCCGTCCTGCTCGAGGGCCGTTTGTTGTACCCGCGCATGTATTGGAAAGGGGAGGGGTTGACTTCGACAAATCCCTGGCCCGCATACGCCGCAATGGATTTTCCGCGCATCGGATTTATCCTGATCAATTCCGGCCATCAGAACCTGGTCTTTCCCACCAAAGAACTGCTTGATTTTAAACAAGGCGCGGATGCGACTGTTTTGGCTTGCTCGGATAACGATCTCCTCACCGTCCGCGTGATTGCCTTCGACAACTCGACTTTCCAGAGCGCTTCACTGGCAGAGCCTTGTCCGTGAACAGTGTCTAGTGAATCGTGAATAGTGAATATTTCCCGCTAATCACCATTACCCAATTTACCAATTACCAATCTCCCCTCCCATGCCCCGCCTCTCGACCCTCCTCCTCGGCTGGTACAAAGCCAGTAAACGCGCCCTCCCCTGGCGCGATCATCCCGATCCGTATGCGGTTTGGGTTTCCGAGATCATGTGCCAGCAAACGCGGGTGGAGACGGTCGTTCCCTACTTTGAAAAATGGATGAAGCAATTTCCCAGCGTGAAGGCTTTGGCGTCGGCGTCTGAGCGGGATGTTCTCGCGGTATGGGAAGGTCTCGGCTATTACAGCCGCGCGCGAAACCTGCGCAGAGCCGCGAAGATCGTCGTTGAAAAATTCGGCGGTAGACTGCCGTCAAATCTGGAGGACTTGCGAAGCCTGCCGGGGATTGGGCGATATACGGTTGGCGCAATCGCTTCGCTGGCTTTCAAGATGGACGAGCCGACGTTGGATGGAAACATCCGGCGCGTATTCTCGCGCCTGTTTGATGTGAAGGGATATGCCGATTCGCCTGGCGGTGAAAAAATTCTATGGGCTCTGGCTGGAGAAAATTTGCCGAAGGGCAGGGCGGGCGATTACAACCAGGCGTTGATGGATCTGGGCGCGATGGTCTGCCTGCCGAAGAATCCGCGTTGTTCGATTTGCCCGTTGAAGAATCTTTGCAAGGCGCAGAGGAACGGAACGCAGGAAATGCGCCCGACGATGAAGCCGAAGAAGCGGATACCGACCTACGTCCATGCGGCGGCGGTGATTGTGGAGCGGGGCAGGGTGTTGCTCAGTCAACGCCCGGCGGATGGGTTATTGGGCGGGATGTGGGAGTTCCCAAACGCGAGGATAGATGGCGACCCGGCCAGGGAGTTGGTCAAAGCCTTGAGAGGCGCAACCCGGCTCAAGGTTCGCGTTGAAGCGCGTGGTGGACGTTCTCAAGCGTCCGCGCATGGAAGGCGGGAGTTAGGAACTGTATCTCATGCGTATAGCCATTTTAGGGTGGCGGTGTATCCGTTTTGGTGCGAGAAAGTTGAAATCCCCAAAGATAAGAATCTCAAATGGGTTAAGTTAAAAGATTTGGAGGATTATCCGATGGGGAAAGTGGATCGGCAGATTGCCCGCCAAATAAAGTGACTGTCACCTGCGAGGATACTGTTGGCGAACTCGGCAGAGTTGCGGGTCGGCGGGTTTTCGTGGGTGGCTGTCGCTTGCGCGACTTTCACACAAGCGCCTCAAGTTTTTGGTTATGGCTGGTGAGAAAAGCATGATGAATGACGTATCTCACTGGAAACCTCGCAAGGTTGGATGTAAAATAAGGTTGAAACCGCTTGCGAAAGGAGCGCGACCCATGAACGACAAACGACTCGACTCGCTTCTGGAAAAAGTCCATGCCGAGCTCCAAAATGTGGAACGGGTGGACGAGGACAGTCTCGAACTGTTGCGCGACCTGGAAAAGGACGTGCAGTCCTTGTTGAAAAAAGCCGAGGGGCTTGAAACCCCGTCCATCCTCGAAAGGATGCAGAAGGCGGCTGAAAGGTTCGGGGTTGAGCATCCCGTTCTGACTTCCATGTTGAGCGAGGCGGCTTCCATCCTGAGCAACGCCGGAATTTGATAATCGTTTTCGCCGCCATGCAAGTTTGGTTTTAGCGCCAAACATGAAGGGGCTTTCTTCGCGTTCTTTGCGGGCTTTGCGGTGAAATAAACGGCGGCGAAAATTCATCCTTCACCAAAACGACACAATTCTTTGACGGGTTCTTTATCCTCTTGTTTTAGACTGGAAGCGTAAGAACAAAACGACGGTTCTTCCAGAACAAGGAGATAAATGATGAAAAAGACGATTTTGATCGCAGGTTTGGCGCTTGCGGCTGTGTTTGCTGCGGCGGTCTGGGCAGGCGCGGCTTATGCCCAGGATGTCAACCCGCCCTACGGCGGCGGCATGGCTCGCAACGGGCAGGGACCCCTGCACACCTTCATGGTGACTGAGTTTGCAAAGAAACTCGGCTTGAACGCGAACGACATCAACGCCCGGCTCGCGGCTGGCGAGACCATGTATGACATCGCCCTCTCCGCCGGTGTGAGCGCGGAGGAATTTCCGGCCCTGATGACCGAAGTCCGCGCGGCGGCTCTGGATGCGGCGGTGGCGGCGAACGCCATTACCGAAGAGCAGGCTGACTGGATGAAGTCTCACGGCTACGGGCAGGGCGGTATGTATGGAAACGGAAACTGCGACGGGACGGGTCCGCAGGGGCGGGGCGGCGGCTACGGTCACGGCATGATGGGCGGCGGAGGCAGGCAAAATTGGCAAGCCAGCCCGTAACGATGCAAATAACAAAAGAGGCGGCGCAGACCGCCTCTTTTGTTGCAAACAGGCGATGGACGCGCCTGAAAATATCCGTCAATAACCATGCGCCCGCTTTCGAGACAGGCGCATTTCATCTGAAATGAAACGCGCCCTTTTGATATACTTGCCGCGTAAATAAAAAGGAGAATCATGCCCCGCATCAAAGCAGTTAATCATGTCGCCGTCGTCGTGGAAGATATGGAGAAATCCCTTGCCTTCTGGCGCGACGCGTTGGGGATGGAATTGCGCGGACTGCGCGACGTCCCCGCCGAGAAGTCGCAGGTGGCTTTTTTGCCATTGAGTGGAGCCGAGGTGGAACTGGTCATGCCGACTTCGGGAGATTCCGGCATCGCCAAATATCTCGCCAAACGCGGCGCAGGGATGCATCACCTCTGCCTCGAAGTGGACGATATTGACGGGATGTTGGCGCAGTTGAAATCGAAGGGCGTCCGCCTCATCAATGAAGAACCGCGCATCGCCGTGGATGGGAAGAAGTATGCCTTCATTCATCCGGAGGCGGCGGGCGGCGTGCTGGTGGAGTTATATCAGGTCTAGATGACCGAAAACGTCGAATCAATCCTGTCTGAAGAGTGCGGTCTTTCGAAGGAGCGCCTGACCGTTGTGGGCGTTTCCGGCGGACCCGACAGCCTGTGCCTGATGGAAACGCTGCGGCAGGCGGGCTATCCCATCATGGTCGGGTATTTCGATCACAAACTGCGCCCGGAGTCCGCGTCCGACGCGCGCATGGTGGAGAAGACCGCGGCGCGGCTGATGCTTCCCTGCGTCATTGCCGGCGCGGATGTGCGCGCGCACGCCGATGAGAAGAAAATATCCATCGAAGAATCGGCGCGCAACCTGCGATATCGTTTCCTCTTCGATCTGGCGCGCAGGCATAAAGCGCAGGCGGTGGCGGTTGGCCATACCGCCGACGACCAGGTGGAAACAGTTCTGATGCACTTCCTGCGCGGCAGCGGCATTTCGGGCCTGAAAGGCATGTCTTATCGCTCGATCATCAAGACCTTCGACTCAGACATCCCCGTTGTGCGCCCCCTGCTCGATACCTGGCGCGAGGATACGGTTTTGTTTTGCGCCGTGAACGGCATCCGCCCGCTTTACGATTCGACCAACGACTCGCTGAATTTCCAGCGCAACCGCATCCGCCACCTGTTGATCCCGGCGCTGGAAACCTACAACCCGAATTTCCGCGGGACGATCCTGCGCATGTCTCATACGCTCAAGGGCGATTTCGCCTTTGTGATGGAAACACTCGAACAAGCCTGGGGCGAGTCGGTGATCTCAGCCAACGATGAGATCGTCACCTTCGATCTGCTCCGGTTGACCTCGTTCAAGCCCGGGCTTCAGCGCAACCTGATCCGCCACGCCATGCAGATCCTCCATCCCGGCATGGACATCGGATATCTCACTTTGAAACGCGCGGAGGAATTTATCAAGTCGTCGGCGCCCATCCTGCGCCTGGATTTGAAAGCGGGTATGCGGATGATTCGCGAAGCGGGACATGTGTATGTCTGCGCGCCTCACGCCCAATTGCCTTTCGACCGCTGGCCCCAAATGCCGGATGAGAGATCCATTTCATTTGCGCCCGGCGAACAGGTTATGATAGCCGGCGGCTGGAGGGCAACCTGCGAACACTGGCGACTCCCCGCCCTGGCGAAGGAACAAGCCGAAGCGAACGAGGACCCGTTCCAGGTCTGGTTGGATGCGGCGGCTTTGCCCCAAAAATTCGAGTTGCGGTCCCGTCGTCAGGGGGATGTTTTCTTTCCGCTCGGCATGGATGGACATTCGCAAAAACTTTCGAACTTCTTCGCCAATGAGAAACTTCCCCAACGCGCGCGCGACCGTTGGCCCCTGTTATGCGCGGGGGAGGAAATCGTCTGGATTCCGGGTTTTCGCCCCGCTCATCGCCATCGTTTGAAAGAGGAGACGGCGGACGCGCTATATTTTTCCCTTGCGCGCCCTTCGCCGCAATATTCGAGCGACGAAAATCCCCAGCCGTAAACGACTGGGGATTTTGTTATTTCAACTCGCCGTTCAACTGACGTATCTTGATGAACAACTCGCGCCACTGGATCTTGGACACCCCCAGTTTTTGCCGCACCTTGTCCGGTTCGATCCCGCTTTGATAATCGCGCAGGGCGCTCGTCCAGCGGCACATGTCGAATGACAAATGTTTATTCAAACCCGCTTCGTTGCCGATATCTTCCAGCAAATATTCCAGGCGGCGCGGCGACCAGGGAAATGCCTGGTCGTTGGGATGGTACTGGGAGAGATATTCTTCGTATGCCACAACCCAATCGTCGGTCAATTCGATCTTGCGTTCCTTGTAACGGTTCGCCGGGCTGGCATAGCGGACGAAGAGAAAGGGCCCATTTTTTCCGTCCAGTTCGAAATGGTTGATGTGGATGCCGAGGCACTCGCTTTTCTTGATCGCCGTATGCAGGATCAGGGCGACCAGCGTGTAGGGGCGCGCATCCGGCTTTTTACTCCGGCGGTGACGGTCTGCCGCGAGCAGGACGGCGTCGTATTCGTCGTCGGTCAATACCTGCGGAAGCGGGCTGATGGCGGAGCGCTGCGCGACTTTTTCGGCGGGGTCAACGCTTAATGTCCCATGCTGATGTAGCCAGCGGAAAAAAGATTTGACCGAGGTGATGCGCCGCGAAAGAGTCTTGGGACTGCACGCCACGCCGCGGTCTTTCTCCATCCATGTAAAGAAGCGGTTGAGTTCCTCGGTGGTCACGCCGCCGATGGTCTGGTCTGGAGATAGGAACTTCGTCAGCAGGCGGACGTCCGAAAGAAAGGCTTTGAGGGTGTGATGCGAGCGTCCCTGATCGAGCAGGTACATCTCCCAGCCGTTGATGGCGGCGGGCAGGAGCGTTTTGGCATTGATATGGGTGGGGGGAGTGGGTGTCTTCGCCATAAGATCTCTCTTGCGTGTAGTTGTGCGTATAGTTTAGCGAATTTGGAGGGCGCTGTCAACTGACTACGGCGGCGGCAAAAAATCCCATGGATTAACTTTAACCCCAGCCATGATCTCGAAATGCAGGTGAGATCCGGATGAACGCCCCGATGAACCGATCGCGCCGATCACCTCGCCCTGTCCCACGCTCTGCCCGCATCCCACATTGATCGCGCTTAGATGGGCGTACAACGATTGAAAGCCGTTGCCGTGGTCTATCATCACCATATTGCCATAGCCGTAATCGTTCCATCCCGAATACACGATCACGCCCGCATCCGAGGCGTAGACGGCTTCGCCGGTCTCCCCGGAAAAGTCCAACCCGTTGTGATTCGTCTGCGGCGAAAAATCAAAGCCCGAAAGGTAATGCTTGTTCGCCGGGTAGATGAAATAACCGTAGCCCACCGCGCCGCCGCTGATCGGGTCGCAGGCGCCCTCTCCAAGCACGCGCGCCGAGGCGGGGTTTTCGCGCGTCACGCCCAACGGCGCGGACCAACTCACAAAGTCGCGCTTCCCGCCGGGGATGATCAACCACGTTCCAGGCTTGATGTTCGCGTTCTCGTAATCGCCGACCGCGTTCGGATCGAGATGATTGGCCGGATAATCAATCACGTCCGCCGCGCTCACCCCGTAAAAACGCGCCCACTCGCCAAACGGGATTCCGCCCAGCCATTCCCAATACACGCCGTCCACCGGCATGATGTTCAACTCCTGCCCCGGACGAAGCGAATGAGGATCGTCCAGCAGGGTGTTGTAATTTCCCCACAGAATCGTCTCCGGCTTCAAACCGAACTTTTCCGCAATGCCGAAGACCGTATCGCCGTCCTGCACGATATACTGAGTCAACTCCTTGCGCGGGCGGCTGGGGATGTTGGTATGCAATTGCGCCGAACGATTGACTCCATCGGTGACGGGCAGATTCGGCTCTGTGAGCGGATTGACGCCCGCCGCCTCGACCGTGACCGGGGGCTGGTCTGCCCCATTTGGCGTTTCCTGCGCCTGACGGTAGAACGATCGCGCGAGAATTACGACCAACGCGACGGTAAGGATGGAAAAAAGATTCGCGCCAAACTTAAGCAACGGCTCGCCCAGCCCGATGTCGAGCAAACCCGTCATCCAACGGAAAAGAAGCGGGCGCTTCCCCGGCGCGGTTGCGGAACTTTCCGAATCCGTTTGCGGCGCGTTGCCGTTAAAGTCGTTTTGCATACCGGTCATGATAACACGGCGAAAAAATCGCGGTCAAGCCAAGATGAGACGGCGTTCATTTTTTGCCGTTCTTGTTAAAGAAAACCAGCCATACGACGGCAAACCCCATCAGGCAGGCGATCCCCCCGGCAAAGATCGCTTTTTGCACGCCCCAACCCTGCGCCGCCCAACCGATCAGAATGCTTCCGAACGGAGCCACGCCCTGCAACCCCCAAAAATAAACGCTGAACACGCGCCCGCGCAATTCGTCCGGCACGCGCATCTGGATCATCGTATTCATGCTGATAAGTTGCGTCACCGTCCCCCAACCGGCAAAGATCAATAGAAAGAAAGCCAGCGGCGCATTTGCGACGACCCCCAACCCGATGATCGGCAGGACGAAGAAGACCTGCCCCCAAAGCAGGGTGGAACTTTTATTCGCCGCGGCGAAATACGCCATCATCAACGCCGCCGCCACCGCGCCGATGCCCTGCGCCGCGTAAAGGTTGCTCGTGCGCGCCGCGATCGCCGCCTCCGAGGTCAATGCAGGCTGGAGGATGTCGCGCGCGACCGCTGGGATCTGTTGAATGAGCGGGATGCCGAAGAAACCCAACAGGGCGGACATTAAAATGGCGGACATCACCACAGCGTTGGAGCGAATGTAACGCAGTCCCTCCCTGAACTCGCTCCCCATATCGCGCGACGATTCAGCCTCTTTCTCCGCCTTGTATCGGGCGCGCGCCATGAATAAACCCGCCATCACGAAGATATAACTGATTCCGTTTGCAAGGAAGACCGAGCCTTCATTGGACGTCGCCGCGATCAGCCACGCCGCGCATAACGGCCCGATGACGCGCCCCAGATTGAACGCCGTGGTTTGAAGCGCGATCGCGCTTGGCAGGGCTTCCTTCCCGGCGAGCTCGATCAGCATCGCCTGGCGCGCCGTCACTTCGATTGCGATGGCGCTTCCGTATATGAAAGCCAGAACAAGGATTTGCCAGATCTGAATCCGCCCGGTGAAGGCGAGGAACGCCAGCCCGAACGCCTGCGCCGACATGACCGCCTGGAGCAGGATGACCGCCTTGCGTTTGTCCATGCGCTCGACCAGCACGCCGGCGGGGAGCGCGAACAACAGAGTCGGCAGAGTCTGGGCGAAACCGATCAACCCCAAATCCAGCGGACGGCCTGAGATGCGATAGGCGAGATACGGCAGGGCGGTGGATTGCATCCACGAACCGACGACGGAGAGGAACTGTCCGGCGAGGAAGAGGACGAAATCGCGCGAACCGAGCGCGGGGAAGCGGCCGATGAGCGCGCGCTTGAACGGCGTCATTGTTGCGATGCGGGCGCGATACATTCCGGGCGGTCGTTGCCGGGTTTATTGACCATCGTCGAGACGGGGAACGCAGACATGGCATCGGCGGGGTAGGGCTTGATTAAGTGGATCAACTTATCCGGAGTCTGAGGCGCAGGCTCCAGCCACAGATCGTAATCCCCCGGATTCAAAATCACCGGCATCCGGGTATGAAGCGCAGACATCAACTCGTTCGGCTCGGTGGTGATGATCGTGCAGGTTCGTAAACTTCCGCCGTCGGGCGAGTTCCATTCGTCCCACAACCCGGCGAAGGCGAAGGGCTTGCGGTCTTTCATGTGGATGAAATAAGGCGTTTTCGTTTTCGCCCCGGCTGCGGCTTTCCATTCATAAAAACCATTTGCGGGAATGAGACAGCGTTTATGTTTGAACCCGCCGCGAAAGGACGGTTTCTCCGCGAGGGTTTCGCCGCGCGCGTTGATGAGCTTGTTTCCGATTGACGGGTCCTTTGCCCACGATGGGATCAAACCCCAGATGAAGAAGTCCGCCTTGTTCTTCGCGTCGTTGGGGATGGCGAGGACCGGCTGCGTGGGCGCGATGTTGTAGCGCGGCGCAAACTGCTTTGGGAACGTGTAATTGCTGAAAGCGTCCGCCAATTCGGCGGGGTCAACAGTGAGTGTGAATCTTCCGCACATGGTTCTCCTTCTTGTAAGGCAAGTTTAAACTTGCCTTACGCAACCGGCAGAGTGAAATAAAAGGTCGTTCCAGCCCCGGGCTGGGATTCAAGCCATATCCTGCCGCCATGCACTTCGACGATGCGTTTGACGAGCGGGAGACCGATGCCCGTGCCTTCGCTGTTCGCGTCCAGTTTGTTGAACAGACCGAAGATGCGTTCCTGGAATTGCGGCTCGATGCCGATGCCGTTATCCTTGACGAAGAAGACGGGGGCGCCGTCTGCTCCTGCGAACGAACCGATCTGAATGTGGGGATCGGATTGGTTGCCCATAAACTTGACCGCGTTCTCGATCAGGTTTTGCAGGACCTCCAGCAGGCGCACGCGGTCGCCGACCACGTTGTACCCCTGATCGTCGAATTCGACGCGGACGCCGCGCGCGGTGATCGCCCCGTCCAGCAGGGCGAGCGTGTCGCGCACGAGCGTCTTGAATTCGGTCTCGACCGATTCGTTGCGGATGCGTCCGATGCGGGAGAGTTCGAGCAGGTCGTTGAGCAGGATCTGCATTTTTTTCACCGCCTGAGCGATGCGGTTCAAATCGCGGGTGAAGTTTTCGATATTGCCGGCTTTTGCATCCCGCTCGATGTAACCCAAAAATCCGTTGATCGTCACCAGCGGAGATTTGAGGTCGTGCGAGACGGTATAGGTGAAACTTTCCAGTTCGGCGTTCTTGGCCCCGAGTTCGGCGATGAAGAGTTCCCGTTCCAACTCAGCCGCTTTTCGTTCGCCGATGTCGCGGGCGATGCCCGTGGTGCCGACCACCTTGCCATGCTCGTCCCGGATCGGCGTCTTGGTCGTCTCGATCCAGTAAACGCGCCCGGCGCTGTCCCTCTGTTTTTCTTCGATGGTCTTGCGCTTTCCGCTTTGAATGACCTCCAGGTCGTCTTTGCGGTAGAACTCGGCGAAGGACTTTTCCCAAATTTCGATATCGGTCTTGCCTATTACGTCTTCCATGTTGCGCCCGCAGGCGCGCAGGAACTGCTCGTTGACCGCAATGTACCGGCTGTCGAGGTCCTTCAACCAGGCCATGTCGGGGATGTTGTTCAGGATGGCGGATTGCTGAAGCAGGGTCTCTTGAACCTTTTTCTCCGCTTCCTTTTGTTCGGTGACGTCCTGCACCGCGCCCACGATTCCCACAAGGCGATTCTCTTTTTCATCCCAGATGGGATGGGCGAACACGCGCTCCCAGCGAATTTCGCCGCTTTTCGTGAACGTGCGGATCTCCGACGCGACGACGTCCTGGTTGTTCAATAATTTTTCCATGTCTGCGGCGTCTTTTTCCAAATCGTCCGGGTGAATGTGCCCGTACCATCCCCCGGCGGCGAGGTACTCCTCCGGCGTGTAGCCGGTCATTTTTTCCACCGCTCCCCCCAGCCAGATGGTCTCCCCCATCCCGCTCTCGCCGATTACGCTTTCGAAGGCGTAATCTGATATTACGCTGGATATCAACTTGTATCTTTCCTTGCTACGCCGCGCCCGCTCCAGCGCCTGCCCAACAGTCTGCGCCGCCAGCCATTGCAAGACCGCGCCCATCGGAAAGACCACAAGACTCACCACCCAACTCATGATCGCGGGACGCTCCACATTCGTTTCGATCAACCCCAAGAATTCGGCGCGAACCATCCCAAAACCGGCGGCGAGCGAAAGCAGGGTGACGCCCAGCGCCGCGCGCCCGCCCAGCAGAACCCCGGCGATCACGATCACCAGCGGATGCCCCAAAAGGTACGACTCGCCCTGAACGCCCACGCCCGTCCATGCCGAGACGGTGAAGAACAACCAGATGAAGGCGACCTGCAGGGCGGAGGCGATGCGGACATGCCCGCGCTTCAGCAGAAACAGCAAAAACAGGTTGATCGCCTCCACCGAAACGGTTTGCGGCAGGGCGCGCTCCAACAGCGACGGCATGGAAAACAACGCAAAGGCTGCATAAGGAATTGGGATGGCGATCATGCCCCACAGGATGACGTTGAGCAAATACGCCTGATGCGTTTTCTGCTCGTCTTCGAACACGGGCGGCTTGAATAAGTCGGATATTTTCTTCATCTTCCGGTCACTTTCGCAGTTTTCTTGCATCGCCATCGCGTATTGTCTCCCCAGCCGCGTCCAAATGTTCGAGCAGGGCTTGCGCATACTTTCTCGTCGTATCGAACATGTCCCTGGTTTCAGCCAGCGTGATCGTCCCCCGCTCGCCGATCGCGGACAGGACGCGCCGCCTCATTTCGTCGTAATCCGTCTTGCGGAACACAACCTCCTGTGAAACCTGAACCAACTCGCCCAATTCGATCAGCGCGTTATAGATTTCTTCGCCCGCCTGCGCCAGACATTCCTTGACGCTGGGCGGCGAAAAGGGATTCGACTCGAACCCGCGCCTCAACGCCCGGACTTTGGCTTGATTCTCCCCATCGAACCGAATCTCATGCCCCGGGCTGGATACCGCTCCGCGTTCGTCCAGCAGCGAGCGACGAGCGGCGAGGAACGCGATGGCGGCGTTAAAAATTTTAGGCGCGAGGTTTAGCCTGCTTTTCAACTCCTCTCGCGGAACTCCGCGCCGTAACGGAAATTGTCGGAGGTAAGCGTCCACCGTTTCCAGCATGTTCGATTCGAGCGCCTTCCAGACCGGTAGAGCCGCCGCCAGCGTTTCATTCAGCGCGACCAGCCTGCCCGATTCCAACAACTCGCGCAAAGCGGAATCGGCGGATTCGGATTCCAGCCTTGATTTGGCGATCATCTCGTTAATGGGCGCAACCTGCAGGGCAAGCGCGGCTTCAAAAAGCACATCGGCGGGAGAGCCCTGCGCCAGCGCTTCCAACGATTTGACGACGTTTTTGTCGAAGCGTTTATGCCTGCCTTTCGGCTGGTGATCCGCCACCGCGCCGCCGCCCAGCGTTTCGCCGGGCGAGGGTCTTCGCAAAACGTAACGATCTCCGCGCAGGGCGACGACGGGGTCGCGCAGTTCCAGTTGAATCCAACCTTCCTCCCCGGCTTGAATCTCTTCCGCGCCGAGCAGACGCAGGGTTGCAATCGTCTCGCTTGCGCCGACGAAGAACTTGACCTCGTCGTTGTGAGCGATGGACTTGCGAATATCCTTGAGCGCTTTGAACCTGGCATCCAACCGGCGCGTGGCTTGATACTGACCCGGATGGACAAGCACATTTCCGCGGCGGATTTGTTCGGTGTTCACTCCCGAAATATTGACCGCAGTCCGTGAGCCTGAAACGGCAGTCTCTTCTTTCTGTTTGTGGGACTGCAAACCGCGGATGCGCCCCTTTGCGCCGCCCGGCAAAATCTCCACTTCGTCGCCGACGGAGAGACGGCCGTCCTGCAACGTGCCGGTCACGACGGCGCCGAATCCGCTCATGCTGAAGACGCGGTCAATCGGCAGGCGCGGACGGTTGAGGTCGGCGCGGGAAGGTTTATTTTTCAATAGAGATTGGAGATTGGAGATTAGTTCATCGAGCCCGGTTTTCGTCTTCGCAGAAACCGGAATGATCGGCGCGTCTTTGAGAACGGTCTCGCTCACAGCGGAGCGAATCTCCGAGGAAACAAGATCAAGCCACCCTGAGTCAGAAGCGAGGTCCGCCTTCGTCAGCGCGATCAGCCCGCTGTGAATCTGCAACAGGTCGAGGATCGCAAGATGTTCCTTCGTTTGGGGCATCACGCCTTCGTCGGCGGCGATGACCAATAATGCCGCGTCAATGCCGCCGACGCCGGCGAGCATGTTTTCGATGAAGTCGCGGTGACCCGGCACATCCACAATGCCGACCTCTTCACCGTCCGGCAGGGTCAACCAGCCGAATCCTAGTTCGATGGTCATCTCGCGGGCTTTCTCTTCCTTGAGACGATCCGGGTGCGCGCCTGTGAGCGCTTCGATCAATGTGGATTTTCCGTGATCCACATGACCGGCTGTGCCGATGACTCTCATGCCTGTAATTTAACCACACTTTAACCGCGCTCCCGCGACATAAAAAAGCGCGCGCGCAAAGGTTGCCTCACGCCGCATTCGCTTCGATAAACTCAACGCGCGCCCTGCCCCGCTTGCGCCGATTATTCTTCGCCGCGCGCGCCTCTCTTTCTTGTGTCTCGTGTAACGAAAAGCATTCCCGCGTCATCAAAACGGCATGAACATTTTCCTCATCCTGTTCGCCTTCGCCTTGTGGGGATTGCTCCACTCTGTCCTCGCTTCCCGTTTCGTCAAGGATAAATTCCGCGGCTTGATCGGCAGGGGCGGGATGCGCCTGTATCGGCTCGGCTACAACCTTTTCTCCGTCGTTTCTTTCGCGCCTCTTTTATATCTCGCCGCGACCCTTGAAGATCAGCCGCTGTATCGGATCCCTCCGCCGTGGAACTTTCTCTTTTTCGGGTTTCAGAGCCTGTCCGCTCTTTTGCTCTTCGTCGCCGCCTTTCAAACCGACCTCCTTTCCTTGACCGGACTCCGCTCGTTGTTTCAAGAGGAGAATCCGGATCAACTTGTGACGCGGGGTTTGTACGCCGTCGTACGGCATCCGTTATACCTGTTCAGCCTGACTCTTCTTTGGCTCGATCCGACAATGACCGTCAACTCGCTGGTTTTTTACATCGGCGCGACCGCCTATTTCATCGTCGGCGCATATTTTGAAGAGCGTAAACTCCTGCGCGATTTCGGCGAGGCGTACGCGGAATACAAGCGGAAAACTCCGTTTCTAATTCCGATGATGAAATAGACCCGCTCGAGCCGCTTCCCCGGGAGCAGGCGATGCGTTCTGCCCCGATTCGACGTTCCGCTTCGGGGAAGCCCGGCAACTGGACAATCCCCCCCCTTTCAGGTATCATTGCCCAACTTGTGACCGAACTCACGAAGTCGCAAGAATTCAAAATCATCTTCCCGGATAAGCCCCTTATCCGGGTTGTTGTGCGTAAACGTATTTTTGGCGGAGGCTACCGAATGTCAGATTTGATCAAGCAGATCACAAGCGATTTGCAAAAGCAGATAGATGGTTTCAAACCCACGCTTAACGTCAGCGATATGGGCGTGACGCTGGAGGCGGGCGACGGCATCGCCCGCGTGCAGGGACTTGCGAACATCAAGGCGCAGGAACTTGTGCAGTTCGCCAACGGCGTGGTCGGCGTCGCGTTCAACCTCGAGAAAGACAACGTCGGCGTGATCGTCATGGGCGATTACGAAGGCATCACCGAAGGCATGTCCGTGCGGGGATTAGGACGCATCGCCTCCGTCCCGGTGGGGGATGCGATGATCGGAAGAGTGGTCAACGCCCTGGGCGAGCCGATTGACGGCAAAGGGCCCATCGCCACGACCGGCTATCGCCCCATCGAACGCATTGCGCCGGGCGTGATCGAACGCCAGGATGTGGATACCCCGGTGCAGACCGGCATCAAATCCATCGACTCGATGATCCCCATCGGGCGCGGCCAGCGCGAATTGATCATCGGCGACCGTCAGACCGGCAAGACCGCCATCGCCATTGACGCGATCATCAACCAAAAAGGCAAGGATGTGATCTGCATCTATGTGGCGGTGGGGCAAAAGAAAGCCGCCATTGCCCGCACGCTCGGCACGCTCGAAAAATACGGCGCGATGGAGCACACCATCATCGTGGTCGCTTCGGCGGATGAATCTGCCGCGCTTCAATACATCGCCCCGTACGCCGGGACCGCCATCGGCGAAGAGTTTATGGAAACCGGGCGCGACGCGCTGATCATTTACGACGACCTTTCCAAACACGCCTGGGCGTACCGTCAGGTCTCGCTCCTGCTCCGCCGCCCGCCCGGACGCGAAGCCTACCCCGGCGACGTGTTCTATCTCCACTCGCGCCTGTTGGAACGCTCCGCGCGGCTTGCCAACCAATATGTGGTGGTAAAGAAGGATTACGGCAACGAACTTGCGGAAGTCGCGGACGGCGTGGACGGCAAATCGTACACCGGTCCGCTTTCCAAGCATGAGGCGGAGGAAGCCGCCAAGGCAAAGGGCGCCGACTTTAAGGCGGTCAAGGTCAGGGGAACCGGCGGCTCGCTCACTTCGTTGCCGATCATCGAAACGCTTCTCGGCGACGTTTCGGCGTATATCCCCACCAACGTCATTTCCATCACGGACGGGCAAATCTACCTCGAAAGCAACCTGTTCAACGCGGGCATCCGTCCGGCGGTGAACGTGGGTATTTCCGTGTCGCGCGTGGGCGGCGACGCCCAAACCAAAGCCATGAAGCAGGTGGCGGGACGTCTGCGCCTTGATATGGCGGCATACCGCGAGTTGGCAGCCTTCGCGCTCATGGCTTCAGACCTGGATAAATCCACCCAACAGCAATTGAGCCGCGGTCAGCGGATGCAGGAAATCCTCAAGCAACCGCAATACCAACCGGTCGAACTCCAGAATCAGGTCATGGTCATCTTTGCGGGGACGAACGGATACGCCGACAACGTCTCGCTGGATAAGATGGCGCAGTGGCAGGCGGATTTGATCCGTTACATGGAATCGTCCTATCCTGAAATCGGCAGGGACATCATTGCGAAGAAAACCATCACGGAAGAGAATCGCGCCGCATTGGTTAAGGCTCTCGACGGCTTCCGCGCGGGCTGGGCGGGGTAGTTGGATAGTTGGGATGGTCGAATAGTCGGATGATCGAATAGTCGAATGGTCGGGGTTTCTCCGGTTAATGGACAATAAGACCACCCGACCACCAGACCACCAGACTACCCGACTACCAGACTACCCGACTACCAGACTACCAGACTACCAGACTACTAGACTACCAGACTACTAGACCACCAGACCAAAGGACTAACTTATGGCTTCTGCCCGCGAGATGCGGCTTCGCATCAAAAGCGTCAAGAATATTTCACAGGTCACGCGCGCTCTCGAGACGGTGAGCGCCAGCAAGGTTCGCAAAGCGATCAACGCCGTCATGGCGACCCGCTCCTATGCGACCAAGGCGTGGCAGGTGTTGAAACATGTCGCCGAACAACCGGGGCGCGATTCCCTGCATCCCCTGCTGACCAAACGCCCGGCGGTGAAGAACACCCTGGCGGTGATCGTCACCGGCGACCGCGGCCTGGCGGGCGCGTACAACTCCAACGTGATTCGCTTTACGGCTCAGACATTCGACCGATACCCCCGCCCGGTCAAGTACATCGCAGTGGGGCGCAAGGGCAGGGATTTGCTCTATCGCCGCCGCAAGGATGTTCTGGCGGAGTTCAGCAGCCTGCCTGCGGCTCCCTCTTTCAACGACGTGGCCGCCATCGGAAGACTCGCCGTGCAAGAATATGAAAAAGGCGCTGTGGATGAGGTGTTCCTTATTTATACCGATTTCATCAACATGGGGAGGCAAGCCGCCACGGTGAAGAAACTTCTGCCGCTCGAACTCGAAAGCGGGGGCTTGGTGGAGGATTTTGAACACAAACCGTCGTCCGGCATAGCCGCGGCGTATGAATACGAGCCCGACGGGCGCGAACTGCTGGACGCGATCATCCCGCGTTTTACCGCCCTGCAGGTCTATCAGGCGATACTCGAATCGCAGGCGAGCGAACACGCCGCCCGCATGATCGCCATGCGCAACGCGACCGACAACGCCAAGGAACTCGTCGGCGCCCTGCAACTGGCTTACAACAAAGTTCGTCAGCAAGGCATCACAAACGATATTTTGGATATTGTCGGCGGCGCGGAAGCGCTGGCCGCGAACTAACTGGAGGAATAACCCATGGCAAACGCAAACGGCCGTGTCGTACAAATTTTAGGCGGCGTGGTGGACGTCGAATTTCCCGGCGGCGACATCCCCGAACTCTTCGAGGCGATTGAAGTGGCGCGCGAAGACAAGGAGCCGCTCGTTCTGGAAGTGCAAAAACATCTCGGCGATAACTGGGTCCGCACGGTGGCGATGGACACCACCGACGGCTTACAGCGCGGAGTCCCGGCCAAATCAACGGGCTCCCCGATCACGGTCCCGGTTGGACCCGCCACGCTGGGGCGCATCTTCAACGTGTTGGGCAATCCCATTGATCGCAAGGGCGGCGTCAGCGCCTCCATGTATTATCCCATTCACCGTTCCGCGCCCGCTTTTGAAGAACAGTCCACCCGCGTGGAAGTCTTCGAGACCGGCGTGAAAGTCATTGACCTGATCGCCCCCTTCACCAAGGGCGGCAAGACCGGCATCTTCGGCGGCGCGGGAACGGGCAAGACCGTCATCATCATGGAGCTCATCCGCTCGGTGGCTTCCGTGCATGAAGGCAACTCCGTTTTCGCGGGCGTGGGCGAGCGCACGCGCGAGGGGACGGGACTTTATCGTGAAATGATCGAATACGGCGTGATGAAAGACACCGTGATGGTCTACGGTCAGATGAACGAACCCTCCGGCGTGCGCCTGCGCGTGGCCTTGACCGCGCTCTCGATGGCGGAATACTTCCGCGATCAGGGCAAGGATGTGTTGCTCTTCATTGACAACATCTTCCGCTTCTCGATGTCCGGCTCGGAAGTGTCCGCGCTTCTTGGGCGTATGCCTTCGGCGGTGGGCTACCAGCCGACTCTCGCCACCGAAATGGGCGAACTGCAGGAGCGCATCACCTCGACCCGCACCGGCTCGATCACTTCGATGCAGGCTGTCTACGTCCCCGCGGACGACTACTCCGACCCTGCGCCTGTGGCGACCTTCACCCATCTCGACGCGACCATCGCGCTCGAACGCTCCATCGTGGAGAAGGGCATTTATCCCGCCGTGGATCCGCTCACCTCGACCTCCCGCATTCTCGACCCCAACATTGTGGGCGAGGAACACTACCGCACTGCCCGCGAAGTCCAGCGCGTGCTTCAGCGTTACAAGGATTTACAGGACATCATCGCCATCCTCGGCATTGACGAACTTTCCGAAGACGACAAACTGGTCGTCTCGCGCGCCCGCAAGATCGAACGTTTCTTCTCCCAGCCATTCTTCGTAGCGGAACGCTTCACCGGCATCCCGGGACGCTACGTCTCCATCAAAGACACCGTGCGCGGTTTCCGCGAAATCCTCGACGGCAAATGCGACGACCTGCCGGAGCAAGCCTTTATGATGGCGGGCGCCATCGAGGATGTGCGAGAACGCGCTGAGAAACTGGCAAGAGACTAGGCAGAGATTTGTAACCAGAGATTGATAATTGATCGCAGCAATCTCCAACCTCTAAAAGGGTTTTCCATGACCATTCGTTGTGAAATCGTATCCCAGGACCGCACCGTCTTTTCGGGCGACGTGGATATCGTCGTCATTCCCGGTTCGGCAGGCGAAATGGGCATCCTGCCAAAACACGCGCCTGTGCTGACCACTTTGAAATACGGCGTGGTCAAAGTTCGCGCGCGCGGACGCGAGGAACTGTACACTGTCGCCGGCGGGGTTGCCGAAATCCAGCCGGATGTCGTCACCATCCTGGCCGACCGCGGCTCGGAGAATATCGCAGAAATTGACATTGACCGCGCGCTTGCCGCCAAAAAACGCGCCGAAGAATACCTCGCCAAGGGGTTGCCGGCAGACCTTGACCGCTACGAGATCATGGAAGCCGCCCTGCGCCGCGCCAATTTGCGCCTGGATGCCGTGCGTCGCTATCGCAAGTCCGCCGCGCCGCGCCTCCCGGAGATTTAACCTCTCGTGTTTTCAATGTTCTCCAAGGACCTGGGCGTTGACCTGGGCACCATGTTCACCCGCTTTGCCGATAATAACAATGTGTTGTTAGAGGAGCCTACCATCGTAGCCATCGAGGTTGCGGATCAGAAGATGGTCGCGGCAGGCATGGAGGCGCGGGATATGTTGGGGAAAGTCCCGGTGGAGACCATCGAAGTGGCGCGTCCGCTTCGCAACGGCGTAATCGCCGATTATGAGATCACCGAAACCCTGCTGGCTTACCTGCTCCAGCGCGCGAGCGGCGCAATGCGCATCTTTCGCCCGCGCGTGATGATCACCGTCCCCTACGGCGTGACCAGCGTGGAGCGCAGGGCGGTCTACGAAGCCGTCATGGAGGCGGGCAGCCGCGAGGCCTATCTCATTCAGCAGCCGCTCGCCGCCGCCATCGGCATTGATCTGCCGATCAACTCCCCGTCCGGCAACATGATCATCTGTCTGGGCGGCGGCTGTACGGAATCCGCTGTTATGGCCATGTACGGCGTCGTTTCAGCGGATACCCTGCGCGTCGGCGGCATGGACCTGGACGAAGCCATCGTTAACTATGTCCGTCGCAAATATGGCGTGGTGATCGGCCAGCCGACGGCGGAGCAATTGAAACTTCGTATTGGGGCGGCTGTGCCGCAAGATATCGAGAACAGCATGGAAGTGCAGGGGCAGGACCAGGTCACAGGTCTGCCCCGTCCTGTCACCCTGACCACAGGTGAAATGGTCGAGGCGCTTCAAGAGCCGCTTAAGCAGATTGTGGAATCTGGAAGAAAAGTTTTGGAAAAAACCCCGCCCGAACTGGTCTCGGATATTATTGACCGCGGCGTGGCGTTGTGCGGCGGGGGCGCGCTCCTGCGCGGGGTGGATAAATTGCTCACGAAATCGCTCGGCATCCCCGCCTATCTCGTGGATAACCCATTGACCTGCGTCGTGCAGGGCGCATCCAACGCCTTTGGGATGTTGAACGTCATCCGCAGGAATTTGCCGCAGGTATAAAAAAACAGCCGCGCGGCTGTTTTTTTATGCGCCGCAAAGGTTGCCGCCCCGGACTGCAAAATCTTCAGATTTTGCCTCGAAAGTCGGGAGACGTTCGACTCAGCCCATGACATGTTTTGCGCGCGTACGTTTTTTTGTTCGTCGTTTTTCCTATTCGATAACCCTCACAAATTTATACTCCGCTTTTGCGCCGCTGGGGTCAATGAGGGTGAAAGAATCGGGAAACACCGGTCCCGGGGGAGGCGTAGGGTCTTCGATCTCCTTGAAGTTATCGCAGATAGGAACGCCTTTGTGTATGTAGGCCATCCAGCCGCGTTCGGTCACGTTGACGCCGTCCACAGAGACGACGCGCAGCCACTTATCGCCCTTCTTCACTTCGCTTCCGTCGGCGGGCGCTTCCCAAACCTCGTCGCCGACAACCACCTGTCCGCGCCCGAAGGAAGCGATCACGGCCGCGAAGGTATTGTGGTCTTTCCGCAGGCGCGTGCCGTTGCTGATGGGGGTCATGCTGTATTGGGTCATGAGACTCTCCTGTATTCGACGAGCGTGCCGTTGAAGTTGGCGATCAGCGTCGTCTGGGCCGTTTCCGCATTGTAACGGGCAAGAAAGTCCGACTCGCTGCCGTTGAAATAGTTCAAGTCAATGTCCTGGCTTTCCACGCCGAAGAGCGCGCCGTCGCCGTTGGAGGTGAATTGCCAATAGGTCCAGTCTTCCCAAACGGAGGGGACGAGCGGCTCGGTCGGGTTGTACCATGCGATCCATAGCGGATATTGGGCAAAGTAGCGCACGCCCGCCGCGTTTTCCTGGAAATAATAGTAACCCGTATAAACGCCGAGTTTCTTTTCCGGGAGCAAAACCTTTATGCGTTCCATGAAGTCGAACCAATTGCGCCAGCCGCCGTAGGGACCGCCGTAATTTTCTTCAAAGTCGCCCCACATTTCCATTTCGCCTGTATCGTCGCCGAGAATCTCAACCCATTTCTCCGCCTGCCGTTTCGGGTTCACGCGGCTGTCGTAGAACCAGTACGATCCGCGCAACAAACCTGCCGCCCTGGCGTTCTTCCACGAGGTTTTGAAAACCCGGTCTGCGTAATTCCCCTGCCCGGCGCGGATGATGACTCCGCGAGTCTGGGATGCCATCTTGAAAAAGTTGATCCCCGGCGCGGTGGTTGGGTCATCCTGCCAGAAGGAGACATCCGGCAGTTTGAAGTTCGTGAGAATCTGTATCCTTTGCGGCTGGATGACGGGCGGGCGGGCGGGGCGCGGCGGTTCGGTCATGAGGTTTCCGCTATTATAAAGCATCCCAAACTCCCAGGACGCGAAAATCTCCCGGCTTTCGCGTTCCCAACAATGAGAGTCGTTGGGAACGCGCTAATTATTCAACGCGCCTGCGTTGATCCAATTTTTGATGACCTGCAATTCAGCCTCCGTCACTTTCGGTCCGCGGTCGGGCATCTCTCCTTCCGCGATCAACTGCGCCAGCAGGCTTTCATCGGCGTTGCCGGGGACAATCACTGGCCCGTTGAAAGAGCCAGCCATGAGTTGTTCGTAGGTCAGCATATTGAGACCTTCCTTGACCCGTTCCACGCCGTGGCATTTGACGCACTTCGCTTCGAGGATGGGGTAAACGTCGGAGGCATAACTGATTGCGGTCGAGGCGGATTCTGTCGGGGGAGGCGCCGCCTCGACCGTCGGGACGAGCGTCTCTGTTGGAGGCGGAGTCGTCGTCGGCGGGGGAGGGGTTTGGGTGGACGGGACAGGCTCGGTCGGAGTCTGAGGCGCGGCGCCTGCGCATCCTGCGAGGAATGCGGCGAGAGCCAGGGCGCTCAGGAGGAGGACGGCATTCTTTAGGTTTTTCATGGTTTCCTTTTCCATCTCGATAAAAATTTGGCATACTTTACGCGAAACGAATAAGGAAAGGATGAAGATTGTGTGCGATTTCTTACCGCGCAACCCTGTGAGTTTTGGCGGGAGGAAGGTATAATTCGTCCGCTTCAAAAAAGACACTTCACTTCAAGGCTGAGTATGACCGGCGCAATTTCACTACCCAACGAGTATTGGATCAACCTCCAGGTTACACCCAAAGACATCGAACATTTGCATACATTTCTCTTTGAGAAGGAGACGCCCATGACTGCGGGCGACCTTGTCGCGGAGTTTGTTGAGTCGCGCCTGCGCGCGGAGAAACTTTCGGCGGAAAAGCAAAAACCGGCCGGGAGGACTTTCCTGCCGAAGGAAAAATATTCCGTGGGCGAAGAACTGGTCTTTCCCGCGCTCGGCTGGCGCAGCGGGGCGGTGATAAGCGCGCGCGCGGGCGTAAACCCGGGGGTGGATTCCTTCGATGTCATCACGGTTAAGTTTGACGACGGATCGTCGCGTATGTTTGCGGCAGGACTTGCCTTGCACGCTCTGAACGAATCTCCCGCTGATAAGCCCGTTGAAAACGATTCGCCCACCGCGCAGGTTGTGGCGGAACACGGCGACGCGCTCGATAAAAAACTGGAGGAAGCCTTCGCCGCCGACGAGGGACTGGTAAAGATTGCGGGGCGCTGGTTTCCGCGCTCGCTGTTGATAGACGTTAATGAAGGGCAGTTGAATCTCGTTGAAGCCGCGCTGGATATGGCCGGCGGCGAACCCATGCCAACGAGCGACTTGATGAAGGACAGCGAACTCCCCGTCGGGGCGAATCCAAAACTTGCGGAGTTTTCCCTGAATTATGCCATGCAGGCGGATGGGCGCTTCGATGAAGTCGGTCCTGTTGGGCAGGTGCTTTGGTGTTTGCGCCGCCTCGAGCCGGATTTCGTGCGCGAAGTTCCGCCGCCGCTGCGCTACGTCGAGATTCCTCACGACCGGAGCCTGCTCAACCCTGAAATGATCGCGCTCGAAGCCCAATTGGACGACGAGTTGACCGACGCCGACGGCGCCGAAGCGCGCGATGAAATCTCCTCGGCTTCGATTACGTTGATCTATCCGCATCTGCGCGCCGGGACTCTGCCGGTTTCTCCGCGTACGCGCAAGTTATTCCCGACCGCCTATGAATCGCCGCGAGTGCGCTTCACCCTGGTGGATGGAAAGACGAATCAACGCTTTCCAGCCTGGGTTGTTCTCGAACACGGTTATGTTTACGGTTTGCGCGAATGGTACAAGGCGCATCAGTTGATCCCCGGCTCGCTGGTGCAACTTCGCCGGGGAGATCGTCCCGGCGAGGCGATCGTCGAGGCGCGCACGCAGCGCTCTGCCAAAGATTGGGTGCGCACGGTCATGGTTGGTTCGGATGGCGTCGTCGTTTTTGCTCTGCTCAAACAGCCCATCACAGCCGAATTCAACGAGCGCATGGTCGTGCATGTGCCGGACTTCAAGGCGCTCGACCCGGTCTGGGAGAAGAAACGTCCCTTCGATGAATTGCTCCTGATGGTGACGCGCGAACTGGCGAAATCGAACCCGCAGGGACACGTCCACGCGCAGGAGTTGTACGCGGCGATGAACCTCGTCCGCAGGACGCCGCCCGCGCCGATATTTGCCGCCCTGGAATCAAACCCGGCATTCAAACATGTCGGCGACTTGCACTTCCGCCTCGCCGAGGAGGTGGCGGTATGAGCCTGCTAAAGCCAAACGCTAAAACCCCGTTTCACATTGATTTTGATTGGTGGAAGCAGAACGAGCGCGACTGGCACGTCTTCCTGCGTTCCTTTCTGTGCGCCGACCATCAGGAAACGTTCGCCAATGTCGAGGAAGACGGCTTGATGGATTGGATAGATCCGCATACCGCCGAAGTGAAACAGGTGGACGGCGTGCAGCACGCGCTCATCAGCCACTGCGCGCAACTGCCGGATTTCGTCAACCAGCGCACTGCGCTCGTCGAGGCGATCTTCCGCTTGTTTCTCGCCAACGGCAATATTCCCATGACCGCCGAGGAATTGAGCAAAAAACTTGGGAAGTCAGCCGACACCATATTGCGCACCATCGCCGGTCCGCGCGTGTACCGCGGCTTAAGACCGATCTTGAGCCAGTCAGCCGGACCGCGCGCCGGGTAAAATAAAAATGTGCCCCCGTAGCTCAATGGACAGAGCAGCAGCCTTCTAAGCTGTTGGTTGGGAGTTCGATTCTCTCCGGGGGCGCTGGAAAGTTGCCGGTGCGATATTCAAGGAGTTTCCCCATGCCTACCGTGATTCGAAAAACGCATGAAACACTCATGGAGGTTCGGCGCGGCATCCTCCGTTCGGTCAGTTGGCAGGTCAGGACTGGCGTTTGGGACCCCCCGACGGACGTTTACGAGACCGAAGACGCCTACATCGTGCGCATGGAAATAGCGGGAATGAGCGAGGGAAATTTCGACGTCTCGATACAGGATGACACGCTTTACGTCACGGGTTTCAGACCCGACTTCCCCGCGAGGCGCGCCTACCATCAGATGGAAATCCGTTCCGGAAAATTTACGAATGCGGTGGCCCTGCCCGGTCCCGTCAATTCAGATCGCGCCCTCGCCGAATACCGCGACGGCTTCCTGACCATCACCCTTCCGAAAGAAACGACGAACTGAGGCTGAAGCGATGCCCGCAGAAAAATGGCAGTCCGGCTTGCAAAATTTCCTCCACATGGCGGGCGATAACGAAGGGGATTTTTCCAGATCGCTCCTGTCTTCCTTGATCCCCCAGTTCCAGAAAAAGGGAGACGGCTCATCGTCCGCGTCGGGAGCGGAGGGCGCCCCCGAAAAAATGAGTCTACCCGACATCCTTCCCATCCTGCCCCTGCGCGGCGTGGTCGTCTATCCAAACACCGCCGTCCCGCTCACGGTTGGACAGCCGCGCTCCATCCGCCTCGTGGACGACGTTGTCAGCGCCGACAAACTCGTTGGGCTGGTGGCTGCGATCAACCCCGAATTGGAGACGCCGGGACCGAACGAATTATATAAAGTAGGCACCATCGCCACCGTCCATCGTTTGCTTCGCGCTCCTGATGGGACGGTCAGGCTTCTCGTGCAAGGCATGGAGCGCTTCCGCCTCGGCGAATTTGTCGAAGAGGAACCCTACCTTAAAGCCCGCATTCTGCGCGCGCCTGAATCGGACGAAAGAAACATCGAAACTGACGCCCTCGCCCGCAACGCCCGCGACCAGTTTCAGGCGATCACGCAGATGATTCCCTCCTTCCCGGAGGAACTGGCCAGCTCCATCCTCTCGCTCGAAGACCCGCTTCAGACCGTGTACACCATCGCCAACTTCCAGCGCATCGAGTTGAAGGATGCGCAGGAGATTCTCGACCTCGATTCGGTCTACGACAAATTAAAGAAATTGATCGGCTTGCTCGTGCGCGAAGCCGAAGTCCTGACCATCGGGCAGAAGATCCAAAACGAGGCGCGCGGCGAGATCGAAAAAGTCCAGCGCGACTACTTCCTGCGCGAACAGATGAAAGCCATCCAGCGCGAACTCGGCGAACGCGATGAACAGGGCGTCGAAATCGAAGAGTTTCGCAAGAAAATCGAAGAAGCGAAAATGCCCGAAGAGGCGGATAAACAGGCGAAGCGCGAACTGGACCGCCTCTCACGCCTGCCGACCGCCGCCGCAGAATACGGCGTCATCCGCACCTATCTCGACACGCTCGTCTCGCTTCCGTGGGCGACCGGCACCGAGGACAACCTTGACATCTCCCATGCGCGACAGGTCTTGAACAAAGATCACTACGGCTTGGAGGATGTGAAAGACCGCATCCTTGAGTTTCTTGCCATCCGCAAACTGCGCCTCGACCGGATCAACGACAAGAAGGAAGAATCTACCGATTTAATCCGCCGCGAGCGCGAGGGCGTCATCCTCTGTTTCGTCGGCCCGCCCGGGGTTGGCAAGACCTCCCTGGGACAATCCATCGCCCACGCCATGGGACGCAAATTCATCCGCGCCTCGCTCGGCGGCGTGCGCGACGAAGCCGAGATTCGCGGACATCGCCGCACCTACATCGGCGCCATGCCGGGGCGCATCCTGCAATCCCTGCGGCGCATCGGCTCGCGCAACCCGGTCTTCATGCTCGACGAAGTGGATAAACTCACCAACGACTTTCACGGCGACCCGTCCTCCGCCCTGCTCGAAGTCCTCGACCCCGAACAGAACGGCGAATTCCGCGACAACTACCTCGAAGTCGCCTACGACCTCTCGCAGGTCTTCTTCATCGCCACCGCCAACACGCTCGAATACATCCCCGGCCCCCTGCGCGACCGCATGGAGATGATCTACCTCTCCGGCTACACCGAAAGCGAAAAAATGCACATCGCGCGCGGATATCTGATCCCGCGCCAGATCCGCGAAAACAGCCTGCGCAAGAACGAAGTCACCTTCAGCGACGAAGCCTTGAAGATGATCATCCGCCAATACACGCGCGAAGCGGGCGTGCGCAATTTGGAGCGCAAGATCGGCGCGGTTTGCCGCAAAGTCGGAACGCATATCGCCGAAGGCAAGGCGAAGAAATATCGCATTAACCCAAAACGGGTCGAAACCTTCCTCGACACCCCGATCTTCCTTGGACCCGAAGAACTCAACAAACGCACCTCCATCCCCGGCGTCGTCCCGGGACTCGCGTGGACGTCCTTCGGCGGCGACGTCATGCTGATCGAAGCCACCGCCATGCCCGGCGGGCGCGGATTCCAGATCACCGGCTCGGTCGGCAACGTCATGCAAGAATCGGCCCGCGCCGCATTATCCTACGTCCGCTCCCGCTCCGAAGACTTCAGCATCCCGCATGAATACTTCGACAAGCACGACATCCACATGCACGTCCCGGCCGGCTCCACGCCCAAAGACGGCCCCTCTGCCGGAATCACCATGGCAGCCTCGCTCATCTCCCTCATCACCGGGCGCAAGGCCAACCCCCAAATTGGCATGACCGGCGAGATCACCCTCCGGGGTCAGGTGTTGCCCATCGGCGGCGTCAAAGAAAAAGTCCTCGCCGCGCATCGAAGCGGACTCAGCACAGTCATCCTCCCCAAACAGAACGAAAAAGACCTGGACGACGTGCCGGACGAGATACGCAAATCCATGAAGTTCGTATTCGCCGAAAGCGTGGACGACGTTATTTCCGCCGCATTAGAGAAACCGAAAGGCAAAAAGAAAAAACCGGGCAAAACGGCAAAACCCAAAACGAAGAGAGCAAAAAAGAATGGCAAAACAAAAAATCCTGCTCGCTGAGGACGATCACACCATGGTTTCCCTGCTGACGACGCTCCTGACGATGGAGGGTTATGAAGTGACCAGCATAGACGCCGGCGCGGACGTGGTCGCCGCCGCGCGCTCCATCAAACCCGACGCGCTGATCCTGGACGTGCATCTCTTCGGGCAGAACGGGTTGGATATTATGGAAAAATTGCGCAAGTCGAAAGACACAAACAGACTGCGCGTGTTGATGTCTTCCGGCGCAAACGTGCGCGAGGAATGTATACAACGCGGCGCAGACGGCTTCCTGATGAAACCCTACATGCCCGACGACCTGTTCAACCTGCTTCGGCGGGTCATCTCTCCATGAAGATACGCCAATTCGATTTCGCCGCAGATTACGAGCGCGTCGTCAAATTGTGGGAGACCATCGAAATCGGCATGCGCGTCGGTCCCTCCGACGCGCCCGATGAGATAAAAAAGAAACTCGAGCGCGACCCCGACCTCTTCCTGGTCGCCGAAAACAAAAACGAGATCGTCGGCTCGATCATTGGCGCCTTCGACGGACGCCGCGGCATGATATACCACCTCGCCGTGCGGAGCGATTTCCGTCGCAGGGGGATCGGGCAGGCATTGCTGACGGAAGTCGAAAAGCGTCTCAAGGCAAAAGGCTGCATCAAGTGCCTGCTCATCGTGACGGACGACAACGACGGCGCAAAACATTTCTACCATGAGCGCGGCTGGAATTTGCTCCCCGACGATCGCGTCTTCTCGAAGATGTTCGTATGACGATTCTAAAAATGATCCTGCGTCGTTCCCGGCGCGGGGAGCGGTAAACACATGACGATTCGATTTGGGATCATCACCCTCTCCGACCGATCCGCGCGCGGCGAACGGGAAGACGCCTCCGCTCCCGCCCTCGCCTCTTTTCTCCAAGCCGAAAACTGTTCGGTCTTAAAGCGCCTCATCCTCCCCGACGACGAATCTGCGCTGCGCCAGACCCTCGCGGAATGGGCGGACAGCGACGAACTCGACGTGATCCTCACAACGGGAAGCACCGGCTTCTCGCCCCGCGACATCGCCCCCGAAGCGACCAAAGCCGTCGTTGAAAAAGACGCCCCCGGCCTCGCCGAAGCGATGCGCGCTCAATCGCTCACGAAAACCAAACACGCCATGCTCTCGCGCGCCGCAGCCGGTATCCGCGGCAGAACCCTGATCATCAACCTGCCCGGCAGCCCCAGGGGCGCGCTTGAGAACCTGGGCTTTATCTTCCCCGCCCTCCCGCACGCCGTCCAACTCCTGCGTGAAGACCCGCGCTCCGAAGCGTCGCATTGAAGCGCGGGACGCAAAGCCCCCGGATTTTGCCTCGAAAGCCGAGAGACTTTCGACTCCGCCCCTGACAACCTTTGCGCGCGTCTTGCCCGGCGTGCAAGCAAAGGTTGTCAGCGCCTCCGCTCAAGCCGCCGTCCTGTGCGAAGCCCCCTGTGGGCGGCGGTTTACGAGGGAAATCCCGCGCCGAGGACGGCGCTGGGAGCAGGTTACCTGACATGTTTTGCATGCACACTTGCCCGGTCTACTAGCCATGAATCGCAACTCATTGGTATAATCCGCCCGCTTTCATAAAAACCAAACCAAGGAAATACAATTGTATGATAGATGTAAACGAACTTCGCAAAGGAGTCACCTTCGAACTCGACGGCGGACTCTATAAAGTGGTGGACTACAGCCATAACAAGACCGGGCGCGGCAATGCCAACATCCGCATCAAGGCGCGCAACCTGCTCACCGGCGCCAACATCGAACGCACCTTCAATTCGGGGCTTTCCGTGCAGGATGTCAGCCTTGATTTCGCCAACGTCTCCTACCTTTATAACGACGGCGACCTGTACTATTTCATGGATAAAGTCACCTTCGAACAGCCCGCCATCAAAAAAGAATCGCTCGGCGAAAGCGCGCAATACCTCCAGGAAGGCATGGAGGTCAAACTGACCTTCTACAAAGGCGAAGCCATAGACGTGGAAATGCCCACCTCGGTGGATTTGAAAGTCGTCGAAGCCGAAATGGCGATCCGCGGCGACACCGCCACTGGTGTGACGAAGAAAGTCACGACCGAGACCGGGTTGACCGTGCAATGTCCGAACTTCGTCAACGTGGGCGACACCATCCGCGTGGACACGCGCACGGGCGAGTACGTCACGCGCGTGTAAAGATGAAAACCCCCTCCGGTCAGGAGTGCATACACTTCTACGGCGACTACTTCCGCGGCAAAAACGTGGAGGAATGCCGGTTACTCAAGGCGCAGAACCAGCCGTGGACGCGCGACCTGTGCGCGACCTGCCCGGTTCCGGCGATCGCCCGCGCCAACTCCTGCCAGCATATGAAACTGAACGCCGTTGTCGCGCGTCCTTTGACCGCCCTTTTTCAACGCCGCGTCCAGGTTCAGGCAATTTGTGAAAAATCGAAACAAAACATCCCAGAACCTCAGGTAGGGTGCGGCGAATGTCACGCCCTGCCGTTCAAGTTCGAGATCCGCGAAAATTGAATCCGCTAAAAGAACGTTTCTTGAGTCATTCCTGCGCGCAGAATTGACCGATTGCGCCGACAAACACGGTTTTTTTTTGATTGTGATAATTCCGCAAGGATGCGCGCCTTCCGCGCGCCCAAGAAAAAGTCTTTAAAGCGGGGGAAATTTCACCTCATGACCCTGACCCTCCTGCTCGACCTCGACGACACCCTGCTCGGAACAAACCAGGACGTTTTCATACCCGCCTACTTTCAGGCGCTCTCAGCCCGCCTTGCGCCGACCCTCGCCCCGGCGCTCGTTGCGCGCGCGCTCCTCGCAGGCACAAGCGCCATGAACGGAAGCGAAAACCATTCGCGCCCCTTGAGCGAAGTATTCGACGACGTCTTCTACCCGACGCTCGGCTTGCAGAAGGGGAATCTCGATTCTGCGATCGAAAAATTCTACGACGAAACCTTCCCCACGCTCGAACCCGTCACACAGAAAAAGCCCGATGCGAAACCGTTCGTGGAGTGGGCAAAGACGCAGGGCTTTCGACTCGTCGTCGCCACCGACCCGCTCCTGCCGCGCAAGGCGACCTATCACCGCATTCGCTGGGCGGGCTTCGACCCGGCCGAATTCGAGCTCATTTCCAGCTTCGAAGATTTTCATTTTTCCAAATCCTTCCCCGCATACTACGCCGAAGTCCTCGGGCGCATCGGCTGGCAGGAGGGACCCGTCCTGATGGTGGGCAACGACCTGCAACGCGACATCCTTCCGGCGAAGCGGCTTGGGTTGCAGACCTTCTTCCTGGACGGCGAATCCGCCTCAAATCCCGGACCCGAGGCGGGGCTGCGCGGATCGCTGCCTGATCTCCGCCGATACCTTGAGTCCGCAGATCACAGCGTTTTGAATCCGAATTTCACGTCGAAGGAATCCATCCTGGCTATCCACGCATCCACGCCCGCCGTATTGAACGGACTGACGCGCGGCTTGTCGCCGGAACAGTGGACGCGAAAACCTTCGCCGGCTGAATGGAATCTGACCGAATTGATCTGTCATTTGCGCGACACCGAGCGAGAGATCCATCACATGCAGTTGAAGTTGTTCGACGCGGGCAGCGAGCCTTTCATCCCGCGTCCCGATACCGGCGTTTGGGCGAGCCAGCGCGATTATCTTCATGAAGACGGCGCGTCGGCTTTGCGCGAGTTTAACGAAGCGCGACAAGACACGCTCGAAATGTTGAAGAATATGCCGGGCGCGGGCTGGGAGCGCAGGGCGCGCCATGCCATCTTCGGACCGACCAACTACCGCGAAGTCGCCGGGTTCATGGCGGATCATGACCGGATGCACATCCAGCAGGCGTGGAAGTTGTTGAAAAACATTTCTCGCGAATGATTCGCCGGTTGTGCGGGGGCGGGATTTTTGCGCGTGTCTATTCCCATTATTTTGTGTTAATGAGAGCAAGTTCGTTTATACAGGTGTACAGCCCTTTGAAGGAGTTCCCGGTAAATGAGAAAACGAGTGGTTGTGACAGGTCTGGGCTGCGTCAGCCCGCTGGGGAATAATGTCCAAGAAACGTGGAGCGCGCTGCTTGCGGGGAAATCCGGCGCGGCTCCGATAACTTCGTTCGATACCGGCGCGCACAAGACGAAATTCGCCGCCGAGGTGAAAGGCTTTGACGGCGCGGCATTGCTCGGCGGACGCGAAGCGCGCAAAATGGATCGCTTCGCGCAGTTCGCCATCGCCGCCGCCATCGAGGCGCTCGAGGGATCCGGTTTGAAGGTGGACGAATCGAACCGCGACCGGGTCGGCATTCTGATCGGCTCCGGCATCGGCGGCGTCATCACGACCATCGAACAGTATCAGGTCTATCAGGCCCGGGGGCCCGAGCGGGTCAGCCCCTTTTTAGTCCCCATGATGATCTCAGACAGCGCGGCGGGGAATCTAGCCATCCGCATTGGAGCGCGCGGCCCGAACATGTCGCTGGCGACAGCCTGCGCCTCCGGCACAAACGCCCTGGGCGAGGCGGCGGAGATGATCCGGCGCGGCGCGGCGGACGCGATGATCGCAGGCGCGTCCGAAGCGGCGATTCACCCGCTGACGATGGCGGGCATGAACGTCATGACCGCCCTCTCGACCCGCAACGACGACCCCGAGCGCGCATCCCGCCCCTTCGACAAGGATCGCGATGGCTTTCTGATGGGCGAGGGCGCGGCGATTCTTATTCTTGAATCGCTCGAAAACGCTCAGTCTCGCGGCGCGAAGATTCTTTGCGAATTTACCGGCTATGGCACAAGCGACGACGCGCATCACATTTCCGCCCCGGCCGAGAACGGCGAAGGCGCGGCAATCTCGATGACCAATGCCCTGCGGGATTCCGGCTTCAAGAAAACGGATATTCAATACATCAACGCGCACGGCACATCCACACAGTTGAACGACAAGAGCGAGACGGCCGCCATCAAGACCGTCTTCGGCGAACAGGCGTATCAACTTGCCGTCTCCTCCACCAAGTCCATGACCGGGCATCTGTTGGGCGCGTCCGGCGCGCTGGAGGGCGTCATCTCCGCGCTCGCCATCATGGATCAGACCCTGCCGCCCACCATTAATTACGAAACGCCCGACCCGGTCTGCGACCTGGATTATGTGCCGAACCAGCCGCGCAAAACGAGCGTGGAGAATGTCATGTCCAATTCGTTCGGCTTTGGCGGGCACAACGCCACATTGATCCTCAGCCGATTTCAGCAAGGAGAATAAATGCCATACGCGCATATCACGGGCTGGGGCGTCTCCGTCCCCGAACCTGTATTAACCAACGACGATATCGCCAAGATGGTGGATACGAACGACGAATGGATCCGCGAACGCACGGGCATCCGCGAAAGGCGCATCGCCCGCGAAGACCAGTACACCTCCACGCTCGCAATCGAAGCCTCGCTCAAAGCCCTGCAAGTGGCGAACCTCGCGCCCACCGAACTGGACTTGATCATCGTCTCATCCTCCACCCCCGAGCATATCTTCCCCGCCACCGCCTGCATCGTGCAGGACGCAATCGGCGCGACCAAAGCGGGGGCGTTCGACCTGCTGGCTGCCTGCACAGGCTTTATTTACGCCGTGAATATGGCGGGACAGTCCATCCGCAGCGGCTCGATCAAGAATGCGCTGGTGATCGGCTCCGAGACCTTGTCGCGTTTCGTGGATTGGAAGGATCGCAACACCTGCATCCTGTTCGGCGATGGGGCGGGGGCATTCGTCATGCAGGCGAGCGACCAGCCCGGCGGTTTGCTTTCCGCCGTCATGCGCTCGGACGGTTCCGGCGCGGATTTGCTGACCCTGCTGGGCGGCGGCGCGCGGTATCCCGCTTCCGAGGCGACTGTCCACGAAGGCAAGCATTACATCCGAATGGAAGGGAAGGCGGTCTTCCGTTTTGCTACACGGGCGGTGGGGAGCGTCACCCGCGAAGCCCTCGACCTTGCCGGTTTGAAGGTCGAAGACGTGGACTTGATCGTCCCGCACCAGGCGAATTATCGCATCATCGAGACTGCCGCGAAATACCTCAAGATGCCGCTGGAGAAATTCGTAGTCAACGTGGACCGCTACGGCAACACCTCCACCGCCTCCATACCCATTGCGGCGGTCGAAGCGGTTGAAAAGGGCAAACTGAAAGCAGGGGACAAGGTCGTCTTTGTCGGCTTCGGCGCGGGACTGACCTGGGGCGCCCTCGCCGCCGAGTGGACGGGACCCGTCCCGACGAAGAAACACGTCCACCCCGAACAATACCGCTTCTTCGCCCGTCTGCGCTCGCTCGCGCGCCGCGCCCTGCGCTTCATCGAAGGCTTGTTCTCGCGCCGCGAACTTTAACCGCTTTCTCAGCCTTTCGTGGTACGATGGGCGCAAGATAAAGAATAGGAGCAATCACATGCCATTTCGATTTGGACCCCTCGAACTGATCATCCTGCTGGCGATCATCGTTCTGCTCTTCGGACCCGGGCGCATCGGCAAGGTGGCGGGAGAGATCGGCAAAAGCATCAAATCCTTCCGCGACGGCTTGGGCGGCAGGGACGACGATGAAAACCATCCCCCCGTGACCGACGAAAAAAAGACGTAAGTTGAATTGTCAGCCCGACACCCTGCAATAGAAATAAAAAAACAGCCCCGCGAATCTTCCGCGGGGCCGTTTTTTTTTACGCAACCATCACCGAACGCTACCCGCCCACTTGAACGCCGCCCCCGGCGTACGCGCCGCGCGTCTTCTCGCGCAGCGCCCGTTCGAAAGCCCGCTGTTCCGCTTTCAACGCGTCTATCTTGCGCTGGACGTGGGGAGAAAAATAGCCCGCGTATCGTTTCTGGAGTTCCGGCTTCTGCCAGTCCGCGCCGCTTACTTTACCGCGACAGTTCGGCGCGCCGCACAGGCAGTCGAACTCGTCGTAAGGCGCGGTGTCGCTCATGGCATAGTCGAAACAGACTTCCTCGCCGATCTGAATGTCTCGCATGGCAACGAGTATGATCTGGCCCGAAAGACCTGCGTTCGGGTTGCACGAGTGATTGACAAAATCTCCCTTGCCGATGGGGCGCGGAACCAGAAAGTGCCGGTCTTCGATCTGAAGACTCAGACTGCGTTCGCGTTCGGGAAGGCAGATAAAGGTCTCCCATTCATACACAACGCCGCCGAAAACAGCGAGCAACCCGCCCTTTTGAACGGGCTCGCGGGCGACAACGCTGTTTCCGCTTTTATCGGCTTTCAGGCGACCTTCCAACTTAGAAGACAGATAGGAACTCGGTTGCTTGGACATTCATATAACTTCCTTTCGTTTTTGAGGGTTAAAGATGAACAGCGCCTCCCGCGGTGGACGAGCCGCGAAAAACGCCATTGACGGACGTATGATACATCAAACAGCCCGCGTGTAAAGGTTTTGCGCCGCGCAGATTTTTTTTCCTGCGGTGACGATTCGTTACTGCAACCGTCCCCGCAATACATAAACGACATCGCGCAAACTTTTAGGATGCAAAAACCTCACGCCGGATTCCTGTCCCGAATCGCGCCTCACGACTCCGCCCCGGCTTGATCCTCCCCATTTTGCCTTTTCCTCTGTCTCCTCGCTCTCTACTCTCTATTTTCTACTCTCTACTCTCTATTCATCCTTCATCCTTCATCCTTCATCCTTCATCCTTCATCCCTCACCCTTCCCTCACTCTCCACTCTCTATTCATCCTTCATTCTTCTCAAATCCCCATTCCCCAATTACCAATTACCAATTACCACCCTATTCCACCCACCGCGCCCCCCAATCCGGTTCAGGGTCGTTCGTCAACTGCCGCATCCCGGAGCCGTCCGCCTCCATGATATACAAATCCGCCTGGTCGTCGTTGCGCAGGGAATTGAACACAATATATTGACCGTCCGGCGAATAGGACGCCCCGGCGTTATTCCCGCCGAACGTCAATTGGACGGATTTCCCCGTCGCGGCTTCGATCTCGAAAATATCCTTATCCCCGAATGGGCCGGCGTACACCAACAACGACCTCCCGTCCGGCGACCAATCCACGCTGCCGCCGATCCCCTGCAAACCCTGCGAGACTTTGAGATGGTTTCGCCCGCTTATGTCCATTGTATAGATTTCATATTCCTGCGGTCTTCCGGCGTTCATGGCGTAGGCGATCCTCTCCCCGTCCGGCGACCAGGCGACAGCGACGATATCCCTCGCGCCCGTATAAACCAGCCGCGGGTTCAGCCCGTCGGCGTTGACCATCCAGATCGCGGTGGGCGCGTCCCCGACCTTGTTCGCAAAGACGATCGCGCGCCCATCCGGCGAAAAATCCGGCGAGACGACGTCGCCGACCCCGTCCGTCAATTGATATACCTCGCGTTCAACGAAGTTGAGGATGAAGAAGTCGAAGTTCGGTCCGGCGCGATTGGAGGCGAACAATATCGAACTCGCGTCGGTTGTGAAAATTGGATAGTAATTGTTCGCCGCCATATCCGTCAGTTGGACAAGGTCGCTGCCGTCGCGGTTGATCATGCACAATTGGTTGTAGTCGCCGCGCGTGCAGGTGAAGACGATCCGCCCGCCGCTTGTCAATGTCGGTCGCGGCGTGGGCGTGGACGAAGGCTCAGGCGTGATGTTCGGGACGAATTTGGTGAAAACGATCGGCGTCGGCAGCGGCGTCTCGTCTGCGGGGCGGACGAGGAAGAACAGGGAGAGAAACCCGGCGATGATGACAAATAAAAGAATGGGGACAAAAGCGGGTCGAGCGGGCGTTTTCTTTTTAGGCGCGGATAGCGACGCGAGTCTTTCATCGAGGGGAATCGTATCTTCGCCGACGGTTTTCGTTTTGGGCGGCGGCAGGAACTCCCAGGCGCTGAGCGCGGCGGAGATCACCGGCGCTGTTTTCGGTTCGGCGCGCGGCGGAATTTTATCCGGCGGGACCCCGGCGGCGAGCGCGAGCGACGAGGTCAATTCTGTGGCGGTCTTGAGGCGGTCTTCGGGATTTCTTCTCAACGCCCAGAGAATCATGCGCGAAAACTTGTCGGGTAGATTCTTGTTCAGGGTCGCAGGAGCCGGTATCGGCGAGGCAAGATGCGCGGCGCGGATGGAGTCGAAAGCCCGGGGCGGAGTCTTCCCGTTTATCCACGCGCCGGTTGTTAATTCATAGAGAATCACTGCCAGGGCGTAGAAGTCGGCGGCGGGGGCGGCGTCCTTTCCTTGAATTTGTTCGGGGGCGAGATAATGCGGCGGATATTTCGCCGCGCCGATCTGTCGCGTTCCTGCCGCGCCAATGCCGCACACGAGGATTTCGCCGCGTTTGACGATGCGGATAAGTTCGGGCGCGAGATGCAGGTGTGGGAGATTCAGTTTGTGAAGCGCGGTCAATCCCTTGCAAACCGCATCTGCGACGAAGAGCGCCTCCTCCGCGTCGAGCCGCCCGCGCTCGCGGATGTGTTTCAGCGTCGGACCGTCCGCCCATGTTTCGAGAAAAAATGTATGCGTGGAGGTTTTGTGAATCCCAAGATATTCGTTGATGTTCGGATGCGCGATGCCCTGCAAACGAATCGCGTTCGATTCGAGTTCTTTGAGGGCTTCGGTATTTGCGGCGACAGTTTTGGGAAGGAGGGTGAGGGCGAAGGGTTTGTTTGCGCGCTCGTCCACGGCGCGATACAGTTCCCCCAGCGGCGTGTTGGCGATGAATTCTTCGATGCGATATTGATGCAGGAGGGTTTTGACGGCGAGGGCGGGCATTAGTGTGGGCTTGAAAATCTTCCGATTTTCGAAAGCCGGCGACGGAGGGCGTTGGATGCTTTTACAACGCCCACGCCAGCATCAAACCGAAAATGGCGATGATCAGGCCGAGGTGCAGGCAAAGGTTTGAGGCGACGATGATCGAGCCGGGCAGGATGAATTGAAGCGCAAGATTCAAAGCGATAAAAACCAAACCGACGATGGGTAGCAGACCTTTGCGGCGGGCAAGATAATTGGAAAGCGCATCGAGCAGTTTCGAGATCATGCTTCCTCCGGGTTGGTTTCGTTGCGGCGCGGGGCGTTCCCGTTCGTTTTGATCTTCCAGGGGGCAAATTGCGCCAGGAGCCTTCCAGGCAGGCTGCCATGGATGACGACCCCGCCGCGTTCGTGTTCGAGACGTTCGACCTGACCCAATTCGTGATAGAGCGAGATTAACGCGCCTTCCTTATATGGCAGGCGTACGCCGATGGGTTCAAAGGCTTCGAAGAGTTCTTCCTGCGCGAGCCTGAGCAGGTCCGCGATGCCCGCGCCTTTCAGCGCGGAGACGGCGACCGATTTGGGGAAGTTTTCCAAAACGCGCGCGGCGTTCTCCGGGTCTTTCAGGCGGTCGGCTTTGTTCAGCGCGGTAATCATGGGAATGTGACCCGCGCCGATCTCTTCCAGCGTTTGCAATACGGCTTGGTACTGACCGAGCGCGTTCGGGTGAGAAATATCAACCATGTGCAGGAGCAGGTCGGCTTCGGCGATCTCTTCAAGCGTGGCGTGGAATGCCGCGATCAATGCGGTGGGGAGTTTTTGGATGAACCCGACGGTGTCGGTGAAGAGCGCGGTGTGATCGCCGGGGAGTTGCACTCTGCGGGTCGTCGGGTCGAGCGTGGCGAAGAGTTGGTCGGCGACGTAGACGTCGGCTTTGGCGAGACGATTCAACAGCGTGGACTTGCCCGCGTTGGTGTACCCGACCAGGGCGACGGTGGGGATGCGCGAACGCTTCCGCTGGGCGCGGTAACGGTGACGATGTTCTTCGACCTTCTCCAATTCTTTCTTGATGCGCGAGATGCGCCTGCGGATGGCGCGGCGGTCAACTTCGAGCTGGGTCTCGCCGGGACCGCGCAAGCCCACGCCGCCGGTGGAGCCGGCTCTTCCGCCGCCGCCGCCCGCCTGCCGTTCGAGGTGAGTCCATGCGCGGGTCAGACGCGGCAGGTTGTACTCATATTGCGCGAGTTCCACCTGCAACATGCCCTCCTTTGTGCGCGCGTGTTGGGCGAAGATGTCGAGGATCAACGCGGTGCGGTCAATGACGCGCACGGTTTTGCCGAGCGCCTTTTCCAGTTCGCGCTGGTGACGCGGCGAGAGTTCTTCGTCGAAGATCACAACTTCGGCGAGCGTTTCCTCTGCGAGTAATTTCAATTCCTCCACTTTGCCGGGACCGATGTAGGTTTCGACATGGGGGCGGTTGAGGCGTTGGGTGAGTTCGCCGACCACGTCCACGCCGGCGGTGTCGGCGAGCAGGGATAACTCGGCAAGAGAATCTTCAAGAGGCAGGATGTTCTTGTGATCGTGGAGCGCGACGCCGACCAGAAAGGCGCGTTCACGCGGGGGGGTTGTCGGTTGGGGGATTTTCTTCGCCACTGGTTTCCGTTTCTATTCTTTGTTCTTCGAGGTTTCCGAAAAATTTGAGCATGACCGGGTTGTCCGGCTCGGTGCGCGTAGGCAGGAGGATGTGGAAGGTGGCGCCGGGCAGTTCTTTTTCATCGTATCCGGGCGATTCGACCCAGATCGTGCCGCCGTGCGCCTCGATGATTCCGCGCGAGATGGAGAGTCCCAGACCGGGACCGCCTCCCTTGAATTTGGTCTTGCCGCTCGAGTGCAGGTCTGTGCGTCCCAACAGCCCGAACTTTTCGAAGATGAGCGTCTGCTTTTCGGGCGAGATGCCGATGCCGGTGTCTTTGACAGTGATCTCGACGAAGCCGGGCAGCAACCGCCCGTCAATGACGATCTGACCGCGGTCGGGCGTGTATTTGATGGCGTTGGTGATGACGTTGTTGAACGCCTGATACAGCCTGCCTGAATCGCCGTAGATCATCAAATCGCTTCCTTCAAAGTCGTTCACGATCAGCGTTTGTTTGCGTTCGGCGATTGGCTTGCGGAATTCGTTGCGCGCCAGGTCGAGCAGGTGGCTGATCCACATCGGCTGGACATTGAGCGTGAGCAGATTGTTGTCTATCAGCGAGACGTCTATCATGTCGTCTATGATGTCGCGCAGGCGCAGGATGCCGGTATTGACGCCGTCGAGATAATTCTTCATCGGCGTTTCGCCGTCGTCCGACGCCAGGTCCGCCATCATCGAGGCATAGCCTTCGATCAGGGTCAGGGGCGTCTTTAGTTCGTGCGCCGCCACCGAGATGAATTTCGATTTGTTCTGGTCGAGCGCCTGGAGTTTCTCCTGCACTTCGCCCAATTCCTTCGAGACGTGCGCCACGCGCGTCTCCATTTCGTAGCGGATGACCACTCCCAGGCTGTGAGCCAGCACGGGGACGACCGCGCCAAGCAAATCCAACGCCTCTTTCGGTTTCAAGCGGTCGCGCGCGATCTCAATGGTGAGCGCGATCATGCGGTTGAGGATGAAAGAAACGGAATAATCGGCCGCTTCCAGGTTCGTTTCGGTGGGGGAGCGTCCCCAATCGTACAGGATCGGGTCGAGCCACGCCATGTCCCCGGTGACGATGGATTGTTCGAGCAGGTCGAAAAAACGTTCCAGCTGTTCGTTAAATCCCGCGCGCACGCCCTCTCCAGCCGCCATTTCGCGGGAGACGCGTTCAACCCAGATGGTGCGGAGTTTTTTTAACGACGCCTGTACTGTCATTGCCTTAAGTTTACGCCCAGTTTCCGCTTTTTGGGTAGGTTGGATTGCCAATCCGACCTATTTGGGCAATTGCTGATCCGCCGCCCAATGCCAGAGGGTGTCGCCCACGACTTGCAGACTCTCCGGCGAAACTTTGTCCGGCGTATCGGCGACCGTATGCCAGTATGGATAATCGAAATCAATGATGTCCACAGCCGGGATGCCTTTTTCAAGAAATGGCGTGTGATCGTCGAGCATGTTGAATCCTTCGTCGGGGATGAAGACGCCGCCATGTCCCAATCGCTGCGCCGTCCCCCAAATTTCCGCGCGGATGGCTGGGTCGGAATTCGCCTCGTAATGGATGTTCAGGTCTGCGTCGCCGACCATATCCACGACGACGACCGCCTGCGGGGCGACGGGGATCTCTTCGACAAAGGCGCGCGAGCCGAGGATCCAATCCCAACCTTCGATGCGCCCGTTGTCTTCGGCGTCGAAGAAGACCAGCCAGAGGGGAACTGTGTCTGTGGGCAGGGTGCGCGCAAGCTCGATCAAGACCGCCACGCCGGATGCGCCGTCGTTCGCGCCGGGGACGGGTTTGTTTTGATTCGCGGGGTCGGGATCGTGATCGGCGACGAAGCGCGTATCGTAGTGCGCGGCAAGGATTATTTGCGGCGGCTCGCCGCTCCGTTTTGCGATGTAGTTGTAAATGGGATGACCGAGCCGTTCACTCTCATGGATTTCCACCGTCCATCCCGCATTTTCCAATTCCACGCGCATCCACTCGCGGATTTGGGCGTGACCCGGCGACCCAGGCGTGCGCGGGCCCATTTCCACCTGACGTTTTACATCTTCATAGGCGCGATTTCCGTCGAAGAGTTCCGGCGCGCCGCCGTATACCTTGAAAGAGAAGGCATACCAGCCCGACACCCCCAGAAAGAGCAGCAGGATGACGCTCAGGTAAACGAGAACGCTTCTTTTATTCATTCCAAATTGCCGGACAGGAAATCATCCAAAGCCCGCGAGGAACGTTCGGCATAAGCCTGTCCTTTTTCCCGTTTGCCGATCTTTTTACCGAAATTCAGTTCCGGCAGGATGCCGAAGTTGGCTTTCATCGGTTGGAAGTCTTTCAGGTCGGCATGGGTGATGTAATGGCAGAGTGAGCCAAGCATGGTCTCGCGCGGAAGTTCAAGCGGGGTTTTTCCTTGCGCCAATCTTGCCATGTTGATTCCCGCAAGCAAGCCCGTGGCGATGTTGCCCATGTAGCCTTCCACGCCCGTGATCTGACCGGCGAAGAACAGGTCGCCGCGTTTCTTGTGTTGAAGCGTGGGTCGCAATAATTTCGGCGAAGCGATGAAGGTGTTGCGGTGCATCTGACCGTAACGCTCGAACTCGGCGTTTGCGAGTCCGGGGATCATCCTTAACACGCGGCGTTGTTCGGGAAATTTCAGGTTGGTCTGGAAGCCGACGATGTTGTATAAACTCCCGGCGAGGTTGTCCTGGCGCAACTGCGCCACCGCATGGGGGCGCTTTCCTGAGCGCGGATCGCGCAAACCGACCGGACGCATCGGGCCGTACGCCAGCGATTCGTCCCCGCGTTCGGCGATGATCTCGACCGGCAGGCAGCCCTCGAAGAAATGACCCGCCTTCACGCCGGTCTTGATCGCGTCTTCGAACGAGCGCAGTTCGATCCGTTCCGCCGCGCGCAACGCTTCGAGGAAGGAGTAATATTCCTCCTTTGTGAACGGGCAGTTGATGTAGTCGCCGTCTTCTCCGTCCTGCGAAGCCCCCGAAGGGGGGGCGGAGGATGGCGCGTTCGTTGCGGCGTCCGTACTTGAAGGACGACTGTTTTTGTCGTAACGCGAGGCGCGGAACGCGACGCTCATGTCTATGCTTTCCGCGCGGACGATGGGCGAGATGGCGTCGAAGAAGAAAAGATGCTCGTCCCCGCTTAGAGCCGCAATGGATTTTGAAAGACTATCCGAGGTGAGCGGTCCGCTGGCGACGATGACCGGTTCGGGCGGAATCTCCGTCACTTCTTCGCGGATCAACTCGATGTGTGGGTGAGCCGCGATTTTTTGCGTCACTCGTTGCGCGAAAGCCTCACGGTCCACGGCGAGAGCGGCGCCGGCAGGCAGGGCTGTCTCTTCGGCGCACGCCACGAGCAGGGAATTTAATCGGCGCAGTTCATTTTTCAGGACGCCCGACGCCCTGTCAGCCTGGTTCGAACCGAGCGAATTGGAACAGACCAATTCCGCAAGTTGATCCGTCACATGCGCCCCGGTCGGGTTGCGGGGGCGCATCTCGTAAAGTTTTACCTTGATGTTGCGTTCGGCGATCTGCCAGGCGGCCTCGCTCCCGGCAAGACCGCCGCCGACGACGATGACATGATTCATGGAACAGTTATTTTACGCGAGGTTGTAGAACAAGTCTATAGACTTGGTTCTACTGTATAATTTGCAAAACAACCGCCATGCAGACCGATACGAACATCGAGACCCAGCTTAAGGACGCCGCGCAATTGACCGGCGCGAATTGGGTTGCGCTGGCGGAGCGGGTGGGGGGCGTGTGGCTGGCGCGGGCTTCATATCGTTTGAGCAGGGCGGCGCAAAACGAATTGACCGGCATCATGGCCGCGGCGATGGACGCCTGGTTGTGCGGCGCGCTTTCCGGCGGACATGCGCGCTCGGCTGAGATGGGCGAAAACCGCTGGCTGGGCAAGGGGAGATTCTACGCCTTCCCGATCCTGAATTCATCAAAGCTAATTCTCGTCGGCGCGGAAGAATTGACGCCTGAATCTCAACGGACGTGGCGGCTGGTGACTTCCCTGTTAACCGGGCAACCCGCAAAGCGAGTTCAACCGCTTCTTCCCGATCTGCAAACGGGTCTCGCCTTCGATCTGCCGGTCGCCCTCGACAAAGTCCTCGGCAATTTCGTCCAGGCGGTGACCTGTCAGGGGGCGTGGCTGGCGATCCGGCGCGGAGATACGCTCGATGTGCAAGCCGAATGGAACGCCCCCAGAGCGCGCGCTCAATCGCTTGTGATGGACGACAACCCGATCTTTCGGCGGGTAAACCGTTCCTTGTCAGACTTGTTGCTCACACGCGGACAACCCAACTTCGACCAACTTCCGTTCATGAATTTGAAACCGAGCGGCGGTTCATGGATTTGCCTGCCGCTGGTCGTCGGCCAGCGTTTGATCGGACTTGTGGCGATGTGGCGTCAGAAGGATTTTACCGCCGCAGAGCGCGGGCAATTGCGCGAACTGGCGGTGAGCGCGCCGCAGACGGTGGATATCGTCGTGACATTCTCGGAAATGTCCTCTCACTTGCGCCGCCTGGGCTTGCTGAACGATTTTGTGATGACGGTTTCCTCCGCGCAAAACCTCGACCAGATCGCGCGGCGCATGTTCGGCTTGCTTTCGCGCGCCTTCAACACCGAATTGATCGCGCTCTTCCTGCGCTCCAGCGACGGGCGCATCCTGCGCGACTATCGTTTGTTTGACGGCAAATTGAACGTCGTCAGCCTCTCGGTCGCGGATCATCCCATTCAACCCCTGCTCAAGGAAGGGCGCGCGCGGCGCGTTTCGGATGCGACCCGCGAGGGTTATGCCGGCATTCATCGGGAAGCCCGATCCCAACTGCTCATCCCTTTGCGTTTTCGCGGGCAGGCGACCGGCGCGTTGGCGATTGAAAACGCTCAGGCGGAGGCGTTCAGTCAGTATGACGAGCATCTCATGGTCGTCATCGCCAGCCATCTTGCGGGTTTAATCGAATACACCCGCTTGCGCGAAGAGGCGGAAGGACGCGCCAGGAGCCTGGGGTTGATCCATGAAGTCGTTCAGCAGGTCATCGGCTTGAACGACAAAAAGGAAGTCGCCTCCATCGCCGCCGAACTGGTGGCGCAATACTTTCGCTACGAACTCGCCGCCATCATATTGCTCGACGCTCGCAACGAATTTTCCATCCGCGGCATTGGCGGGACGCAGGCGGAAACCTTTGCCGAATTGTTGGGCGGAGAGGATTTTGTCGTTCTCGAAAACGCGACCGGGTACGTCGCCCGCAGCGGCGAAAGCGTCCTGCTTAACGATACTTCGCAGAGCGACCTTTACAAACCGACCAAGGGCCGGAGGGCGCGCTCGGAGATCTGTGTGGCGATAAAAGACGGCGGGCGTATCCTCGGCATCATTGACGTGGAGAGCCGCGAACTGAACGCCTTCTCGCACAACGACCTGATCGCCATGGAGGCGTTGGCGGGCATCCTCGCCTCGGTGGTTACGAGCGCGAATCAATATCAGCGCTTGCAGGAGACCGTCCATCAATTGCAGATGACCGAACTGGAATTGAAGGAGCGCATGGAGGCGCAGCGCGCCGCGGAAAACCGACTCCTGCAAACGGCAAAACTTGCCGCGGTGGGCGAAATGGCGGCAAGCGTGGCGCACGAGTTGAACAACCCGCTGACGACGGTGACCGGATTTGCCGAACTCGCCCTCGAAGACCTGCCCGAAGATTCGGCGCATAGACACGAACTGCTCATGGTCTTGCAGGAAGCGCGGCGGGCAAGTTTGGTTGTGCGCCGCCTGCTCGACTTCTCGCGCCCCGGCGAACGCAACCGCGCCAGCGCGGATTTGAACGAAGTCGTCAACGACGTGATCGCCCTGACCCGCCATTTGATCCAGACCAACAACGTGGCGTTGATCCTCGAACTCGACGCGTCCCTGCCCTGGGTCTCGATAGATTCGAACCAGATGAAACAGGTCCTGCTCAACCTCATCCACAACGGATTGCAAGCCATGCCGAAGGGCGGCGAGATGCAAGTGCGCACCTTCGCGGGCAAGCGCGAGAACCGCGATTGGGTCGTCATGTCCGTCAAGGATACGGGCTTGGGCATCTCGCCTGAGGCGCAGGCAAGAATCTTCGAACCGTTCTTCACCACCAAAGGCAACAGCGGCGGGACGGGTCTGGGGTTATCGGTCACGTATGGCATCGTCGCCGATCACGGCGGCACGATCGAAGTGTTGAGCCAACCCGGTCGCGGCTCGGCATTCGAGGTCTGGCTGCCGTTGTAACAGATTTACCGCGTAGGGCGCGTTCTCTTAGTACGCGCCTGCGGGCGTTGGAGAACGCCCGCAGGCGCAAATTGGAGATTATGGAATCCCCTTTCATTTACGTCGTGGACGACGAACCCGGAATTGCCATGCTGTGCGAGCGGGTGCTTTCGCGCGCCGGGTATCGCGTCGCCACCGAGACCAACCCGCGTAACGCCGTCGAATATTTCGAAGACCATCCCATTGACCTTTTGCTGGTTGATATTCGCATGCCCGAAGTGGACGGTTTCGAAGTCATCCAGCACGCGCAACGCTGGCAGCCGGATGCCGCCACTTTAATCATGACCGGTCACGGCACGGTGGACACCGCCATCCGCGCATTGCGCCAGGGCGTGGACGGCTTGATCCTCAAACCGTTCAAACAGGGCGCGGAACTCGTGGACGCCGTCAAACTCGCGTTCGCCGACAATCAAAAGAAACGCGACGCCGCGCGCACGCAGGCGCTCCGCCCGTTGTTCGCCGTCACCGAAGCGATGCTGTCGGAGATCCGCCGCGCGCCGTTGCTCGATCTCATAATCAAAGCCCTCATCGCGCAGGTCAATTGTTCGCAGGCGGCGTGCTACCAAAAACCAAAAGACGCAAAAGAATACTCGCGCCTCGCCGCAAAGGGAATCTATGAGTCGGATTCATTATTGGAATTGATCTCACGCGCAGGCGACTCGGACTCCCCGATCTTGATCAATGCCTCCGGGCCGGGCGACCAAGCCCTGAAAACGCTTCTCGCGGACCTCGGGCTGGTTTCGGCGATTCTCGCGCCGGTCCATCACCCAAGCCTTCACACGATCTTCTACGCCGCGCGCGGAAAGGAGGAACTTCCCTTCCGCGAGTCCGATCTCGAGATGTTCCAAATTCTCGCGCGCCAGGCCGCGACCGCTCTTGAAAATTCCCGCCTGTACGCCGAACAATTGGAATACGTCCGGCAACTTGAAGCCTCGCAGAAAGCCCTGATTCAGGCGGAGAAGATGGCGGCGGTGGGAAGACTCTCCGCGTCCATCGCGCACGAGTTGAACAACCCGCTTCAAGCCGTGCAGAACTGCCTGCATCTCGCCGGGCGCGAGGACCTTCCAGAAGAGAAGCGCAGGGAATATTTCGACCTGGCGCGAACCGAACTCGAACGCCTGATGATCACCGCCCGCCGCATGTTGGATTTCTACCGCCCGAATGCCTCGACCCAGACCCAGGTCAACCTGGCGGACATGCTCGATTATGTGCTGAGCCTGATGTCCAAGCAGTTATCCGAGGCGAAGGTGAACGTCCTCAAGGACATTCGCGACGACCTGCCGCTTGTTTCGGCGGTGGGCAGCCAGATCCAGCAAGTCTTCATTAACCTGATCCTCAACGCCGCGGACGCGATGGCTCCGGGCGGCGGCGACCTGCGCATTACCGCGCGAATGTGCGAGGGCGGCGTGGAATTGTTCTTCCAGGACAGCGGCAGGGGCGTTTCGCTCGACGCGCAGGGAAATGTCTTCGAGCCGTTCTTTAGCACCAAGGACGGCGGCACGGGGTTGGGCTTGACCGTGAGTTACAATATAATTACCGCGCACGGCGGTTCGCTGGAATTGCTCCCAGATCGCGCGCCCGGCGCCTGTTTTCGAATTATTCTGCCAACCGGAGGAACCCAATGAAGTCGAACATCCTTGTCGTTGACGATGAACCTGTAGCCCGGCAATCCCTCACGGATATTTTGAAACTGGAAGGATTTCTCGTCATGTCTGTCTCAAACGGGCAGGCGGCGGTGGAACACATCCGCACTCACGCCGTGGATTTGATGATCGTGGACCTCAAAATGCCCGGCATGGACGGACTCGAAGTGATCCAGGTAGTCAACCAGACTTCCCCCGAAACAGAAATCATTTTGTTGACGGCGCACGGCTCTATTGAGACCGCCGTCCAGGCGCTGCGTTTGCGCATTCACGATTATTTGTTGAAGCCCGCCTCTCCGGCGCAGATCCTTGCCAGCGTAAAGAAAGGCTTGGGGCGGCGAACCAAACTGCGGGCGGGGAATGCGGCGGTGACCGGGTCTGAATCCGCCCAGGATGTGTTTACCCTCAAGGATGGAACCGTGGTTGATTTGTCGCGGCGTCAAATCAAATTCAGAAACAAGGTCGAGCATCTTACGCCCGCCGAGGGGCGTTTATTGCGAATCCTGATGGAGAATGAGGGCAAGGTTTTCTCGCACCGCGAACTGGTGTTGCTTGTGCAGGGATACGACACGTCGCAACGCGAAGCCCCCGAGATTTTGCGCCCGCTCGTCAGCCGCCTGCGCCATAAATTGGAAACCTTCCCCGCGCTTTCGGAGAAAGTCGTCAGCGTGCGCGGGACGGGGTATTTGTACGAGGGGGGATAGTATTGCAGCGCAAAGCCGCTCCCAGCGCCGTCCTTCCTGTGCGACACGCCGCCGCCCGCAGCGGGCTTCGCGCAGGACGGCGGCTTTGAGCGTGACCTTGCGCAATGATGGGACGCCGGTATAACGCCTATTTTTCGAATAGGAATAGCTGCTCGCCGTCGTCAATACCTCCCACGATTATTCCGTTGTTGACCGCGGCTCCGCTGGTGGCATAAGGAGCTGTGATGACCGGCTCGATCTTCGCGTCCAGAATGGCTGCGTCTCGATAAAGATAAGCGAACACCGCCGGAAAAACATCCTGTAAAACGGTTATGTCGTCGTATTTTTCGTAATCTCCCGTCGGCCACCTGATCGCAAGAAAAGAGCCGTGCCGGTCTTGAATGTCCAGGCGCGATATTTCCGATATGTCGTTTGTGGTTTCGAAGCAGTTCTTGGTCAAATAGGGTCCGTGATCGCCGGCGATGATCACAACAGCCCCGGGATCGTTCTCGATAATCAAATCCACATCCGCCCGCATTTCAATATTGGCGTCTTTGAGTCTTGCTTCGAACAATTCAGTCTCATCCGGCAGGCAGGCGCCTGAATTCTGGCTGTGGCCGGGAAAGTTCGTCTGCATAAAAAGAAAAACGCGCTGTTTGGGGAGTTCTTCGAAAATGCCCTGTTTCGCTTCGATAAATTGCTCTCTGGTCGTTTTACTGAATCCGACATCCTCCATGTCGAACCTGAATTCGCCAAGAAAAACCGCTTTCAGCAATTGGACATAAGCCGGAACGATCTTATCGGGATATGAATAATCATAGCTGTCCTCGTAACCCCGAAAAAAATAATCGGACCAGAATACGCCGTACGTTTCGTATCCAAGTTCTTTGAATATCTTTTGCGTTACGCCGTCCCCGGACGCCGCCCTTCTTTCGTTCCCATAATATTCGGACGAAGCGTTCAGGACTCTGGACATGGTCGGGATGGTCGCCGCGCCTATGGAATACGTCTGCGGGTAAAGGACAAATCCCTGCGCGGCCAGGTATTGCTCCTGGGCGCCGTTGTCAATGCCGTACGCCAGCATGGTCTCATTGGAAACATAGGAGTCGTACACGAGCAAATATACATTCGGGGTGGAGGCGGGGGTTTTGCCCTCGACGAGAGGCAATAATGCGTTTCCTTCGAACGAAGATGATTGGGCGACTTCTGCGACGGGTTGCGAGACCAGTTGAAAGACGCCGACGACGATAAAGTTGGCGGCGATGAATAAATGCAACAGCCGCTCCGCCCGATATTTGTTCGAGAGCCATGCCGCCAGCAGGACGGCGAAAAAGAAGGACGCCTGAATCCACAGCGCCCCTTTTTCGAACCATGCAAATTGGCGGCTGAGCGCCGCCATGTTGACGATGGTGTGCGAGAAAGCCAGCCCCACTGCGATCATCAGCCTCTTCGGCGCCAGTCTGCCGAGGAGCGCGGGAACCAAAAACATGTAGAGACCCGAAAAAAGGGCAACCAGCGTCAACACAAGCAATGAGTCTTCGAGAGACAGGATTTTCCGGTTGCTCAAAACGTATTGAAGCGCGGGAGTTAAGGGAAGCAATAAAAGAAACAGATCCCCGGGTTTGAACCTTTCGGGAAACGCCTTAAATCTCAAGCGCGCCGGTTTGTTCCGCGCAAGGAGCGCCCCAAAAAGGAGACAAGCCGCAATCGTTGCGACCAATACGATTTTCCCGAAACGGTCGGCGAAGTGATAGTTTACGCCCGTAAGTAAATAGCGGGATGAAAGATATGAAAACGACCCGCAATACAATAGCAGCGCCGCCGCGGGCATGATGACAGCCGGGAAAAAATCGTTGAGGTCGAAGTTTCTTTTCAATTTCGACAAAATGACGGGAGTTTTCATTTGTTTGCGCCTGAATTCAATCTCGAAACTTAGTTTCCGCTGAACTGCCCGCGATCGTCTGCGGACGGTCTCCCCTTTGGCGGAGGCGGGTTAATCATCTGCTTCTTCGCTTTTTGCAAATCCGCTTCGTGCTTAAGCAATACCGATAACGTATCCTCCAAAACATCCTTGTCCAAACTGGAGGCGTTCAACGCCAGGAGCGCATTCGCCCAATCCAGCGTCTCGCTGATGGACGGAGATTTGCGCATGTCCGCTTTGCGAAGTCTCTGGACGAATTCCACAGCCTGCTGGGCAAGTTTCGGATTCAGGTCCGGAACTTTGAGGCGCACGACGGCCAGTTCCTCCTGCAAGGTCGGGTAATCAATGAAGAGATAAAGACAACGCCGCTTCAACGCTTCCGAGAGTTCGCGGGTGTTGTTGGAGGTCAATACTACAAAAGGCTTGTGTTTTGCCGCGAGCGTCCCCAACTCCGGCACGGAGACCTGGAAGTCGCTCAAAACTTCAAGAAGAAACGCTTCGAACTCCGCGTCGGCGCGGTCAATTTCGTCAATGAGCAGAACCGTCGGCGCGTCGCTCAGGATCGCCTTCAACAGCGGGCGTTCGAGCAGGAAACGCTCCGAGAAAAAGACATCTTCTTCTTTTGCAAGTTTATCCGCCGCCTCGCTCAGGGATTCGGCTTTGCCGAGCGTGTCGTTCAGTTTGTCGCGCAGCAATTGCGTGTAAAGCAACTGCTTGGAATATTCCCACTCGTACAACGCCTTCGACTCATCCAGCCCCTCATAACATTGCAGGCGGATCAACTCGCGCCCGGTCGCGGCGGCGATGGCTTTGGCGAGTTCGGTCTTGCCCACGCCCGCGGGTCCCTCCGCGAGGAGCGGCTTGCCCAGTTTCTGCGCGAGATAAACGATGGTGGCGATTTCGTCCGAAGCGATGTAGTTTTTCCTGTTGAGCTCGGATTTTACGGTTGCTGTCGTGTCGAAAAGATTTGCCATTTGTCACCTATGGTGTTGCTCTTTAAAAACCACGCCAGCCGCGAAGATGTGGCGCGGCGCTGCGAACTTCAGTTTGATTCTGGCGCAGGCGCAAACTAAAGTTTGCGGTACGAGCCGCGCTATGGTTTCAAGCCGAGAATTCGATATGCCTGTAGGTTGGCTTGCAGTTCATTGTCCAGCGCAAACCTTGTTGCGGCGGTCTCTCGCGCATGGATTCCGAGCGCGGCTTGTTTTTCGGGATTTTTCAGCGTCGCGAGAATTTTTTCAGCCAGATCGTTTGGATCATTGACGTTGACAAGCATACCATTCTTTCCATCTTCGATTATGTCCAGCGCGCCGCCGGCAGGGGTTGCGATGACCGCCTTTCCGCACGCCATCGCCTCGAGCAGGGCGTTGGGCATCCCGTCGCGCAGGGAGGGGTGGGCGAAGACATCCATCAGCGAGTAATAGGCGGGCATGTCTTTATGGGAGATTTGTCCGGTAATTGTGATTGGTAACTGAGGATTGGTAATTTTGAATTCGTCGAAAAATTTCTTATCTTCGCCTTCGCGGACTTCGCCGACAATAAGCAATGACAAAGACAATTTCTTCGCCGCCTGCGCGCAGCCGGATAAGAGAGCCGCCATCCCTTTTTTCGCGCGCAATTCACCCGTAAAACCGACGGTAAAGGTTGAAGGTTGAAGGTTGAAGGTTTCCGCCAGCGACTCGTTTTTCTCCATTGGCTTGAATCGTTCTGCGTCAACTCCATTTGGGATGACTTGAATATCCCTGTCAATAAATGCATGCGCCTTTTGCGCCAGACTGCTTGCGTTGGTCGTCAATGCGCTTGCGTTTTGCAGCGCGTACATTACATGCGAGAATTTTCCCGGGTCGAACGCCGCCCGTTCGATGTCGTTGCCCCGAATTGATACCACGCTGGGGACGCTCAAATATTTCCCGGCGTACGCGCCGACGAAGCCAGCCATTGGCAGAAAGAAGGCGTGGATCAAATCGAACGGCTCGCGCTTGTGTTCTGCGACGATCAACTCGAACCAGTCCACAAGCGTGTCGTCCACGCGTTTGTGCGCGCCGAAGCGGGCGACGCGGACTCCGCCCGGGCGTTGACTCTGCTCAATGGACGGAGGCAGGCTGGGGGTCGGGGCAAAGAGGCGGACGTCATGTCCGGCAGAGACAAGCGACTCTCCCAATCGTCCCGCCGAGATTGCGAGACCGCCGAGGTCTGGTGTATACTTTTCCGAAAGCAAGGCAATTTTCATTTTCAATTTCCATCATTGCGAGGGCGCTCTTGATTTTGCCCGAAGCAATCTCCTGATTTGTTCCGAGATTGCTTCCCTTCGACAGGCTCAGGGCAGGCGCTCCGGCTCGCAATGACATCAGAGGCGCTATGGCGAATCAATGTGAAATGGTGATCGGCTATCTCATTCCGCATCGCTGCGAAAACCCGGCGTTGGGGACGTGCGCGAAATGCGGGCGCGGATATTGCGAGGAGCATACCAACGCGACCGCCGAGGGGCGCGTGTGTCTTGCCTGCCAACAGGGGCTCGACATGCCCGTCGCCCTGCCGATTGCCGCCGCCACATTCACCGCCGCCGACTTGAATACATTCGGTCGTTCCAGCAGGTGGGACGATGACGACGACAGCGGGGATATGTTTTCCGATTTGAGTTAATACGGTCCGACCGTCTCCCAAATTTTTTTGTTCTCTCCTATAAAATCGTCGCAACGCTGACATGGGCGCAAGGCGGGCGGGTGCATCTTTAAGCGCATCCGCCGATACGCCGCGCCTTCCCAAATTTCCTGGAACGATTGATGGATGATGTTTCCCAGCGGGGGGATTTTCTCGCGGGTCATGCAGCAGACATAAACATTGCCGTTGAAATCAATCATCGCGTGCGTCCACGGCGCGTAGCAGGGATGATCGTTGTAGTAGCCGAAAGCGTACCTGCCCGCGCGTCCCAGGCGGACCTCGGACTCTTCGCGCCCGAAGGGGAAGGCGTCGTCGTTTGAGAGGATCAGCCCCAGTGCGAGCGCGCGTTCCGCGATGCGCGGCGCGATCTCTTCGTTGAATTTGGCGATGTCTTTCTTCCGCATCGAGAGCATTTCGCCGCAGTGATCGTCAACCGGAATCAGGTTGATTCCGTCCGCGCCGAGTTCGTAAGCCAGGTCGGGCAGCGCGGCGAGCGCCTCGTAATTTGTGCGGCTGACCACGGTGTTGATGCGGATGGTCAATTTTCCCTTGCGCTTGTAACGGCGAAAGAGTTCCACGGCTTTGCTGGCGGCTTTGAAAGAGCCTGCGACCCCGCGGATTTTTTCGTGCATCTTGCGGATGGGCGAATCCATGGAAATGTTCACTCCGCGCAGACCCGCCTCAGCCAGGCGTTTGGCTTTTTCCTTGTTGATGAGCGTGCCGTTGGTCGTCATGGTGACTCTCATGCCGAGCGAGGAAGCCAGTTCCACCATGTCTGGAATCTGCGGTCGCAACATCGGCTCGCCGCCGGAGATGTGAATTTTCTTCGTCCCCAGCCCCGCCAGTTCGGCGATGATTTCCTTGAACCTTTCCGCGCCGATGGGCGGCTCGCGCGTCTCGCGCCAGTGATTGCACATCTCGCATTTGAGGTTGCATCCGTAGAAAACCTTGATCTTGACGTATAGCGGCTTGAACGGGCGCGCGTTCAGGACGGCGTTTTTGAATTCTTCTTTTTCGCTGGCGATGGATTCGAGGCTGTACATATAGGTTCTTTGCTCATATTTACAAATTAACTTTCAGTCCTATCGTTACGTTGCCGCCCTCTTTGAGATTTTCCGCCTTCTGCGCGCTCATGCGGATGGGGACAAGATAACGCCCGTCTTTCGGGAAGAGGGAGGTCTTCCATTCGGTTTTGCCCACGCTTACCATCACGGGAATAACCCCCCAGCCGTAGGTCACGAGTTTGGAAACCGCCTTGATCGCGGCGCTTTGTTTATCCGGGACGGCCACGAACAGGTAGGGAGCCGGTCCGCGCCATTGGAAGATTTTGCCTTTGAACTCGATCTTCATATTTTGCAGTATAACAAACGTTGCCGCCTTTATCGTGTACAATCTGGCGCGCTTAAAGGTTGTCACCGCAGATTGCAAAACCTGAAACCTGAAACCTGAAACCATCCATGCGCCTCAAAGCCGACCTGACTCTCTTTCTCATCTCCATCATCTGGGGCTCCGCCTTCGTCGCCCAGCGCGTCGCCGGGCAGGCGGGTGGAGTTTACATCTTCAACGGAATCCGCTATTTGCTCGCCGCGGTGGTCGTCTTCCTCTTTGTCTCCCTTCGCGCAGGGCGGATTGCCAACCCGACCCACTCCCGCGGCCAATATAAATGGATGCTCATCGCCGGGTTCTTTCTCTTTCTCGGCAGCGCCCTCCAGCAAGCGGGGATGCAATACACCACGGCCGGCAACGCCGGATTCATCACCAGCCTGTACGTCGTGCTGATCCCGCTTATCCTATTCGTTTTATGGGGCGAGAAACCGCACTGGCTTTTCATACTCGCAGTCGTCCTTGCAATGGCGGGCGCGTTCCTGCTTTCCACGGGCGGCAAAATCAATGCGATGCAATTCGGCGACCTGCTGGAACTGATCGGCGCGTTGTTCTGGGCGTTCCACGTCGTCATCCTCGGCAAATACGCCGCGCGCTTTGAACCCATGTCCTTCTCAGTCGGTCAACTCGCCGTCTGCGGATTGTTGAACCTCACCCCCGGCTTGTTCCTCGAACCCATGCCCATCTTCGACGCAAATCTGCTGTTCGCAATCGGCTACACCGCCGTTCTTTCGCTCGGCTTGTGTTACACGCTCCAGGTCTGGGCGCAGAAGCACACCCCGCCCGCCGACGCGGCGTTGATCCTCGGACTCGAATCCGTTTTTGCGGCCCTCGCCGGCTGGCTGATCCTCGATGAACGCCTTACGCCGATCCAAATCCTCGGCGGGGCAATGATCTTCGTCGCCGTCATCCTCTCGCAATTCAAAGAGTGGACTTCGGGTAAAATGGACACCGAACATTTGGTGGAAGGCAGGTAAATCAATGTTATACATCACGGACTTTATAATTCATAATCTGTAACGCTTAATCCGCATCTCGCATCTCGCATCTCGCATCTCGTACCTCGCCCCCCATGCCAGCCTCCCTCGACCTTTCCTTCCATCCCCTCACCCAAAAACTGTGGCGCGACTTTGAGATTCTCTTTGGCGAGAACGGCGCCTGCGGCGGATGCTGGTGCATGTATTGGAAGTTGCGCGGAAAAGCCTTCAGCGAAAACAAAGGCGGGGGAAACAGGCAAATGCAAAAGTCCATAGTGGATGCGAAAATCGTCCCCGGCTTGCTCGCATACTCCGAAGGCTATCCCGTCGGCTGGGTCGCAATCGAGCCGCGGAGTCAATACCCAAAACTTGCATCGTCCCGCATCCTCAAACCGATTGACGATAAGGAAGTCTGGTCGGTCACATGTTTGTTCGTCGAAAAAAGACACCGCAGAATGGGCGTCGCCGTTGAGTTGTTGAAAGCCGCGCTGGATTACGCAAAGGATAACGGCGCGAAAATCGTCGAAGGCTATCCCGTCGAAACAAAAGGCGATGCGCCGCCTGTTTTCATTTTCACCGGAACATCGTCCACATTCCAACAGGCGGGGTTCAAGGAAGCCGCGCGCCATGCGCCCACGCGGCCCATCTTCCGATATGTTGTGAAATGAATTTTCAACCCCCATCGAAATCGCTGACGACTCGCGATTATGTTTTTATTTTCATCGTCATTCTTGCGTTTCTTGCCGTTTCCGTCGGGCTTGTGAGAGTCAATCTTTCGTTTCCCGGCGGCGGCGGCGAGTTTTTGCGTCATTGGGTTGGAGCGCGCGCGTATCTCTTCGATCGCATTGACCCATACACAACCCATGTTCCCGATACCGTTCAAAGACTGGCGTATGGGACTCCAGCCGCGGCGGGGGATGAACCCTATGTGCTGGATACGCCCTTTCACCTGCTCCTCCTCTATTTCCCTTTTGCGCCTCTCGCGGACCCGATGCTTGCCCGGGCGATATATGCCTTGATCCTGGAGTGGGCTTTGTTCGCGCTCGCCGTCCTCAGCCTGCGCCTTGCCGAATGGAGCGTCCCGCGCTGGTTCGCCCTTCTGTTTGTATTCTTTTCGGTCGTCAATTTTTATTCCTTTCAAGCCATCCTCGAAGCCACCCCCGCGCTCCTGCTCGGACTGCTTTACGCCGGTATCCTGCTCGCGTATCGTAACAACGCCGACGAACTGCTTGGGGCGTTGATGGCTGTCTCGTTCTATTACTGGGAGGTGGGGTTTCCCTTTCTGGCGCTGATAACCTGGCGGTGTTACCGCGAAAATCGCTCCCGCGTCCTGGCGGGTTTCGGCATGTTCTCGTTCGTGTTGCTCGCCCTCTCGTTTCTTTTATATCCCGGCTGGGTGATCCCCGCCCTGCGCGCCGGGATGCACAACCTCCGCGCCGATTACGGTTATTCGTTGTTTTCGATCCTTCGCCATGCCCTGCCGGGATATGGGAATGTTCCCGCCTGGGGGATCCTTCTCTCGTTTGTCATCCTCCTCGGTTACGAATGGAACGCCAGCCTGCGCGGCGATTCCCGCCGCCTGTACTGGACGGCCTGCCTGACGCTCGCGCTCACTCCTCTGCTCGGCTTCCGCACCGAAACGGAAAACCTCGCCGTGTTCGTCATGCCCCTCGCGTTGGTCTTCGCAGTGATCCACGATCGCTGGAAAAGCGTGGGCGTTGGTTTGACCTTTCTGCTGGTTCTTTTCCTGTCCGCTGTTCCATGGTTTCTATATTTCTATGCCGTCCCGCGCTACGGCAACCTGGCTGAAGAAATCCTTTTCCTCTTCCTTCCGGTTTTCACCGTCATTGGTTTATACTGGATTCGCTGGTGGGCGATCCGTCCCCCGCGCGTTTGGGCGGATTCGTTGAAGTGATCGGTAGATAGAGAATAGAGAATAGAGAATAGAGAATAGAGATTGGTAATTCGTAATTCCCCGCTCGTAACCTGTAACCTGTAACCTGTAACCTGTATCTTGTAACTTGTAACCTGTAACTTGTAACTTGTAACCTGTAACCTGTATCTCGACACCCGCATCTCGTATCTCCCCCCTCTCCCATGACCTTACGCTCTTATCTAACCCTCTTCCTCCTTTCCCTCATTCTGCAAATCTCCGTCAGCCGCCTGCAAACCATCCCCGGTTATCTCGACGCGGATTATTACTACATGGGCGGCGTCCAACTGGCGAAAGGGCAGGGCTTCAACGAACCGTTTCTGTGGAATTACCTCGACGACCCTGAAGGCATCCCGCATCCCTCGCATGGATACTGGTTCCCGCTGGCGTCCATCCTCGCCGCGCTGGGAATGTGGCTCACCGGAAGCGTTAACTACGAATCGGGGCGAATCTTTTTCATACTGCTGGCGTCGCTCGTCCCGCCGCTGACCGCCGCCCTGTCGTACCGCTTCTTTCAAAATAATGCCTTCGCCTGGGTTTCGGGTTTGCTTGCGCTCTTTCCCGTTTTTCACCTTCCGTTTTTGCCCGTCACGGATAACTACGGCATCTACATGATCGCGGGCGGATTGCTGTTCTACATCGCCGACCGTCCGCGCCCCTGGTTCTGGATGGGGCTTCTCGCGGGCATCCTCTCCCTTGCGCGCAGCGACGGATTGCTCTGGCTGGCGCTGACCTTTCTCTTCATCCTCTGGCGCGTGAAAGACCAAAAACTGCCGCTCGCTTCGTTGATTCAGTTTTGCGTCCTTGCATTTTTCGGTTTTATCCTCGTCATGGGACCCTGGTACGCCCGCAACCTGAACGTGTTCGGCGCGATCATGTCGCCCGCCGGAAGCAAGGCATTGTGGCTGACAACATACGAAGAGACGTTCATCTACCCCGCCTCCAAACTGACCTTCGACTCGTGGATCGCAAGCGGCTGGCAATCAATCCTCAAAATCCGCTGGTGGTCGTTCAGGACAAACCTGATGTCCGCGATCGCGGCGCAGGGACATCTCATCCTGTTCCCGTTTATCGTCGTCGGAATAATTCAGATGAAGAAAGACCGCCGCGCGCAGTTGGGCGTCGCGGCATGGACGATTCTGTTTCTCGTCATGACGTTCATCTTTCCGTTTGCCGGGGCGCGCGGAAGTTTCTTCCATGCGGGCGCGGCGTTACAGCCGCTCTTCTGGTCCCTCGCTCCCTTCGGCTTGGAACACACCGTCGCCTGGGCGAGGAAAAAGAACCGGTTCACCGACCACGCCTACGTCGTGTTCCGAATCGCGTTGATCCAGATCGCGGTCATGCTTTCGGCGTGGGCAGTCTGGGCGCGCGTCATCCAAGACGGCTGGGACGAAGGCGAATTGGAATACCCCGCCGTGGAGCGTTTCCTGGTCGAACACGGCGCGCAGCCCGGCGACTCCGTCGTCGCGCTGAGCTCGCCGGGATATACCATGATGACTGACCGCCCGGCATACGCCCAACCCTCCGGCGGCGTCGAAGCCTTGATCGAATTGGCTGAACGATACGACATTGAATACTTTGTTTTTCAGGAGCAGGGCGCGGTCGAACCGTTGCGCGATCTGTACGAAAATCCGCAGAGCGGCGGACAATTTCTCTATTTGGGCAGCGTGAATGACATTCGTATCTTTCGATTTCCTTAAACCGCTTGCAAGGCGCGACCTTCTGAGTCTCGGCGGCGCGACCCTGGCGGCTGGCGCGCTCTATCTCGCCGCGTGCGCCTTTGTTTACAAGATCGGCTTTCCGCTCGACGACGCCTGGATTCATCTGACTTTTGCGCGCAACCTTGCGCAATACGGCGAATGGTCGTTTCGTCCCGGCGTTCCCTCCGCCGGTTCCACCTCGCCGTTATGGTCGGCGCTGCTCTCCATTGGTTTCTTTCTTGGCATTGCGCCTTACATGTGGGCTTACTTCCTCGGGCTTCTCGCTTTGTTCACATTGGGCGTTCTCTGCGAATTAACCGCGCGAAGAATGCTTTCGACGTATTCGCCGCGTTTTCCCTGGGTTGGCGTTTTCATCGTCCTTGAATGGCATCTGGTTTGGGCGGCAATGTCGGGGATGGAAACCCTGCTCCACGCTTTGATCGTCACTGCGGTCTTGTCTGCCCTGATGTTGAACTCCCGCCGCTTTCTCAGCCTGGGCTTGCTCGCCGGTCTCAGTGTCTGGACGCGCCCCGACGGTTTGACTCTGCTCGCTCCGCTCGCGTTGATGATTCTGTTCACGGAAAACAATACCTCCTCGCGCCTGCGCGCCCTGACCCGCATGTTCATGGGCTTCGGGGCGATTTTTCTTTTTTACTTACTGTTCAACCTGATGATCGGCGGTACACCCATGCCGAATACCTTTTATGCCAAACAGGCGGAATACGTTCGTTGGCAGGAGGCGGCCATCATCAAACGGCTGGGCGACCTTGCGTTTCAATTATTTTCTGGCGCCTATCTTCTTCTTGTGATCGGCTCGGCGGTCTGGGCGGTTCGCTCCGTTCGCCGGAGGGCTTGGGGCGGCATCCTTGCCCTTCTATGGGCGCTGGGGTACATGTTCCTTTACATTTTGCGACTGCCGGTTTATCAACATGGGCGTTATGTCATGCCCGCCATGCCCGTACTCTTCCTGACAGGCTTGCTCGCCATGGCAGAATTTTCCGCGACGAAAGTATTTGCCCGGTATCATTGGTTTGTTAACACGCTCTGGCAGGCGGGAGTGGGCGTGTTGTGCGTCCTCTTCCTTTTTCTCGGAGGCTATACCTACGCGCGGGATGTCGCTTTCATCGAGCAGGAGATGGTCGTTTCGGCAAAATGGGCGGCGGAAAACCTTCCGCCCGGCGCCGTGATCGCCGCGCACGACATCGGCGCGCTGGGGTATTTCGACGATCACGCCCTGATAGACCTCGCAGGGTTGGTTTCGCCTGAAGTCACTCCCTTTATTCGAGATGAAGCGCGCCTGGCGGAATACCTTGACGCAAAAAAAGCGGATTATTTGATCGCCTTTTCCAATTTATACGAAGATTTGACGGCTGGACGGGAAATCCTGTTTGCGGCGGGCGGCTTTATTGTCGAGGAGGAGGGTTTCGCTCCCATGACAATTTACCGTTGGAAGTGAAAGAATGGGTTAAAATACGGTTGTCAGCCGCAATGACCTATAAAATCTAAGAGAGTTTTCCATTTCAGTTGAAACCGCCCCGCAGGTTGTTGCAAAAACGCAGCGCCTCTCACGAAAACCTTTGGAGCGTTCTTCCTTCAACTTATTTGAAATGAATCCGAATCTAAAGGAAAAGAGAGAACGGGACTGACATGAATCAGATCACCCTGCTAGTTGTTGACGACCATCCGCTCTTCCGCCAGGGCGTGGTGGATGCCTTGTCGCTGGAATCGGATATGCGGATCATCGCCCAATCCGCGACGGGGGACGAGGCGTTGGAATTGATCCGCGCGAAGAAACCGAACGTCGCCGTGCTGGATGTCAATCTGCCGGGCATGAACGGACAGCAGATCACACACCAGGTCTCGCAGGACAGGGTCGGGACGCGCATCATACTCATGACCGGTTACGACGACGTGGAGCAGGCCATCCATGCCGCGCTCGCCGGGGCGCACGGTTACTGTTCCAAGGATATCGAGCCGCAGAACCTGACCCGCATCATCCGCGAGGTGGCGGAGGGAAAATACGTCTTTGCCGATAACGTCTTTACGCGCCGCGAGCTCGAACTGTGGGTCGAGGAAAGCATGGAGGGCGCGCGCCGTTCCTACAGCGAACCCGGCGCGCCGTTCCATCCGCTATCCGAGCGCGAGATGGAAGTCCTCGGCTGCGTCGTGCGCGGCATGAGCAACAAGGAAATCGCCGCGCTTTTGGGAATCAGTCACCAGACTGTCAAGAATCACGTCACCGCAATCTTGCGCAAATTCGGGGTGGAAGACCGCACGCAAGCCGTCGTTTATGCCTTGAAGCGCGGCTGGGTCACATTGCGCGACACGGATATCAAGCCCTAGGAGTTTTTCATGACGGACGAGTCGGTTGATTTTAAATCTGAACTGGATGAAACCCAGCGCGCCCTGCGCGAAATTACGCTGATGATGGAACAAAGCCAGGGCGAATTGAACAAACTCGCCCAGCGCAATACGGCGATCACGTCGCACTTGCAACAGGTCCAGAAGCAGGGCGCGGCGGTGGAAGATATCAAAATGGCGTACGACTCGGCGCTCGACGCCCAGCAGAGGCTTCTGGTGATGCGCGGTCAGCTGGAGAAGCTTCAGAACGATAAATCTCACCTGGAAAAATATAAGGCGATACTCGAGCAGGCGGTCAATCACGGGGGCGAGGCGGGCGGCGCGGCGAGCGCTTCGGCGAAAGAACAGATGAGCGGCATCGAGATGATTGTCAACGCGCAGGAGGCGGAGCGTCAGCGTTTATCCCGCCAGATGCACGACGGGCCCGCGCAGGCGCTTTCCAACTTCATCCTCCAGACTGAAATTGCCACGCGCCTGCTGGATGTGGATCCTTCGCAGGCGAAGGAGGAATTGTCGAACCTGAAAGCCTCCGCGATGGGCACATTTCAAAAAGTGCGCAACTTCATCTTCGAATTGCGCCCCATGATGCTCGACGACCTCGGGCTGGTGCCAACCTTGCGCAAATATGCCGACGCTTTCAAGGAGCAGAGCGGAATGGATATCGGCGTGACGGTCTCAGGGAACGAGCGCCGCTTGGAGCCGTATTTGGAGGTGATGATCTTCCGCGCCGTGCAGGAATTGCTTGGGAACGCCTCCCGCCACAGTCAGGCGACCCTTGTCAAGGTGCATCTCGACCTGGGCGCCGACATCTTGCGCGTAAGCGTGGACGATAACGGGCGGGGGTTCGACCCTGAAACCTTGAATGGATCGAGCAACCTGGGTTTGAAGTTGATCCGGGAGCGTTCCGAGATGTTGGGCGGAAAATTCGAAATAGACAGCGCAATCGGGTCTGGCACAAAAGTCTCATTCACAGTGCAGGCAAGGACCTGAATCTGCGCCGCTAACAATATTGTCAGGAATAACCCGCCTGGAGTTTGCTTTTATCCGCCCCCTGCAGCGGCATGGTTCGATGTTTTCCTGTATAATGAACGCGATATAAAACGCCGTATTAATGCGGTGTTTGTCGAGAGGAGAAAATTATGCGTCGCGGTCGTACCCTGATCTTGGTGCTTCTGATAGTTATCATTGGGCTGGTGGTCGCGTTTGTCGCGCTTCGCCAGATAATTACGCCTCCCGCAGAGGAGGAGCAGACCTTGTATGTAGATATATTCTACGCCGCCCAGTACATTCCCCAGGGAGGAAAAATCACCGAGGATGTGCTTGGAACGTTGCGCATCCCCCAGGAAAATGTGGTGACGGTTATGTACACCCTCGATGAGATGACTTCCTTGGTGGGCAAGATGGCGAAACTGCCGCTCGAACAAGGCGTGGTGATTACCGAAGGTATGGTTACAGATTCGTCTGCGGGCTTCACGGTTCCAGGTCCCCAATGGGCTTCGATCATTCCGCCGGGCATGACGGCGATGGCGATCCCAATTGACAGGCTTTCAGTCTCGGGGTATGCGATCAACGATGGGGCGCATGTAAACGTTAACGCCTGCCTGCTCTTTGTGGATGTAGACCTTAACTTCCAATCCATCCTTCCCAACCTGACCGCCGTGTTGACCGGAACAGGCCTGGGTTCTGTGCAAGGCGCCACCGGGACCGGTTTCTCCGTGGATGGGTTGCCCATTCTTTCGCTCGGCGTTGCCGGAGCGGGTTCTCCTCAGGGTCGGTTGGAGCTGGAACAGGCTGTACAACAACCGTACTATCTGGTTCCGTCCGAACCGCAACGCCCGCGGATGGTATGCCAGACGATCTTGCAGGATGTGGTGGTATTGCGTTTGGGCGATTTCCCCCTTGCGGGAGCGCAATCTCCGGCTCAGCCTGCGCCAGAAGCCCAGCCGACGGCTGAAGGGGAGGCGCCTCCGCCCGCCGCGCCAGACCTCATTACACTGATCGTAGAGCCGCAACATTCGATCACTTTATCCTACCTCGTTTATACGAATGCAAAGCTTTCTTTGACGCTGCGCAACCCTACAGATCAGGGACGGCTTGCCGTTGAGGCTTCCACGCTCCAATTCCTGCTCAGCCAATACAACATCCCCGTCCCGGCGAAGTTGCCGTACGCCATGCACCCGGCGTTGATTGCGCTCACGACCCCGACGCTGCCCAACGACTTGCCCCAGGAACCCCAGCCCTAGCCGCCGGTTTGAATCAATAGGATGAATCGCTGGACGATTTGAATATGGCAAATAAAATCCGAGTGCTTATCGTTGACGATATTGCGGAAACCCGCGAGAATGTGCGAAAACTGCTCCAGTTCGAGTCCGATGTCGAGGTGGTCGGCATCGGACGCACGGGCATGGAGGGAATTCAGTTCGCCCAGGAAATGAATCCGGACGTGGTGTTGATGGATATCAACATGCCCGACATTGACGGAATCTCGGCGACCGAACAGATCCGCCAGCGTTCCCCGCATATTCAGGTCGTCATCCTTTCGGTCCAGGGCGATCAGAATTATATGCGGCGCGCCATGCTTGCCGGCGCGCGCGACTTCCTTACCAAGCCCCCCATGGGCGATGAGTTGATCTCCGCCATCAAGCGGGCGGGCGAGATGGCGCATGTCGAGCGCGAGAAGAGCGCAAAACAGCAGATGGCCATATCCGCCATGCCTGGTTCTGCGCAGGGGTTTGGCGGACTTCCCGCCGCGCCGCAGGGGAAAATCATTGTCGTTTATAGTCCTAAAGGCGGAACCGGATGCACCACCATTGCCGTTAACCTGTCCATTGCTTTGAACAACGAGGACACTCGCGCGGTTCTTATTGACGGAAACCTGCAGTTCGGCGATGTGGCGATTTTTGTGAACGAACATGGCAAAAATACGATCATAGACATCGCCCCCCGGGTGGACGACCTCGACGCGGAAATCGCGGACGAGATTTTGATCAAGCACGAAGCCTCGGGCATCCGCATCCTGGCGGCGCCCCAAAGGCCCGAGATGGCGGAGAAAGTTTCTCCCGATCAGTTCGTTAAGGTCCTGCAATTCATGCAGAGAATCTACTCGTATATCGTCGTTGACACCTCCTCCATCCTGACGGACGTCGTCCTCTCCGCAATTGATATGAGCAACGTCATCGTGCTTGTCACCACCCAGGAGATTCCCGCGATCAAGAACTCGCGCCTGATTCTGGATCTTTTGAACACCATGAGCATTGACAAGGAACGGATCGTATTCGCAATGAACCGATACGATAAACGGGTCGCCATTACACCCGAAAGGGTTGGCGAAAACCTCAAGCATGGGATTGCCGCCGCCATTCCGTTCGATGAAAAGACCGCCGTCAACGCGGTGAACCGCGGCGTCCCCTTCATGCTGGATAATAAATCGCAGCCGATCGGGAAGGGCATTTTTGCGCTTGCCGAGATTGTGCGCGCCCGCTTGAACGTCATGGAGAGCGGGGACGAATCCCCGGCGGCGAGGCGATAAGGAGCAGGAACATGTCTTTATTGAGAAGAATTGAACAGAGCCAGGGTTCCGGAAACCAGAAAGCGCCAGCCCCGCCTGCGCAAAAACCCGCCGGAGACGGACAAGGCGCTTCCGGCGGAGGAGGCGAATCGTCCCGCTTATCCACCCTGCAAGCCCGCAGAGTCAGCGCGCCGATCACTTCGCCGCAAGCCGGGTCGTATTTTGATCTTAAGACTCGAGTGCAAAACAAACTCCTTGCCGAGATTGACCCCTCCATGGACGTCACCCGGACCGACGAAGTCCGGCGCACGATTCAATCCCTCTTTGAACAGATCCTGACCGAAGAGAATATCGTCCTCTCCCGCCCGGAACGCGCGCGGTTGTTCGAGCAGATCTCGGCGGAAATTCTCGGCTTCGGTCCTCTACAATCCCTGCTCGAGGACGACACCATCACCGAAATCATGGTGAACGGTCCCAAGAATGTATACATCGAACGCAAGGGCAAGGTGCATCGTGTGCCGATCACTTTCGAAAGCAACGACCATGTCATGCGCATCATTGACCGTATCGTCGCTCCGCTTGGACGTCGCATTGACGAATCCAGCCCGTATGTGGACGCGCGTCTTCCCGACGGCTCCCGCGTCAACGCCGTCATTCCCCCGATTTCGCTTGTGGGCCCGGTGCTGACCATCCGTAAATTTTCCAAGAACCCCATCACAGTGGACCAGATGATCCAGTTCGGGTCGGTCAGTCCCGAGTCGGTGCAGTTTCTTAAAGCCTGCGTCGAATCGCGACTCAATATCATCATCTCCGGCGGCACTGGCTCTGGCAAGACCACGCTGTTGAACGTCCTGTCGAGTTTCATTCCCTCCGACGAGCGCATCATCACCATTGAAAACGCGGCTGAACTGCAACTGCGGCAGGAACATGTGGTGACGCTCGAATCCCGCCCGCCCAACATCGAGGGACGCGGCGAGATTACCATCCGCGACCTGGTCATCAACGCCCTGCGTATGCGCCCCGAGCGCATCATTGTCGGGGAATGTCGCGGCGGCGAGACGTTGGATATGTTGCAGGCGATGAATACCGGCCACGACGGCTCGATGACGACCGCTCACGCCAACTCTCCGCGCGACGCCCTTTCCCGCATCGAAACCATGTGTATGATGGCGGGCATGGACCTGCCCATCCGCGCGATTCGCGAACAGGTTGCCAGCGCGGTGGATGTCATTTGTCAGCAGGAACGTATGCGCGACGGGACGCGCAAAGTGACCACAATTACCGAAGTCAGCGGTATGGAAGGCGATGTGATCACCATGACCGATATATTTGTCTTTGAACAGACCGGCACGGAGAATGGACGCATCGTCGGGCGTCTGCGCCCGACGGGCTTGCGCCCCAAGTTCATGGATAAGATCGAAGCGGCTGGAATCCACCTGCCCCCCTCCATCTTTGGCATCGGCGAGCGCAGGCGGTATTAGTGGAACGTCTTCAAGGTTAACGCGCAATGGATTTATCTGCCTCGATCATCATCATCGGCGGGATTATATTGATCATCCTGCTCATCGTGGGCGTGATTGTTTCCTCGAACAGCGAACGTTCGATCGTCGAAGAGCGCCTCAGCCAGTATATTGACGAGGGCGACGGCAAAGATGTGGACAGGGAAGCCCAGAAATACGTCCTTACAAACTGGGTTTCAAAACGGGTTGAAAAAACATCGTTTGGCGGAAAGATCGCCCGCGATCTCGCCCGCGCCGATATGAAATTCAAGGCGGCGGAATACCTGGCTTTGATCGTTCTCAGCACTTTGCTTTCCGGCTTGATTTTTTTCTTCCTCGGCAACCGTCATTGGATATCGGGTGTGATTGGGCTTGGCATTGGGGCCGTCGCTCCCCGGTTTTATATGAAATCCCAACAGCGGAAACGCCTGCAAAAGTTCAACGACCAGTTGCCCGACATGTTGAACCTGATGGTCAACGGATTGCGCGCGGGGTATTCCACCATGCAGGCGCTGGAGGCGATCAGCAAGGAGTTGCCGCCGCCCATTAACGACGAGTTCCGGCGCGTCGTCCAGGAAATGCAGATCGGCATCCCGATGGAAACCGCTCTCGACAACCTGTTGCGCCGCATCCCCAGCGACGACCTGGATTTTGTCATCACCGCCATCAACGTCCAGCGCGAGGTCGGCGGCAACCTGTCTGAGATTCTGGGAAATATTTCCTTCACCATTCGCGAGCGTATCCGCATTAAAGGCGAAGTGCGCGTGTTGACGGCGCAGGTGCGCACGTCCGGCACGGTGCTGTCCCTGATCCCCTTCGGGCTTACCATCATCCTCTGGTTCCTCAACCAGGATTATCTTCTTTCGGTGACTGCCGGAGGACCGCTCTGCACGGCGATCATCATCTGCGTGGTGCTCGGTTTGATTTTTTCCAGTTATTTCATCATGATGCGCATTGCGGATATCGAGGTATAGCATGGACATCATAACGATCATCGGCATTATCGTCGGCGTGGCGCTCGTTGGCGGGATCATCTTCGTGGTTGTGATCGGCGCCCGGGTCGCCCGCGAGACTCGGGGCGGAGAATCAGACCTGGTGATGGCGCGGCTTGCCGAGGCGACACAGCGCGGCGAGAACGTTTCGCTCGAAGACATCGAACTTCAACAGCCGTTCATGGAGCGCGTCGTCATTCCCTTTGTAAAAAGGCTCGGCGAATTTTCCGCCCGTTTTACCCCGGAAAAACTTTTGCAGGAAACTTCGCTTAAACTTGAACTCGCAGGAAACCCCGGGCGAATAGATGCGCCGACATTCCTTGCGACCCGTTTTATCGGCGCGGCTTTGTTCGGCGGGTTGCTTACCCTGATCTCGAACCTGCCCCAGGTGACGTGGCCGACGGGACGCATCATCCTCATCGTGGGCATATTCACCGTCCTGGGTTTTTTCACCCCCCAGATGTATCTTTCCAGCCGAATCACGCGGCGGCAGAACGAGGTACGCAAAGCGCTTCCAGACGCGCTCGACCTGTTGACCATCTGCGTCGAGGCAGGGCTGGGTTTCGAGGCGGCGATGTCGAAAGTGGCTGAAAAATGGGAGACCGAGCTATCCATCATGTTCGGGCGCGCCATACGCGAGATACAACTCGGTAAGACTCAGCGCGAAGCCTTGCGCGATATGGCGGATCGCATCGGTCTGACGGAATTGACGAGTTTTGTCGCGGCGGTCATTCAAAGCCAGCTCCTCGGCGTGAGCATGGCGAAAGTCCTGCGAATTCAATCCGACCAGATGCGGATGAGGAGACGCCAGCGGGCGGAGGAGGAGGCGCACAAAGCCCCGGTGAAGATGATCATCCCGATGGCTTTGCTTACCTTTCCTTCGATCATGATCATCCTCATGGCGCCCGCCGCCTTTCAGATTGCGGACGCCTTCGCTCCCTTTATTCGCTAGCCCGATTTCGACCCAATTCTTATTTAACGCCGATGAAAGAGGGTTCATTGACGAATTGGAGATATAAAACCTATCGCGCTGTTTGGGGCGCGCTTGACCTGCTCTTTCCGCCGGATTGCGCAGGATGCGGCAAAAAAGGAACGCGCTGGTGCGGCGACTGCCGGAGCAGGACGATCGTACTCAACGGCCTGTTGTGTGAAGTGTGCGGGTTGCCGCAGAAACGGTCCGGATTATGCGAAGCCTGTGCAAACGAAAGACCGCCGTTTCGATCCCTGCGCGCGTGGACAGTCTTTGGGGAGCCGGTCAGGTCTGCATTGCACAGATTGAAATACTATAAAGACCAATCCCTGGGAGATATGCTGGCGGCGGAGATGCTCCCATTTACGCGCGAACTGGGCTGGAAGATTGACATGATGACGCCCGTTCCGCTGGGGAAACAGCGAAAACGCAAACGGGGCTATAATCAGGTTGCAATGATTGCTATTCCTCTGTCCTTGGGCATGGAGTGGAAATATGCGCCGCGCGCGCTGATGCGCCGGAAGGAAACCCGCTCGCAGGTGGGACTGACCTATGAGGAACGCCGCGCAAATATGCACTGCGCGTTTGAAGCAAAGAGGTGGGTGAGCGGAAAGTCCGTTCTCGTCATGGACGATGTATCCACAACCGGTTCAACCTTGTCTGCTGCGGCGGAAGCCCTGTATCAGTCCGGCGCCAGGGACGTTTACGCGTTGACAGTCGCGCGCGCATTGCCGCATCATGATTTGGCGGCGGCGTAGCGCGTTTGTGTTTGAAACTTAACAATAAAAAGGAGCGCATCATGACGAATAAAGTGGAAGTTCAGACACGTCACATCCGTTTGACCGAACACATCGAGGAGTATGTCAACAAGAAGGCGGGCAACCTTGACCATTACCTCCCCGCCATTGACGAGGCGCGCGTGGAACTTTCGCATCATCGGGCTGCGCGCGACGCAAACGACCGCAACGTCGCCCAGGTTACGGTCTTTGGCAAGGGGTTTACCCTGCGCTCGGAGGAACGCGCAGACGAAGCGCTCGCCGCCTTCGACAAAGCCATGGATAACATGCAGCGCCAGATCGAACGATACAAGGGCAAGCATTATCACGGACGCGGCGATGGACGCTCCGCATCCGAGGTGGCTGAAGAAATCATTGACGACGAGACGGGCGAACTTTCCCCGCTGTTTGCAAAGCGGAAGAAGTTCACCCTTTACCCGATGTCCGAAGATGAAGCGCTGGTGCAAATGCGCAACCTGGGACACGATAACTTCTTCATCTTCTACAACGTCGAGACCGGCAGGATTAACGTCCTGTATCGCAGGCGCAACGGAAGTTACGGCTTGATTGACCCCGAAGTAGGCTAACCCGCAGGACAAGTCTGCGGCACACGGGTTTGACGGACTGCACGGACTGGCGCGGATTTAATAGGAGGTTTTTCCCGTGAGAATCCGTGAAATCCGCGTAATCCGCGTCCAAAAGGACTTAAGAAACACTCTCTAACGAAAAGCGGGCTGACCTCGTTTCAGCCCGCTTTTTGATTCTTCGAGGAAGATCGCGCTTCGATCAGGACGAAGGAAGTTGCCAGCGCGACCCATGCCATGACCTGTGACTGGCGAATGCCGCCGAAGATGAGGATTGCGTCGGCGCGGAAGGCTTGCAGGACGAGTTGGGAGAAAGCCGTCAGCGCAGAGAAAGTAAGGAAGAGAAGCCCGGGGCGAAGACTCGGCTTGAAGCGCCAGACCAAAGCCAAAATCAGGGAGGAGGCGAGCGCGTCGTAGATTTGAGTCGGGTGGCGGGTCGCGTTCCAGAGATGAATCCCCCAGGGCAGGTCGGTTGGGATTCCAAACGCGCCCCCCGAGGCGAGGCGACTCAGCCCGAGTCCGATCCCGATCGCGGCAAAGAGGGGAGTTAGCGCGTCCATTGCATTCCATGCGCCGATGTTGTTTCGTTGAGAGTAAACCAAAACGGCGATGAAACCTGCGGCGATGCCCCCCAGCGGGTCGAAGAGATCGGGATTGATGGAGAGGATGTCGGCCGGGCTTTTGCCGAAGATGCCCATGTGTTGCAGCGCATAAGAAATACGCCCGCCGACTACGAAGGCGATGAAACCGTGAAAGGCCAGGTTGTTGACGTCCGCTTTGCCGACGCCGGTCGATTCAGAGTTGCGCTCGGCGAGCGAGACGCCCAGCCATGCGGCGATGATAAGCAGGATCATGTGGCGCGGCGGCGCGAATATGGTTTGAAATGCTTCGAGCATATTATTTCAAGGCCTCTTCGATGCGCGCGCGGAGCAGGGCTTCGGACATTGGCCCGCCGATGACCACTTCGGTAATGAGACCTTGCGGGTTGACGAAGTATGAAGAAGGCATGGAAGCGACCCGGTAGGCGCGGCTTGCTTCGCCCGCTTTGTCGAGCAGAATGGGAAAGGTCAGCCCGTATTCAAGCGCGAAGGCGGGAATATCCTGCGTCTTGTCTTGAAAGGCGCTGTTGACGGCGAGGACGACGAATCCTCGATCCTTGTATTCCCGGTACATTTTTTCAATGGCGGGCATTTCGGCCCGGCAGGGCGGGCACCAGGTTGCCCACATATTAATTAGAAGCGCCTGCCCTTTGAAGTCCGAAAGCGTGTAGGTTTCTCCCTCAAGGGTTTGGAGCGTGAAGCCGGGCGCGTAAAATCCGGTTTGGGGCGCGGACAAGGTTTCGGCCGGGGAGGCGTCGGAGGCGAGGGCGATCCATGCCGCTCCGGCGATTAGGATAAGGGTATAAAGAATTACGCGGTGGGTTCTATCCATGAAATTTAGAAGTAAAATTGAGGTTGTTTCTTTCCTTTCTCATCGTTTGCTCATACCGCGCATTTTGGGAGGGGCGGACAATCTCCGCATTCGATTATGCCTTTTACCGACACGCTCTTTGTAGGAATTGATATATCGTCATCTCGCAAACCCTTTGCCTATGCGGCGCTGGATGGAGGGCTGAACCTTGTCGCGCATTCAGACGGCGGGCTGGATGAGACGCTTGCCTTTCTCGTCGGGCAACCTTCGGCGGCAGCGGCCGTCAATGCGCTGTCGGAAGCCGGGCGCGGAACTGCGCGCGAGAAGAAAAAGGAAATGGGACTGACCCTGGCGCGCAAACTGGAGACCATGGGCTTTCAACAATATCCGGCAGAGAATGCGCCCCATCAGTTCATGAAAACGCGTCCGGCCGCCGTTTATTCCGCGCTGGCTGGTTGCGCGCTCCTGCCGAAATCCTCCGTCGAAGGAAAACTTCAACGACAACTCCTGCTGTATGAGGTTGGCGCGCGCATCAAAGACCCGATGGATTTCTTCGAGGAGATCACGCGCTACAAAATCCTCAAAGGGCAATGGCCGCTCGACCTGCTTTACCCGCCGGGCCACCTCGACGCGCTGGCCGCCGCCTACCTTGCCTGGCTTGCCTTTCATAAACCCGAAAAAGTTTTCATCCACGACGACCCGCGCGAAGGGATCATTGCCCTGCCGGAAACCCCAAAGGAAAAATATTAAGCGAAGCGAATGGTAAAATACCGCCCATGACAACTCCCGAACTTCAAAACAAAGCCATCAACACACTTCGTTTTTTATCCGCCGACGCGGTGCAAAAAGCCAACTCCGGCCACCCCGGTTTGCCGATGGGCGCCGCGGCGATGGTCTTCACGATCTGGACGCGCCACCTGAGACACAGCCCCCGCAACCCAAAGTGGATGGGACGCGACCGCTTCATTCTTTCGGGCGGGCATGGTTCTGCGCTTCTCTACTCGCTCCTCCACCTGAGCGGATACGACCTATCCCTCGAGCAATTGCAAAACTTTCGCCAGTGGGGCAGTCTCACGCCCGGGCATCCCGAATACGGCTTGACCCCCGGAGTCGAAGTCACCACCGGCCCGCTTGGGCAGGGATTCGCCAACGGAGTCGGCATGGCCATCGCCGCCGCGCACCTCGCCGCAGTTTTCAACAAACCCGGTCACGAACTGATTGACCCGTTCATCTACGCCATCGTCACCGACGGCGATCTGATGGAAGGCGTCGCCGCCGAAGCCGCCTCGCTGGCGGGTCATCTCTCACTCGGAAAACTTATTTACCTTTACGACGACAACAACATCTCCATTGACGGCTCGACCGACCTGGCATTCACCGAAGACCGCGCCAAACGCTTCGAAGCCTATGGCTGGCACATCCAGCGCGTGGACGACGGCAACGACGTGGACGCGATTGACTCCGCAATCAAAGCCGCCAAAGCCGACCCGCGCCCGTCGTTGATCCTTTGCAAGACGGTCATCGGCTTTGGCTCGCCGAACCGACAGGGGACGCAAAAAGCGCACGGCGAACCTCTCGGCGACGACGAACTCAACGCCGCAAAAGAAAATCTCGGCTGGGAGAAAGAGCCGCGCTTCCTCATCCCTGAAGACGTGTTGGCGTTTTATCGTCAAGCCGTGGATCGCGGACGCGAACTGGAAGCCGACTGGAAAATGCGCCGCGAAGCCTACTCGCGCCTTTTCCCCGACCTCGGCGCGGAATTCAACCGCCGCGTGTTGATGAACAAACTGCCCGCAGATTGGGAAGCGTCCCTGCCAACCTTCCCTGCCGACGCGAAAGGCATGGCGACCCGCGCCGCCTCCGGAAAAGTAATTAACGCCATTGCCGCAAAACTTCCCGAACTGATCGGCGGCTCGGCGGATTTAGCCCCATCCAACAATACAAAAATCGAAGGCGTTCCCGCCTTCCAAAAAGAATCGCCTGCCGGGCGCAACTTTCACTTCGGCGTGCGCGAACATGCGATGGGTTCGATCCTCAACGGCATGGCGGTCTTCGGCGGCGTGATTCCCTACGGCGCGACCTTCCTCGTCTTCGCCGATTACATGCGCGCCGCGATTCGCCTCGCGGCTCTTTCGCATTACCCGGCGATTTTTATCTTCACCCACGACTCGGTCGGCTTGGGCGAAGACGGACCGACTCACCAGCCCGTCGAGCATTTGACCTCCCTGCGTTTGATCCCGAATCTCGTCGTCATCCGTCCGGCCGACGCGAACGAAACCGCGCAGGCTTGGAAGGTTGCCATCTCGCGCCGCGACGGGCCCACCGCCCTGGCGTTCACCCGTCAAAACGTGCCGACGCTGGACGTAGGACATGCCTCCGGCTTGTCCCGCGGCGCCTATGTCTTGAAAGACTTCGGCGATCCTGAAATCATCCTCATGGCATCCGGCTCGGAGGTGAGTCTCGCCCTCGAAGCCGCGCAAAAACTGGCGGAGGAGGGCAAAGGCGTGCGCGTTGTCTCCTTCCCCAGTTGGGAACTGTTCGAGAAACAGGACGAAGCCTACCGCGAGTCCGTGTTGCCGAAAAACATCCAGAAGCGACTCGCCGTCGAAGCGGGATCCAGCCTCGGCTGGGAGCGATACGCGAGTTCCGTCATAGGTATTGAGCGCTTCGGCGCATCCGCCCCGGCGAAGGTCATCTTCGAGAAACTGGGATTTACGGTTGAAAATGTTGTGGCGAAAGCGAAGGCATTGTAACGCCGACTTAAGTCGGCGCTACGGGAGAATCAATGAAAGTGGCAGTCGGTTGCGATCATGCGGGTTTCCCGCTCAAGGATGTTGTCATCGAATCGGTCAGGGCGTTGGGGCATGAAGTCCTCGATGTCGGAACGTATAACACGGACGCGGTGGATTTCCCCGATTTTACAAAAAAAGTCGGCGGGAAGATTCAAAGCGGCGAAGCCGAGCGCGGAATTTTGATCTGCGGCTCCGGCATTGGCGCGGCGATTGCGGCGAACAAGATGAAGGGCGTCTTCGCCTCGATCTGCCATGACACCTACTCCGCCGCGCAGGGCGTGGAACACGACGCCATGAACGTGTTGTGCATGGGCGGGCGCGTGATCGGGCCCGAACTGGTGAAAGTTCTTGTACCCGCATTTTTAAATGCCAGGTATCGCGGCGACGACCCCGGCGGCGAACGCCTGGCGCGCCGGGTGGGGAAGATCAAAAGGATGGAAGAGAACCAGTGAATAGGGAATAGAGAATAGGGAATAGAGAATAGGGAATAGGGAATAGAGAATAGGGAATAGGGAATAGGGAATAGAGAGTAGAGAGTAGAGAATAGAGAATAGTTATTGGAGATTAGCAAAACCATTCACCATTCACCATTCACCATTCATCATTCATCATTCACCATTCACCATTTCAAGGAGCAATCTTTAGCATGCCAGAACCCATCAAGAAATTGACCGCCCTCGGCCAATCGCTGTGGTACGACAATATTCAGCGCAGCCTGCTGGTCAACGGCGAACTGAAAACCATGATCGAGCGCGGCGATATTTGCGGCGTGACCTCCAACCCGACCATCTTTCAAAACGCCATCGCAAAGACGAACGATTACGATGCGGCGCTGACTCCGCTTGCCTGGGCGGGCTGGGACGCGGAAAAAATCTTCTGGCAACTCGCCGTCGAAGATATTCAGGAAGCCTGCGACCTCTTCCGCCCGCTGTACGACAAAACCAACGGCGGCGACGGATTTGTCAGTCTCGAAGTCAGCCCATATCTCGCGCGCGACACGGAAGGCACAATTCGCCAGACGCGCGAACTGTGGGAGCGCGTGAACCGCCCGAACCTGATGGTAAAGATCCCCGCCACAAAGGAAGGCATCCCCGCCATTCGCGCCGCAATTGTCGCGGGCATTAACGTCAACGTTACGCTTATATTTTCCCTTGCGCGCTACGCCGAAGTGATGAACGCCTATCTCGAAGGACTCGAAGAACGCGTCGCCAACTCCCTGCCGGTTCAACGTGTCGCCTCTGTCGCTTCATTCTTCGTCTCGCGCGTTGATTCCAAGGTGGACCCCCGACTGCCCGAAGACTCGCCTCTGCGCGGGAAGGCCGCCATCGGCAACGCCAAACTGGCTTACGAACAATTCGAAGCCTTTTTCACTTCACCGCGTTTTGCGACTCTCAAAGCCCGCTTTCGCGCGCGCGTACAACGTCCGTTGTGGGCCTCCACCGGCACAAAGAACCCGAACTATTCCGACACGCTTTACGTGGACGAACTCATCGGCCCCGACACGGTCAACACCGTTCCGCCCGCCACGCTGAACGCCTTCCGCGATCACGGCACGGCCCGCATGACCATCACGCGCGATCTGGAAAAAATGCAAAACACCTTTGTCGAACTTAAAGCCATCGGAATTTCCATGAGCGCCGTGGTCGCTGAATTGGAGGCGGAGGGCGTAAAAGCCTTTGAAGACGCCTTCCGCGCCCTTCTGGATTCCATCGAAGAGAGACGAAAAACCGCTCTCGCCTCCATCGGACTTTTGGCGGATTCTGTTTCCGAACGTTTAACTGCGCTGGAAGCGGAATCTTTTCCCCGCCGCCTTTGGGCGCGTGACGCCGCGCTGTGGGCAGGCGACCCCACCGCACAGAAGGAAATCTCAGCCCGCCTCGGCTGGCTGGATTCTGTGGAAGACGCGCGCAAACGACTCGATGGCTACCGCTCCTTCGCAAAGGAAATCCACGACGAAAATATTGACCGCGTCCTTGTCCTCGGCATGGGCGGCTCGTCGCTCACGGCGGAAGTATTCAGTTCGTTGATGGCGCATTTCGGCGGGGAGTCCAAAGTATCGCTGGCGATTCTCGATTCGACCGACCCCGTTCAGGTTGCGCGGGCATTCGAACATTTCCCGCCCAACAAGTCGCTCTATATCGTTGCCAGCAAATCCGGCGGGACGGCGGAACTGATGGCGGCCTTCGATTATGTTTGGAAGGTGAGCGGCGGAAACGGCGCGCGTTTTGCCGCCATCACCGATTCCGGGACATCGCTGGAGAAACTGGCGCAGGAACGCGGCTTCCGAAAGATATTCAACGCCGACCCGAACGTCGGCGGACGCTTTTCCGCGTTGACGGATTTTGGACTCGTCCCGGCCGCCCTGCTCGGCATGGACCTGGAAAAGTTGCTTAACCCGGCTGACCGAATGCGCCGTCAGTCTTTGGAGCATGTCCCTGCGGCGCGCAACCCGGGCATGGCGCTGGGCGCCCTCCTGGCAGAATCCGCTTTGATGGGCAGGGATAAACTCACGGTGTTGGCTGACGCGGGCGTATCCGCTTTGGCGGGATGGGTGGAACAGGTCGTCGCGGAATCCAGCGGCAAGCAGGGCAGGGGAATCCTCCCCGTCGCGTTGGAGCCGTTGGGCGATCCCAAAGAGTATGGAGACGACCGCCTGTTTGTGTACCTCCGAAGTAACGGCGAACTTGATTCGGCAATGGCCGCGCTCAAAGACGCCGGTTTCCCAATCATCCAATTGCCAATTACCAATCTTTACGACGCGGGCGCGGAATTTTTTCGCTGGGAGATTGCGATTGCGACGGCGTGCCATATTCTGGGCGTCAATGCCTTCGACCAGCCTGACGTGCAGGATAGCAAACTGCGGACGATTGCCAAGATCAAAGAATATCAGGCGACAGGGGAACTTGCCGAAGCGGATTTGGTTGACGTGAAAGATGCGCAGAAAGCCATCGAGGACTTTCTGGCAAACCCGCAACCTGGCGAGTTCGTCGCCATCAACGCCTATTTGCCGCGTAACGGCGGGATGATCGAGGCGATTCAAGGGTTGCGGGCAGTCATTCGGGCGAAAACCAGACTTTCGGTTACGGCGGGTTTTGGCCCGCGCTTCCAACATTCCACTGGTCAATTTCACAAAGGCGGACCCAACAAGGGACGGTTCATTCAATTCGTGTACGACGCTGAAGAAGACATGGACATCCCCGGACAGGGACTGACGTTTGGCGCTCTCATCCGCGCGCAGGCGCTGGGCGATTACGAGGCGTTGAAAGCGGCGGGACGGAAAGCGTTGAGGATACGGCTCTCGAAACCGGATGATTTAAAAAAGTTGGCGCTTGGGGAGCAAGCGGGGTGATGAGATTTTTTTTCGGGCAATGGCTCCAATGAAATAATGACGGCGGCGAGTCGGAATGCCATTCCGACTCGCTTCGTTTACCGGGAGCCGCTGCCTTGTTTTGGATGCGGACAGGCGCGAATTTATTATGCTTTATCAGCGTCAATCCGCGTTCATCCGCGTCCGATTAGATTCTTGAAATTCGTTTTTTGAGCGCGTTATCGTCCAGCTTCTTCATAATGCGCAGGACGAGTTTCCAGTCGCCGAGCCAGCCGAGGAATGCGCCCCAGGGCGCGGAAAAGCCCGTGGGCGGTTTGGGTAACTCCACGACGGACGAAAAATCCACGATGCGGTCGTCGAATTGATAGACATAGCGGCTGAGTTGCTTTGCGTCGGTTTCGGCATTAAGGAAGGCGCGGATATTTTCACGGTCTTGGGGCGTCATCCATTGCGGCAGGTCGGATGTGGCTTTAAAGTCGCAGAGCCGCGCCAGGTCTTGCAATTGTTGTTTATGTTCCTCTTCCAGCGAGTTTTCCTTCGACACAAAATATTCTATATCCGGGTCAATGTGAACCAGCGGCTTAAGCCATAGACGGTGAACGACCGTGCGAATGGCGTTCTTCGTCCCCGGCGTGGAGAAGTTTTGCAAAAGCGTTTCGTTTCGATAAACTTCCCAATCGTGAGAGACGTCCGGCCCGATGCGGAGGGCGTCGCACATGCCCAGGGCGGGCAGAATGGGCGAACCACATGCCAGAAAGAACGCGCCTTCGCCCATCGCTTCGCGCAAGGTTCGCAGACATTCGCGGTAGGCGGCTTCACGCGGCATATCTTTATAGCGCCCGCCTTTCAACGCGCCCGCATATAAAAAGTCCAGTTTATAGTAGTCAAAGCCCCAGCGGCGCACCTGTTTCATGAGCGCGACCAGCCACGCGATTGCGTCGGGATGCGTAACGTCGAGGGCGTAGAGTTCCTGCCCCCAGTTGAATCCGGCGGAGACGAGTCGCCCGTTTTCGTCCCTTAACAGCCAGTCGCGATGTTCGCGGTACAGGCGCGACGATTTCCCGACGAGAAGCGGCGCAAGCCAGAGTCCGGCGCGCCTCCCTGTGGATTTTATTTTTTCGGCAAGCGCTTCCATCCCGGATGGGAATTTTTTATTCGGCTCCCAATCGCCGATGCCCCTTTGCCAGCCGTCGTCCACCTGCAACACGTCGAAGGGCAGATCGCCGATCTGGTCGAAAGTTTGGCAGAGCAGTTTTTCTTCGATGGCGGTGTACAGGCTGTACCACGAACACCAGACGCGCGGGACGTGATTCTTTTCCGCTTTGCCGAGGCGCCTGCCGAGTTCGTTGATATATTCCCCGAAGACTTGATTCTCCCGACCGTAGGCGACCAGCCACTCGATTTCGCCCGCCTCGCTCCGCCCTTCGAGTTGATTCTCTTTCAGAAAAATATGCGCGTCTGTGGCAAGCGCTCCCAGCAGAAGGATCGTTCCGTCGTCGAACTCCGCCGCGCCAAGCCATGAGCCGTGCGGACTTTCTTCGCGGGCATATACCGCGTCAATCTGAAGCGGGTGAAAGATGGCGGGTTTTTGAATTGGAAGCGGAGAGGGATCTGTCCACGCGGCGAGCGACCACGACTGCCAGCCATGACGGTAGTAGCGGATGGGCGCGGCGGGGAGGGGGATTTCGATGCTCGATGCCGTCGCTATGGTCGAAGAGTTGAGTTTTGGGGCGGGGGTTTTCATATCGGCGTTGGCTCATTGTAACTGAAACGCAACCAGCCGTCCCGTAGTATGAGGCGGCTTTTTTTAATTCCCCTTGACGCTGAAAGTTCTGTACGGTATATTCCCCGTGTCACTTTCGGAAAAGAAGCGCGGCAACCATGTATGAATTCGACAGAACAGATATAAAAATCGTCAATTTGCTTTTGGAGGATGGGCGCATGTCCGCCTCTGAAATGTCGCGCCGCATGGGGGGCATCTCCGAGCGCGCGATCCGTTACCGTGTGGATAAGATGATCGAGGAAGGGGTGTTTCAGATCAGCGCGGTGGTCAACCCGGAGGCTTTGGGATTCAAGATCAAGGCGGACGTGTGGCTGGAGGTGGAAGCCGACGCGGTGTTGGAGGTTGCCAGGAAAATGGCGGCTTTTGAAAATGTGACGTACGTAGCCTGCGGCATCGGGCAGAACGATATCAGCATTCAGGTGGCGGCAAAGGACACGGCGGAAATTTATCACTTTGTGACCGAGGTGGTTCGCAAAGTCCCCGGCGTGCGCAAGACGACCACCTCGATTGTGCCGATCGTTCTCAAAGATGTTTACCAGTGGAGAGTGCCGGAGCGAATAGCCAAAGAATTGTCAGAGAACGAGACCATATCCGCATCCAAATAACGTACTGCAACCTTCAGGTTGCGATGATCAAGGAGCAATCATGTTCGGTTCAAAGACTCAGGCTCTCCAACAGCGCGCGTTGAACGTTGCGCCGTTGGGGGTGAATTCCAATTTCCGTTTTTGGGGCGAGGGCATCACGCCCTATGTTCAAAAGGCAAAGGGCGGATACTTATGGGACGTGGACGGAAAAAAATACATAGACTATCGCATGGCGTTTGGTCCCGTCATTCTTGGACATGCGTACGATGAAGTGGACCAAAAAGTCATCGAAGAGATTCAAAAGGGCGCGCTTTTTGCCATGACGGGGGAGTTGGAAATTGCAGTCGCGGAGATGATCGCGGAAATGTCCCCCGCGGTTGAGATGGTTCGTCTTGCCTGTTCCGGCACCGAGGCGACCATGCACGCCATCCGCGTGGCGCGGGCTTATACCGGGCGCGATGTGATTTTGAAGTTCGAGGGCAACTATCACGGAATGCACGACCATGCCCTGTGGTCAACCTATGCGCCCGCCGAGGCGTACGGCAATCGCCGCAGTCCCATTCCCGTGCCAGGCTCCTCCGGCATTCCCAAGTCCATGCGCGACTTTATCATCACCCTGCCCTTCAACGACTTTGAGGGTTTTGAGCGCGTCATGCGTTCCTACGGCGAACAGATCGCGGCGGTCATCACCGAGCCGTGCCAGGGCAATTGCGCCGCCATCAACCCGCAGGACGGTTTCTTGCAACTCATCCGCAAAAAGACGGAAGAATATGGATGCGTCTTTATTCTCGATGAAGTCAAGACGGGATTCCGAATCGCAAACGGCGGGGCGCAGGAATATTACGGCATCAAACCGGACCTGGCGACGTATGCCAAAGCCCTGGGCAACGGCTACCCGATGGCGGCTTTCGGCGGCAGACGCGAGATCATGTCCATCATCGGGCATGGCGTGGCGATCGGCGGGACGTACACCAACAACAAACCGGGCGTGGCGGGCGCGTATGCGACCTTGAGTCTCCTGAAGTCCAAACCCATTTTGAAAACAATCGAAAAACGCGGGCAACGCCTGATGGACGGCTTGAAGGAGATTTTTGAGGAGAATGATATCCCCGCCGTCTTCACCGGCTACCCCGCCATGTTTTCGTTCTCGCTGGGGATCGAGTCCGTGACCTGCCAGCGCGAATGGCAGGAGAGCGACCGCGGGATGTATCTTGACCTTGTTGAAAAAGCCATCGCCAAAGGCGTGATGCCCGACCACGACGCGCGCGAACCCTGGTTCCTGTGCTATGAACACTCCGACGCGGACATTGACGAGACGCTGAACGTGTATGCGGAGATTGTGAAGGAAGTGAAAGAATAATTACCAATTACCAATTACCAATTACCGGTAATTAGTAATTGGGGATTTTGAGAGAACCCATGACCAACCTAACCACCCAAGAGATCGTTGACCTCAGCAAAGAGTACACCTTCTTCTCCTGGTCCGTGCAGGGACAGGTGAATCCCATTCCGGTTGAAAGAGCCGAGGGGATTTACTTCTGGGATACGGACGGAAAACGCTACATGGATTTTTCGTCGCAATTGATGAACACGAATATCGGACACCAGCATCCCAAAGTGGTGAAAGCCATTCAGGAGCAGGCGGCGAAGATTTGCTTCATCCACCCCGGCAACACGACCGACGCGCGCGCTTTGCTTGGCAAACGGCTGGCGGAGGTCACGCCTGGCAAACTTAAGAAGACTTTCTTTGCCCTCGGCGGCGCGGAGGCGAACGAGAACGCCATCAAGATCGCGCGTTTTTACACGGGGCGGCAAAAAATTCTGGCGCAGTATCGTTCCTATCACGGCGCGACTCACGGTTCGATTGCCCTGACAGGCGATTACCGCCGCAATGCTGTCGAGCCGACCATGCCCGGCGGAGTTCACTTCCTCAACCCGCATTGCTATCGCTGTCCCTTCGGGCAGAAGAAGGAATCCTGCAAGCGCGAGTGTATTTCGCACCTGGAGGAAATCATTAAATACGAAGGTCCCGATAAGATCGCCGCGATCATCATGGAGGGAGTCGTCGGCTCGAACGGCATCCTCGTCCCGCCGGATGATTACTGGCCGCGCGTGCGCGAGATTTGCGATAAACACGGCATCCTGCTCATCTCCGACGAAGTGATGAGCGGATGGGGGCGCACCGGCAACTGGTTTGCGGTGGACCAATGGAACGTCGCCCCCGACATCATCACCACCGCCAAAGGCATCACCAGCGGATACGTCCCGTTGGGCGCGGTCATCGTCTCGGAGGAGATCGCTGAATTTTTCGAGGATAAATATCTCTATGCGGGGCTCACCTATAACGGTCATGCTCTGGCCTGCGCCGCGGCTCTTGCCACCATTGACGTGTACGAGGACGAGCGTCTGATCGAAAATGCGCGGACGATGGGGGATTATCTCGGCGAATGTCTCGAGGATATTAAATCGCGGCATCCCTCCGTGGGCGATGTGCGCTATATCGGCTTGTTTTCGACGATTGAACTGGTCGCCAACCGCGAAACGAAGGAAATCTTCGCCCCGACCGTAATGGCGGAGGTGGGAAAAATTCTGCGCCAAAACGGGCTGTTCACGTTCATTATGGCGAATAACATGGGAAGCATGGTTTTCGTCGTCCCGCCGCTGTGCATTACGAAGGAACAGTTGGACGAAGGATTGGCGATTGTAGAGAAGGCGCTGGAAGCGGCGGACGAACAAGTGAAATAGAGAATAGAGAGTAGTGAATAGAGAATAGAGAATAGTGAATGGTGAATGGTGAATAGTGAATAGTGAATGGTGAATAGTGAGTAGAGAGTAGAGATGTGGATAGCCGTTGGCCAACTAGTCCTCTATTCTCCAATCCTCTAATTATCTATTCTCTGCCACTGGAGTAAACATGGAAATCTTAAACTACATCAACAATGAATGGGTCAAACCATCCGTCAAAGAATATCTCGATGTGATCAACCCCGCCACAGGCGAGACGATTGCGAAAACCCCGCTCTGCTCAAAAACAGATGTGGATGCGGCGGCAAATGCGGCGGGCGAGGCGCTTGCAGCATGGCGCAGGACGCCGGTCAATGACCGCGTGCAGTATCTCTTCAAACTGCGCAACCTCATGCGCGAGAGCGGCGATCAGATCGCAAAACTCATCACGGACGAATGCGGCAAAACATTTGAAGAAGCCAAAGCCGAAATGGTGCGCGCCTACGAGAATATCGAAGTCGCCTGCGGGATGCCGCACATGGGCAAGGGCGAATTTGTCGAAGACATTGCCGCCGGCATAGACGAAATCATGATCCGCCAGCCCGTCGGCGTGTGCGCCACCATCGCGCCGTTCAACTTCCCCGGCATGATTCCGTTTTGGTATCTGCCGTACGCGCTTGCGGCGGGCAACACCTACATCGTCAAGCCGTCCGAAAAAGTTCCGATGACGATGCAGTTCGTTTTCAAACTCATCGAGCAGGTCGGCTTCCCGAAGGGCGTGGTCAACCTTGTTAACGGCGCGAAGGAAACGGTGGACGCCATTCTCGAACATCCCGTCATCCGCGCGATCACTTTCGTCGGTTCGACCAATGTGGCGAAATATATTTACGCAACCGCCGCTTCGCATGGCAAGCGCGTTCAAGCGCAGGGCGGGGCGAAGAATCCGGTCATCATTTTGCCGGATGCGGATATGGAAATGGCGACGAAGATCATCGCCGACTCGGCCTTCGGGTGCGCCGGTCAGCGCTGCCTGGCGGTTTCCCTCGCTGTGACGGTAGGCGACTCAAAAAACCAATTCACCGAGTTGATCTGCGACGCGGCATCCTCCCGAGTGGTCGGTTATGGCATGGATTCCGGCGTGCAGATGGGACCCGTCATCAACGCGGCTTCGAGGCAGAGGATCGAGGGGTTGATCGGCGCGGGCGCAAAGGAAGGCGCGGGCGTGCCGGTGGACGGGCGCGGGACAGTGGTCAAAGGCTATGAGCGTGGCGCCTTTGTCCGGCCGACGATTCTGTCCGAGGTCCGGCCGGGAAGCGAAATTGCGAAGACGGAAATCTTCGGGCCTGTGCTAAGTCTCATGCACGTCAAGGATATCGAAGACGCGATTCAACTGGTCAACAGCGGACAGTACGGCAACCAGGCGAGCCTGTTCACGTCGTCGGGTTCTGCCGCGAGAAAATTCCGTCACGAAGCCGAGGCGGGCAACATCGGCATCAACATCGGAGTCGCCGCGCCGATGGCCTTCTTCCCATTTTCGGGCTGGAAGGATTCGTTCTTCGGCGACATGCACGGACAGGGCATGGACGCGGTGGAATTTTTCACGCAAAAGAAAGTTGTGATCGAACGCTGGCCGAAGGAATGGACGAGGAAGTTTTAAGAACAGAGAGATTGGAGGATTAGAGCGTAGAGAATGGCTTGCTAATCTCCACTCTCTAATCACTAAGAGGATTTATGACATACGATTACGAAGACGCCCTCGATTATTCGTCGCGCTGGCTGGGCGTGATACAAAAGAATGAATTTCCGACCGTCGAGGAGGCGCATCGCATCATTGACGAGTCGAAGCATAACTTTGCCGAACATTACAACCGCAACTGGCTGGAATATCGCAAATCCGTCACGCAGGCGGGAGACTGGGCGGCGGTGGAATGGAGCGGCTCTGGCGCGGTCTTCAAGGACGTGCTGGGGCGCGAGTATCTCGACTTTCTCGGCGGCTTCGGCATGATGGACCTGGGCTGGAGTCACCCCGACGTGGTGAAGACGGTCAAGGCGCAGTTGGATCGCTCGCCGATGCCTTCGCAGGAATTGCTCGACCCGTTGCGCGGCGTTCTGGCGAAACTGATGGCGGAGATCACGCCCGGCGATTTGAAATATAGCTGGTTCGGCGCCAGCGGCACGGAAGCCAACGAAGCGGCGATGAAGATCGCCAAACTGTACACCGGAAAATCGGCTTTCATTGTGGCAGTCAAGGGCTTTCACGGCAAGACGATGGGATCGCTTTCACTGTTGGGCAAATCGGATTATCGCGCGCCGATGGGGCAGATGTATGCCGGCCCGGTCTATCACGTTCCATTCGGCGACGCGGAGGCGGTCGAGAAACAACTGGAGATTTGCGACAGAGTCGGCATTGGCGTTGCGGCGGTGATGTTTGAACCGGTTCAAGGCGAGTCGGGCGCGATTGCTCCCCCGGATGATTTCTGGCCGCGCATCCGCGAGGCGACGAAAAAATACGGCGTGTTGTTGATCGCGGATGAAGTGCAGACGGGTCTGGGGCGGACGGGGAAACTGTGGGGCGTGGAGCATTGGAACGTCGTCCCTGATATCTTGACCGTCGCCAAATCCCTGGGCGGCGGGGTCATGCCCATCAGCGCGGTGACGACGACCGAAGAAATCTTCAAGCCGATGATGTACCCGAATCCCTTCATGCACACGACCACGACGGGCGGCGGCGCGCTGGCCTGCTCGGCGGCGATTGCGGCGATTCATGTCACCTTGCGCGAAAAACTCTGGGAACAAGCCGCCGAAAAAGGCGCGTACCTGACGCCGAAATTGCAGGATTTTGTTGTAAAATACCCGAACATTTTTGAAAAAGTCACAGGGATGGGCTTGTTAATAGGGATGCATTTTAAGAATCCTGAGATAGGTTACAAAGTCGCATCCGGGCTTTTTAAACGCGGCGTGCTGGTGGCAGGGACGTTGACCAGCGCCCAGACTGTCCGCATTGAGCCGCCGCTGGTTGTGACTTACCCGCAAATGGACGCGCTTCTGAATCGCCTGGAGGATGCGTTGAAGGAGATCGATCAATCCTTGTAATTCATGCCCCCTAAAATCTGAAATGATTTTCGGAGGTCCAAATTTCATGACGGAGAAGATAGATGACCAGTGAATTTGCAGTTGAATTGCGCGATGTTGTAAAAAAGTTCGTTACGCCGGAAGGGAACGAATTGAACGCCGTGGATCACGTTTCGATGCAGATCAAGAACGGCGAATTCTTCTCGATGCTTGGGTCTTCAGGCTGCGGCAAGACCACCTCCCTGCGCATGATCGCGGGGTTCGAGTGGCCGACGGAAGGCGAGGTGTACATCGAGGGCAGGGCGATGGGGCATACGCCGCCGTTTCAACGCAAGGTGAACACTGTCTTCCAGAGTTACGCCCTGTTTCAGCACATGACCGTCGCCCAGAACATTGCCTTTGGGCTGGAGATGGAGGGCGTTGGAGAGGACGAGATCAAAAAACGCGTCGGGCGCGCGCTGGAGATGGTGCAACTGACCGGCATGGAGCGCCGCCGCCCCAAACAACTCTCCGGCGGACAACAACAGCGTGTGGCGGTCGCGCGCGCGCTGGTCAAAACCCCCAGCGTGCTTTTGCTGGACGAGCCGCTCGGCGCGCTGGACTTGAAACTCCGCAAGGAAATGCAACTGGAGCTCAAAGCGCTGCAACAACAACTTGGAATCACATTTATCTACGTCACACACGATCAGGAAGAAGCGCTGACCATGTCCGACCGCATCGCAGTCATGAGCAAGGGCAAGGTGCAACAGCTGGCGACACCGGTCGAAATTTACGAACGCCCGAGCAATAAATTTGTGGCGGACTTCATCGGAGAGTCGAATTTCCTCGAAGGCACGATTAAGTCGCTCGCCAGGGATGAGGCGGTGGTCTTCGTCCCGGCATTGAATGCCGAACTGCGCGGGATGCCGATGTCGAGCGATTTTGTCAACGGGGAGGCAGTTGCCATTTCAGTCCGCCCGGAGAAAATCCGCATTGCGGAAAACAACGCCAAAGGCGACGGACTGTTCGAAGCAAAAGTGTTGACCTCGGTCTACATTGGCTCGGATACGCACGTCTATGTGGATATGGCGGGCATCCGTTTGAAGGTGATGGAGCAAAATCGAATTTCCCGCCTCGACCCCTCTTCTTTTTATACAAAAGACCAGATCATCACGTTGTTATTCATGCCTGAGAATACGCTCGTCTTGAAAAAGGATTAGCCATGCTTCAGCGACTTCGTGAAAGTAAATCCATGCAGGGAACCTTCCTTGCGCTTCCGACGACCTTATGGCTGTTCGTGCTGTTGATCATCCCCCTGTTCCTGACGCTGATCGTCAGTTTTGGCCAGCGCAGCCCGGATGGAGGGGTGATCTTCTCCTTCAGTCTGGATAATTACATCCGTCTGCTCGGCTACAGCACGGATTGTCCCGGCGGACAGGCTTCGTGTTTCGACCCGTTATACGTTAATATTTTGTGGCGCTCGCTAACGCTGGCGTTCAACACGACGGCGGTCGTCATTTTGCTGGCGTACCCGCTGGCGTACTTTATCGCGCGCGCGCATCCGAAACGCCGCAACCTGTTTTTGTTCATGGTGCTGATCCCGCTGTGGACGAATTTCGTCATCCGCGTTTATGCCTGGATGATGCTCTTGCGAAAGGAAGGCGCGATCAACATCGTTATCGGCTGGGTGGCGGGGCTGTTCGGCATCGAGTTCACGCCGCTGGAGATGCTGTACACGCCGGGCGCGGTGCTGGTCGGCATGGTGTACGAATTTTTGCCGTTCATGATCCTGCCCATTTACACTTCGCTGGAGAAGATTGACAACTCGCTGTACGAAGCGGCGGCGGACCTCGGCGCGAACGCCGTCAAAACTCTCCTGCGGGTCACGCTTCCGCTCTCGATGCCGGGCGTGGTGGCTGGAACCATTCTGGTCTTCATCCCGGTCATGGGCACGTTCATCGTCTCCGACATCCTCGGCGGGCGGCAGGTGATTCTGGTGGGCAACCTGATTCAGCGTCAATTTTTGGATGCGCGCGACCCGACCTTCGGCTCCGCGGCCTCGCTCATCCTGATGGTGATGACCCTGATCGTGACCTATTTCTACACCCGTAAATTCGGCTTTGGAGAGGAGATTGTGGCGGCATGAATCCCTTTAAGCGCTCCCC